>JAABUQ010011997.1_pt1 | contig 10895 bp, 10 predicted proteins | sample 5560001 | NCBI WGS metagenome assembly JAABUQ01 (sample SAMN10711888, study PRJNA513371) | rock metagenome | isolation source: Antarctica rocks | place: Antarctica: Victoria Land, Finger Mt nord | collected 2015-12-18
GACGGATCGACGATGGTCTTCGTCAATCCCTTCGGGGACATGGCACCCCATGCTCGCCCGCGACAGGCGCTGGGACTACCCGGCGATCGCCGGCGTCGAGGCCGACCTGTTGCTGGTCACCCACGAGCACCTCGATCACAACGGCATCGAGGCCGTGGGTGGCGACCCGGTGACGCTGCGCTCGACCGCCGGACGCCTGAACTCTCCGATCGGCGAGGTCCTGGGCATCGCCTCCGAGCACGACGAGGTGGCCGGCACCGCGCGTGGCGCCAACACGCTAGCCCGTCGACGAGTTCGCCGAGCGCGCGGGCCGCGCCGAGCGTCTGTCCTCGCCCGCGTTCGACCTCGAGTCACTGCCCGTGGGCGACACCCCACTGGTCGTCGTGCCCGCGGCGCCCTGACGGCGTCCTACGTCTCTCTTGGTGGCGCCGCGTTGAGAGCTTTCTCATCGCCGCCGGTCCGAGACTTCTTGTTTGGGAGGGTGTTCTTGGTCACGATGAATTGAGACGCCGAATCCGCGGCGACCATGTCGTCGCGGAGCGGGGGACCCGTTGCCGGGGCTGCGCGAGCGGCGTCGGCGGGGGCGAACCGGCCGCAGTGTCGGCCGGCGCGCAGCGAGCTGGTAGCTGCGCGAGCCCGTCAGCTCACCTCGTAGGCGCACCGAGACGGACAAAGGGAGAGCGCCAATGCGGGAGTCGGGCACGCGCGCCGCCGCGACGTTGGTCGTCGCGGCGCTGGTAGCGCTCATCGGGGCAGCGGGTGGCGTGGCCACGTCGTGGGGCAGCGCGGGCGGCGCCTCGGCCTCCCCGTCGCCCGGGAGCTCGCAGAAGTCGAGTCCGGGGCGGACGAAGAGCATCCGTGGCTCTGTCAGCCCGTTCGCCGGGAGGGGCATGTGGATCTGGGAGCTCTCCCGCTCGAGCGGCGGCAGCGCCCAGGCGATCGTGGCCAAGGCGCGAGCCAACGGGATCCGCACCGTCTTCGTCAAGAGCTCGGACGGGTCGAGCGCGTGGAGCCAGTTCTCCCCGGCGCTCATCGCCGCCCTGAAGCACGGCGGGCTACGCGTGTGTGGCTGGCAGTACGTCTATGGCCGCTATCCCACCACGGAAGCTGCCTTGGGGGCGCGCGCGGCGAGACTCGGCGCCGACTGCCTCGTGATCGACGCCGAGTCGGAGTACGAGGGGCGCTACGCGTCCGCCCAGCGCTACGTGCTCGCCCTGCGCCAGCGGGTGGGGCAGAGCTACCCGCTCGCGCTGGCCGGCTTTCCCTACGTCGACTACCACCCGGCGTTTCCGTACTCGGTGTTCCTCGGGCCGGGTGGCGCGCAGTTCAACGCTCCGCAGATGTACTGGAAGGACATCGGCGTGAGCGTCGATCAGGTCTACCGCCACACCTACCTCGAGAACTCCGTCTACACCGGTCAGATCGTCCCGCTCGGGCAGCTCTACTCCTCGCCGCGCAGCGCCGACATCCGCCGCTTCCGGGTGCTGGCCGGCGCCTACGGGGCGCCGGGACTGAGCTGGTGGGACTGGCAGGAGGCCTTGCCCTACGCCTGGCGTGCGTTGTCAGCGTCGCTGGCCCGACCCGCGAGCGTTCCGGCCGCGCCCGGACCCGTGGCGCTGGGACCCGGCGCGCGTGGCGATCTCGTCGTCTGGGCGCAGGAGCACCTGCGCGCCGCGCACCTCTCCACTGCGGTCGACGGTGTCTACGGAGCGGGCACACGGCGCGCGGTCGCCGCCTTCCAGCACACCAATGGCCTCCGCGTGACCGGCCGCATCGACGCCCCGACGTGGAGAGCACTCCTGCGCTACCCCGCCGCCGCAGTCAACTGGAGGACACGCGCAAGCTCCCGCACATCCACCGCCGCCGCGGTCGCATCCGGCTCGGCGCCGCGCTCAGCAACTCTGCCGCCGGTGCGCGACGAGATTCGGCCCAAGAGCCACCGCCTCCGCTAGCCCGCGCCTACGGCGGGGCTGCGGTGCAGCGCGCGGCGGGAAGGCGTATGGTGGCGTCGGACCGGGCTTGGAGGATTTCGCTTGAGGGGAGAGACAGTGCGCCTGATTGCTGCGGTGTGCTCCCGGCGCCGCCGCGTCGTCGCTGGTGGCTTGGGCGCTGTCTCGACCGCTGTGGTCGCGCTGCTCGCGGTGGCCGGCGCCTCGCCGACGCGCGTTCAGGGCGCGAGCGCCGGCTCGCCCGCGCGGGTGCTACGCGTGGGTAGCTACCACGGCATTCGGGGCCAGTTCGCCTCGATCCAGGCGGCGGTCGACGCCGCGCATCCGGGGGATTGGGTGCTCGTCGGGCCGGGCGACTACCACGAGACCGGAAATCGCGCCGGGCGCCAACGGCGATGACCGCGCCGGCGCCGCGGTGCTGATCAGGACCGCCGGCCTGCACCTGCGTGGAATGGACCGCAACGGCGTGGTGATCGACGGGAGCAAGCCCGGCCGCCCACGGTGCAGCGCGAACCCGGCGGACCAGGACTTCGGCCCGGTCGACCCGGGCGGCCAGCCCACGGGACGCAACGGGGCCATCGTCTTCAAGGCGGATGGCGCGAGCATGGAGAACTTCACCGCCTGCAACTTCCTGACGGGCGACCGAGGGGGCGGCAACAACATCTGGTTCGACGGCGGCGCCGCGACGGGTGCCCAGAAGCTCGGCCGCTGGCGAGGCGCTTTCCTGTCGGGCACCACCGGCTACTTCAAGGACGACAACTCGCCGTTCTCCAACTACGGCATCTACGCGTCCAACACCTTCGGCCCGGGCCTCTACACCGAGGTCTACGCCAACAACCAGGCCGACGCCGCCTTCTACATCGGCGCTTGTCCCGACTGCAACACGACGCTCGACCATGCCCACGGCCAGAACAGCGACCTCGGCTACTCCGGGACGAACTCCGGCGGACACCTGACCGTCCAGAACTCGGAGTTCGACAACAACCAGTCGGGCTTCGTGACAAACAGCCAGAACAACGACGACTACCCCTCGCCTCAGGACGGCGCCTGCCCGGCCGGGAGCGCCGGACCACGACCGCCGGGCACGCAGAGCTCGGGGTCCTGCTGGGTGTTCACCCACAACAGCGTCCATGACAACAACAACCCCAACGTCCCCGCCAGCGGCTCGGCCGCGGCCGGCCCGGTCGGAAGCGGCGTGGTGATCGCCGGCGGGCGGAACAACATCGTCACCGCCAACCACATCTTCAACAACAAGGCGTGGGGCGTGCTGCTGGTGCCCTACCCGGACACCGAGTCCCCGCCGCCGGAGGCCAACCCCGCGTGCGTGGGCGGCATCCCTCCCAACCAGCCCAACCCGCCCGCGGGGCAGAACCCGAACGGCGATCCCTGCTACTTCGACGACTTCGGCAACGAGATCGCCGGCAACACGTTCGATAGCAACGGCGGCTTTGGCAACCAGTCGAACGTGGACATGGCCGAGCTCTCCAATCCCAACCCAATCGGCAATTGCTGGCACGGCAACCGCCGCGGCGACGGCAGCGAGCCGAGCAGCGACCCACCCAACATCCAGTCCACGCACGGCACCTGCGGGCAGCCCAACTCCGGCGATCCGCCGGCCAGCCCGCTCGGCCTGCAGGTCGTCTGCGACAGCCAGTTCTTCGCGGGCACCGCCCCGGTTCCGGGGCCCGCACCGGGGGGCGCGGGGCTCGGTTGCCCGCTGCCGCAACAGACGGCCAACTACCCACGCGCGACGCCGCCCTTCAAGCTCATGGCCCTGCCCGCTCAGAAGACCATGCCCGATCCTTGCCTCGGCGTGCCGCGCAACCCCTGGTGCCCGCACAACCCGATCAACCCCTCCGCGTATCCGGTGCCCGGGGCGCCGTTCGGCGCCACGAGCCCCGGCTCCCACGGCCGCATCCGGTTGAGCGTCCATCCCGCGCAGACCGCGACGGGAGCCGCCCACCGCTACTGCTTCGAGGCGACGACCGTCAGTGCCGGCCACCGGCATCCCGTCGCCGCCGCGGGCATCCTCTTCAGCGGCTCGCACACCCACACCAACCGCAACGGCGCGGCCTGCCTCACCAAGCGCTTCCGCTCACCCGGCAACTACCGTGCGACCGCCAGCAAGGCAGGGCTGGCGAGCGGCACGGTGCTCATACGCGTAACGCGTGCGCGAGCGGCGCCGCGATTCACCGGCTGACAGGCCGCAGAACCGCGAGCGGGCACGGCGGCGCCCACAGGCGCGCCTGGTGCTCGAGGCGTTCAGGCCTGGTGGGCAGGATGCGCGGGGCCGGCGGCGTGCTCGGCGACCTGGGCCTCCACCGGGCGGCCGTCGCCACCCCGGTAGCGGTCTTGATCGGTCTCGAAGGCGTGCAGGCAGTGCTGCGAGCAGAAGTAGAACGCCTGGCCGTCGACGTCCTTGCGCACGGCCTTGGAGCGGTCGACCTTCATGCCGCACACTGGGTCGGTGGCGCCGCGGCGGGCGGTCAGCTGGAACAGGGCGGCGAAGATCGCCACGCCGACGAGGTTGAGGGCCAGCTTGTAGTCGACCTGGATGGAGCCGAAGATATTGGCGCGGGTCGGTCGCGCACCGTGGGGGATGATGCTCAGGCCGCTGAACAGGCCGTCGATGATCAGCGCCGCGATGACCATGGTGAGGAACATGAGCGCTGTGATCCGCAGGGCGAAGCGGGTGCCGTAGTACTTGCGGTAGATGGCGATGATCGGCAGGACGATGAGGTCGGCGAAGATGAACGCCATGACGCCGGCGAAGCTGATGCCGCCGGACCAGAGGACGGCGGCCAGGGGCACGTTGCCAACCGAGCAGACGAAGCTCAGCACGGCGATGACGGGCCCGATGAAGGCGCCCCAGATCGTCTGCACGATCGTCGGCGAGCCGTGGAGGAACAGACCGTTGAAGAACCCGTCGCCGAGCTGGGCGACGAACCCGGCGAGCAGGAACCCGATCCCGATCTCCTTGTAGAGCATCTGCCAGTCGCCGCGGAAGTTGTGCGCCACGTCAGACCACGCCGATGCCGAGGTGAGCCGCTCGCGCCAGCTCATGCGCTCGCCGGCCATGTGGTGCTGGTGACCGGCGTCGGCTTCCCCGGCGTGCTCGCGGGCCTGGGCTTCGAGCGTGCGAGAGACGAACAGCCGCAGCAGCACGGCCATTAGGGCGATCATGACCAGCCCGCCGAGGTACTCGGCAAGCGCGAACTGCCAGCCGATGAGCACCCAGAGCACGAGGCCCAGTTCCCACACGAGGTTGGTGGAGGCGAACTGGAAGGCCAGCGCCGCGGAGGCCGAGGCGCCCTTCTGGAACAGGCTCTTGGCGATGGCGATCGCCGCGTAGGAGCACGAGCTCGACGCGGCGCCCAGTCCGGTGGCCTTGGCGATGGGCTTCACACCGCTGCCGGCCAGGGCGGCCTCGATGCGCTGACGCGGAACCCAGGCCTGCACGATGGCGGAGATCGCGAAGCCGAAGACCAGCGCCCACCAGACCTCCCACGCCATCAAGAAGGCATCCTCGAGTCCGTGCCAGATGAGGGTCAGTACGGCGGTCATGCGCTTCCTTCCCGGTCGCTCTGGTTCCAAGCTAGCACAATACCCCTAGGGGGTGTACACTGGCGCGGTTCCATGCTCGCCTTCCTTCCCAGCCCTGCGACGAACGGCTTTCACCTCGGTCCGGTCTTCGTCCACGCCTATGGCCTGGCCTATGTGGTGGCCGTGGCCGCGGCGATCGCGCTGACGACGCGCCGCTGGGAGCGCCGCGGCGGCGAGCGCGACCTCGTGCACGAGGTCGCTCTGTGGGGCTTTCCGGCCGGGTTGATCGGCGGCCGCCTCTACCACCTGGCGACGAGCTGGAACGAGGTGCCGCACCACTGGTGGGGGCCGTTTGCGATCTGGAAGGGTGGCCTCGGCATCTGGGGCGGCATCGCCGGCGGGACACTTGCCGGGCTGTGGGTGTTGCGCCGCCGCCACGCCGACACCGTCGCCTTCATGGACGCGGCCGCCCCCGGCATCCTCGTCGCCCAGGCCATCGGTCGCGTCGGCAACTACTTCAACCAAGAGCTCTTCGGAGGCCCCACCAGCCTACCGTGGGGACTCGAGATCGACACGGCCCACCGCCCGGCCGGCTTTGAACGCTTTGCCACCTTCCACCCTACGTTCCTCTACGAGCTGTTGTGGAACCTTGCGCTGGCCGCCGTGCTCGTCTGGCTCGGCCGACGCCGGCGGATCCAAGCGCCGGGTCTCTTCGCGCTGTACGTCGCGGGCTACTCGCTCGCGCGTATCGGTGAGGAGCTGCTTCGCGTCGATCCCGCTCACCACCTCTTCGGACTGCGGCTGAACTTCTACGTCGCGAGCGCCCTCTGCCTCGCCGGGCTCGGGTGGTTCGCGCGCATCCAGCGCCTCAAGCTCCCGTGGCGGGGTGTGGGGTCCCGGCCGGCGGCGCTGCTGGCGGCAGGCGGCATCACCGCCGCGATGTGCGGCTGCGGGCATCGTACGACGAGCGACCGAGCCACCGACGCCGCTTCCCGCGGGGGGGATCAGCCACGCGGTCCAACGGCCCGTATCGCGCCCGCCAGGGCGAACGGCGCAGGCATCGGCCTGCGAAGAACCTGAACGGGCGCTGGGAGCCGCTTCTCGGCGTCCGTGCGCTATAGGTGAGCGGTGGTCTCGAGGGAGGAGCGACGCCGGGCGGCCGAGGAGCGGCGGCGCGTCGTGCGCCGCCAGCGCCGTCTGCTGGCCTTCGCGATGGTCGTCGCGCTCGTCGCCGTCGCGACGATCGTCGCGACGGGCTCGGGCGGGAAGGGCGGCGGCGCACGTGCCTCGTCCGGCCGCCGGCCGCCGGCGCGCGCGCAACGCCCCGCCGTGGACCGGGTGCTGGGCTACACCGACTACGTGCTCGCGGGGTCCGCGCGCCGCCGGGAGGTGGCCCTGACCTTCGACGACGGCCCGGGGCCGTACACGGCGAGGATCTTGGCGATCCTCCGCCGGGCGCACGCCGGCGCCACGTTCTTCCCGGTGGGGCGCCCGATCTCGGCGTTCCCGGACGTGCTGGCCGGAGTGCGCCGCTCCGGGTTCCCGATCGGCGACCACACGGTGACCCACCCCCTGATGGGCCACCTCGGTGCGGGCGCTCAAGGAGGCGAGATCGACGGCCAGGCTCGGCTGCTGACCGGTCACGAGATCCCCTACCCGCGCTTCTTCCGGCCGCCCGACGGATCCTTCGACGCGACGACTAGGCGGCTGCTGCGACGCCGCAGGATGCTGATGGTGCTCTGGTCGGTGAACCCGGAGGACTACTTCCGCCCGGGGGCCGCCCAGATCGTCCAGCGGGTGATGCGCGGCGTGCGCCCGGGAGCCATCGTCCTGATGCACGACGGCGGGGGCGACCGCTCCCAGACCGTCGCCGCGCTGCCCACGATCATCCGCCGGCTCCGCGCGCGGGGCCTCACGCCCGTCTCCGTCTCTCAGCTCCTGCAGGACGACCCCCCTCCCGGCCACCAGCCGCCGCCGCCCAACCTGGCCGGGGTCTGAGGACCGAGCTGGGAATGCCGCGCCTCGGATCGCGGTGAGTGTCTCGGTCAGCGGCGCGACAGCAGCTCGCCGGCGCGCTTCTGGCGGTCCTGCAGGATCGTCAGGATCCTGGCTGAGTCCTGGCTGTGCCGTTGCTCGCTGACTCGCTGGGCGAACTTCTGGAGCACGCCGCCGCCGAGGGCGCCGATCGAGAGCAGGGCCCCGAAGAGAAGGACGGCGTCGATGCTCTCCCGTCCCTTCGCGGTCCAGTAGTCGTCTTCGAGGTTGAGCCACAGCGCGAACTCGTCCAGCGTGAGCGCGGCGCCCGCCCCGAAGAGAAAGGACGTGATGCGAGAGACACGCGGCGAGGGATGCTGTTGGGTTCCGACCTGCATCACCCACAGGTAGCCGACGATCAGATTGGCGATGATGCCGAAGGTCATGTGATGGATGTGGGTGCCGCCCTCGCCGCCGATGTTGTGAAACGGGCCCCTGCCGGCCCTGATCGCGTGCGTGATTGCCCGAGTGCCGCCGAAAGTCACGAAGAAGGCGCCGGTGCTGATGAACTGACGCTCGCGACGATGGTCCTCGAAGTGATGGCGATAGGCGCGCCGGAAGTGCTCGGCGTGGGAGAGCTTGCGGCCGGGAAAGCGCACGAAGGCCAGATGCTAGAGGAACCCCCTCGGCTCACCCGCGCCGAAGGACTATGGGTGTGCCTGCTCCGGGCCCGCGGGCTCACTTGCGGCGAGCGCGCGGGGAAAGCGCGCGACGCTCCACGGTGTCGCCGATGAGCCAGAGCATCGGCGGCCATAGTCCGACGAAGAGAGCTCGTCGCTCTGCGTTGCCGCGCTCGTCCTCCCCCACGGTCTTGGCGCGTATCCACAGCCCGATGCACAGGGTGATCGACCCCAGCGAGGTGGCGTGCAGGTGCCAGCCGCGGAGCCGGGTGCTCTGGGGCGCGAAGCGGAGCATCCATGCAGCTTGACGAATCTGTGCAAGGGGCGGGCGGCGGGCCGTCGTCGAGTAGAACTCGCGGGATGCACCGACGCCCGCCCGTGGTCCAGCGCGTCTCGACCGCGGCGCGCTGGCCGCTCGGCGTCGCGCTGACCTCGTGGCGCTACATGTGGCGCACCACGCCGGTGCACCGACGCGAGCTTGTCGGCGCGGAGGCTCACGACGGCCCGCCCGCGCTGCCGGCGGGCGTCGGGAGCGATCACCTTCAGGAGGCGGATGACGGCGTGGGGCCCCTTACCCACCGCCTGTATCGGACGCGGATCCTCGGGGCCCGGGTGTCGGCTTCGGAGCTCGTGGAGCGCATCACCCGCGATCTCGACCAGATCGCGCCGTCTGAGTTCGCACGCTTCCACAAGGTAAGGGGACGCGACGGCGAGCTGGTCGTTGGCGACGAGTACGTAGTGCGCATGCCCGGCCCGTGGGACGGTCCGGTGCGTGCCGTCGCCGTCACGCCGCTCTGTTTTCGCCTGGCCACGCTCGTCGGTCACCTCGAGGCCGGGCAGATCGAGTTTCGCGCCTCGGAGGACCATCGCTCGCTCGAGTTCGCGATCGAGTCGTGGGCGCGGAGCGGGGACCGGCTCTCTCACGTCCTCTACACCCACCTGCGCATGGCCAAGGAGGTCCAGCTCCACATGTGGACCTCCGTCCTGGAGCGCGTGGCGACGCTCGCGGGCGGGAAGCTCGAGAGCGGCATCGTCATCACCACGCGCCGCGTCGAAGCGCCGCAGCGCCGGGACGCGTACGGGGGCACGGGGCCGCGCAACCGCCGCGCGGGCCGCCGCCTGGCGGAGCTCGCCCAGCGTTCGCTGAACTTCGACCCCGACGCAGTCGAGCTCTCAGACCCCGACGGCGGCTGGCACGTGGACGACTTGACCGGGGCGCTGCCCTCCGAGCCCTCCGGGCCGCCCGTCGAGGGGGGGAGCTGGGAGACCGCCCGCGAGCTGATGCGCGGCTACCAGGTCGCCGATCCCGCGCGAGTCCGCGCGACGTACCGGGACGAGGGTGCGCTCGCCGGGCGAGACATGCTCCTGCAGGTCCGCTACCTCGGCTCGCGCTTCCACGTCGGCGTGCGGGTGGGGATGGTCTACGACGAGACGCGCGAGCTCGGCGGCCGCCAAGCGCGCGTCTTCGGCTGGAGCTACCGGACCCTCGAGGGACACTTCGAGCGGGGCGAGATGCACTACGAGGTCTGGAAGTGGCTGGAGACCGGCGACGTCGAGTTCCGCGTGCACGCCTATTCGCGCGTCGCGCGATCCGGTCCGCTCCTCCTGCGCGCCGGGTTCCGCCTCATCGGGCGCCACCAGCAACTCCGGTTCTACGACCAGGCGTGCCGGCGCATGCGGCGACTGACCCAAGGCGAGCTCGAGGTCCGGCGGACGACCGAGGAGCAGGCCCTGGCGCAATCGGGGTAGCCGCAGACCTCTTCCGGGAGCCCTCGGCGGTTGCGCTCGAGCTCAGCTCTCGGGGGTCTCCGGGTACGCCGGCACGTCGACGGCGTGCTCGCGCAGAGCATCGAGGGGGACGGCGTCGAGGGCTCGCTCGTGGGTGGAGGCGAGCACCACATAGGCGGCGGCGCCGTCCTCGTGGGCGCGCAGCCAGTTCGTCGCGGTCACGCACCAGCGGTCGCCGGGCGCCAGACCGGGGAAGCGGAACTGGGGCATCGGGGTCGTGAGGTCGTTGCCCAGGCCACTCTGGTGCTCGAGGAACTCCGCGGTGACCACCGCGCAGATCGTGTGGCTTCCTCGGTCCTCCGGCCCGGTGTGGCAGCACCCGTCCCGGTAGAAGCCGGTGAGCGGGTCGGACCCGCAGGGCTCGAGCGCGCCGCCCAGCACGTTGCGGTCGGTCACCGACGCAGTATGCCTCTCAGGCTCGCGAGAGCCCCGCCGCCGTGCCACGGGCAACGAGCTGGGTGGCCTGCTTGCGGCTCGCCTCGTCGATCATCTCGCCGTCGAGCAGCACCGCGCCGCGGCCGCTCGCCCGCGCCGCGCGCTCGAGGTCGTCGAGGATCGCCAGTGCCCGGTCGAACTCCTCCCGGGTCGGGGAGAAGGCGTCGTTGAGCGGCTCGATCTGGCTTGGGTGAAGCGCCCACTTGCCGTCGTAGCCGAGCGTCCGGGCGAGCCTCGCTCGCGCACGTAACGCCTCGTGATCGGCGATCTCGAAGTGCGGCCCGTCGATCGCCTGGAGGCTCGCGTCGCGGGCCGCTACGAGCACCGTCTCGAGCACCCAGCGCCAATGGATGCCGCCGGGATCCTCCGCGACGGCGATCGGCCGGCCGAGCGAGGCGGCGAGGTCCGCGTAGCCGACGATCAGTGCCTGCACCCGGTCGCTCGCACGGGCCGCCTGACGAACGTGGCTCAGGCCGGCCGCCGTCTCGATCAGGAGCTCGAGCCCTACCGGTTCCTCCCGCCCGCA
>JAABUQ010011998.1_pt1 | contig 10893 bp, 7 predicted proteins | sample 5560001 | NCBI WGS metagenome assembly JAABUQ01 (sample SAMN10711888, study PRJNA513371) | rock metagenome | isolation source: Antarctica rocks | place: Antarctica: Victoria Land, Finger Mt nord | collected 2015-12-18
GCAGTAGCCGCCGACCAGGGAGGCGGCGGCCTCGCAGCCGAGCCGGGTGCGCTTGGAGACGCCGGCGGTGTTCTGGCGGGACAGCTTGAGGTAGTCGTCCGCGAAGCCGATCGCGCCGAACGCGGCGGTGACCGCCATCACCGTCCAGATGAAGCGGTTCGACAGGTCGGCCCAGAGCAGCGTCGAGATGAACCAGGACAGCAGGATCAGCACGCCGCCCATGGTCGGCGTGCCGGCCTTCTCGACCAGGTGCCGCTCCGGGCCGAGCAGGCGTATCGGCTGGCCGGCGCGCTGGAGCCGGCGCAGGGCGGCGATCACGCGCGGGCCGAGCAGCAGGCTCACGGCCAGCGCGGTCAGGCAGGCGGCGCCCGAGCGGAAGGTGATGTAGCGGAACAGGTTGAACAGGGCGAACTGTTCCGCGAAGGGATGGGCGAGGTTGTAGAGCATTCAGGCCGCCCTGGCCGTGAGGGCGGACACCACGGCACGCATGCGGCTGCCATGGCTGCCCTTCACGAGGACCACGTCGCCGCGACGCAGGGCAGCGGCCACGACCGGCGCGATCGCCTCGGCGTCCGCTTCGCAGGCGCCCTGCAACCCACGCGGCAGAGTTCGATATAACATCGTCATCATATCGCCGCAGCAATAAACGATGTCCGCCGAGTCGCGCACCGGCCCGGCCAGGGATAAATGCTCCTCCCGTGCGAAATCGCCGAGTTCGAGCATGTCGCCGAGTACCGCGACGTGCCGTCCCCGCATCAGCCGCAGTACTTCGAGCGACGCCCGCACCGAGGCGCCTGAGGCGTTGTAACTCTCGTCCAGCAGCCAGGCATCGCCGCCCAGCAGCGGACGCAGCGCGCCGCGGCCATCGACCGGCCGGAAATCCGACAGTGCCGCCGCCGCGCGCCGGACGTCGCCGCCGAGCGCCTGCACCGCGCCCAGGCAGGCGAGCGCGTTCATCGCCATGTGCCGTCCGGGTGCCGCCAGGTGCACGCCGACCCGGGTGCCGCCCAGTACCGCCTCTAAGCGTGTCTCCTCGGCTTCCAGCGACAGCGCGGTAAGACGGGCCTCCGCCTCGTCACCGGCGCCGAAGCGGATCAACCTGACGCCGGCCTCCCGCGCGGAGGCGACGATCGCGTCGGCGCAGTGGGCATCGGCAGGTATCACCGCGACGCCGCCCGGGCGCAGGCTGCGGACGAGGGCGCCCTTCTCCTGCGCGATCGCCGCGAGCGAGCCCAGCTGGCCGATATGGCTGGAGGCGATGCTGGTGATCACCGCGACGTCCGGCGATGCCAGGGCGGCGAGCGGCGCGATCTCGCCCGGGTGGTTCATGCCGATCTCGCACACGCAGAATGCGGCGTCGGGGTCGAGCCGGGACAGGGTCAGCGGCACCCCCCAGTGGTTGTTGTGCGAGGCGCTGGCGGCGTGCGTCGCGCCGAGTGCCGACAGCGCCGTGCGCAGCATCTCCTTGGTGGTGGTCTTGCCGACGCTGCCGGTGACCGCGACCAGCCGGCCGGCGAAGCGTGCGCGCGCGAAGCGACCGAGGCCGGTCAGCGCCGCCCGGGTATCGTCGACGTGCAGCAGCCGCGCGTCATCCGCCCCCGACGCATGCACTACGGCCCCCGCCGCACCTTTCTGCAGGGCCGTAGAGACGTGCGCATGTCCATCCCCGTGCTCTCCCACCAGGGCGACGAACAGGTCGCCGGGCAGCAGGCTGCGCGTGTCGATCGAGACGCCGCCGGCCGCGATCGGGCCGCCGGCACGGCCGCCGGTCGCCGCCTGCAGCGCCTCCGATGTCCAGAGCGGGCTCATGCCGCCATCCCGAGGCCGGCGAGCCGCCGGATCACCGCCCGGTCGTCGAACGGCAGGGTGTGGCCGGCGATGGTCTGGCCCTGCTCGTGGCCCTTGCCGGCGACCACCAGCACGTCGCCCGCACGCAGCGCCGCGAGGCCGGCCGCGATCGCGGCGGCTCGGTCGCCGATCTCGATCGCCCCTGGACAGCCGGCCCGGATCGCGGCCCGGATCGCGGCCGGCGGTTCCGAGCGTGGGTTGTCGTCGGTGACGATGACGAGGTCGGCGAGGCGCTGCGCCGCCGTACCCATCAGCGGACGCTTGCCGCGGTCGCGGTCGCCGCCGGCGCCGAACACCACCACCAGCCGGCCGGCGGCGTGCGGACGCAGGCTCTCCAGCAGGCGCACCAGCGCGTCCGGCGTATGGGCGTAGTCGATATAGGCGGCGGCACCGCTGTCGAGCCGGGCGGCCAGCTCCATGCGTCCGCGCACGCCGGTCAGCTGTGCGGCGAGGCCCAGCGTGCGGCCCAGCGCGTCAAGCTCGGGATCGGCCAGTACCGCGGCCAGCAGCACGTTGTCGGCCTGGAAGCGGCCCGGCAGCGCGAGGCTGATCTCGTGCCTGCGTCCGAGCGCCTCGACCTCGAGCACCTGCCCGGCGGGCAGCGGGCGCGCCCGTCGCAGGCGGATCGTGTCGCCGCGCTCGCCCACCAGCCGGAGCGTCTGGTGCCGGCGCGCGGCGATGTCGGACAATGCGGCGAGCGTGCCGGCCTCCATGTCGGCGTTGGCGGCGGCCAGGCCACGCTCGGGCAGCAGCGCCTCGAACAGCCGTAGCTTGGCGTCGCGATAGGCCTCCAGGGTAGCGTGGTAGTCCAGGTGGTCGCGGGTCAGGTTGCAGAAGCCAGCGGCCTGCAGGCGCACGCCGTCCAGCCGGTATTGCGACAGACCGTGCGAGGAGGCCTCGATCGCGGCCGCCTGCACGCCGTCGCGGGCGAGCTTGGCCAGGGCGGCGGCGAGGGCGATGCTGTCGGGCGTGGTCAGGGTGGCGCCGGACCCGCCGCGAGGCCCTAGCGCGCTGACAACGCCGAGCGGCCCCAAGGCGCCGACCACGCCGAGCGTGCCGAGGCTGGCCGCCGGGATGCAGCTGAGCTGCCAGAACTGGCGCAGGAACTCCACCGTACTGGTCTTGCCGTTGGTGCCGGTGACCGCGACGACACGCGCAGGCTGCGCGCCCGCGAATGCGGCGGCCAGCAGCGCCAGCGCCTGGGCGGGCCGGTCGTGCAGCAGCAGCGGCCGTGTCGGCACGCCGGCCGGCCAGGCGGTGCCGCTGTCCGCCAGCACCGCGACCGCGCCGGCCGCCACCGCACCGCCGATGAAGCGGCGCCCGTCGGAGCGGCCGCCGGGGAGGGCGGCGAACAGCTGGCCGGGCCGCACGGCGCGGCTGTCCAGGGTCAGTCCAACGACGGCAACGTGAGCGGCGTCCTCGGGTGCTGTCAGCCCGATCGCAGCCGCAAGCTCATCGAGACGCATCTCGTCTCTCCAGGCCTGTGTACGGACCCACGCCGGCGTAGCGCGGGTCGCCGTAGCTGACATCCTGGCGCAGCCGCTCGCCTTCCGCCCCGCGCGTCGGCAGGTGGTGCTGCGTCTGCAGCGGGTGCTGCTCTCCCGGATCATTGCCCGGACCGAGCACGCGCGCGCCGGGCGGTGCCGCAGGCTGCATCGGGATGTCGAGTGCGGCATCGACCACCGCCGTGTCGGTTTCGGGGAACAGGCCGAGCATCGGGCCGATGCGCGATACGATCCTGGCGACCGCGGGCGCCGTCACCCACCCGGCGGTGGTCCAGCCATGCGTGGCCTTGTTGCCGACCGGGCTGTCCAGCATGACGTAGACCGCGTAGCGCGGCGCGTTCATCGGGAAGATGCCGGTGAAGGCGGCCACGTTGACGTGCTTGAGGTAGCCGCCGCGGGCACCGATCTTCTCCGCGGTTCCGGTCTTGCCGCCGACGAAGTAGCCGGGGACGTCGGCGCTCTTGCCGATCCCCTTGGTCACCACCAGGCGAAGCATCTGGCGCAGCAGCAGGGAGTTGTGATCGGACAGCAGCTTGGGTCCCTGCGGCACGACCTGCGCCTCGCCGTCCGCCTCGACCTCGCCTGTGGGCAGGCTGGCGGACACCTGCCGGACGCCCGGATCGTCCTCCTGCTGGGTTGGCCGCGCCAGCAGCGTCGGCTTGACCAGCACGCCGCCGTTCGCGGCCGCGGCGGTGCCGCGCACGATCGCAAGCGGCGCCTCGGCGACGCCGTGCCCGAACGCCACCGTCATCACCGTGGACAGGCCCCAGCTGCGCAGCGAAGGCACGATCGGATGACCGGACTCCGGCAGCTCGACCGGAACCTTGGCGAAGAACCCCATGTCGCGCAGCCAGTCCTGCTGGCGCTTGGCGCCGGCATCCATGGCGATATGCGCCGCCGCCGGGTTGGAGGAGTAGGCCATCACCTCCGGCATCGACAGCCAGGGCGCGAAATGGTCGGTCTTCATGTCGGAGATGGTGAACCGGCCGACATGGATGGGAACGGTGGAGAAACGATCCCAGACATGCGCCACGCCGTCCTGCAACGCCATCGCGGCGGTCTGCAGCTTGAAGGTGGAGCCGGGCTCATACATGCCGGTGACGGCGCGGTTGAAGCGCTGATCGTCGGTGGCACGGTTGAACAGGTTGGAGTCGTAGTCGGGCAGGCTGACCATGGCGATCAGCTCGCCGCTGCGCACGTCCATCACGATGGCGCAGGCGCCGATTGCCCGGAACTCGTTCTTGGCGGACGCGAGCTCGTCGCGCACCACCGCCTGCACACGCACGTCGAGCGACAGCCGCAACGGCTGCGGGTCGGTGTTCAGTCGCGTGTCGAAATAGCGTTCCACGCCGGCGACGCCATGATCGTCGATATCGACGGCACCCATGACCTGTGCGGCGATGCGTCCGAGCGGGTAGCGTCGCTTCTCGCCGGGCTCGAAATAGATCCCCGGTATGCCGAGGTTGTTGATCGCGATCTCCTGGTCCGGCGGGATGTCGCGCGCGATGTAGACGAACTGCTTCTTCGAAGACAGCAACGCTTCCACCGCGTGGGCATCGAGAGCGGGAAGCACGCCCTTGAGCTTGCGCGCCACCTCGTGCGGGTCGATCAGCTCGAGCGGGTTGGCGAATACCGCGGACAGCGGCAGCGAGATCGCCAGGATCTGGCCGTTGCGGTCGGTGATGCTGGCGCGGTGCACCTGCACCAGGCCCAGGTCGTCGGCCAGCAGGCCGTGCGGGTCGGCATCCGTCTTGGGCATGTGCGGCACCTGCGGTCCGACCTGGCGCGCCACCGGCGCCATCGGCCTGAATACCGTCGCCAGGGACAGCTTTACCGCGACCGCGCCGAACAGCATCGCGAACCCGCCGGCCACGCAGAGCAGGCGCGCGCGCATGCGCTCCATCGCCGCGCGCCGGGCCGGATCGTGACGGAGCGCGCGCGGGGCGGCCGGGCCTGGGCCATCGGGGGCGACCTCGTTGGTCACGGGTGCGGGTCACCATTCATGCTGAACATACCGCTCCGGTGGGCTGCATCAGTTGACATCCTGCACCGGGACCGGCGCACGCAGCGCCACGTGCGAGAAGCCGAGCGACGAGCGGCCCGGCAGGCCCGCCATCGTCGAGCGGGCAGGGCGCGTCGCCTGGCGCCAGGGCGCGGAGATCCCGAACGGATGCGAATAGGCCTCATTGGTCGAGAGCAGGGAACGCACCGGACCGCCCTCATAGGCCGCCATCCGGCTCGCGGGGGCGGTGCGTTGCGGCACCGTCCTGGCCGGGCTCGCGGCGGCCCTCGGCAGGGCCGCAGGTGTGGGCGATATGGTGGCGTGGGCCGTCGCGTGATGCGTGACCGCCGCGATGCCGGCGAGCTGCACCACGGGCGAGGATGCGCGCGCGGACGAGCGCATGGACGGGCGCTCCTGGGCGGCCGCCTGCGGCAGCGCCGTCGCGGGCTCTTCGGCCGCTGGCGGCAGGGTCACCAGGCTGCGCGCCATCACCTGCATCGGTGCGAGTACCGGCGCGTAGCTGGCAGTGGCGACCGGTGCCGGCGGGACGATCTCGGGCAGGCGCCGCGATAACGCCGCCATCTGCACGAATTGCGTCGGCGCCATCGGCCGCAGCGTGGGCAGGAAGCGTCCGGCCAGGGACTGCAGCCGGTCGGGCTGGTTCAGCAGCGCCCATTCCGCGCGCAGCATGGCGGTATGCTCGCGCACACGCCTGGTATCCTGGACGATCCGCGAGATCTGCTGATCCAGCACCGTGGTGCGGTGCTTCTCCGTGTAGAGGTAGAGCCCGGATCCGGCGGCGAGCAGGACGCAGGCGGCGGTGAACGGACGGATCATGCGGGAATTCCTGCAGGCGGGGTCTCGCTCGGATCGGCGAGACGTTCGAGGCCGCGCAGCTTGGCACTGCGTGCACGTGGGTTGATGTCGCTCTCGGCGGCCTGTGGGCGCAGCGCCTTGTTCTCCAGCAGACGGAAGCGCTGCCGTGTGGCGCGACCGGCATCGAGGCCACGTGGATCATGTCGAGACGGCGACGGCAGCCGTCCCGCCGCTTCGACCATGAATCGCTTGACGATACGATCCTCCAGCGAGTGGAACGACACCACGACCAATCGGCCGCCCGGTGCCAGCAGTGCGGCGGCCGCGGCGAGACCGCGCTCGATCTCGCCGAGTTCGTCGTTGACGTGGATGCGCAACGCCTGGAACGAACGCGTGGCGGGATCGATGCGGCCGCGGCGATCCGGCGGCACCACGGCGCGGATGATGCCGGCGAGCTGCAGCGTGGTCTCGATGCGTTGCGACGCACGCGACGCGACGACCGCCCGCGCGATCCGCCTCGACAGTCGCTCTTCGCCGAACTGATAGATGATGTCGGCAAGTTCCGCTTCCGGCAGCGTGTTGACGACATCCGCGGCAGACGTGCCATGATGACCCATGCGCATGTCGAGCGGGCCGTCATGACGGAACGAGAAGCCGCGATCGGCCTCGTCGATCTGGAACGAAGATACGCCGAGATCGAGCACCACGCCGTCCAGCCGCTCGACGCCGCGTGCCGCGAGTAGGGCCAGCATGTCGCCGAAGCTGCCCTCGATCAGGTGCAGGCGGGCTGGCAGGTGCAGGCGGGCCGGTGCATGCTTGGCCGCCAACTCGCGCACGAGCGCCTCGCCGCGCGCGATCGCCTGCGGATCGCGATCGATCGCCCATAGGGTGCAGGCTGCGTGCTGCAGGATGGCACGCGCGTAGCCGCCGCCGCCGAACGTGCCGTCGAGGTAGACGTGGCCCGCCTGCGGATCCAGCCGCGTCAGGACTTCGTCGAGCATGACAGGAAGATGTCTGCCCGCCTGTGCGACGGCATCAGCGCCGGCGGGGTCGTTGCGTTCTCCGGAATCGTTTGCGACCGCATGCGCGTTCATGATGCCGGCCTGGACGCGCCCGTCATGCGCGTGCCGGGAAGACTGACGCCGCGTGCGCGGTCGCGCGCCTCGATGCGGCGCCGTTCCGCCGCTTTCGGTTCCCAGATCTGGAAAATATGTCCGAGTCCCATGAATGCTACCGAATCGGAAAGACCGGCGTGCGCCGTCAGCACCTCTGGAAGCATGATTCTGCCTTCCTTGTCCGCATCGACGGGATAGGCATCCGCATAAAGTGCCGCGGCGAGGTCGTCATGGTCTTCCGAGAACATGTCGAGACGATCGAGCGGACTGGCGAGGGCGGCGAAGGCGTCGAGTGGCCATGCCTCGATGCAGGGGTGCTTGTGCGACGGGCGCAGCACGATCTGCACCGTCCCGGATGCATCGGCCTCTGCCGCCTGTGCACGCAGCGCCGCACGGAACCCGGCCGGAATGGAAACCCTTCCTTTCGCATCCAGACGGTTCTGGTGGGTGCCGAGGAACACGCTCATGTGCGGCGATGCTCCCTAGACTGTCGCGCGCGAGCCTCGCGCGTAGCTTGTGCCGAACTGTCCGATGGTCGGGTTCGTGGGCACATCTGGGATATCATGGGCAAACATGGGCGGTCAAACCAGAATGCGGGTTTTTCCCTATGCTTGAACTGAAATGACTCGCTTTTGACGACTGATTTTGCAACGCAATCCAGATGCTGGACCAAAGTTCTAAATAGAAAACAACTCGAAACATAAGTTCATGGTTCGTTCTAGTTGTTCCGAACCGATCGAGTAGTTTTCTTTGGCTTTGGCGGCGGCCTCGATGGCGAGTTTAGCGAAACTTTGACGCCATCCTCATCCAAGCCGAGCGGAGTCCCGAGTCGCGCTACTGAACTATTTCCGTCCGCGTCCGCGACATCGGGTAGGCGGTGTAGGTGCCAGACGGCCTGTAAGCCGGGTTCTGTCCGCATCGTCCAGGCGGACCCGGAGATGCAGGACGGTCATTCCTCTGGGACACGCATCGCTGCGTGCCTCGCGCGACCAACCCGGACGGCGAGGCGAAGGACCTCTGGCACGCATCCCGAAGAACACGTGCCGCCGCCCCTATTCGGTCTTGCTCCCGGTGGGGTTTGCCCTGCCGCCGCCGTTACCGGAAGCGCGGTGCGCTCTTGCCGCACCGTTTCACCCTTGCCCGCAGGCAGCTTCCCGATCGTCTGGGAACGCGTGCGGGCGGTCTGTTCTCTGTGGCACTTTCCCTGGGGTCGCCCCCGCCGGCCGTTAGCCGGCACCGTTCCTTCGTGGAGCCCGGACTTTCCTCCATCGCATCCACCGAACCCGGATGGTGCGACAGCGACCGTCCGGCCGTCTGGCAAGCGGAAACTGACGCCGGATCGCACGCGCGTCAAGCGCGGCGTTACCGGTCTGTGCTCGGATCATGCCCTGATATCAGCCGTCCGAAGGGCGGCCGACATCAGGCCGATAGAAGCTGCTGCTGATCTTCAGGCAGTTCGTAGCGCCCGACGCAGGCGAGCTCGACCTCGAGCACCGTCGGCCGTAGCAGGACCGGCAGGCGCAGCGCGCCGCTGCCGTCGGTCCAGCGGCAGCCGCCGGGCTGTTCCGGCCGATGCCAGCCAGGCAGGCCGTCCCCACCCGGTACCAGAACCGTGCTGCGCAGGTCGTTCCACAGCTTCACGCCGCGCACGCAGACGCCGAGCCGGCGCCGGTCGTCGACGAAGGGTCCCTCGATCTCGGCCGGAACGGCGCTGCGCGACTGCAGTGCGGCGTGCGTGCCGCCCGCGGGAAGCACGAAGAAGTGCCGTTCGCCACGACGCCGGCGCGCGCGCAGCAGCACGCCGTTCTCGAGCCGCACGCAAAGCGCGGGATCCTGCGTGGTCCGCGCGACTCGGCTGCGCTGCGGCACGCCCTGTCCGAGCGTTTCGGCACGCTCGGCCAGCCGGCGCCAGACCGGCTCCACGGCCTCGCGCGCGGTGACCAGCGGCGCTGCGGCGTCTTCCGCCCAGTTCGGGAGGTGCACGCGGCACGCATCGGGAAGGCCGAAGCCGGCACGCGAGCCGGTATCGAGGTAGCTCTCCGTCGTCAGCCCTTCCGAGAGCAGGATCGAGTGCGTCTCGAACTCGAGGTGATAGACGTCGTAGCGGACGCGGTCGGTCTCGCGGAGGATGCTGGTGCCGTTGACCAGCATGCGCGCCGGGATGCCGTCGGCGAAGGCGTGCGCGCGTATGCGCACCGGGGCCGCCTCGCGCGCCATGTCATCGTCCATTCGGCTGACATCGACCCGGCGGGCGCCGATCCAGCGTATCGGCTTGAGCAGGCGCGCGCCGTGCTCGATGGTTACGACCAGGTCGCCTACCGACAGCGCCTCGATCGCGACCAATCCCCCCTCCGTCTCGATCCGGGTGCCGGCGAGGAAGCAGTTCAGCGTCAGGATCGTACCGCCGTTGGCCGCCGTGCCGAGGCTGAAGCCCGGTCCGGCTACTCCGGCGGCGACGGTGAAGTTGGTCAGCGTGTAGGTCGAGGTCGAGCCGCTGCTCTTCAGGATAAGGCTGTGGCTGTTGCTGGAATAGGTCGCGCTGGAGAACGTCGTGTTGCCGAATTGCAGGCTGTCGCCGAGGTCGAACGACCTGATGGAATTGCTCAGTGAACCGTTGGTGAAGTTCGCCATGTCGCCGATGTAGAGCGCGCTGGTGCCGAGGCTGGCGGCGCCGAAGGTGAAGCCGCTGCCGGCGAGCAGCAGCACGCTGCCGTCGAGCTTGAGGCTGCCGCCGTTCAGGGTGAAGAGGTCGCCGCCGGCGGAGAGGTTCGAGTTGGTGCCTGTGGTGACCTCAAGCGCGCCGCCCCGGCCGATGGTGACGGAGCCGCCGCCGATCTGCGCGACCGAGCTGTTGCCCTCGATGGTGAAGGTGCTGCCGGTGTTCAGGGCGAGGTTCGCGATCGAGGCGCTGCCGGCAAGGTCGAGCGTGCCGCCGCTCAGCGTGAGCGTTCCGTTCACCTGCAGGCTGCCTTTCGCCAGCACCGACATCGAGTTTCCGCTGGCGAGGAGCATCGAGCCGGAGGCTGTGAGCGAGCCGCCGATCAACAGCGACCCGCTGTTGCTGAAGCCGACCGAAGCGACCGAGATCGTGCCGTCGACCACCGAGGTCTTCGTGGTCGACAGGTTGACGGTCACCGCGTCCGTCGTGACCGGCAGCCTGCCGTTGCTCCAGTTGCCGGCGGCCGACCACAGGTAGTCGCTGGCATAGAGGCCGCCGGTCTGCTGGATGGTGTCGTTGAATATGTCGGCCATGCGCAAACCCCGCATCAACTGTGTGTTGTTGTTTCGCAACGATCAGCCGACGCCGACGCCGCGGACGCAGGAGTGCTGATCACGCACAGGTTGTAGTCGGAAGGATTGCACAATCTCAAGATGTAACGTTCTTCAGCCAGATTGAAACCGGCGTCCACCGGGTGGCGAGTGATCTTGCTCGTCAAAATTATCTAGAGCGTGATCAACCTAGGGTGATCACGCTCTAGGTGTCGCTGCTATGGAGGTTGTCCCTCTGGGGCTGGGCTGAGAAGCTGTGGTTGCGAGGCTGACCCCCCACAACCCGGAGCCCCGGATGGACGTCCATGAGAATGCGCGGACCCTGCCGCATAGTCGA
>JAABUQ010011999.1_pt1 | contig 10892 bp, 15 predicted proteins | sample 5560001 | NCBI WGS metagenome assembly JAABUQ01 (sample SAMN10711888, study PRJNA513371) | rock metagenome | isolation source: Antarctica rocks | place: Antarctica: Victoria Land, Finger Mt nord | collected 2015-12-18
TCTTCGACACCGGGATCACTCAAATTAAACCACTGTTGCAAGAAATAAATCCGCAGCAAGCGCTCGAGCAGGATCGGCGGCCGTCCGCCTTCACCGGTGGGATAATGCGGCTCGATCAGCGCGCACATCGTTCCCACGGCACTATCGTGTCCATCTCGGACAGAAATGCGGCTCGTTTGGTTGGCTTCGCGAACCGCTCGAACTGAGCATTCGCAAGCGAAGCTGCTCTTCTCGCTTCATTGCTACCATTATAGCAAAGAACCCCTCACTTGTTCAGAGCATCCCTAGTTTCCTTTGATAACGTCTATCGACATAGAAATCGCCGTCGCGAAACATGCGGTAGATCGTTTGAATTGAGAGATTGGAAGAGCTAAGGTCGATCTGAGCCAATCTGGAGATCCCTTTTCAGATCTGGGCAGCATGCGATAAAACGCATCGCGCTCGGGCTTTCAAAGCCTATTCTGCATAGCCGGCGCTCATCACGCTACTCATCTTCAACAGCTCTCCGGCGCCGCAATCCATATCGGACAACGGCGAGAATTGTCTATTTGATATGGTCAGTGTTGTGTTTGCTCCAGCAGTCGACGGGGTCACTAAGTCAATTAAGTGACGATGGCACCGCTGACGGAGGGGCACGGTGCCAACACCCGCCAAGCGGCTGTCGCGTTAGAGTACCGACTCGCTTGGGATAACTCCTATTATTCCAAATATGGACAACTGCACACCGTTTCCAAGCGCAAACGAAAATTCCAGCTCGAGCGGACCCGCGCAAGCGCGTCGGCGCCTCGTGGCGCTGAGCCCGCACGTCCGCGCCGCGCTCGTCCAGCCCAACCTCGCGGACGCGGCGGCCTCCGACGAGCGGATCGTCGAACTCTGGCTGCGCGATCGCCCCGCGAACACGCGCATCGCCTACGAGCGTGACTACCGACGCTTTCGCGCCTTCATTGGAGTGCGCAGTCTGGGTCGGTCGGGCTCGGTGATCTCTCGGATTTTGCCGCTACGCTCAGCGGCTCGGCCGCCACCCGGCGTCGAACGCTCTCCGCGATCAAAGCGCTCCTAACGACCGGCTTCAAGATGGGCGCGCTCCGCTTCAACGTCGGAGCGGCGCTTCGCTTACCGAAAGTCGTGTCGCGCCGCGCCGAGCGACGCCTCGAAGAAATCGAGCTTTTTCGGCTTCTGACGGCCGTCGAGAAGAACCCGCGCAATTGCGCTATCATCGAAGCGCTCTACGGCACCGGCGCCCGCGTTGACGAGCTCGTCCAGATGAGGCGCCGGCAACTCGTCGCTGACGCTGACGGCACCGGCGGCTACGTCACGCTTTATGGGAAGCATGGCGCGCGCACGATTCGGGTCGGCCGTCGAACCTGGGACGCCCTGCAGCAGCTCGCCGCGGCCAAAGAGCCCGACGACCGGATCATCGCAATCAGCGACGAACGCGTTCGCCAGATCCTCACGGCTGCAGCCGAAGCCGCCGGGCTGAAGAAGAAGCTCTCGCCTCACTGGCTTCGGCACGCGCACGGGTCGCATGCGCATCAACGCGGCGCGCCGGCGGCTACGATTCGCGACACGCTCGGTCACGCATCGCTGAGCACGACGGACCTTTACTTGAGTTCGGCCCCGACGGACGGTTCAAGCCTGTATCTGAAATTCTGATCGCGCGACCGATCGCTCATACGGTTCACGGCTGCCACCGAGAAGAATATCGCCGCGGTCTTCAAAGCGCCGTCAATTACCATCGGAACATTAGATGCGACGGCTGTAACGCGCGTACGGCGCGCATCGTAGGCAGGCGAGACGCCGGAAGCCCGGAAGCTTCGAGTCGCTGGGCGCTGGCCGCGTTTGTCAAACGCGATCTTTCGCCAGACGACAAAGCCCGTTCTCGCGGGCGCCGTGCTGGTCGATCGCCGAACCCCAATAGGTTTACCTAAACGCGGGGCGGAGTTCGGGCAACCGGTCTCATATAGCGTGTGGTGCAAAACTCGACTTTGATGGAACGCCGGAACCGCAAGGTCCGGCCGATCGTCTACCGTCGGATGCGAGGAGCAATCGGCGGTTTTGTGGTTGTGCGCGATTGGCCGAGAGGGGCTGATGACCAATCGTGGACGGCAGTAGTTGTAGCGAGATTCCTCCGCCGCTCGTAGCGGCGTTGAATTCACTGCGCACGCGTTCCGCGGGCGCACACCAGCGATAGAAAGGGCTTGGCATGGAATACGAGAACCCGCGCCCCTGCGCTCCGGTACGCCAACCGAACACAGATCTGCCAACACTGTGGACAGGATAAAGTCGAACGAGAGAGCCGCCTTCTCCAGCTCGGTCCGTCCGTTCGTAACGATGAAGTGAGTTGCCCCGAACGCGTGAGCCTGCTGGTCCTTGTCATGAGAATGCGCGATCGCCGTTACACGCCAAGGTCGGCTGACCGTTCTCACTAAGCTCGGCGACATCGGCGGTGCGGGCTCGATCGTTCCGACGAGGGCGCAGGTGCAGAACCGTTACGGCGTTGGCTCGACGACGTGCTCGATGCAGGCGGGCGCTGAGCGCGGTCCGAGTTCGTCGGGATCACGCGGCATTGTCTCCCGTCGCTAGCTCGCGCTCGATCTCTTCTAACGAGCGCCCCTTTGTTTCAGGTACAAAGCGTCTTGCAAATAGCCATGCCCCCACGCTCAGCAAGCCGTACGCCCAAAACGTCCATGACAGCCCGAGCGAATGCTCTAACGTCAAGAACGTTACCGTTACGAGCAGATTGAAGCCCCAGTTCGTCAGCGTCGCGACGCTCATCGCTACGCCACGTACGCGTAATGGGTAGATTTCTGAAATCAGAAGCCAGAAGATCGGCCCGAGACCTATGGCGAATGCGCCGACGTACAGCACCAGACCGCCTGCAGCAAATAAACCATGTAGCCTTCCTTGCCCTCCAAGATGAAACGATACGCCGAGAATAGCGAGGCCGGCAGTCATTCCGCCGATACCCCATAGCAAGAGCGGACGTCGGCCGACGCGATCCACGACGCGCACGGCGATGAGGGTCATCGCGACATTCACGACGCCGACGCTGACGCTCGCGAGAATCGAGTGCGCCGCCGAGCCAAGCCCCGCGAGTTGAAAAATCGTCGGCGTATAGTAGATAATCGTATTTATTCCGGTCAGTTGATCGAAGGCTGCGAGAGCCAGACCTACCAAAAGCGCGGGACGCACGTTTGACGCAATCAGGTCGCCCCAGCCTCCATGCGCAGCGTCCGCGCGTAGATCTCGGCGAATCGCCGCCATTTCCTGGGCGACCTTGCCACGGTCATTGAAACGTTTTAGTGCACGAGTCGCTTCGTCGATGGACCCTTGCGCAACCAGCCAACGCGGACTTTCGGGTAGGAACATCATGCCGACGCCCAAGAGGAGCGCCGGGACGACGGCGAGACCAAACATCAAGCGCCAATCGCCGGAGCTCGATAGTCCGTAATCGACGAAATAGGAAAGCAGAATACCCAGCGTGAGCAGTAACTGATTAATCGCAACCAGACCTCCACGGATGTCCGAGGGCGATATCTCGGAGATGTACAGCGGCCCCAAATAGGAAGCGATCCCGATACCCACCCCGACGACGATGCGGCCGCCGATTAAGACCGCAACATCCGGCGCGAAGGCCGTAATCAAAACGCCAATGAGAAAGATCGCGGCAGTAGCGATCATTAAGACGCGTCGGCCCAGGCGGTCTGCCATGCGTCCGCTGCCGGCTGCGCCAATAACCGCACCAACCAAGACCACGCTAGTGACGACCTCTTGCATCGTCGGCGAGAGATGGTATTGAATTTTGAGAAAAAGCAGCGCGCCGGAAACGACGCCAGTATCGTAGCCGAACAGCAGGCCGCTCAGGGACGCGACGACCACGGCAAAGTAAAGGAAGCCACGCCCATGTGTGTTTGAAGCTGAGACCTGGTGCGGAGGCGTAGTCAGGGGCCTGCTAGGGCTAGCGTTTCGCCAAGAAACGCGCGAGCTTCTCCAGTGGCCTTTGCTGCGCGCAAACTCGTCTGGAGCCGATCGAGCACATCCACGACGCTGGGTTCGGCATCGGAACCGGTTGCTACTCTTGCGGCTGGAGGCGCCAGCGCGCGCGCACAACACAACGCCGTGCTTGAAGCCGGGCTGCCGCCACATCAGCGCTATTTTTGTGCCGATCAATCCGCCCTGTCTCGTCACGACCGTCCCCAGCCGTCGCGTCTCGACAATAGAACAGGACAAACATGGAAGCGACTGCCCGGAAGAGCGAGATCGGCATCGCCGGCGTCGCGCACCAAGCTGGGACGGCGCGCTTCGGCGCCGATCCGTCAACGTCCGTGCTCGACGTTCACTGCAAGGCGCACGACCTGGACAACCTCTACGTCGTCGACACCAGCTTTTTCCCGAGCATCGGCGCCGTTAATCCGGGTCTTACCACGATGGCCAATGCTCTGCGTGTCGGAGACCACTTCTCGAACGGCTCGGTGGACGTCGATGAAAACGTTGATCATACGCTCTAAACGGCAAAACGCTGTTATTCTCGCCCGACATTTCGAGCCTCCAATGACCTCGCTGTTACCACGCCGCTACATCTTCAAAAAACGCCAAGGAGTCTCGACATGAACCTCAAGGGGAAAGCGGCGATTGTAACCGGCGGAGGGACCGGGATTGGGCGCGCGATCGCTACGCGGCTCGCGCGTGACGGCGCGATGGTCGCGATTGACTATGTCGGAAAGAGCGACAAAGCGGACGCGGTGGTGCTGGAACTACAGAAGATGGGCGGCCGGGTCATTGCGATCGAGGCCGACGTCAGCAACGTGCAGCAGGTCGAAAAGCTCGTGCAGCAGGTGGTCGCGCAATTCGGGCGGCTGGATATTTTGGTCAACAACGCCGGGATCGAACACGAGTATCCGTTTCTGAGACGCCCGCCGCGGAGTGGAACGAGGTCCTTGCCGTCAACCTCTCGGGTCCGTCCTTTTGCAGCCAGGCTGCGGCAAAGCAGATGGTCGCGCAAGGCCGAGGTGGCCGAATCATCAACATGTCGTCCGTCCACGAAGACTTGGCAATGCCGACCAACAGCCCGTATTGCGCCGCGAAAGGCGGGTTGCGGATGTTGATGCGGACGATCGCGGTCGAGCTCGCACCGCACGGGATAACCGTCAACAACATCGCGCCGGGTGCCATCGATACGCCGATGGATGCGCCGCTCGAAGCAAATCCCGAGAAGATGCACACGTTGCTGGCGGAGGTTCCGCTCGGCCGTATAGGGAAACCCGAAGAAGTCGCTGGGCCGTGCGCATTCCTCGCTTCCGACGAGGTAGCGTACATCACCGGTTCGACGAATTTTATCGACGGCGGGATGATGCGCCACGCGGGACGGCTGTAGCGTGGAGCGCAGCACCATCGAAGTTTCCGGTTCCGGCGAACGCACCGGCATCTATAGCGTTCCGGACGGCCAGCTGGCTGTGGGGAGCACGCTCGGCGGCCCGAAAGCGTGCGCGATGATTAAAGCAACCGGCGCGCTCGAGAAGGTGTATGCCATCGACGCCGGCGAGGAGCTCTTCGGAACGCTCGTGTTGCACCATTGGGATGCGCGCACCGGGATCCGCCTGACCCCGCTCCCGGGCGTTTTCACAATACACCCCTCGTATCAAGAGCACACGTTCACGCTATCGAACGGCATCGCGGTTCACGAGACGATCTTCGTCCTTAGCGGCACGCCCAAGGGCGACGACGTCGATCCTCCAGCGGTCTATTACCAGGTCGAGCTCCGGAACGACGGATCGGAGGAGGTACAACTCGACACATACGCGTTCTGCGAACTGCGCGGCCTTATGGAGCACGACGTCGTTGCGACATACGATCCGCAGCGGCATGCGTTCCTAGCTTGGAATAAGGGGAAGAATCCCGATCACGTCCGTGCCTTCGGCCTCTCCGTAGCACCGACAAGCTACGAGACGACACTCGATCACGCGAAGGCAATCTCGGACCGCTCGCCGGGCATGCTCTCGGGGAAAACCGATACGCCGCCAAGCGACCCCCTTGGCGTGTTCCACGTCAATCGCACGTTGCAGCCGAGCGAGAGCGCTAACGTATGGTTCACGCTCTCATTTTCGATGAACGGTCGCGAAGGTGCGCAGCGAATGTACACGTCATGCCCCAACGTGCAAGACGCCCTTACGGCCACGAAGGCTTACTACACCGAGATATTAAGCCGTTCGGTGCTCATGACGCCCGATCCCGAGATCAACCGTGGCGTTCTCTGGGCCAAAGCCAATATGCTACGTACGCTTTTGAAGGCGCCGACGGGATGGTCTTTCGTCAACGATCCGACGCGCTCCAATAACAGCGTCGGGCGCGACACGGCGTGGTTCGGCTTTGGAGGCGATTACCTTGTCCCGGACTTCGTACGCGAATCGCTCCTGGCTTACGTCGAGAACCAAGAACCTTCAGGGATGGTCGTCGAGTATTACGACGTTCGCTCAGGGAAGACGGCGGACTACGGACTGAACATCAACGACAATACGCCGCTGCTCATCCTCGCTCTTTGGCACCACTACAACGCCACGGGCGACGACGGTTTTCTCGCACGGGTGTATCCGGCAGCGGTGAAAGCGGCGCGGTACATCCTCTCACAGCGCAACGACCAGGGACTCGTGTGGTGTACGGCAACCAGGACCTCAGACTGGGGCATTATCGGCTGGCGTAACGTCATCCAGAATTACCGACTGTCCGGCGCGACGACCGAGGTCAATTCGGAGTGTTTTGCGGCATTGCAGACGATCGCCCAAATGGCTCGTGTCCTCAAACATCACGAACAAAGCGCGGAGTTTTCCGAATGCGCCGACGAACTGCGCACGGCGATCAACGCGCATTTACTCAACCCCTACAACGGGCTCTATTACCTCAATATTGACGTCGATGGAGAGCCGCGCAGCGACGTCACATCGGACCTCGTCTTTCCCGTGATGTTCGGAGTTGCATCGGACGAGACGGCCGCGCGCATCATCGCCCGGTTGAGCGGCGACGATTTCTGGACCGAGGGGGGCTTCGCACGGTTCCTCGCGATGCGCCGAATTACGGGCCGATCCATGGCTACGGTCTGCTCGGCGGCGTCTGGGTCGCCGCGGCATTCTGGTATGCGTTCGCTGCAGCCCGGTTTAACCCGGAATTCATGGCCCACGCGTTAAGCACGAGCTTTCGTCACTATTCGCGCGACCCGCTGCGCAACAATACGGTCCCCGGACAGTTTTCGGAATGGCTGCACGGCGAGACGCTCGTGAACCAAGGAATGATGCTTTCACCCTGGTTTCCCCCGCGCTACCTTTGGGCGGCAATCGAAGGCGTGACCGGGGTTCGACGTCTAAGGGAGTAGCGGCGCGACCGTCACGCCGCGTTTGACGCCCGACTGGAAGTGGCTCGGCGTTCGCAATCTGCCCTACCGTGGTCAGCGTCTGACGTGGTTCGTCGTCCGGCTTCCCGAGTTGAAAATATACTCAAATTTCCAGTTCCATCAGTCGACCCCGTACATCGCTTACGACGACGACATTAGCGATTGTTTGCAAATCAGCGGACATGCGGCGGTCGGTTTGGCTCTCCGTCAGGGCGAGAATCTCGTGATTTTCGTCGGCAACACAACGGAAGGGATGGTAACGACTGCGGTCCGGATCCACGCCGGATTGAGCGGTTCGTATCGGAAGCGCGCTTTTATGAGCTTACGCAACGACTGGATCGACGGTGACTTGATCTCAGCGCAAGAGTTGCAGCGCGGCATCGGCGTGCAATTGGAACGTAAAGGGTTCGAGGTTATCGAACTGCAGCAGGAGGTCTGATATGCCGCAACATGCCTACCGTTTCGGTGTCAGCGAGTTCACGACGTGGCCCTGGTCGTTCGAGCGTGATGTCGAACGCTATGCCGCGCACGGCAATGATGTGATCGAAGTCTGCGAGTTCAAGCTGGATCGCAACGACTACACCCCACAGCTCGAAAGTATCGCTCGATGCGGTCTGACCGTCAGTTCGGTACAGTCGACGGTGCACTCGCTCTTCCCTGATAGCCTCGCGCCTGCGCCGACCGCTCCCGAGGACCGTATGCGACACATCAATTCAGCGATCGAGCGTATTGCGCCGACCGTGCCGGTCGGGACACCATTCGTTGTGATTACCGGCGCGGCGCCCGGCGGTGATGCGCAGAACGTCTATGAGAAGGCACTCTCAGCCTTCGCCGAGCTCGCCGAATTTGCGTCGCAGCATTACGTGCGGCTCGCGTACGCGCCGCTCAATCCGGTCCTCTTCAACACCGAGAAGGCGCTTTGGGGTTTGGATCAAGCGCTCGAACTCGTACAACGCGTCGACCATCCGACGCTTGGCCTCTGCGTCGACACGTGGAACATCTTCCAGACCCCGGGGCTGCACGCTGTGATCCGAGAATGCGGCGATCGCATCTTTGTCGTGCAAGTCAGTGACTGGCAGCGGCCGCGTTCGGGCGCCGATCGAATCAGCATCGGTGACGGGTCGATCGACAACGCGGCGATCGTGAAGGCCGTTCGCGCGACGGGATATGCCGGACCATACGTGCTCGAAATCTTCTCGGGTGAATCCTTGCCAGATTCGATCTGGCGTTCTGATCTGGATGACGTAATCGCAAAGAACATCAGCGCGTTTTCGCGCGTCTGGAAGCAAAGCGAGCAATGAAACGTCCGGAGCGCTTCAGGCTGCGCGAGTTGGATTAATGCCGCAGCTCTTCGGCAGTCACTACACGCGTGCCGACCTCGAACGACGCGTCGGTAGGTTTGACCAGATCGCTGGAATCAAGCCCGTCGAACTCGTCGATGGTCGCGACCGCGGTGTGCGATCCTTCGATGTCGCAACCGTTAGCGGCTTCGCCTTCACAGCGATTGCCGACCGTGGCCTCGACGTTGCCGCAGCCTCGTACGAGGGCATTGCGCTCGCCTGGCGATCGCGCAACGGAATTGCATCACCAGCCTTCTACGAACCGCAGGGCGACGAGTTTCTTCGATCGTTTTTTGGCGGATTGTTCACGACGTGCGGATTGACAAATTTTGGACCGCCGGGAAGTGCCCAGTGGGGCAGCTTCGGCTTGCACGGACGCATCGATGCGACTCCCGCTGAAGACGTCGTGCACGAAGTGCGTTGGGATGGCGACGAATGCACCTTAGAGATTCGTGGGACGGTTCACCAGACACGCGTTTTTGGTGAAGATCTGGTCTTGGAGCGTTGTCTACGAACGGTGGTCGGCGGGAGCACGAAGTCCATGACACGGTCACGAACAAGGGTGGAACGCGCGTTCCGCACATGATTCTCTATCATTGCAACGGCGGCTTCCCGCTACTCGGTGACGCTTCCAAATTGCACGTGTCGCAATCGTCGATGCGGCCACGCGACGCCACCGCCGAGAAGGGTCTCGATGCCTGGAATCGTGGCGGGAAGCCGGCTTCAAACTTCGCCGAACAGGTCTTCATTCATGACCCGGTTCCTTGCGGCGACGGTCGGGCCGCAGTCCTGTTGCACAACGCTCAATTGCGCGAGGATCGCGGACTGGCGCTTGCGATTCGCTTTGACCCAGTGCAGCTGCCGGCGCTCTTAACGTGGAGAATGCTCGGATATGGAACGTACGTCGTGGGAATGGAACCGGCGAATTGTCCGACGATCGAAGGCCGGGTGAAGGCGGAGGAACTCGGAACACTTCCGTTCTTGGAGCCAGGCGAAAGTCGCCGGTACGACCTCGAGTTTCGCGTTCTAAGTGAAGTTGACGAGATCGCAGCGTTGCTCCAGCGGATGCAGCAGACGGTTCGCACATGATTCATTTTGACGAGGCGCACCAACGAGTTCACTTTCCGGACGATCGGGGCATCGTCGTCGTCTTGCGGCGGCGTTACATCGTGTGGCTCATCGTGGCCATAGTTCTCCGGTCGCGCCCCATGGCTGCAGGTGCTGACGTTCGGCATCCACTCGGCGTTCGCGCCGGTCGCCGGCATCACCGCCTTTTCGAGCACGGTCCACAGCGCGGCCTCACACGGTTCCGGACTGAGTGCCAAGGCACCGTGTGTTTGCTCCATCTGAGCGGGGAGCTCGACTCCTTCAAGAGTCCGGCACTTGATGCCGCGATCGTCATTGTGTCGCGGGAACACCACGGAACCATCGTGGCGTTATTTGTCGAGTGTATCGCGCGTGAGTAGCGCGCTCATCGCGGATCGGATTCAGTTCGCGTTCACGATCATGTTCCATTACCTCTTCCCGATCGGAACGATGGGGATGGCGCCGTTCATCGCTTGGTACACGGTTCGAGCGGCGCGCACGCACGATCCGAAATACGATCTGGCCGCGCAATTTTGGGCCAAGATCTTCGCAATCAATTTCGTCATCGGCGTGGTCACCGGTATTCCGATGGAGTTTCAGTTCGGGACGAATTGGGCGCTTTTTTCGGCCCGCACCGGAGCCATCGTCGGCCAGCCGCTCGCGATGGAAGGCATCTACGCATTCTTCCTCGAGTCAATCTTCCTCGGGGTCTTCTTTTACGGCCGCGACCGCGTATCGCCACGTTTGTATGTGCTCTCCGCCGTACTCATCTGGGCCGGTTCGTGGCTTTCGGGTTTCTTCATTTGCGCGACGAATGCGTGGATGCAGCACCCGGTCGGCTACTCGTTGGGGAGTGACGGACGATTGCGCCTCGATAGCTTGGCGGCGGTGTTGCTCTCGCCGTTCCTGTGGTGGCAATACCTGCACGTCATGACGGGCGCGCTCGTGACCGGCAGCTTTCTAGGGCGTGTTAACACAATCGGAGCCCTTCCCGGAGCGCCTCAACGATCAGAACGAAGTTTATGAAACCAACGAACATCACGTCGAGCTTCTCAAAGCGCGAGAAGATGCGGCGAAATCCTTTG
>JAABUQ010012000.1_pt1 | contig 10891 bp, 10 predicted proteins | sample 5560001 | NCBI WGS metagenome assembly JAABUQ01 (sample SAMN10711888, study PRJNA513371) | rock metagenome | isolation source: Antarctica rocks | place: Antarctica: Victoria Land, Finger Mt nord | collected 2015-12-18
TTCTGGCCGCCGTATTCTTCAGCCAGCGAGTTCGACCGCTAAAAACCGCCTCAGCGCCACCCAGCAACGCACGATTGGCCCAGGCACGCAAAAACGCTCGCAACCTCACTCCGACAGGCTGCTAGCACCCGCAACGCCGGGTCGGCGCGCATGGCGTCGAGGTCGGCCGGGTTGGGGTAGCGCACGACCTGGCACTCCCCGGCGCGCAGCTTGGCGTAGCGGACAGCGGGGTCGGGGGTGATCGTGAACACCAGGTTGTCGACCTTCGCAGTCCGCGGCGACCCGGCGGCCTTGCCCCAATAGTCGGGAAAGGCGCGGAAGCGGACGGTGCTGCCCGGCGTGTACTGCACGAACCCGAACGGGCCGGTGCCGATCGGGCTGCGGTCGAGCTGCTCCGGCGTGCCGGCACGCTGCATCGCGTCGGCGTACTCGGCCGACGAGATCGAGAACGGCTGCATCGACAGGGCGTTGAGCAGCGGCGCATAGGGCTGCTTGAGGTCGATGGCGACGGTGTGGTCGTCGAGCTTGCGGACCGCCTTGAACGCCGGCTCCAGCAGCTCCTGGAACTCCGGATAGGCGCTGTCGAGGCCGTGGTAGGGCGAGGCCTTGTCCGCCATGCGGTTGAAGGTGAACACCACGTCGTCGGCGTTGAACTCGCGCACGGGCTTGAAGGCTGCGTTGGACTGCCACCTCACCCCGCGCCGCAGCGTGAAGGTGTAGGTCAGGCCGTCCCCGGACACCGACCAGGACTCGGCCAGCGCCGGCACCAGGGCGGAGCCGCCGACCTCCATGCCGACCAGGCGGTCCGACGTCTGCTCGGTCACGTCGAAGCTGGTGTTGGCCGTGCTCAGCGCCGCGTTCAGGAAATCCGGGCTGCCCTCGGTGCAGACGACCAGCGTGTCCGCCCGCGCCTGGGTTGCCAGTGGTGCCGCCAATGCGGCTGCAAGCAGCAGACCTGAAACCCGCATGGACATCCCGGCCGACCTCGCGCTGCAGTCCGGGCAGTATTGGACCACCTGGCTGGGGGGTCAACGGCTCTGGCTGCACCGTGACCTGCGACACGGCCTGCAAGGTGCTGTCAGTGCGTGCCGCTGGGGCGCTGAATGCTTCCACCGACGGGTGGCCATGGCCAACCCCGTCCAACGCGCCTGGCGCGACGTCAACGCGGTCGGCCGGCACATCCGCATGAACTGGGACGCGGTGGGCACGATGCACGAGCAGATGGCCTTGGGGCTTGAACCGCAGGGCCGACACTAGCCAACATGACCATCAAGACATGACGGAGGGCGTCCGATGCAGGGCAAGGTGATCGTGGAGGAGCATTTCGCGCTCCCCGAGACACTGCAGGACAGCGCGGGCTTCGTGCCGCACGAGGACTGGATCGATCTGAAGGCCCGCCTGCTCGACATGCAGGACCACCACCTGCGCGAGATGGACCAGAACGGCGTTGAGGTCGCGCGCCTGCGGCTCCACCCTGCGCGCCCCCGGCGTGAGCATGGAGCTGGGGGTGGGCCGGGTGGGCGCGATCCCAGGACCCTTCGCCGCCGGACTGCTGGCGGCGGCGTGCATCGCCTAGCTGGGCCTGGGCCGCGGCGTGCCGGCCCGCGCGCCCCTCATCCCGGAGACCGGACATGCGTGGCCTGAACGAGCACACCATCACCCAGGCGGTGCTGGACCGCTTCGCCGGCACGCCCGACCCGCGGCTGAAAGCAGTGCTGGGCAGCCTGGTGCGCCACCTGCACGACTTCGTCCGCAACGTGGAGCCGACGTTCGAGGAGTGGCAGCAGGCGATCGCCTTCCTCACCCGCACCGGCCAGGCCTGCACCGGCACGCGCCAGGAGTTCATCCTGCTGTCGGACACCCTGGGCGTGTCGATGCTGGTCGATGCGATCAACCACCGCATGCCGGCCGGCGCCACCGAGACCACCGTGCTCGGCCCGTTCCATGTGGCCGACGTGCCGTTCTCGCCGCTGGGCGCGGACCTCGGCGCGGGCTTGGCCGGCGAGCGGCTGCTGGTCGAGGGGTCGGTGGCCTCAGCCTCCGGCCAGGTGTTGCCCGGCGCGGTGCTGGAGGTCTGGCAGTCCGACAACGACGGCTTCTACGACGTGCAGCGTCCGGAGCTTCCGGGTCCGTCGCTGCGCACCCAGCTGCGCGCGGACGGGCAGGGCCGGTTCCATTTCTGGACCATCATGCCCACCGCCTACCCGATCCCCGATGACGGGCCGGTGGGCGACATGTTGGCGGCGACGAAGCGCCACCCCTGGCGGCCGGCGCACCTGCACTTCATGATCACCGCCGAGGGGCACGAGACGCTGGTGACGCACATCTTCGTCCAGGGCGGCCAGTACCTGGACAGCGATGCCGTGTTCGGGGTCAAGCAGTCGCTGATCCAGGACTTCACCCGCCACGCGCCCGGCCGTGCCCCGGACGGAACCGACGTGCCGGGACCGTGGCGCCACCTGTCCTACGGCTTCGGCCTGAAACCCCTGCACTCGGCAGCGCGCGCGGCGGCGGAGTGATCCCTCAACCCCACGAGACGACCATGGCTGCCGCCTTGCTCAACGTGTCCGGCGCCCCGAGCACCTGGAGGCCGAGCGCGCCGGGGCCGACGCGATCAGGCCAACCCATGCAGCCCGATACCGCCGGGCACCCCCGGCGGCACCGGTGGCGTCTAGAGCGGCCAGCGCGAGTTGGCGCCCTCCGCACGGGCGGCGACCAGCAACTTGGCCATGACCTGGTTGGGGCCTTCCTGCGATGCCGTGCGCTCGATCTCGGCCCACTCGAAGCGCACCGTGTCGGTGGTCTGGTCCCACTGCGCGGCAGGCTTCGCCGGGAGCGCCGCGTCTTGGCTGGGCGAAGGCGGCGCGGCATCGCTGGCCGGGGTGGCGCTGCCCTCATTCGCGGCCCCATTACCCGCGCTGACCGGGTAGGCCATCTCGGCGATCATCGTGTCGTCCTCGGCAGCAGCCGGCTCCGCTGCCGCGCCGGGCTGGTCCATCTCCGGCGCAGGCTGTTGTTCCAAGGCTTCTTGGTACGGGGTTGGGGCGGCCTCGCCCCGTACCTTGGGCTTCCGGCCCGGCCGTCCCCGGGCGGGTGCGGTCGCAGCAGGGGGAACCTCGATCTCGACAGCGTCGTCTGCCGCCGCAGCAGGTTCGGGCACGGCCGCCGCCTTCGGCTTGCGTCCGCGGGGCAATGGGGCAGATGGTGGAGCAGCCTTCGGCGTGCGTGCCATGAGGGACCTTTCAGGTTGAGGTTGCCAATTACGCCATCCTGGCCGAGGTGGGAACATCGTCAGCGGACAGAACTCACATCCAGCTCCGGGCCTGGATCGATGCCAGTTCCTGCCGCCAAGCTCGACGCGCCAAACTCGACATGAGGAGCCAACCGGGACTGGCGCCGGGAGTGCGGCGCGTGGTGCCGGGCCAAGACGCCGGTCAGGAACGTGACGTCGTCCGGGTCCACCCGGGGATCGGCGGCGGCGGCGGCGAACACCCATTCCCCTGAACCCTGCGGGCTGGACAGGGGCCGGCGGTTCGCCCACGTTCTGCAACGGCAATTCGCCCTTGGCGGTGCAGCAGATGACCGACCTCATGACGGCCAACCCAGGGCTGAGTGCGACCCTGCCCGCCAGCGGCTGGCTGCTATCCAAGCACGGGGCGTTCGGCACCTTCATCAAGGCGCACAAGCAGTCGTTTGACAGGGGTGCGTTCAGCGTCGCGTCCGCCGTTGCGGCGCCGGTTGAGTTGCGGCCGGTTGAGTTGCGGAAGGTGCAGGACGGAGAGGCAGGCGGGCTGGTCGGCCAGCGGCCGTATAGGATGGGGCAGAAGGCGACGGACGTCCTGCTCGCACCCAAGGAAGGCGAAAAGCCGCAGGTCGCCGCCCATGCCGGGCTGGGCCAGGCGACGAAGGCCAACGCGTCCACGTCCATCGAACCGTAAGCAGCCCGGCGACTTGCAGCAGCACGCATCCGCGCCGGGCCAAGGCTCCCGCCTGGGTTCCATCCTGGCCCTGCTGGCGAGCGTGCTGCTGCTGACCGCTGGGACGAACCTGCAGGGCGTGCTGCTGCCGATCCGCCGTCAACTGGACGGCTCCGGCATGCAGCAGGTCGGGTTGCTGTCGTCGGGCTGGTCGCTCGGGTTCGTGCTCGCGTGCATCGTGATCGGGCGGTTGGTGAGTGCGGTCGGGCATGTCCGCTGCTTTGCCGGGCTGGCTGCGGTGAGCGGCGCGGCCTCGTCGCTGCTGCTGCCCATCAACAACGAGACGGCCTGGATCGTGCTGCGCGTCATCATCGGCTTCTGCTTCGGCGGCCTTTCGATCATCACCGAGAGCTGGCTGAACGAACGCAGCGGCACTGCGCAGCGGGGCGGGATCTTCGCGGCCTACATGACGGTGACGCTGCTCGCGTCCATCATGGGCACCCTGAGCCTGGCGGTCCTGAACCCGATGGATGCGCTGCCCTACACGCTGATGAGCGTGGCTGTGGTGCTGTCCATCGTGCCGATCACCCTCACGCCCGCGCCGGCGCCCAAGCCGGTCAAGCCGTTCACGATCCAGCTTGGCGCCCTCTACCGCGTCTCCCCCTCCGGCGTGGTCGGCTGCTTTGGCGTGGGCCTTGTCAGCGGCGCCATCGGCGGGTTGCTTCCGGCCTATGGGCTCGCGATGGGCCTTTCGACGCCGGCGGTGGCGGTGCTGCTGGCTGTGGCCTCGGCCGGCGGTGCGCTGGGCTACTATCCCGTGGGCGCGCTCTCCGACCGGATCGACCGGCGCAAGGTGACGGTGGCGCTGGCCTGCCTGGCTGCGGCCTGCTCGGTCGTGCTGCTCGTCGGGCCGGCGCTGGCCCCGCTCCCGGTCATGATCGGGCTGTTCGGGTTCTTCCAGTTCCCACTCTACGGCCTGTGCGTCGCGACGACGAACGACCGGGTGCGCGAGCAATCCTACTCGGAGGTCGCAAGCGAGCTGCTGATCCTGTACGGAACTGGGACAGTGCTCGGCCCGTTGCTTGCGGTGCCGCTGATGCACTACGGCGCAGCGAACCTGTTCCTGTTCACGGCGATCATGCTGGCGGCCTTGGCGGCCTTCATCGGGTTCCGCATGTTCCAGACGCCCGAGGCGCTGCCCGAGCATAAGCGCCGGCAGCAGTCGCTGGCGGCGGCACACAGCGCGATCTGGATGTACGGCCCGGATGCCGGGGCAGCGATTGAGGAGAGGATTGCAGCAGATGACACGTAGTTGGCTGGCGCGTGAGTGGCAGAAAGGGCTGCCCCTGGCCCTGGCGGCGGCACTTGGGTTGGCGGGGTGCGCGCAGCCGACCGGCCCGGTGTTCGGCGACTGGCAAGGTCAGCCGCCCGGGGGCAGTTCCGACTATCCTGTTGCAGTTGATCTCGTGCTGGACGGCGGCCCGGGCGCCACATCCGGCCACTACCACATCACGACCACCATGCAGAACCCGAACCAGTTCAGCAACAACGGCACGCAGCAGTGGGGCGGCCCTTGGACGAGCACGCAACGCATGGTGAACGGCGAGATGGTGAAGGTCATCACCCTGCAAGAGCACCTGGCAAACCAGATCGGCGGCTATGCCTTGATGGCCGATGGGAAGTTGCACGCGCTGGACCCGAACGGGGCGGTTGACGCCAGCCCGCGTGGGGCACTCTACACCCTCTCGCCGGTCCGCCCGCGCGGTGTTTATTGAACCTGCCGGACCCGCCCAGGCGATGGCGCCTGGGCGGGTCCGGCAGGTCAGCGGCTGATCAGAAGCTGATGTGCGACTTGAAGCCGAGCACCGCGGCATCGGGGATGTTGCTGACGCCGTTCGGCCGGAAGTAGTACTGGAACAGCGGCTGGAAGCTCACGCCCCGGTAGATGTGGGCGTTGTAGTTGAGTTCGATGATCTCCTGGTGTTTCTGGATGCCACCCGTCGGGCTGCCGACCACCGGAATGCCGAATGTGCGGTCGAGCGCCTGTTCCTTGCCGAGGTCGCCGCTGATGTCGGCGTAGTTGAACAGGAAGCTGATCGCGTCCTGCGGCCGCTCCTTCCAGAAGTTCTTGTAGATGGCGCCGGCGAAGACCTGGTTGGTGTAGTTGGACAGGGCCGGGTCCGTGTGGACGTAGCCCGCCAAGAGGACCAGGCCATCCGTCGCCCCCGGCCCGTTGCGGAGCACCATCTGGTCGGCAAGCGCCCAGTAGCCGGTCTTTTGCCCGGTGCCGTTGCTGCCGCCGGCCAAGACGGCAGCAGCCGTCGTCGGGAACTTGGGATAGGTCGTCGTATCGTAGCCGAAGCCAAGCTTGTAGTGGCCGGGCATCGCTTGCGGGCCGATGGTCGGCTCGTAGGCGACCTCGACGGGGATCATGACGCCGCTGTCGCGTGAGCCATTGAACGTGAAGCCCGAACGGTACACGGGATAGGTGTAGATGCTCTGGTTGACCTCGAATACGCCGGCCTGGATGTAGGTATTGGGCGTTGGCCGTACCCGCACGCGCCCGAAGAACACTGCGTCCGGGTAGGAGCTGAACCCCACGTCCGATTCAGGAAGCGACTTCGGGTTGCCGCAGAGCGAGTTGTTGATGAAGTTGCAGTAGAGCGGGGAGGCGGAGAAGTCGTTCAGCTCAGGCGCCCGCCCGATCGCCAGGTTGACCCGGCCATCCAAGAGGGACTCCTCGGCGTAGGCATAGACAAGGTGGACCACCGTGTCGCCGCCGGCGCCATAGATCTCCTGCACCTGGTTGAGGTTGTCGCCGAAGTTCGTGCCGACGTTGCTGCCCTGGCGGTTGACGATGACGACGTGGGTCGAAAGGCCCGGGATGCCTGCAAGCTTGTTCCAGTCGATGTCGGCCTCGAAGCCAACTTGGCCGGCATAGCTCGCGCTCCTGCGGGTTCCGCCCGTGACGTTGCCGGCAACTTCGGAGATCCAGTCAAGCTGCAGGTCCACGCCCACGCGCGCCAGGCTGGCGCGATATCCGCCAAAGTCTGGCAGGAGGTGTTCGGTCGGTGTGGGTGGTGGGGCGGTCGGTGGCGACAGCGCCTCGCTGGGGCCGACGCTGATGGAAGGGTTGGCTGGCTGCGCGCTGGCCGGGTGCAGGCCCGCGCCGACTGCCAAGACGGCGGCGGTGGCAAGGGCATGCAAGCGATGCCGATGCGGTGAGAGGAAGTGAGTCACGACGGTATTCTCCCTTTTTATATCTTAAGTACTCTGGTTTTGTTCTGCTCAGGCACGGATAGGCATTTTATTAGCTTGCTGGCGCAGCCGGCTACACGGATTTTGCCCCGGCGCACCCTGACAGTCCCATGAATGTCATTTGTGCCGCACTGTGGCGCTATCAACACAACCAAGCGGCCGGCCAAGGGTCCTGGCCCAACCGCATGTGGGCCACTGCATGCAGGACAGTGCGCGATCGACGATTTGAAAGACGCTGACGCAGGTTGCCTCCGAAGTCGAACAAGATGAGGAGCGGGGAGCAGCGCGATGACAAACGAATCGTGCGACCCCTCAGTCTCTTGCGAATCGGCGCTGTGCTTGCAGGGCGATCGAGTGAACGTTCATGTTGTTTGTTGGATGACCTGGGCGATGTAGTCCGCGAGCACCTTGGTGCCGGCGTCCTCGAGACTGGTGTTTACTCCGCCTTAGTCGCCGAATAGGAGTTCGGCAGGCGCGGCCTGCGGCGCACTCGGGACCGTAAGCCCTTCGCTCGGGCCGATGCTGACGCCGTTGGTGGACGACTGCACGCATGTTGGCACCGCGCCGAGGCCGACTGCCGCCGCGATCAATGCCACCTGCGCCGCGCCCCCGCGAACCCGGGACTCGCTATGGACGGAACCCTGCCATTGTTTTCTTTTAAAACTTAATGGACGAAGCGTGCGATCAGCGCCGCCTTGCTCCTGCGTTCCGGGGTCTTTTCAGCAGACGCGCTCATTGCCCCGCACGGCAATCGGCGCCGCTTTTAATGAAAGCGGTCCCGCCCCGCGGCAGAACACAGGCATGGCTGTTACCCGACCATGACGGATCGCCGCTGCCCGGCTTATCGCCGTTGGTTGTAAACGTCCACGCAGACGGCGCCCAGCAGCACCAGACCCTTGATGACCTGCTGGAAGTCGATGCCGATGCCCAGGATGGACATGCCGTTGTTCATCACCCCCATGATGAACGCGCCGATGATGGCGCCGGCGACCGTGCCCACTCCGCCATACGCCGACGCGCCGCCGATGAAGCATGCGGCGATGGTGTCCAGCTCGAACCCGGTGCCGGCCTTCGGCGTCGCGGTGTTCAGCCGCGCGGCGAAGATCAGCCCCGCCAGCGCCGCCAGTACCCCCATGTTGACGAACGTGAGGAACGTCAGCCGCTGCGTGCCGATGCCGGACAGCTTCGCCGCCTTCTCGTTGCCGCCGACCGCGAACACCTGCCGGCCGATCGTGGTCCGCGTGGTGACGAAGCCGTACAGCGCGATCAGCACCGCCATCACCACCAGCACGTTCGGCAGCCCCCGGTGCGACACGATCAGCCAGGTCAGCCCGCCGATCACCGCCAGCATGACCGCGTTCTTCACGGCAAAGAACCCCGCCGGCTCGATCTCGATACCATGCTGCTTGCGCCGTGCCCGGGCGCGCACGTTGAGCACCACCAGCAGCACCCCGACCGCCAGGCCGATCAGCAGCGACGAGACGCGAATGCCGTCCAGCTCCGGCAGGAACTCCGGCAGGAAGCCCGACGACAGCCGCTGGAAAGCCACCGGGAACGGCCCGACCGACTGCCCGCCGAGCACCGTCAGCATCAGCCCGCGGAACACCAGCATCCCCGCCAACGTCACGATGAACGATGGGATGCGGACATAGGCGACAAAATAACCCTGCCCCGCCCCGATCAATGCGCCGGCCAGGAGGCACAGCACCGCCGCCGGCGCCAGCGGCACCCCCCACTGCACCAGCATCACCGCCGCCAGCGCGCCCACGAACCCGGCGACCGACCCCACCGACAGGTCGATGTGCCCGGTCACGATCACCAGCAGCATCCCCAGCGCCATGATGGCGATGTAGCTGTTCTGCAGCACTAGGTTGGTGAGGTTCAGCGGGCGCAGCAGGGTGCCGTTGGTCGCGATCTCGAAGAACACCATGATCGCGAATAGCGACAGCAGCATGCCGTATTGCCGCAGGTTGGCCTTGATGACGTTGCGCCCGGCAGCCCGTGCCGCGGCCGCCGGTGGTGCGGTGATGTCGCTCATGCCTGAACTCCCCCTTGCCGCATGTCCCTGTTGCGCATGATCGCCTGCATGATCGCCTCCTGCGACGCCTCTGCCGCCGGCATCTCGCCGACGAAACGGCCCTCGTTCATCACGTAGATGCGGTCGCACAGGCCCAGCAGCTCCGGCATCTCGGACGAGATCACCACCACGCCCTTGCCGCTGCCGGCCAGCGTGTTGATGATCTGGTAGATCTCGTACTTGGCGCCCACGTCGATGCCGCGGGTGGGCTCGTCGAGGATCAGCACCTCGGGGCCGCTGAACAGCCACTTCGACAGCACGACCTTCTGCTGGTTGCCGCCCGACAAGGTGCCGCTCTCCTGATAGACGCTGGAGCAGCGTATCCGCATCCGCGTGCGGTAGTCGTCGGCCACCCGCAGCTCCCGCACGTCGTCGAGCACCAGGTTGCTGGACACGCCGCCGAGGTTCGCCAGGGTCACGTTCTTGCGGATGTCCTCGCCCAGCAGCAAACCGAGCTGCTTCCTGTCCTCCGTCACGTAGGCCAGCCCGGCGGCGATGGCCCGCGGCACCGTGGACAGATCGACCGGGTGGCCGTCCATGAACGCCCGCCCCGTGATGTCCCGCCCCCAGGACCGGCCGAACACGCTCATCGCGAACTCGGTGCGGCCGGCGCCCATCAGCCCGGCGATCCCCACCACCTCGCCGCGGCGGACGTGGAAATCGACGCCGCGCACCACCTCCCGCTCGGCCTGCTGCGGATGGCGGGCGCGCCAGTCCTCCACACGGAACACCACCTCGCCGATGGCCGGGTCGCGGTGCGGGAAGCGGCTGTCGAGGTCGCGGTCCACCATGCGGCGGATGATGTGGTCCTCCTCCACCGGGCCGGCGGCGCAATCGACCGTCTCGACCGTGCGGCCGTCGCGCAGCACGGTGATGCGGTCGGCGACGCGGGCAACCTCGTTCAGCTTGTGCGAGATCAGGATGGAGGCGATGCCCTGGCGGCGGAACTCGATCAGCAGGTCCAGCAGCGCCGCGCTGTCGCGCTCGTTGAGGCTGGCGGTCGGCTCGTCGAGGATCAGCAGGCGGACCTGCTTGGACAGCGCCTTGGCGATCTCCACGAGCTGCTGCTTGCCGATGCCGAGGTCGGCGATGCGGGCGTCCGGCGGCTCGTTCAGGCCGACCTTCGCCAGTAGCGCCTGGGTGCGGCTGTGCACCGCCTCGCGGTCGATCACCCCGAACCGGCCCGGCGGGTCCGCCAGGAAGATGTTCTCGGCAATCGACATCAGCGGGATCAGCGCCAGCTCCTGGTGGATGATGATGATCCCCAGCGCCTCCGAGTCCCTAATCCCTTTGAAGTGCCGCTCCGCCCCGTCATACACGATGACGCCGTCGTAGCTGCCGGTGGGATAGACGCCGCTAAGCACCTTCATCAGGGTGGATTTGCCGGCGCCGTTCTCCCCCACCACGGCGTGGATCTCGCCCGCGCGCACCGTGAGGTCCACGTCGCGCAGGGCAATGACGGGGCCGAAGCGCTTGGTGATGCCGCGCATCTCCAGGATGTCGGTCATGCCCTGCCCCCTGCGGTCCCGCCTTGCGCCTACTGGATCTGCGACTGCTTGTAGTAGCCGCTGTCCACCAGGATCGGCTTCCAGTTCGACTTGTCCACGATGACCGGCTTCAACAGGTAGGACGGCACGAC
>JAABUQ010012001.1_pt1 | contig 10891 bp, 15 predicted proteins | sample 5560001 | NCBI WGS metagenome assembly JAABUQ01 (sample SAMN10711888, study PRJNA513371) | rock metagenome | isolation source: Antarctica rocks | place: Antarctica: Victoria Land, Finger Mt nord | collected 2015-12-18
TCACGCTGAGCGGCACCGGGCGCGCCTGGCGCCGCAGCAGCCGGCACGGCGCGCCGCCCAGCGCCACGTGGCGCGGCGCAAAGTCCTGCGCGCGGCGCCGCGACTCGGGTGCGCATGCCGGCGGCCTGCGAGCCTGACTGGAGCGCGGCCCGGCCAAGCATGCCGGCCCCAGCCCCCTGCTCCAGCCCTCCGTGTCAGCGCCGGCCTCGCCAACCTCGCCCGCGCGCCGCTATGCTCCTGCCGCCGGCTGCGCCTGCCGCAGGGCCAGCGTGAGGCGGCCCGGGCGCGTGCCTGCTCTGCCGCGGAGACGTTCAGCACCACGCGGAAGGAGCTGCCGCCGGCGGCGCGCACGTTGACGACCGCGCTGCTGTTCTGCGCGGCCGCGCCGCCGCCGCCGCCGCCGCCGACCGCCCCGGAGCTCAGCAGGTCGCCCCCGCGCGCAGCCGTGTAGCTCGTGCGCGGCGGGCCCTCCACGCTGAGCATGTAGGGGCCCTGGCGCAGGCACAGGGCGGCTTGAAACTCCTGTCATATACAGACGAGGTGCGGTCAACGTTAGCGGTGCTCCACAAACTGGCATGCAGGGCTGATGAGTCCCCGAGCAAAGCACTGGCTCAGTGGGCCTGGCACGGCGGCTGCATGCACGCATGCAGGGTGGGGCAGCCCACCTGGCGCAGCGGGCTGTTCAGCCCGGAGACGGAGATGTGGATGGTGCCGTTAAAGGCGGGCGGCCGGGGCGACGATGTCGGCTGGCTCTTGTTCAGGTACGTCAGGTCGGGATTCCACTCCAGTGCGGTGTACACTTGCGCCTGCGGCGGGGGTTTGAGGGTCGGCCGTGACCCGCGGGGGGCTGCACACTGATCCAACGACAATGCATCAGGCTCCAATAAAGAATCTGAGGCTGGTCCAGGCATGGACGCATGTACGAGCCAGTGCCATGCACCGCGTGCACAGGAGCGCTGGCTCGCGCGCCTGGCATGTGGCATTTTCAGGGTCGTCGACGACAGAGTAGAAGCCCTGTGCGTTGCCAGACCATGTGTCCGGCAGCGGCGGCGGGGGCTGTCCAGGCCCCGGCGAGAGGGCGCCGCCTGTGCGCCGCCCGCCTTCAGCAAGTGCCAGACAAGCAGGCAGGGTACGCAGAGGGGCCATGCTATGCAAAGGCAAATCAGCTTCTTGGTCAGCAGGAGAGCACTGACCAGGCTGCAGCCACGCCGCCACCCTCCCTGGAGAGCAGCACTTCATATGCAGTAAGTCAGGTCACGGCCGGGCCCACCCGCACTCTGTGAGACAGCAGGTTCCTGCGCCAGCGTTGCGGGCAGCGCTGCTGCGCAGCCCAGCAGCACCGCCAGCCACATCGCTGCACCCATCTGCCGCGGCACCACCCTCAGCGCCCCAACATGCGATGCGTGCCGCGATGCCAGGGTGTCTGCCAATACTGCCTGGCCTGCAAGATCCTTCTCAAGCCCGCAGGAGCTCTGTGCAAGCTCCTGCAGCAGTGTTCTGAGCCTCGACCACAGCCGTGGCAAGTCAGCAGCCTTGGCTCTGTGTGCGTAGGGGGTGCAATGTGAGCCACGCGTACAGTCAGAAGCATAGCTGTGTCTTGAGTAGAAAGGTTACAGAGGCGTGTCCTTGCACAGATAAAATCTACATAGCAAGATGTGTCAGTATTCTGCGCAGCAACCAAGGTGCACAAGCCGCAAGACCTCGCTTCTGCTTCTAGGCCTCGCAGCGTTCTGGGACCCACCTGTGCCAGGGGCTGCGTGTCTGGTGAGCGCTCAGACCTGCAGTGCGCTACCCACTTTTACTGTGTGACAGCCGCTGACCCATACCTCCCTCTGTGCAGACTAAGCGGCAGGCGCAACAGAAGGCTTTGCTCCAGACCTCTTGGCAAGCTAGCTGCGAAGCAGCGACCTGCGCAGAGTGTGCACGCCACACAGTATGCGCCCACGGCAAACACTCTTACCGCGAAACTTTACTAAAGTGACTATGCTGCCCCCACCTACTTGGAGGTTGTTGGGAAATAGCGTCTGTGTGAAGCGTTTGGCAACAGGACTGCCCTGCAGTCCTGACACGTTGCCGTGAATATCTTTCAAAAAATGTGGCGCCAGCGAAGGCCATCTGCCTCCCATCCTCTTGAGATTGGTTGATAGAGGTAGGTGACATATCGTTCATGCAACAGGAGTTGGCTGCCCACCTTTTGCAACATATATCTAAAAATTTCAGGGTGTGCGCACATCCCACTACGCCCAGAATACCGGCGTGCGGCCTCAGCGCCTTTTCACGCAATATGGTGTGAGTAGCAGAACGCAAGCAGGCGACAGCCCAGTGCCCCGAGACTAGGCGTGTAACTCCTGCCCAATACAGTACAACAATGGATTATTCACTGGACTTCGTCTGCCTGGTGCAGCCCTGCACAATTGCACGCACCCGCTCACAATGTACCTTGCGCTGTCTGGTTAAATGCTTGATCTATCACTGTCAAACTTGTAGCTCTGTGCGCTCTGTGACGAATCCGATCGGGGTCAGGCCTATAGCCTAGGCACCTGCAGGGTATGCTGGCCGCCACTTTGCCTTGGGGGGGGGGGGGGTTGCATGGATGATGTGACCTTCACCACAGGCTACTATGATGGCCCTGCCACCGCTGGCTGAAGCAGGCGGGGTGGTTGCGCACTGCGACCAATATGCCCACTCCACGGCGGCCGCGCTCTTCAGCGTGTATATGGTGTACTGTGTGTTTCAGGAGAAGAGGGATCAAGGCTGCATTTGAGCAGGTTTCTCATGGGATGACTATGTCAAAGCTACTTTAAGTACGACGCTGTATCCCATAGTCATGAGCTTGATAGTGTCAGTTCTGTTTATGTCATATGTTAGGACGCCTAGCCCTAGCTGGGGAAGCTGTTAGGTGTGCGGGGCGGGGCCGGGGCCCGCAGCCAGTCCGTCGGGCGGCGCGGGACGAGGAAGCCGGGCGGCGGCCCAGGCGGGCTGGTGCATGCGGCATCGCGCTCGCGGTGGCGCGCGGCGGTTGCTGCGCGGCTTGGCCTCCCCGCACAACTGACAAGCTCCCCAGCTAGGACTGAGGTCCTAATATACAACATAAATGGCACTGACAGCATCAAACGTAGGCTACGGGAAACAGCGGCATGCCTGAATAGCTTGGACAATAGTCATTGCGCACGGCAAGTGCGTCCCACACCTGGGGGTTGATAGGTGTAGCATTACCCTGGACCTGATTTCTTCTTTGGTGCTGGCATGCAGATAAGCAAAGCCATGCTCAGCGACACTGCGGTGACTCGTGCTTGCTGACAACTCCCCCCTTTAATACCTGCACATATCCTGCTGCTAACAGACAGCACTCACCTATCACTCCCAGTTCCTGCGAGACTTGGCTAGTAACTCTGGACAGTGTGAAGGCACAGAGAACCTTCAAACCTGGGAGCAGTTTGGCAAGGGTTGTGACAGCAAGGAGCGCTGTCAACCACTCAAGTGCCCCCCAGCGCTCGCGCCGCCTGCTCAAAATCAGCGGCCGCCTCGATTGTCAGCGGCTCCTTGAACAGAGCGCGCGCGACGTCGGGCGAGAGGGCAAAAGTGTCGCATCCCTGCGCGGCACGAGCGGCAGCTTCATGACGGACATTACAACAGTCCCTGGACCATCACAGCATTGCACGGGCTCTGCACTTGCACAGAACCCGCCGCACATGCAGATTCTGAAATTGGCATCGAAGACAGCTTCGGGACATGGCTCTCTCAGAAAGGGAGGGGCGGTGCCTGTGCAGCCAGCGCGGCCATGTCGGACGGCCGGCGCACGCTGGCGACCAGCACGCGCATCTGGCTGCCCAGCCCCGTCACGGTCTTCTGCATGCGCGCGACCTCTGCCTGGCCCTGCGTGCATGATCGTGCTGGCGTCAGCCCGCACTGCAACTGCTGCATCCCCTGATGAAGAGCCTGCCACGGCAGCTGCAGCGCATGCAGATAAGCACGCAGTCAGCCAGAGGCGAGTGTCATGCACTGCTCTGAAGCATAGTGAATACCCTTGCCTCATCACATTGAAAGCAAGCGGCCAATGACAGGCTCGTGCAGACACTCGCTCCAAGCACCCTGGCGTTTCTTAAGCAAGCCAAGCGCAGTGAGTGTCACAGGTCACCATTTGGCAGCCTCGCAGCCTGGCAACAGTCTCAGCAGGCAGTCGGACACCATCCCCCTTGAGTGCTGGTGGTTAGCCGCTCCACCGCATCCTCCCATGCTTTCCCCAGAGGAGCGGGGTGCGCACATCCATGCCGGCATCATCCATGCGGCCTAGGTACGGTGCGACGTAATCGGCTCCAATCGCCATGGCTGCGGATTTAAGGGACACCATCACATGCCAGGAACCAGGATTGCGCGTGAGCAGGCAGGAAGAAGAGCTGCATGCTTGCCAGCAGTTTGCGTCAAAGGCAGGGCCCACTACCTGAGATGGACTGGTGCGCCGCGTACAAGCCTGCAACACGCAGCAATCTGCTGAGTCATGTACACCTTCCCTGCTTGTCACGACCCCCACTTTGCATACAAGTCTGTGAAATGTGCTGCGACTGTAATTCACAGTGCTGCATGCGCGAAATGGCCCCAAGCGCACCATGCTCACACCGCACTCCTTTGCTTTCAGGACCCATCTAGGTGTCCCACACAAGCCAGGCGCCTGCTCGAGCATGCTCGCAGGCGCTGACCAGGCAGCCCGGGCGCACGGCGGGCGGCCCGCGCACCGGTCATTGTCACGCGCACGCTGCGGTCCTTGAGGTAGGCGGCGGCCTCCAAGCCCTGCGCAGTGGCCGGCAGCTTGACCACCACGCGCGGGTCGATGGCCGCCAGGTCCAGGCCCACGGAGAACAGCCGCCCTGCGCTGTCGCCCCACGCCTGCAGCTGCAGCTCCTGCCCGCCCAGGTCCCACGCCTGCGCGGCCGCGCGCCGGGCCACCTCGCCAAGGGGCTCAGGCACAGGGGCAGCTGGGGCCTGCAATTGCGCGTCCTGCGTCGTCTGCCTTCAAGCTGACTTCCAGCCCAACATTCCTGTCCTGCACGGCTGAGGCAGGCCGCCAGACACGCAGACTGGTCACCAGCGGCTCCTGCGCGCCCAGCTAGCGCGCCAGCTTCTCTGCCGACAGCACTTGCCCCCCCACCCCCAGGCTGCCCTGGTATGTGACGGGCGGGCAAGCTTCAGGCTCCTGGTGTGGCTCGCCACCAGCGCTTCAGAGTTTGTGTTGTGGTCACGCGAGCTTGCAAGCAGTGGCGCAGCCACCAGGCTGTGCTCAGATGTGTGCTCACACTTTCCTGACTGTGCCTGTGTGTCCTTTTGAGGTTGACAATTCACGGCCACATTCTCGGTCGCATGTGGCCACTGCAGGGCATATGCTCTCACCTGTTTCGCAAGCACAGATAGGATCCGGACGCTGCACTGCGGCACCTCGTCGCGGAGGAGGATGGATGGGTTGGTAGTAAAGCCTGCAAGCCTCCCAGACAGCAGCCCTCAGGCGACACACGCTGCAGCTCGAGCTGCTTGAGCTGACAGTCGGCATGCAGGCTGGAAGGCGCGCCATAGAAAAGCTGATACGGCGCCCACCTCTCCCTACACACAGCTGCAGTGTCAGGCCTGGGGGAGTGGACAAGGCTCAGCAGTGGGCTGAGCAGGCGGCACTGGAAGCGTACTATACCGTACCACTGCACAGGGGATGCGCTGTCCAGAAACAGACGCAGGCTGCCCGAGTTGCGGCTTGTAGGCGCGAACGGGTATGCCAGGCCGCTCAGCGCTGTGTCCGTGGCCGCCCGGCACGCAGGACACCTCTGCGGCCTGCGCAGGCCTGTGCCAGGCTGCCTTGGCATGGGCATGGACACATGCATGGATAGGGCGGCCATGGCGTTGTCAGATGGTTGCGCAGTTGGACCTTGTGTGGGGGCGGAGTTGTGCAAGAGCTCGACATGTCGAGAGGCATGTAGCCTGATCAGGCATGTCGAAACCCCTGGCTAAGTTGGGTCTACAAATACATGAGAGGCATGCCACATGCCGCATGTGGCGCCAAAGGAAGCCAATGGCCGCCGTCAGGTCCTGCCTGCCTGTTGCTGGGGTCACTGCTTGTCTGCCTTTCGTGCTCGCAGCACATCGTGCAAGGCCTTATGACTCTCAGTATACACTCTCAAACAAAACAGGCCTTCACAGTAAGGGCTACATCATTGCAGCCTATGTACAAACTCAAAGGTACCCTCAGCTGGACCGCTCTCACACACTCAGAACATGGGCTGGCGTCCACACGCGTTTCAACAGACTAAACAAAACCTGCCTCATTTGTAGTCGAGGTATATGGCGCTGGTATTGCGCACATTCTGGGTCCTCACCAGCGGTCCGGGCTGGTCTCCACATGCTATATAGCCCCGCCCTTGTCCGCACGGTCGCGCAGCACCTGCAAAAAGAGTTGGTAAATTTTTGCAATGGTCACAACTTGGACTTTGTGCACGCCCAACCAGGCATGCACTGTCTGGCTGCGCCAGACCAAATGCTTTTGTCTTGCTTTCGTCTTGCGTTGCAAGTGGCACGCACCGACACTTGCATGACGTCCTCGATGGCGGCGCAGATGGGCGCGCAGCTCTCCAAGCAGATGCCGGCATGCCCGCCCACTGCCCCCACACAGAGGGAGCGACTCAGCTACTCAGCATGTTCTCAGCTAGACAGAGCATGCCAACGAATATCGCGCACGAAAATTGGACTCCGGAGGATCAAGCCCGGGGGGGGCGGCAGCCACCCATGCGCAACCCTGTGGTGGCAAAGCTTACTACCTATCTTGCGCATGGGGGCCGGAGACCTCTCTAATGTTCTGCATGCCTCTGGCCAGCTATAGCGCATGCAGCCACGCATGGCGCCTGCCAGGGGGAGGTGCGCGCAGCGCAGCGTCAGCAGGGAGGCCGCGCCAGCGCGCACCCAGCAGGATGTGCGGGCAGCCGAGCGCGCGCGCAAAGCGCGCCACCCAGAACCTGCCCGCGCACAGGTCCTGGCGGCCGGAGATGCACTGCACCGGCACGCGCGCGCCGCGGATGGTCCGGATCTCCGCCGCGCTCAGCCTGCGTCGCGACGGCGCACGGCCGTCCCTGTCTAGCCGTGCATGCGTCTTTGCCGTCATGCAAGGTTCCGTGCTTTTCAGTGAAGCACTATCGCAATTGCGCATACACAACAGGCTTCCCCTCACCAGCAGGCTCTCCCCTTGCTGAACAGCTGCCAGGCCGCTCGTTGCACCATTGCTAATAGAGCGCAGCGGCGCCCGCTGCTAAAGCGCGGCGGCCGTGCTCACCCGCGCATGGTGCCAGGAGCGCGCTGCGGGGTCACCCAGTGCACGACACCGAGTGCCCCAGGCCGGGCCTGCACGCCGACGGCGGGCTGCAGCATGCGCCTGCCACACGTGTCTGCGTTGCGCGCAGGGCCGCGCGGGCCGCTCAGTGTCACACAGGGCGCCGCGGGTGTGGGACGCGCGCCTGTGTGCGAGCGCGGCGCGCATGTGCCCGTGCTGCCCGGCGGGCGGCTGGTCCTCCGCCAGGAACTTCTCGGTCAGGCCCAAGCGCAGCGCCTCCCTGGCGCGCGCACACCTGTGCTGATCACCTCACTCTGTCCCTCCCACCTTGCCTGCAGCCCTGCCGCATGTGTGGCCCCCCTCCGTGTATGCGCCTCATGGCCATGCCCGCAGAGGGGAACTGTGCGCAAGCAGCTCCACTGGCCGCAGGGCAGTGCCTACCTAGGTGTGAAAGCTGCAGGCAAGCCCTACACATGTGTACCCCGTGGCAACTCTTCCTGCATGAACAGCCTTGAGCCTGGCACGCCTCACACCCCGGTCCTACCCTCACGCCGTATCCTCCAAGCACAGCTGCTCCTGAGAATCGCGGTGTGCGCGCGCCAGGTGCCGGCGACGAGCGCGTCGCGGCGCGGCCTGCCGCCCACGCGCTGCGCCAGGAAGCCGGGCGAGAAGTTGACGCGCAGGTACGCCGCGATCTTGCGCCGGCTCATGGGGAACACGCCCGCCTGCCGCTCCGCGCCGGGCCAGCCCCGTCGCTGCCGGGCGCCCTTGCGCTGCGCGGCCTGCCCAGGCCCGTGACGATCAGCCCAGGACAGGGCAAAACTTTGCAAACCAGGAAAAAATTGTACGAAATTTCCACTTCCACACGGTAGCCAGCAACGGCCGGGCGCATGCGCGCGGCAACGCGGCGTGGGCAGGCGAGCGGGGCGGGCGCGCGCGCGCGCCTCGGCGGCCAGCCACGGCGTGCACGCGAGCGAGGCGGCGTTGTGCCAGCCGTGGCGCGTGGTCCCCAGCAGCGTCAGCGACGCCACGCGCCCCGGCGCCATCGCGGCCGCCTTCACCGCCACGAAACCTGCGCCGGCCACAGGCGGCCTGGTGGAGCGGGACAGCCAACCTCTGCCAGCTGCGTCCCGCTACAGAGGCCCGCACCATCCGCAGGCAGCCTGGGTGCAACTTGACCTGTTGCCACCCATGCGGCGCCGGTGCTCATTCCCGACACCCAGGGCGCACATGCAGCCAGGCAGGGGAGTTCATCAGCACGGCAGCTTCGCGATGCACCCAGGCATGCACGCTCAGGAGTAACCCTTGTGCTGCTGGCACTGCAGGGTCTTGGCGACCTGGACACTCCGCGCCATGGTGGGCCAGAAGCAGCAACTTGGCAGCAGAATTTCCGCCCGCCGCCCTAAAGCAGCAGAAGCAGACGCGGGAGGCTGAGATGGCATGTCGCCTTGACAACCCCTCCTGCAACACCGCCCACGCGTGCGGCGCGGGGGGAGAGTGGGGGGTGCGGGCGGTCGGGGCGCGCACCCCCGAGGCTCAGGCCAACCAGATGCGCTCGGGGCCACCGCAGATGTTCCATCAGCCCTGCAGCCGCACCCAGGACGCCCTCACGTCTCACACACACGCTGGTGACTCGGGCATGTGCCACATGTGCTCGCCACCTGTGGTGCAATCACGGCGATGCGCACAGCTACCCATTGAACATGCGCTAGGCACTCCGGGAGGCAGCCAACGTATGTCTCACGTCCAGAGCAAGCACGCACGTGCTCCGCACACAGGCTGCAGCTGGCAGCGCAGCTGCACTGCCAGCCCGCTGATACAGGCGCGGCACGGATGGTGACACCGGCGGCTGCATGTCGCGCACGCAAGCTGCCAGCCGCTGCGGGCTCTTCCCGTGTCACTGCAGCATCCACCGAACAAGCATTGCACGAGGCGCACGTAGCAGCACACAGCGCGACACGCTGCACTCGCGCCCACTCGCACATACGCAGCCACACCTAGCACGTCGCCGGCCATGACCCGCGTGGAGTAGGCAGCGCCGTCAGTGGGAATGCTCGATTTGCCAATGCCTCTATTGTCGAATGTACAACACGTCACCAGCGGCCGGCCGGCGCCGTTGCGCAGGCCCGCCAAGTGCGCAACCACCGGCTGCGCGCGCCAGCGGGCGCCGCAACCTCAGCTCACCAAGGCGCGGCTGCGGCCCGACTTTGCAGAGCGATGTGCCTGCTGCTTCAGGGCGCTCCCGGCAGGCGCGCGGCAGGGCGTGCCCTGCTAAGCATCCCGCCCACTTTCATGCACTTCTTGCATGCGCTCGACGCAGCCGGCAACCACGCCGCAGCCAGGACAAGCGCGCCCCCACCTCGTCCCCCTCCCGCAGAGCCGGGGCGGCGCGCCTGGTAGAACTCAGTGCGCCCGCGCGCCGACACGCCGCAGATGAAGATGACGCGGTCGCAGGGCTCGCCGGGCGCGCCGTCGCCCATCGCCGGGGGGTCAACGACAGGGTCGCCGCCGCCCGGCCAGCAGCAGGTCACGCCGCAGAGCTGGCACCTGCCGCCGGGCGCCGCGCCGGGCGCCGCCGGGCTGCCGGCGGGCGCGGGCGCGGCCCCGGCGGCGGCAGCAGCGCCTGCCCGAGAGCGCCCCCTGCCGCCCACGGGCTGCGTTTCAGCCGCACTGCTTGCGCACCAAGCACCACGTTGGCACTGCCGCAAGGAACGGGCACGGCGCCGCATCTGTATTGACGCGACTTCATATGCTGAAAGGCTGAGCCCGGGGGAGCTTGCAGGCGCCCCTGAGACAAAAACAAGACTGCGGGTCTTGCTTGCCAGGCACTCCCTTTTGTGCCAAGGCAGGTCTCCCTTGAGTTTGCACAGAATGCTCGAAACAGCACAGCGGGGCTTGCACGTGCAAGCCCTGGGCCGTAGTGGTTCAAGCAAGCATGGGTGCAAAACACAGCCCGGATGTGTTGCGTTAGGGGGCGCAGACGCGCCTGTCAGGGTTCGCAGCCTCCCACAGGCCAGCCGCAGCAGCAAGCCGAGCGCCGGCACGCCCAGCTGCCTCTTCACGCGCCGGCTGCGGGACGCTGCCGCCTCCTGCGCCTGTGCAGGCGGCCTGAGCACAGGGGACTGCGACAGGCCACTCAGGCACCCCCATCTGCACCCTCACTGGCAGGCTGGGGGCCTTCTCGGCTCTGCTTCGCAAACACGGTTGCTCCCGGCTGCGGCCTCACCTGCGGGGTGGACGCCGTTTGGCTGCGTGGCAGCGCGCGCGGCCTCGCCAGCCGTGCCTGCAGCGCCTGCTGCTAAGGTTGTGTCGCTTGGGCGCCTGGCTGCAGCTGCCACGCTCGCGGGGTGGACGCCATTTGGCCGCGCCTCCTCATCCGGGCTCTCGCCTGCCTCTGACTTGGTGGGCTCAGCCCCTGTTGCTAAGGGCCTCGCTGGCGGTCCTGCAGACACTGCGCATTGCACAAAACCCTTGGTGCTGCTTGCACTGGGCGCGTCTGGTATGCACCCACAGCTGAAGCTGTGGAGGCTGCAAGCCACTGCACCTGTGTACGCCACTCTCTGCGTATCACCCGCCGCTGTGGCTCCCTCG
>JAABUQ010012002.1_pt1 | contig 10890 bp, 10 predicted proteins | sample 5560001 | NCBI WGS metagenome assembly JAABUQ01 (sample SAMN10711888, study PRJNA513371) | rock metagenome | isolation source: Antarctica rocks | place: Antarctica: Victoria Land, Finger Mt nord | collected 2015-12-18
GAAGCCCATGGCCATGCCGCTCTCAGCGTGGTGCCCGGGCGGCCGCACGATGGCCGCGCCGCCGCTCGCCTCGCCGCTGGCGAGGCCCCGCACGCACCCATCAGCGCGCATGACTGCACATTTCCTATCACCACACATGCTCACAGGCCAAGTTCAGATTAGACGCCTCACAGTGCCGCAGTGCCTTGTGCATAGCGCGCAGCGCAGCGCGAGCATGCAGAGCAGGTGCCAACTGGGCGCAATGACTCGCGTTATATTCAAGCATGCGTCAGGATTCTTGACAACCTGACAACTTGGGGTCATTGCGCTGAGCCTGGGCTCAAGCGCACATCATGGCCCTGGGCGCGCACCGCGCCACGGCGACAGCAACGTCGATGCAGGCGCCGGCCGCAAGGCGCGCGCACGAGTCGGTCCGCGCGTTCACGTATGTGTCCGGCGTGAGGTACGCGGGGCCGACGCGCCGCACCTGCGCGGCCGCCACGCGCGCCTTGCCAGCAGCCTAGCAGGCCGGGCGTGTGAGTACAGCAGCACTCTTTGCGCAAAGCGGCTATCCAGCGCAGGATCAACTAGACTCCATAACTGGGCGCCCGCCCGGCACACCTCCCTCAGCTATCCCCTCAGCCTCTTGAGCAAAACAACCTGTAAATCGTTACAGCCCAGCATGGTGGACACGGGCGCGCACCGCGCCCGGCATGTCCGTCGTGCCGCCCGCGCCATCGTACGCCGCCAGCCCGTGCCCGCCGCCGCCGCCGCCGTTGCTCGTGCCGGCGGCGACGGCTGCCGCCGCGGCGGCCGCCTCGTCCGCCACGCGCGCCGACAGCGCGGCCACGGCCGCCATGAGGTCGCGCCGGTGGCAGCTGGCCAGCTCCTCGGTGCTCGCCTCGCGGCAGGGCATGCGCCGGCATCGCCCTGCAATTTGGTACGCCCGCTCACACAAACACGCAGGCGTTATTCTCACAGAACGCTGGCCGCATAGGTGCGGTTGGTGGCTTATGTGAGTTGAGACGACGCACCTGCAGCAGCGCAGCCAATCCGGCACGGGCAGCCTAGCACATCACTTCCCTGCAACTGGACCCGGGGCGCACCTGCAAGCCCGCTGCTCAGCAGGCGCGCGACGACCGCGCGGATGCGGTCGGGGCGCTCGGGGTGCGGGCTGCCGCGACCCTCCTCGTGCGCCTCCATGCGTTCGTCAAACACCAGCACAGTTGGTTGCACATCGGGCGCGTCGGTCGCTGGGACGGCCGCCGGCAGCAGCGCGCCAGCCGGGCCGCAGTCAAATAGCGCCGCGTCGTCGGCCGGGTCGTGCCCGCAGTCCTGCGCGCCGCGAGGGTAGGGTAGGGACCCTAGCCTACCCTATACCTTTGCTTGGCAGTCTGCATGGTCAACGCTGGTCAGAGGAGCGCGGCGACCCCAATGCATTCTCTCAACACAGTCTGCAGCATTTCTACCACTGTACCATACCAAAGCAGGGCGACCAGCAGCAGCTTGCTAGCAACATCCCTTCCCAAGATTGCAGCTTCTCAAAAGGGGGGCATACTACGCATGCATGTGTGTTTTGTCCGATTCCTGGCTGACAGTTCCAGCAGCAAAGCGCACCCGTCAGATGCGCACGCCTGCGGGCCAGACGCATGCCTGCAGGCCAGACTCATACCTGCAGGCCAGGCTCTCAGTCCCGGGCCGCACCAGGCAGACCACGCCGTCCAGCGGCGCGGTGCAATTGGTGCAGAAGCGCAGCGAGAAGTCGGGGTCGGCCTCGTCGCTGCTGCCGTAGCCGCCGCTGCTGCTGGAGCCGCCGCCGCCGGCCGCGTCCCAGCTGCCGCCGGGCGCCCTGCTGCCAAACCCTACCAAACCCTCAACGCCACCCCCCTCTCCGCCGTCCCCGCCTTTACCAAACACCCCGTCGTCCTCCTCCTCCTCTTCTTCTCTTTCCCCTGCCCCGGCGCCCGCCGCGTCCTCGCTGGAGCGGCTGTCGCCGTCCTCATCACCGTACGCGACCAGCCGTACCGCGGCGCCGCCATTGCCCTCGGCCGCAGCGTCGAGCAGGGTGAGGGACAGCGCGCGGCCGCCGCCGTTGCCGCTGGTGATCAGGGGCGCCAGGCGCGCGCCGGCCTCGCCCTGGACCTCCTGAATCAGACCAGTGCCGGCGACAGGAGCCTTCCGCGGGGACCGCAGCGTATCCTCCAGCGTGCAGCCTGGCGCGCTGGCCCTTGGCTCGCCATCAGAGCCTGCACGCGCGCACGCTGCACTGGGGGGACCACAAAGCAGCACCATCCCTCACCGCTGACACCGCAGCTAGCCAAGCCAGTCGCGACCCAAGCAAACGCATGACAGTACAGGCCTGTTTTAGATGAAAACACATGTCTCCCACCCACCCTACCGCATTGGTGCCCCAACCTCGGCTGCTCAGGGAAGCCCGAGCGCACCTGCGGACTCCCTGTCCGCCGCTGATGCACACGCCTCATCCGTGCCGGCCTGCGCTGCTGCGCTCGCGGAGCCCTCCCGCGCTCCGCCGCCCTCAGCCTCCGCCAAGCGCCCGTCAAAGACAGGCTCCGCACCAGACGGCCCCGCCCTGGCTGCCCCTCCGGCCACACCGTCCAGCGCGGACACGCCGCCACGCGCACGGCTGCCAGTGCTGTTGCTGGAGGCAGGCCGGTGCGCCTGGTCGGGCGCTGCGCCTTCGCGGCGCTCGCCGCCCGCGTCAGCAGCCGCTGGCGTTGCGGCGCCGCCGCTTGCGCATGTAGGGCCCTCGGGCGGTGGGCGCGCGCGCTCAGCGGCGATGAAGCCTAGCCGGTCCGCACTGGCGAGGTCGTCCGCAGCGGCAGAGCGCGGGCCACTCGGCATTGTGTGCGGCTGCGCATCGTCGCTGGCCGAGGCCGCCACCGCAGCCAGGTAGGCGCAGCGCGGGTTGAACTCCGGCTGCAGCCGCTCTGGCTCGGAGGCGCCCCAGGCATCGACGGCCGCCGAGTCTGATGCATCGACCCAGCGCCCATCAGCGTCCGCATCGGCAGCGTCCAGCCAGCCGCCAGCTGGCTCCGGCTCGTCTGGCTGCTCCGACACGGATGTGGACCCCTGCGGCAGTGCTCGCAGGGCTCACGAGCGGCTTGCGAAATCAGGCTTATCAGCCTGATTCATACATGCAAATGTGGTGATAGACACCATGAGTGTGTTCACGTCTGCTGCATCTAGCAACCCTCTGCCCCGCCTCAGTCCTCCCTCTGGCCCGTTGCAACTGATGCTCTCTACAACAGAGCCGAAGATTCACCAAAGACAGGACATCAGTACTTACGTCGAACCTCAAGCACACCCAAACGAAGCAAGCCACGACCACCTCCCGCGCCAGGCTGGGGGGCGCAGACATGGGTGCCCGCAGCGACGCTGCCAGCAGACTCACGAGCCTGTGGTAGTTGCAAATACAGCCCCTCTATCGACAATGTGCGGCCTGACCCTGTACAACCAGGGTTGTATGGGTTGGCTCATGTACAGCGACACGTGGAAACAAGGATCGATAACCCTGACAAAAAGGCTCGCATAAGTGGTGCTTTGTTACCGTCAGACAGACGCGAGCCCAGACTGTCGGCCCGTGCGCTTTATAAGCGCTGCGCAGCGGCGCCAAAGCCAGGCAACTTGCCTGCAGCTCAGACGAGACCGCTGCCGAAGTCGGGTCGTCCATGGCGCAGCTGGGGCTGAGCTCTGCAACGTCCAGGGGCCTGGTCGCCTGGTGCTGTCTGCGCGCCGGGGTTACGCCGGGGTTACACCAGGGTCGGTGCTGCAGCACTGCGCAAGCAGCCCACTGACAATAGTCTGCAGTAGGTGGAAGCCAGAGCAGGAGGTGGGCCAGAGGAGCACAGGGAGCTACACAAGACGTGAGCACTTCACCCGACTCGGCACAGACTCCACGCCAGTGCAGAGGCGACCGCACAACAGCTCGAGCTCGTTGTGCAGTCACGTGCCAGCATACTTGTGCAAATAACACAGCGGTAGGTGGCTCAGCCTGAAGACAATGCGTTTCGAAGCACTCAGCAAGTAATGCTGTAGCCAACACAAGAGCTCAGTTACTCCTCACTCAGAGAGCGGAGCGCTCCCGCCTGCTATGCCAATACTGTGCTCGGCTGCTCAAGGCAAGCTAGGGCATCGCAGGGTATAGCGCAGGCTGGGAGCCAGGCGTGTGCGCACCGTCCTGCGGCGCCACGCAGCTGCGCTGCCTGTGTTGGAAAGGTACAAGGGTGTCCTAGCCACTATGGGCGCACGGGTGCCTACGGTGTGGATGGCGACAAAAGCGCGCGCATCTGCGCTTGGGGCCCCGGACGCGTCAGCCTCGCGCGCAGGCTGAGGATGATCAAAGCAGCGTGCGCAGGGGACGCGAAAACCCGGCCTGTCCTCTGCTCGGTGCCCGCCAGCAATTGCTTCGCCAGCCAATCGCGTGTTGCGACGCAACCTATGTAGGGTAGGCATGGGAAGGCCTTCGCTGCAGTAGTTGGAGTTGGAGTTGGAGCGCTGTGTCACGCCTTGGATGCACCACACTGGAGTGCATGCAGCAGCGCGACGATCGCGGTGTTGCTTCGTCCTGGCATGCTCAAGGTCTACTTTGCCTAACGCGCCGGACGTCACCTGCCTATCTGTGGGTATGGGATGAGTGCTTGGCTGCCTAATGATGCCGTTGCCGAAGCAGCCCTAGCTGGCTGAAATAGGCATCTAACCAAACGCGCCTGGGTGCGCCGAAGGCGCGCGCGCTCAGAGCCTCCCTCCGGCGGGACTCAGCGCAGGCTCCTGACCCTCAGCAGTGTATGTTTGCGCATGTGCTGTCCTTCTTCTGCCAAGTAATCTGTTGGCTTGCACCAGCTCTCATGCGCTCATTGGTCTACCAGCAGAAGCTGCTAAAAGAAAATAATGCGTGGGGACATTACTGGCACTTTGCATTCCCATCATGCATAATTCCAGAAGCTCAGCATGCTCCACTTGCTATACTGCCGCGCTGGGATAAGGCCCCGGTCATAAGGGACCTAGGAGGCGCTAGTCCCCACAGCGCCCAAAACAGACCCACAAATGCCGCGCTTGCGGAATGCACACGGAACGCACAAGCTCCTGGACATGCAGACGCCGCATCTCACCAACGAGCGTTTGCTTGCAAGTATATTCCAAACATGTTTGGTAAACACCGCCCGTGGCACACATGCAGCAGGCCCAGCAAGCAGGCCCAGCCGCGGGGCACTGGCGCATGAGGCACACTCGCTCAAGCACGCAGCGGCAGCCGCCGCTCGCCGCGCCTTCCCAACAGGCACGCGCATCACTTGTACCTCAATTTAGTGTCCCTTGAGGACTCCCTTTCAGGCGGAAGCTCGACCTGCTCGGCAGTCGGCCTCCTCCTCCTCCAAGGCTGCCGGGTGTGCGTGCCGTCCGCGGCCTGCGCGCCGCGTCGCACACACACGAGCGCTCACGCTCGCTTGCAGCGCGCCTGGCGGGCGCACCGGGGCGAGCGCAGGCATGCCGGCGCACTTGCAGCCCACTAGGACGCCCTTATGCGAGCAGGCGGCCTGCACGGGAACGCAGCAGCCTGGCCCTCCAGCTCGCACCGACGCCTGCCGGCAGGCTGCCCACGCGGCGCGTTGCCGCCCAGAAAGCAGTACGCCCTGTGAAGGCCCTGCACACATGCCCTGAACACACACCAAGAATACCAGCCCTGAACACAATTCCTGGAGGCGGCCGCGCGCCAGCGTTGCCGCCTTCGCCTGGTCCCGCGCGAGCAGGGCCGCGTCGCGCTTCAGCAGGTGCTGCAGGCGCTGCTGGCGCAGCCGCAGGCGCTCTGCATCGCTCAGCCCCTTGCCCAGGCTCCACTCGGACCACTTGATGGTGATCACCTGCGGCGCAGCGCGCTTGCAGCTCGTGCGCGCTCGGTGCATGCGGCCCAGTCACACCGGGCGCCTGCGCTCTCCAGTTTTTCAAACCACAGGCTCCCACAAGAGCCAGGTCTCTACACACCTGACATGTCATGCAGGGTCACTCCTGCACAAGTGAGTCCACCCTGACACTACCTTGACACCCGACGTGTGCAGAAACTGCTGCCTCGCAGCGCTGCTGCTTCTGCAGCCTGGAGGGCAAGCTCGCACTGAGGCCCCGCAGGACAGTCCACTTCTGGGCGATGCACCGCATGAGCCCTGCTTCAGTCGCAACCCCCTGCGCAAGCTCCGTTTTCCACGTGAACACTCCTCCCCGCCCCTCCCCGGGCCACGCGCGCCCGGTAGCCGTCGGCAGTCAGCATGCGGTTGCGCGCCAGCGTCGGCCCCAGCGGGTAGAACGGCGGGTTGACGCTGAAGTGGTGCGGACCGTCCACCTGCGCACTTGCTCCGCTCGTCCGCCACGCGTGCGCACAGGGACCGGCTTTAAGCAGCCGCCGGGGCCCCGCAGGCTGCATCGCTGCCTGCGCTGCCACCGCCGCGCGCACTGCTGCTTTTGCCACGGCCCCGCCTTGCCTCAGCATGGCAGCGTCGGGCCCGCAACCTATGGCCTGGCATGCTCAGCCCTGGCGCGCCTGCTCTGCTGAACGGCTGCACTGCGCCCCGCGCGGCCAGCCGCCGGGGCGTGCCGCCACAGTGCGCCCCCTGAACGCCCCGGAGCGCGCAGGTAATGCAGCCCCGCGAGGCGCAGGGCAAGTCGCAGCCGCGCGCAGCGCAAGCAGCGCAGCGGGCATGTCTTCCATAACCCTTAACAAAACCTAACACCACATGTGTCTCTGCAGACCCTAAACCTAATCGTGGCCGGCGGCAGGCGGCGGCGCGATCCGCCCGCGCACCTCCATGGCGACCTTGCGGCCGTCGGGCATGCGGATGCTGATGTCGATTCTGTGCAGGCCGCCGCACGCGGGCTCCTCCTGCACGAAGTCCAGCCCGAGCGACTCGGCCACGTCTGCGACCTGCGCCGCACCCGCGCCCAGTTTAGAGTCCGGGCTGGGTCGGCCTCCGGCGCGCGAGGCTGCCGCTCACGCCGGCGCGGCGAGGCGCGCACGGCGCGCGTGCGTGCTCCCACCGCGGCTGCCTGGTGGACGCTGCCAGGCGCTTGCGGGCTTGCGCGCGCGCTCAGCCGCTGGGCAGGGCTGTGGCGCAGGGCTGGCACGCGCGCATGCAGGTGGCGCGCGAGCCGGCGCAGCCGCGGCGTGACCAGGCGCCCTGATCGCCTGCCCCGAGTGCGCCTGCCGCACGGGCTGGCCTCCGCGCCCGCGCCGCAGCGGCGCACCGAGGCCTGCAGGTTGGACTTGGGCATCATCGGTCTATAGTTGATCTCCCGCATGGCCAGCGCGAGCACGTGCTCGCCCATGCCCGCTGGCAGCGCGTGCATCAGCGCCTGGCCGCTCCCGATGGCCTCCGCGTTCATGAGCGCGACTGCCTGCGCGCGCGCCGGCGCCGGCGGGCGCTCAGCCGGCCCGCCCTGTGCTGGAAAACGGCACGGTGCGCTCCGCCGGCCGACCGCGGACGGAGGCCAGGTGCGAAGCAAGGACGCCGGGCCCGCTCCGCGGCCTGCGCCGGACGGGCGCAGGCCGCGCGCTGCGCCGCCTGCGCCCGCGGTCTGCGCCCGTCCAGGGCAGGCCGCGCGCTGCGCCGCCAGGGCGCGGCCGGGCCGCGCCGGCCCGCGCGGCGTGAGAGCAGCGGCCCTGAGTGCACGAGCGGGCGCGAGTATGGGCTCTGGAACCTCCCCCGCAAGCGCGCCTGCAGCAGCGCGGTGCCAGGGGCCCCCCTTGCGGGTGACGCGCCTGCACGAGCTTGTGCGCGTTGACGGCGTCCATCTGCGGGCCGCACAGATCGACGCCGGCGGCCGCTGCCGCGTCCAGGACGGTGCGGCAGGCGTGCGGGCGCAGGTGCCCGCCGATCGCCATCGACCACACCAGGTCCACCACCTCCTGCACCGGCGGCGCCGGCGCGCCCGACGCGGCGGCCTCCTCCAGCTGCTGCAGGTAGCGCGCCTGCGCGCGCAGCACGCCGCCTGGGCGTCCCTGCCAGGGTCGCTGCACGCCCTCCACAGAGCCGCTGCGCCGGCAGGCGCCCTACCCCGCCCGCTGCAGGCGGCGCGCCTGCGCGCGCAGCAGAGCGCGCCGGCCCTGCTGCTGCTACCGCTGTGCGTCCGCGCAGCCGCTTCCCGGCTCGATGGGCAGGGGGACAAGGCCTCGCCTGGGAGAGCAAGCGCGCTCAACCCAGAGGTGTCCAGACTCCGTCCGTGCCAACGGCCGGGTCACCACCGGATATCATGCGCAGTGTGCGACAGCAACCCTGCGAAGAGGCCCTTCATGGCCCAGCCTTCCTCGAGAGCCCCTCGGCGACCGTGAGCACACGTGATGCGCACTTGTGCAAGGCAGCAGGCAGCAGGCATTGATCTTGCATCGGCTGAGAATAGGGTAAAGGTAGGGTAGGGTGGAATATTGTGTGGTTACGTAGGGTAGGATTAGCGCGCACCAGAACCTTGTGCGTGACGTTCTGACCCATGTTGAAGCCCAGGTTGCCGACGGCCAGCAGGAAGTACATGCAGTCCTCGGTCTGCAGGTCGTCCAGCGCTGACGCCGCCAGCTGCGCGCGGATGCTGTCAGTGCGCCAGTGCATGCTCCACAGCGCCGGGTACCACCAGTGACAGCACCACTAACCCGATGCAAGCCCTACTGGGACAGAAACGTGTGGTCTTTCCATCGGGCCGCCGTTGGCACGTGATGCAGAGGCGGCTTTGCAGGCTGAAAGCATAGAGTATCCGCGGGGTGCCCCATGTGCAGCAGGGGCGGTACTACAGGCATCCCCGCCCTAACCCGTGCATCTAAAAAGTGCATTCGCGCTGCTCCGCGTCGCCACGCATGGGCTGAGCAGCGCCGCATTGATCACCCAGGACGAAAGCGCGTGGCCAAGCTGCGCCGGCACGACCCCTGCGAGTCAAGCGGTGAAGCCATTGCAGCCCCATAGAGGGTTAGATTAGGCTTCGGGAAGGGGCCGCGGGGCCGCGCTACCTGGTTCCGAACGGCCCTCAGCAGGTGGATGAAAGTGCCGGTGGACGTGCTTGCTAAGGCAGGCGGTCAAGGCGGCATGGCTGCCCTGTGCTAGGGTTAGGGTAGGGTTAGGGTAGATGCCGCAGGGCCGCAGCACCTGGTTCCTAACGGCCCGCAGCAGGTCCAGGTGGAAGTGCTGGCGGACGGACTAGATGCAGATGATGCGGCACAGCGTCTGCGCGGCGGCGCCCGCCGGTCACGCGCTGCGCCCGCCGCGCGGCAGCCGCCAGGCGACGCGCTCGCGCCCCGGCGGCGCGGCCGCAGCGGGGCAGCCCGCGCACGGCCGCCGCAGCATCGGGCGCCGGGCCGCGGCGCTGGCTGCGTGCGCGGCAGCCCGCTCCCGGCCGTGGTGTGGCCGGCCGTGGAGCGCAGCACGGCGCAGCTGCAACGGGGCAGAGCCGGCCGCTTGGGCAACGCCCAGCACCACCACCTGATGCACCATGGGAGACTGGAGCAGCCAGCGCGCCCGGGGCGCACCCGTGCATCCATCTCGGGGATGTATGGCAGGTGCGCCTGCGCAAACGCGTCCAGCCAGCCCGCCGGCAGCGCCGCCTTGCTGTCCATGATCGGCGAGTGCAGCCCGGCCAGGTTGACCGCGCCCATCTTGCCCAGATGCGGGACCAGCTGCGCGCGTCCGCGCGCGGGTCAGCGAGCCGGGCGCAGCCGCTGCGCGCCAGCCGCTCTGGCTCCCCCACTCTCGACGCTGCCGCTGCCAGCCGCGAGCGCTGGCCCTCCTGAGAGCACGCCGCGCGCAGCCCGGCCGGCGCGCGTGCGCGCGCGTTTGCGAACTCGCGAGGCGCAGGGCCGCCGAGACACCCGCCGCCGCTTCACAACAGGCGCGGCCGCCTATGCATCTGGGCGGCCTAGCGCAGGGTTTCTGCAACGCACCACCTGCCACCCTACCCCACCATGCCTGTGAGGCCCTGGCGCGACCCTGATAGGTTAGGGGCAGGTTTAAGGTTAGGCGGCGCACCATCTGCAGCACGGCGGAATGCACTGCGGGCATGTCCAGGCAGCTGCGCGAGACCGCCCAGGCGACCACCGCCAGCGCGCGCGGGCTGGAGCCCGGCAGGCCCTTCATCGTGGCCAGCGTCAGCGTGGCGCGCATGTCGTCGCTTAACACCTCTGTAAAGCCCGATTCCGCGACCGCCCACAGCAGCCCGCGCAGCGACTGCGCGCCGCATGCGGCGGGTCGGCGCGCGGGGGTCTGGGGCGCTGCAGGGGTCGAGGGCGCTGCAAGGTTTCGGCTCAGGCAAGGCCGTCTGGCACACGGGAGCGTCCTTCGCCGTCCCGGACCATGTGCGGGACCTTGCGGCGGCTGCCTGCCACCGCACGGCTGGGCGGCAGGCACAGCAGGTCGAGGGGTGGGCAAGGGGAGGGGCCGCTCGGCGGCACAGGGCGACTCTGAGGCGCGGGGAGATGCGGAAGCAGCGGCGGTCTGCGGGTGCGGGGCCCGCCTTCATGTTGTACACCGGGTTGAAGCGGAGGTCGGCTTCCTGCTGGTCCAGAATCGAGCAGAACTGCGCGCGGCGCGACCAGCCCACATGAGAGCGGACAAGGCGGCGGGTTCCGGCCGGCGGGCGTGCGTCAGCGCGGGAGGCGCGCGGCCGTGCAGCCGCCGCGTGGGCGCATGCGCACATGGCAGGCTGCTGTGCGGCAGCAGGGCCCCACCCTGAGCATGGATCCAGGCAAGCGAGACGGCGCAGGCGACAGCGCTCTGTCAAAAGCATCCCCTCGGCGGTCCAGGACGACCGTGCTCCACGACCGGGCCCCGGTCCTGCAGCGCGCCGGGCAGGTCACCCTACCCTACCCTATACCCTATGTACGGACGCCTAGTCACGGGCGGGCCCGCGCGCGCGCCTCCTTCAGCAGCGCCT
>JAABUQ010012003.1_pt1 | contig 10890 bp, 10 predicted proteins | sample 5560001 | NCBI WGS metagenome assembly JAABUQ01 (sample SAMN10711888, study PRJNA513371) | rock metagenome | isolation source: Antarctica rocks | place: Antarctica: Victoria Land, Finger Mt nord | collected 2015-12-18
GGCGCAGGGGCTTGGTGCAGCGGGCCTCGACGCTGACGGGGGCGGTGTTCGTGCAGGCGCTCGTCGTCGGGTGGCTGGTCAATCCACAGGCGTCGCGGGAGGCGCGGGCGCCGGCGGTGGCCTACTGGGGTGTGTCGAACGTCGACGACGCCCTTCGTCGCCTGCAGGAGTTGGGCGCCGCTGTGCGCGACGCCGCGCGGGACGTGGGGGACGGCATTCGCACGGCCATCGTGACCGATCCGTTCGGCAACGCCCTGGGTATCATCGAGAACCCCCATTTCTCCGTCGCGGATGTGCGCTGACCACGCGCCTACTGGGAGCGCCGGCATCTTGCCGGCTTCGGTCGCGGCAACGGATGTGCTGTCACCGACGCGCTCGCCCACGGTAGTATGCTGGCAAGATGCCGGCGCTCCCAGTAGATACGCCGCCGCTCCCAGTATGGGTCCCAGGCCTTGCCAATTAGTGTTCGACGACCGGGCGCGCCTCGCGGATGTCCTTGCTGGCTGTCGTCGCCATGGCCAGCACGACGAGGACGCACGCGGCGAGCAGGACTGTGCCCGGCGCCCCGACGCGCGTGACCAATAACCCGCCGAGGGCGAGGCCGAACGGCCGTAGCCCGAGTTGGAGCAAGCGGTTGGCCCCGTTGACGCGCCCCTGCAAAGCGTCGGGGATCAGCGCCGTGCGATGGCTCACCCATATCACATCGTGGATTTGGTCGACGAATGCGACAGCGGCCTCGACGAGGCCAAGGGTCAATGGGTTCGGGGCCAGCGCGTAGAGCGGCCACAGCAGGGCGAAGACCCAGTGGACGCCGATGACGACGCCTCCGACACTTACCCTTCTCCGCACCCAAGGCGTGCAGAGGGCGCCGAGCAACCCGCCCACGCCGCCTGCCGCGAAGATCAGCCCGATCGTGGCGGGCGAGGCGTGCTGCCGCTGGGCCAACACGATCACGATGAGGTCGCTGCCTCCCATGCCGAACACAAAGAAGTAAAAGCTCTGCAGCAGCCCCATCGCGCGCAACAGCGGCTGGCGCCACAACCAGTCCAACCCCTCGCGTATCTCGATGTCGAGCCGGCGTGGCGTGACGTGTCGCGCTTCCTGAAACGGGCTATGGATGAGCAGCAGGGACAGCACGGCGGCCGCGTAGGAAACGGCGTCGGCGACGAACGGCAAAGACCTGCTCGCGCCGTAGAGGATGCCGCCGAGAGAGGGGCTGAGCAACGTCACGACACTCTCGGTTGCCTCGTTCCGGGCCATGGCCGCGGGCAGTTGCTCGCGCGGCACGACGCGCGGCAGCGCGGCCCGCTCGGCCGCGTAGAGGAACACCGCGCATACCCCGGCGACGATCGCGTTGACGTAGATCAGGGCTATGGTGAGGCGGCCGGTCACGAGCGCCAGGGCGACGCTGCCCATGCCGAGCCCCAGCCCCATGTTGCATAAAACCATGACGCGCTTGCGGTCCCAGCGGTCGACCAAGGCGCCCGCTGGCAGGGTCAGCCCGGCATACAGGAGCGCGCGCAGGGCGCCGACGAAGCCGGCTTGTGCGGGAGAGCCGGTTAGCGTGAGCATGAGCAGGGGCAGGCTCAACGTGGATATGCCGCTGCCGAGGGCGGAAACGGTCTGGCCACCCCAAAGGAGGAGGAAGTCGCGGTTACGCCGCAATGGCGTGGCACGGCTATGCCTTGTAGCGTCTTTCATCTAATAGCACTCTCTTGATGTGGTCGTGACGCGCGAAGACGTACACGATAGGAAGAAGGGAGGGTGAGAGACGCCCGGCGATGGACGCGGAGGGGTATTAGGGGTAGCGTAGGCCGCGCGATGCGCACAATGGAGTAGACCGGGTGGTGGCGGTACACGACCGTCCGATCGAGCGAGGCATCGCGGGGCGCTACGCCAAGGCCGCGTAAGCGAAAGCGCCGGGCTTACGCGGCGAGGAGGCTTGTGTGCCGGTTACGGTTGCGGTGGATGCGCCACCCCTGCACGGGGGCGGCGCCGTCGTGGCAACGGCTTATGTAGTTGCTCATGGGCAAGATGGTAGCAAGTGAGCTATGGAGTTGTCAACGAGCGCAGGGCTCGTGAATTATCGATGATGAAGAGAGGGGAGGGACTCGGGGCGATGGTACGATGCAGAGGCTAGTCAAACAGCGGACCATCACCGGAGTCCCTCCCTATGCAGTCTACCGCCGTGCTTACCCTGCGCGACGCCCACACCGCCGCCGCGCGCGAGGCCACGTCACCCGAGGCCGCCTTGGCCACCCTGCCCGCCGTCTTCGCCGCCGTGCCCGATCCGCGGTCGCGTCACGGGCAACGCGACGACCTGCCCTTCCTGCTGACCTGCCTGGTCGCCGCGCTGCTCCGCGGCTGCGACGCGCTCGACGCCGTCGGGCAATGGACGCACGACCGGCGGGCGCGTCTGGCCCGCCACTTCGGGGCGCGCCGGCGCCTCACGCCGACCGGCTCGCTCTACTCGCTCTACCGCCGCCTGCTCCCGCGCCGCGCGGCGGCGCACCTGGAAGCCGCCCTGGCGGCGTGGGCGCGCCAGACGCGCCCCCGGCGCGACCGTGAGCCGGTGGCCCTCGCCGACACGGTCGTGCGCGGGGCCGTCACCCTCACCCAGCCGGCCCCGCACCTCCTCTCGGTCTCGACCCACGACACAGGGGAGACGCTGCTGCACATGCGCGTGGACGACAAGACCAACGAGATCCCCAGCGCCCCGGCGGTCTTGCCGCCCCTGCCCCTGCCCCTGCGTGGCCGCGTCGTCACCGCCGACGCCCTGCACCCCCAGACGGCGACCGCCCAGGCCGTGCTCGACCAGCAGGCCGCCTACCTGCTCGTGGTCAAGGACAACCAGCCCCGCCTGCCTGCCGACCTGGAGGCGTCTTGTGCCGACCCGCGCGCCACGGCCCGCTCCGCCACGACGACGGACCGCGCCCACGGTCGCGTCGAGACGCGCACCCTGCACGTCACCCCGCGCCTGTGCGCCTACCTGGCGCGGTATGGCGCGGTATGGCCCCTTCCCGCGCATCGCCCCGGTCGCTCGCCTCGGGCGCACCGGGCGCACCGGGCGCACCGGGCGCGCGAAGGGCCAGACCAGCGTCGAAACGGTCTACCTCATCACCCGCCTGACGCCCCGCCGCGCCGCCGCCGCCCGCCTGCTGGCCCTGATCCGCGGCCACTGGAGCGTGGCGGTGCGCCAGCGCATCCGCGCCGTCACCTTCGGCGAGGACGCCGCGCGCCTGCGCTCCGGCCAGCCCCCCAGGTCCTGGCCGCCCTGCGCAACCGCGCCCTCACCCTCATCCGCCGCGCCGGCCACACGGCCATCGCCTCCTACCGCCGCCCCCGCGCCGCCCATCCTGCCAAAGCCCTCCGCCTCCTACGTCCCAAGACCCACTCTCGCCGATAATTCACGAGCCCTGCGTGCGCCTGGCGGTAAGGACGTAGTTCCGACGATTTCTGCCATACTGGGGGGAGAGTGGGAAGGGAGCCTATGATGGACACCACGATTGGCTTGCCGATACGTCGCATCGTCTTCCTGGCCGTGCCGCCGATCCAACTTCTGGACCTAGCTGGCCCCTGGACCTAGCTGGCCCCTATGAGATCTTCAGCCGCGCTGGTCGCACCCCGTCGAGGCGCGTCTCGACGGCGCTCGGCGGGTATCGGGTCGAGGTCGTTTCCACGGGGCGCGAGGCGCTCATGACGAGTAGCTGTGCGCTCGGCGTGGCGGCGCAGGGGTATTACCGCGACCTGGGCGGCCCGGTCGACACGCTGCTGGTGGTGGGTGGCGACGGCGTGGAAGGTGGTTTCGGCGCGCTCGATCCCGCGGTCCTCGCCTGGTTGCAAGACTGGGCGCCGTGGGTGCGACGCCTGGGCGCGGTCTGCACGGGCGCATTCGCGCTGGCCGCGGCCGGCCTGCTCGACGGCCGGCGCGCGGTGACGCATTGGCAGTGGTGCGACCGGCTGGCGCGAGACTATCCGCACATGCGCGTGGACGCGGAGCCCATCTACATCCGGGACGGCAACGTGTACACCTCGGCGGGCGTCACGGCCGGCATGGACCTGGCGCTGGCGATGGTGGTGGAGGACCACGGGACGGATGTCGCGCTCCAGATAGCACGGGAGTTGGTCCTTTTCCTGCGGCGCCCGGGCGGACAGAGCCAGTTCAGCCCTGTGCTGGCCCGACAGGGCGGCGAGCGTCGCCCTCTGCGCGACCTGCATACGTGGATGCTGACCAACCTCGACAAGAGGTTTGACGTCGAGACCCTGGCGCATCAGGCCGCTATGAGCCCGCGCCACTTCGCACGCGTGTTCGCGCAAGAATTCGGCGTCACGCCCGCGCGTTACGTCGAGCAGGTGCGCGTGGAGGCGGCGCGGCGGCAGTTGGAAGGGGCCGCGCTTAGTGTCGCGGCGATCGCGGCCGCCTGCGGGTTCGGCAGCGCCGACGTGATGCGCCGGTCCACTGTCTGGGTCGGCGTCGCCGGCCAGGATCATAGATGAACCCGTCGATAAGGCGCTGGCGAGGTTGGGGCTCTCCCGCGTTCCCGATGACGATGGGTGAGCGATACACTATGCGCTCGACCAGGGTCATCGACTCCTGCAGCCGGGGACGCGACGGCTCTGGCGTTCTACGTGTGAGGCGTCCGAGCAATAGACCAAGCCAACTCATCCATGTCCCCTCCTGTTATCACGCAACGGTAGGCGCGCCGCCCCACACCCCTCACCCCGCGTCACGCCCGCTGTGGAGAGGCTAACCCTGTATCACCCACCTCGTTCGAATCTCCACCGTGGCCCGCGCCGGCGCATGCCGGCTCGATAGAAGGCGAGCACCCTATCCACGCCCTGGGTGCGTCGCTCGCGATCATAGGAGACGTGGAGGGTGACACCTACGCTCTCGGGCAGGCCCTGGTGACACCAGATCACGCCTCCGTACGCCCGCACAAAGAGGCGGAGCGTCTCCCCTGGGCTGCCGTCGGGGCGGGTGTACGCGTCACTGACGAACAACGCATCGCACGGGTGACGCAGCGCCTCCGCCCGCAGGAAGGCGCGTACATCGGCAAACGGGACAGCGCGGTCGAGTGTCAGCGTGAGGCGCTCGCGGTTGGGGTCCGGCTCGAAATAGATGATGCCCCCGCGGTCCTCGAACACCCCGTTGGCCGTCAGGACCCGTGTCCGCACGCCGCGTTGCGCCTCGTCCAGGAGCCGCGCGAGGGCCTCGTCGACTGTACCGCCCACGCGCACGATAACAGAGTCGTCATGTGGCAGAAGGGACAGGTCGCCGGGCGCATCCGGGTGGTACACGATCTCGTCGCCCCGCCGGCGTCGACGACCAGGACAGAGGAGAGCAAGCGGTCAGGCGGGAGGAGCGCGAGGCTGTCGTCGAACAGGTCCCAGCGGCTATAGCCGTCCTCCTCCGCGGCGACCGTCAGGTTCGCCTGGACGCGCCAGAAGTCCCGCGTGCGGGACACCATCTCGTCGGGGGGGGGAGCACGCGCAGGGAATCGTTGAACTCGCCGGCCCCCAGCATCGTCATGAAGCCGCGATACCCGTCGGGGAGGCGTCTCCCAAGTGCAGCTTCCGCCTCCATGATCTGCGCGTCCGTGGCTAGGGCGCGCGTGTCGCTCACCACATAGATATCGTCGAGCAGCATGCCTAGTCCCCTTTCGCCGTCCCACGATCTGGGTGGCGCCTCGCAACACGCCAGAGTCTTCAACACGTTGTGTCAGCGCCTGTCGCTCCCCGGTTCGCGCGGCGCCAGGGCGTGTCCGGCCGCCCTACGGACGTGTCGGCCTTGAAGCGAACCAAGCGGTGGCTCGTCCCTGGCGGCGCTCGTTACCCGCGGTGCGTCGGCTCGCGGTTGTAGACCACCGTCGGGTTGGCCGCGAAGGGTGGCGCCACGACCTCCGACCACCAGGTCGTCATCGCTCGACAGCGCGGCAGGTAGGCCGGGAGTTGCTCCAGCAACGAGGGCCAACCCTCCATCTCCTCGTGCAACTCGATGCAACGCCCATCTCGTAGCCAGAGCGCCAAGTGGATGCGATCGGTCACGAGCAAGTCGCACTTCCAGGCCATGGCATTCGTCACGTCGCGCCACTCTCCCTCGGCACGGCGCGTCACCGCGCGACGATGCGCCTCGTCCACCGCGAAGCCCGTGGCATTGTGGTGGACGATGGTCCGCTCGATCGTGCGCATATATCTCCGCCCAGCTTTCGGCGGTAATGAAGATGGCAATACCCTGGGCCGGAACAGACCCGAGGGCCGCGCGGAACGCCGCAGTCTGCGCGTCCAACGCTTGACAGTCGGCGTCGTGGCCGGGGCGTTGCACCGCGACGCCGATCATACATCGTTCCTAACCGATCAAGCAACCGACGGCGGCGCCATCGAGCCACACCTCGCGATCGTCCGGGACACCGTCGATGTGCGCGCTGATCTCGACGAGCCACCGGTCAAGGTCGCGGTGTTGCGCGACTGTGAGAGGCGCCCTCAACAGCACACTGACGACCGGCTCAGCCATGGCTCTGCCCCTCCTCGCCCATGCGGCCCCCCACCCGTGCCACCGAGGCCTCATTCTGCGGCCCAGGCTACCATAACGCATGGGGCCTCATCATCAGCGTGCGCATTAGGCGAGAGCGAGAGTATCGAGGCTGGATCGGACGAGGTCGATATTCTGGTCTGTCGTGAAGTTGGTGTCCCGCCGCACCCAGCCCGCCGCCACGTAGAGACGCCCGTTCTTGTCGGCGACCAGGATCGTCACGTCGCGATCGACGTAGTGTCCAAAGCCATTCTTGTCGAACACCTCCATGTCCGCCCGGTCGTTGTGCGCCACCAGCCAGGTCTGGCCGTTGAGGCGGACCGTGTTGTATGTGCTCGGGTGGTTGATCACACCGCCCTTCAGGTACGGCGCCATCTCGCGGTCGGCCACGGAGCGCCGGTCGGCGTCCGCGCCGGTCGCGGGCCGCACCTCGACGCCCAGGCGCACCGAGCCGTCGCGCGTGCCCACGTCTAGGTCGACGCCCGCCCCCGCGCCGGTCATGGGCATCCACTGCGCCGGGTAGCTCATGCTATAGCCGTTGGTTGCGCTGACGTGGCGCGTGAAGCCGTCCACGCCGATGGTCGGCGCCGGGCGCCGATCGACCGGAGCGCGCGGGTCGAGGGTGACTGAGTTGGCGCTGATGTCCTCCAGTTGGGCCGCCCAGCGATTGGTCGCGACGTAGTCCAGGGCGGCCGCGCGAGCCAGCGGATAGTACGGCGCGAAGAAACGTGGCATGACATCGTGGTCGTCGTTGCCCGGGCCGGTGATATAGTCCCAGGTCAGGAGAAGGTAGATCCGGCCGCGCGCGACCGTCACGGCGGCCTGGGCATCGGCCGACGCCGGGGTATTCTGGTCATCGAACAGGATGTTATTGGGTGTCGCCACGACCCACACCTGCCCCCCGATGCGCCGCACCGCGTGCGCGACCGGCGCTATCACATGTCCGAGTTGCTCCAGCGCGCGGTCGGCCACGGTTTGCAGGTTGGACCGTGCGTAGGGCGCCGATCCGACGGCTCGCACGTCCACGGCCACGAACGCCTTGCGGTCGGGCGCTCGGGCCGCGAAGGCGACGCCTGCGGCCGGCCAGGGCGTCCAGCGCGCGGGGTAGTCGAGGGCGAAGCCGCCGCCGGCGTTACGCTCTTGCACGAAGTTGTCCAACCCGACGGGCGGCGCGGGGCGCGCGTCGTCGGGCGCGCGGGGGTCGATGGTGATGCTGGCGAAGCTACGCTCGATCATCGCCTGCGCGGCGTGCAAGGCGCAATTCTTGTCGACCACGGGGGGAAAGACGTCGCGTGGCGCCTCCGGGCACCGATCTGGGTTGCTGTGTCCCGACGCTGCGACGACGGCGCGACCGAGGGGTCGCGCATCCCCCGAGACAGCTGGCGCCGCAGGCCCCGCAGCCGCCTCGGCCGCGTACTGGTCGGGACGTTGCGCCGGCCCACGGGCGCTTCCCTCCCCGACGGGCGCGGGGGTCGCCGCCAGGGGCGCGGCGGGTTGTGCCGCGCGGGCTTGCGCGGGGGCGGCGAAGGGGAGCGTGATCGGCGTGTCGGTGGGCGTGGGCGGCGTCGAGTCCGATCCCGACGCGTTGGGCTCGGGGAAGTGAATCTCGCGGTCGTAGACCAGGCCGGCGAAGGCGTAGAGGCGGCGATGGCGGGCCGTCACCAGGACGAGCATCCAACTGCTGGCCTGGAGCTCGCCGCCGTGGTCCAGCGTGGCAAGCGCCACGCGATAGGGCACACCGTGGATAACCGCGCGCCGCTCGTAGATCTTGCCCGAGAGTATCTCGTCCTCCTGCGCGATGATGCGGTCGGCTACGGCCCGCAGGTAGGCGCCCGAGGCGACGCGGTCGCCGAGTGGGGAAACCAGCACGCCGATGGCGGCGGTGCGGTCGGACGTCATCGCCGTGAGGTCGGCCGCCGGGCCGAGCGGGAGCCAATGCACGGCGGGGATGCGGGTCCAGCCTGCGGGGAGCGGCAGCGTGTAACCGTAGGTCGCGCTGCTGTAGCGCGCCATCGTCGGAACGGTGGCCGTGGTCATCGTCGCGCCGACGTTGGCCGCGGGAGCTAGGCCGGTCGTCGCGCTGATCGCGAGCGTGACAAGCAAGAGAAAAGCCGCCGGGTGTTTGAGCGCGGAGCGCATCGATTGAATCCTTCCTACCGTTCTCTTACGCGTCCTGGACGCGCACGTACCACTGGATTGTCGCTTCGGTCGCCACAGCCCCCGCGGCGTCAATAAGGATGACGGCCACGGCGACGCGCGTGCGCGCCCGCTCGGCTAATTCGGCGCGGGCGCGGGCAACGTCCTCGGCGCGCACGGTCGCGTCGGCCCGGCAGTCCCCGTTGGCGGCGGCTTTGTACGCGATCTCGGCCCCCAACACGAGCGGCGTCGCGCGCTCGAGGTAGTCGGGGATGGCGCCAAGGAGCGCTGCCCCGCTGGCCGCTTCCATCAGGCCGTACTGCACGGCGGCATGTAGCGTCCCGACGTGGTTGCCTATCTCAGGTCGAAAAGGTATGGTAGCCCGCGCATGGCCCTCGTCTATCTGTGAGATGCGCAGGCCGAGCGACACGTTGCACGGCACGCGCTCAACGAAACTCCGTGCCATCTGTAACGAGTGTGACCGCTCGGATGACGGCGACGATGACATGACCCCCTCCTTTGTGTACCGATAAGCACACAATATCATACAGTAGACCGAGCGCGCAACGGCGAACGGCACGGCGGGTGTCTACCGCGCCAACGCCCGTTGTACGGCGTCTTCGTCCCACTCCAGCCCGGCGCCGGGCCGGTCGGGCGTCACCGCCTGCCCGTCCACGATGCGCACCTGCTCCGTCAGGATAGGGCCGACGTGGTCCAGGTATTCGAGCCAGCGGCAGGTCGGCGTGACGCCCAGGAGGTGGACGCTGACCTCGGGGAAGGCGTGGCTCGACGCCGGCAGCCCCGCCGCCTCGACGAGAGCGGCGGCGCGCAGCCAGCCGGTCACCCCGCCCAGTTTCATCACGTCGAGCATGGCGTGGTCCGACGCGCCCGCCGCGATGCTCTTGGCCGCGTCGTGCGGTCCCCACCAGTTCTCCCCGAGTTGGATGGCCGTGCGCGCCTCCCGCGCGATCCGGGCGTGCCCGGCGAAGTCGTCAGCGCGCGTTGGCTCCTCGATCCAATAGAGGCCCTCCGCGTCGAGCGCGCGCGCCCGGTCGATCGCCTCGGGGACCGACAGGCTCTGGTTGTAATCCACCATCAGTCTGATCCCGTCGCCGACGGCTTGCTTCACCGCGCGGATCACGGCGAGGTCCGCCGCGAGGTCACCGCGCCCGATTTTGACCTTGAGCGCGGTGAAACCGAGGGTTAGCATCTCCGTGGCCTCTGCGGCGGCGCCCTGTGGACTCATCGTGCGCAGGCTGGCGTAGGCCGGGATCGGCCGCGGCTCGCCGCCGAGCAGGGCGACGAGCGGGACACCGCACGCTTTGGCCCGCGCGTCCCACAGCGCCATGTCGATGCCGGCCATGGCGATGCCCGTCAAACCCTGCGGGCCAAGCAGGCGGAACTGTTGGCCGAGTATCCGCTCGACGGCGAACGGCGCCGCGGTTTCACCTCTGAGCACGGCCGCGAGGTTGGCGACGAGCGCGGCGAGGGGCGCGAGCGCGACCGGCGTGTAGCAGCGCACGTAGCTTTTGCCGGTGACGCCCTCCTCGGTCAGCAGGTCGATCAGCACGAGCGGTGTGCTGGTCATCGCTCCGGCCGCCGTTTCCATCGGGCGGTGGGGCGCCAGGTCGACCGCGCGGGCGCGGATCGCGCGGATCGTCAGGCGGGGATGGGTGTCCATGCTGATCTGCTCCTCTCCACTCCATCGATTCCTTTTGTGTGTTGATCTACCACCGCCACCGCCACGCAACGAGATTGGACGAGCGTTGGAGGAGAGCGGCGATCCCTCTCTGTCGCCACTATAAAGGACGAGCGAGTTACCAGTCAAAAAGAAACGGCGGTAACTGGACGGGCGCTATGATATATGCGAGGGACGTCATGTCCCGGGCTGAGCGGATGGATACACGACGATGGGCGCGAGGTCATCCAGCGGCCGCCCTGTGCGTCCACACGCATCCGACTGATGCCGCGTCGAGACGACGTCTCGCATATCAGGTCTTCCTGGCTTCGTCTATCCCCGCACCTTCCAACGACACCTGTGACCGAGGAGTGGCAGGCCGGGTGTGCCACGCATTCGTGCTCTCCATACTTTGCGCCACAATGCGCACTATACTATACTTGATTTATATTGATTTCTACCGGCTGTCTTTGTTGACGATGGAGGAGTGTGAGACATATGGCCGTCGATAGGTCCGCCGTCAGCCTCCCCGACGATCCCCGCTGGG
>JAABUQ010012004.1_pt1 | contig 10889 bp, 7 predicted proteins | sample 5560001 | NCBI WGS metagenome assembly JAABUQ01 (sample SAMN10711888, study PRJNA513371) | rock metagenome | isolation source: Antarctica rocks | place: Antarctica: Victoria Land, Finger Mt nord | collected 2015-12-18
GGGATGAAGAATGTCGCACCCCCCCGCGTGAAGAAAACTTCACCCCCCCCGATACCAAAAACTTCACCCCCCCGGTGCGAGGGATTTCACCCGAATTAGACGAAGATCAAACAGACACAGACAAGAAAGATATCGATCTCGAGATCGACCATATGCTCCGATCGGCGGACATCGAGCCTTACGACATATCCCTGCGCGGCACCTTGATTGGTCCGCTCGCGCGCCTCGGCGCGGAGATAGGCGACGACGCGCCCGCCGCCACCTTGACCCGCGTGTACGCGCTGTGCAAAGAAGCGGCCGTGACGCCGGGGGATGCACTTCTCCTGCTGGAACAAGCGACAGCGGTCGTGCGCGAACGCCGCGGACGAATCACCAAACGGAGTCGCGGCGGGCACGTCAACGCCATGCCATACCTGCTGTCGACGTTGGAGAGCTTGCTGGCCGCTCACGCGTCGCCAACGTCGCCCGGGGCATCGCCGACCGATTGGCCCGGTGGCGGATCGGCCGGACAATCGGGCGAGGACGACCGAACCGGAGCCATGTGGCGCACGACGGAAACGCACCCCGCCTGGCGCGCGGTCCTGGAGGCGCTCCACACCGACATGACCGCGGAGAACTTCGCCGCGTGGTTCGGGCCAACCTCCGTGGTCCGCCAGGAAGGCGCGGAGATGTGGGTGCGCGTACCCTCGGCGTTTCACAAGCGCTGGTTGCAGGAGCGACTGCGCGGCGCTATCGAACGCGCTCTACGCGTAAGCGGACATGCTCACCTGACCATCACGTTCATCCTCGACGGGGAGGAACCGATCGCGCCGACGCGCGAGCCGAGTGCGGCGCCAGCGCCGGTGTCGCGGGATAGACGCCCGGATGAGGCGTCGGTTCATCGACGGGAATGATGCGCGAGCCCGCGGGTGGGGCGGGACCGTGGCCGGGCACATGGCCACGGTCCCGCATGATGGTGGACGGCCCCTTAAAAAGGGACATCCCCCAGCTCGTCGGAGTCGGCGGTGGATGGGCTTGCCTCTATCGCGCGCTCCGCGTCGCCGGCGACCTCGCCGCGGACGTCGAGCAGGCGCATCTCGCGCAGGCGGACATCCAGGCTGGTGCGCGCCTTCCCGTCGCGGTCGGTGTACTCCCGCGCGACGAGGCCCCCCTCCAGATAGCAGCGGCTGCCGCGGCGGAGGTAGGCCTGGCAGATCTCGCCCAGCTTGCCGAACGCCGATACGCTGAACCAGGTCGTGACCTCGCTGCCGTCGCGCCGGCGCTCGGACGTGGCGACGCTGAAGCCCGTCACGCTGTCGCCTCCGGGCAACGCGCGCGTCTCGGGGGCCCGCCCCAGGTTGCCGATGATGGTGATCCGGTTGTACGTTCCGGCCATGTGGCCCTCCTTGCCCGATCCATCCGGGCGGTTCGCTATCCGGTGCTCTGGCGGCAGCCGCGACACCTTCCTATCCGCACGCGGACCGACGTCTGTCGGCCGTGTGCGACCGCGTCTGTCATCGCTTTGCGGTGCCGATTGACCCCGACAGCGTGGGCGATCCCCGTCGGCACATAGCGCGCGGAGCACGGATCGTGTCGTGGCGGGACGCCTTGTTATCCACACCATGAGATACGCATCATTGACAAGCCTGATCGGCTCCGATATATAGAACATACGTCCTACTTTATTGTGATTGGCGAGGTGGTCTATGGCGACACGGCGCGCGACCTCCCCTTCCCGGCCCCTCGAACGCAACGGCGGCGCGCAGCCGCTGCGGCTGCGCGCCGTCATCGTGGCGCTGCGCGCGCGCTACGGCCCCTCCATCATCCGGACCGGAGCCGAGATCCTGGCCCTGCCCGCCGCCGTCTCGTCGCACGGTCGTCCTCTCAGCACGGGCTCCCTCGGGCTCGACCTGATCGCGGCGGGGCTCCCGCGGGGGGGCATCGCCGAGTACGCCGGCGTCGACGGGTCGGGCAAGGAGGCGCTGGCCGTCGCGGCGCTGGCCGCCTGCCAGCGCGCGCACGGGACGGCCCTGCTCGTCGACGCCGACGGCGCCGTCGATCCCGACGCCCTCCACGCCGCGGGCGTCGATCTCGACCGGCTCGTGCTGGCCTGCCCGACGGCCACCGTCGAGGCCTGGCACATCCTGGTCTCATTGGCCCAGGCCGACGCGCTCGATCTGGTCGTGTTGCTGTCCCTGCCCGGCCTGCTGGCTCTGCCCGGCGATGAGGGGCGCCTGGCTAGCGGGGCGCGTCTGGCCCGCGGCCTGGCCCGACTCACGATGGCGCTGCATGGTGGCGCGACAACGGCGCTGCTGGTCAACCAGCCCCTCCCTTTCGTGCCCGTCGTGCCCTGGACAACGCACGGCGGCGGCGCCATGGCCCAGGCGTCGCGGCTGCGCGTGGCGCTGCGGCCAGACGGCTTCCGCCTCGCGGCGTGGGGCGACATCGCGGGCGTGCGCGCGACCGCCGTCGTGGTCAAGCATCGGGGCATGGCGCATGCGGAGCGCGTCGCGCTGGAGTTCGGTCCCGACGGGCTCAGGCGGGCGGCCGAGCTCGTCGCCCTGGGGCTACACACCGGCTGTCTGCGCGAGACGGCGCTGGGCCTGATCCTGGATGACCACATCCTCGGGCGCGGCGTGGACCGCGCCGCCACCACGCTGGAGGCTCAGCCGGCGGTCGCGGCAGACCTGGAGCGGCGCGTCCGCGACGCCTGGCGCGCCTCGTCGTCGCTTGCTCGCACAGGCAGCGAGGGAGAGGGAGGAGGCCGCTGATGGGCCGCCGGTCGCGCCGCCCCTCCCCTGACGCTGCCCCGCCGCGCCTAACATTGCCCCCGTCCCTTGTCGCCGTCGTGCTCGCCCCGCCCCCGCTCGTCCAGGCCGCCTGGTGGGCCGTCCCCGGCAGCCGTATGGGGCCGCTGGCCGTCGTGGCGCCCAGCGGCCCCGTGCTGGCCGCCTGCCCTCTGGCCGTCACCGCCGGCGTCGCCGCGGGGCACAGCGTGGCCCAAGCCCGGCTGCGCCTCCCGGCCCTGCGCATCGTCCCGCCGGATCGCGCGACGGCGACGCTGCTCTGGCAGGAGACGTTGCGCGCACTGGCTACCGTCTCGCCCGTTGTCGAGGCGGCCGGCCTCGCCGCGGGCGTGGCCTACCTGGACGCGCGCGGGTTGGAGGGCGTGTGGGGAGACGCGGCGGCGGTGGCCCGGCAGGCGCTGCGCGCGCTGGCGGGGGAGGGGATAGGGGCACGGGCCGGCGCGGGGCCGAGCCGCCTGGTCGCCCGGGCCCTGGCGTGGGACATGCCGGCGAGCGGGCCGCGCGCCCTGGAGGGGGACGTGGCGCGGCGGGCCGTCGACGCCCTCTCCATCGACGCGCCCGTCCTGGGTCTGTCTCCCCGCGCCACCCTGCGCCTGCGCGAGGTGGGCGTGGCCACGGCGGGCGCGTTGGGCCGCCTGCCGGCCAGCGCCGTCGGCCTGCGCTTCGGGGCGGAGGGACTGGCGGCCTGGGAGCGGGTGACGGGACGCTCCGAGCTCCCGCTCCGTCCCTGGTCATCGCCCGACACCCTGACGGTCGCACGCCGCGACGACGAGGGCAGCGCCGACGCCCTGGCGCTACAGAACCTCGTGGCGACCATGGGCGCCGACCTGGCCGGCCAGCTGGCCGCACGCGGCCAGGCCGCCGCCCTGCTGACGCTGCGCCTGACCTGCGCCGACGGCGGGCGCCTCGTCCGCTCCCGCGCGCATCAACCGCCGCTGCAGGCGTCCCAGACCGTGACGGCGACGGCCCGCGATCTCCTCGCCGCGCTACGTCCGGCCGCGTCGGTGACGGACATGGCGCTGATGGCGGGAGACCTGTGCGTCCCGCCGACGCGGCAACAGGATCTGTGGGACGACGGGCGTGGCCGATCGGACGCCGCCCGGCTTGAGACGGTGTTGGCGGCGCACGCGCGGCGCTACGGGCATGGCAGGCTGCAACGGCTGCAACGCGACCCCACCGAGCCGGACGGCTGGCGCTGGCTGGACCTGGAGTCCGCGGACGGGCAGGACGGCCTGGGCAAAGGCCAAAGCAGAGGGAGAGGCCGCGCGGCGAACAGGGGCGCGTCGGTCGAACCGGAGCATGACGGGTGACGCCCCGTCGGGCCGCCCGCGCCCCTGGCGGTCCGCTGCCGGCCCGACGGGGCGCCGACGCTGCTGCGGCGGGCCGGGCGCGAGCGTGTGGTCACGCACGTGGCCGCGACGTGGGTGCGGCCGGCCGCGTGGTGGACGGCCCGCGCCGACGGAACGGGTCCCGACCCGCTGCTGCTGGAGCGCACCTACTACCGCGTCATCGCCGACGGCGCGGTGGCGCTGGAGATCTTTGCCACGACGGACGGTCAGTGGTACCTGGAGCGCATCATTGATTAGCGACGGCTGGTGCGAGCTGCACTGCCACTCCGCCTACAGCCTGCGCGATGGGGTGTCCCGCCCCGACGACCTGGCGCGCCGGGCGGCGGAGCTGGGCTACCCCGCGCTGGCCCTGACCGATCACGACAGCCTCGCCGGGATCGTGGCCCACGCGCGGGCCTGCGCCGCCGCGGGCATCCGTCCCATCGCCGGCGTCGAGCTCACGCTGGATGACGACAGCCACCTGACGCTGCTGGCGCGCGACGGCGCGGGCTATCGCTCACTGTGCCGGCTGATTTCGCAGGCCCACCTGGGCGATGAGCGTGAGCGCCCACGGGTTGCGCTGGAGGCCGTCGCCGCCTCCGGCGCGGGCCTGGAGTGCCTGACCGGGTGTCGCACGGGGCGCGTGGCGGCGGCCCTGCTGCGCGGGGACGAGGACGGCGCCGCCGCCGCCCTGCGCGCGCTGCGGGAGATCTTCGGCGCGGACCACGTCTGGGTGGAGGCGCAGCGGTATGGAGTGCCCGACGACGGCCAGGTGCTGCACGGCCTGGCGGAGCTGGCGCGCCGCGCGGGCCTGCCCCTGGTCGCCACGGGCAACGCCCACTATGCCCACGTGCGCGACCGCGACCTGCAAGACGTCATGACCTGCATCCGCCACCGCGTCCCGCTCGACCGGGCGCGCCCGCTGCTGCGCCCAGGCGCCTCGTGGCATCTGCGCTCCCCGGCCGAGATGGTGGACCGCTTCGTCGCGTTGCCCCGCGCGCTGCGGGGCGCAGCCACCTTGGCTGAGCGCTGCGGCTTTGACCTCTCCCACGTTGATGCGGCGCTGCCGAGCGTCCCCGTCCCGGCCGGGCAGAGCGCCGCCGGCTACCTGCGCCACCTGGTGTGGGCCGGGGCTGCGGATCGCTACGGCGCGGATGTCGGCGGGGACAGCGGGACCGCGCCGGTGCGGGCGCGGCTGGAGCGCGAACTGGCCGTGATCGAGCGGCTGGGGCTGGTCTCCTATTTCCTGATCGTGTGGGACCTGGTGCGCGAGGCGCGGGAGCGGCGCATCCTGGTGCAGGGGCGGGGCAGCGCCGTCGGTTCGGCCGTCTGCTACTGCCTGGGCATCACGGCGGTCGAGCCGCTGGCCCACGGCCTGCTATTCGAGCGCTTCCTCTCCAGCGGGCGCGCCGACCCGCCGGACATCGACCTGGATGTGGCCTCGGATCGGCCGGGGACGGGGCCGGCCCGCGAGGCGCTAATCGGGTACGCGCTCACGCGCTACGCCGGCCACGCCGCGCTCGTTGCCAACACGATCACCTTCCGCGCGCGCTCGGCCATCCGCGACGTGGGCCTGGCGCTCGGTCTGGCCCCCGCCCAGATCGACGCGCTGGCCCGCGACCAGGAGAGGGACGACGTACCCTCCGCCCAGGACGACCCGCCCGTTGCCCCGCGGGTCGGGGCAACGGGCGCGCGTGCCCTCCCCGCGCACGGGCGAGGGGAGCAGGACATGGGGAGCGGCGATAACTCGCTCGATTTGCCCGCCGACGGGATGCTGCGTCGGCTGCGCGACCTGTGCACGCGCCTCAATGGGCTGCCCCGCCACCTGGGCCAGCATCCCGGCGGCGTGGTGATCACGGCGCGGCCGCTGTGCGAGGTGGCGCCGCTGCAGCGCCCGGCCATGGAGGGCCGGCTGATCGTGCAATGGGACAAGGACGCTGCGGAGATTGCCGGCCTGGTCAAGATCGACCTGCTGGGGCTCGGCATGCTCGCAGCCATCGACCGCTGCCGCGACCTGATCGAGCGGCAGACCGGGACGCGCCCCGCCCTGCACGGGCGGCGCTGCGATGACCCGCGCGTGTACGACCTGCTGTGCGCCGCCGACACCGTGGGCGTCTTCCAGCTGGAGTCACGGGCGCAGATGACGGCCTGCCTGCCGCGGCTGCGCCCGCGCCGCTACGAGGATCTCATCGCCGCCGTGGCCCTGATCAGGCCGGGTCCCTTGCAAGGCAACGCCACCCACCCTTTCCTGCGCCGCCGGCAGGGGCTGGAGCCGGTGCGCTACCCTGGAGGGGAGGCGGGTCGTCGCCTATTGGAGCCGGCGCTGGGCGAGACCCTGGGCGTCTGCCTGTACCAGGACCAGGTCATCGCCATCGGCGTGGCCTGCGGCCTCGACGCGGACGAGGCGGCCGAACTGCGGCGGGCCATGAGCAGTGCCCGCGGCGCGGAGCGCATGGCGGCGTTGCGCGGGCGGCTGGAAGAGGGGCTGGCCGCGCACGGGCTCGACGCCGTGGCCCGCGCCGCGGTGCTGGACACGGTCGCCGCCTTCGCGGGCTACGGGTTCGTCAAGGGCCACGCGGCGGCGTTCGCCTACCTGGCCTACGTCTCGGCCTGGTTCAAGCTGTACCATCCCGCCGCGTTCTGCGCGGCGCTGCTGGACATGCAGCCGCTGGGCTTCTATCCCGCCGCGACGCTGGTGCAGGACGCCGAGCGCCACGGCGTGCGCGTGCTACCGGTGGACGTGCGCCACAGCCGCGCGGGCTGCGTCATCGAGGGCGGGGCGCTGCGCCTGGGGCTGCGCCTGGTGCAGGGGCTCGGCGCGGAGGCCTGCGCGCGGCTGGAGGAGGCGTGGTCCCCCGCGCCGCCGGCCGACCTGGATGAGTTGTGCGCGCGAGCGCGGCTGGAGGAGGACGAGGCGCGCGCCCTGGCCCGGAGCGGCGCGCTGCGTGGCTACATCCCCGATCGGCGGCAGGCCTTGTGGACAGCCCCACTCGCGGCGCGCGCCGCACGCGAGCGGTGGCTGCCGCGCCTGCGCGAGGCCGTGGACCCGCCCGTGACGCTGCCGCGCGCGACCGAGGGGGAGGACCTGGCGCTGGAGCATGCCGCGCTGGGCCTCACACTGGGGCGCCACGTCCTGGCGCCGTTGCGCGCGGACCTGGCGCGGCGGCCGCTACGCCGGTCGAGGGACCTGGCGGGGCTCCCGGTGGGGACGCGCGTCGAGGTGGTGGGGCAGGTCATCTCGCGCCAGCGCCCGCCGACGGCGCACGGCGTCTTCTTCCTGGGCCTGTCCGACGAGTGGGGCCTGCTCACCGTGGTCGTCCCGCCGGAGGTCTACGCGCGCGACCGGCGCGTGGCGCGCGGCGAGGCGCTGGTCTGGGTGGCGGGGACCGTGGAGCGGCGCGCTGGCGTGGCCACGGTGCGCGCGGAGCGCCTGCGCCCCCTCACCGCCGTCCTCGTTGGCACCCCCGACGCTGCCGGCGCCGCCGGCGCCGTGTCGCCGCGCGACCCCCGAGCGGCGTCCGGCGCCACGACATAGCGGACATCTATCGCGGGCCGTCCGGGCATTCCGGTTGTGGCCAATCCGGGCTCGGCCTGGTGTTGTCATCCGTTGGCCATGGCTGTGTGGCCTCTGCGCCGGGGTGGGGGGAAGGGTGTGCCGAACCAGCACACCCTTTGGTAAGGTACGAGGAGGAGAGAGGGAAGGAAAGGAGAGGACCATGGCGGAGGTGAACGACAACGGAGAGGCGCCGGCTGCCGACACGGGGACAACGTTGATGACCGTCGAGCACCGTCAGGTGACGCTCCTGGATGGCGATGAGGTGCTGGCCGCGCGGGTGGAGGGCGGGGACATCTTCGTGCCTATCCGTCCGCTCTGCACAGCCCTTGGCCTGGCGTCTCAGAGCCAGATCCGGCGCATCAGGGCGGACGAGGTGCTGGCCGAGAGCTTGCGTGATCTGCGCATCGCGGCGGCCGGCGGCGCCCAGACCTACCAGTGCCTCCACCTGGAGGCGGTGCCGCTCTGGTTGGCGTTGATCCAGCCGAGCAAGGTCAAAGCAGAGCTGCGCCAACGACTCATCATCTACAAGCGGTGGGTGCGGCAGCGCGTCTGGGAAGCCTTCAACGCGGAAACGGGCATCGGGCAGGAACTTGGCCACCGTGACAAGACTGCGGCCTCGGTCCTGGCCTCAGCGGAGAGCCAGGGCGAGGTGATGACGCTGCGCCAGATCGAGAGCCTGGGGATCGCGCTAACGACGCTGGCCCGCGAACAGATAACCCTCGCCGAGCGGCACGACCAGGCCATCGCGGAGGTGCGCCAGGGGGTCGACGAGCTGCGCGCGCGCCTGGACAAGGCGGCGATCGTGATGCGGGATACGATCTTCGATGTGCGCGGCCTCAAGGCACGGATGACCACCGGCGCGACCGTCACCGATGCGCAGGCCGCCGAGATCGCGACCTTGGTCAAGACCATTGCGACCGCGTTGACCGCGCGCGACCGTTCGACGCCCGGGGCGCGGCGGGGAAGCGCCTACGGCGCCCTCTACGACGCCCTCTATCGCCAGTTCGATGTCACGTCCTATAAGCGGGTCCGCGTGGAGGACTACGCGGCCGTCGTCGCCTGGCTGGAGGAGTACGCGCGCGCGGCTGGTGTGGCCGGGGGACAGGCCCAGGAGAACACAGACGGCGGGTAGGCGTGGCGCTTCCCCCTTGCCGCTCGCATAGAGACGACGGGCATGTGGCGGCGGGGTGTGCGTCTGCAGCGCCTTTTCCTGCCCGTGCGGCCGCGTTGATCAACGCGGCCCTCTTCGAGGCGGGGACAAAGGGCGGAAACAAGGGAGCCGGCCGGCCGGCATCAAGCCGGACGACAGGGACATGCAAGAGGGCTGCACATAGCCTTTAGATACCGCAGCAACCCCATGGGTTGGTCAAAGGAGTAAAGGAGTAGCGGCGCGGCCCTCGGTCCCTCGGTCCCTCGGTCCATCGGTGGCCTGCTCGTCCCGCGTCCCGCGTTCCGCGTCCCGCGAGCACGTGGGGCGCGTGCTCGCGCCCCACGTGCTCGCGCCCCACGTGCTCGCGCCCCACGCCCCACGTGCTCGCGCCCCACGCCCCACGCCCCACGCCCCGCGCGCGCGTCGGCGTTGCGGAGGGTCGGTTGGCGGGGCGGTCTCTTGGGACGAGATAGCACAAGGCGTATTGTGCTATATTGAAAACGAGCACGACAACAGCGCGGGAACGCGGGCAACGACGGCACGAAGGACGGTGCGATGGGCAACGACGACCGGTCACAGGCGCTGACGCGGCATGTGCCCGCGACTGCTCTGGGCCGCGCTGCGGTATGGGCTCAGCTCGGCGACGAGGACCGCAAGCGGCAGGCGGTCCTCGCGGCGCGCGACCACGACGCGGCCGGGCTCTGGGACCTGACCGAGTCGTGGCTGCTACTGCGCGGACGCAAGGGAGCCTCCATCAGCGTGCGGACACTGCGCAACTATCGCCAGGCGCTGGCGCCGCCGGAACATCGCCGCAGCCGCGCGCACTACGAGGACCTGGCCCTGCCCCTCCTGGTGGCGTGGCGCGAGGAGAACCTGCTGCGTCCGGGACGCCTCGCCGGGACGCGCTGGTTGCGCGCGCTCGAAGGCAAGGGTGCCAAGCCCGCGACAGTGCGCGTGTACCTGGCCGCCGGACGCGCGTTGTACGCGGCGCTGCGCGACGCCGGCGTGACCGAGGCCGATCCCTTCCGCGACACCCACCCCGCGCCCGATCCCGTGCCTGCCTGGGAGAAGGCCCAGGGCTACAGCGAGGACGACGTGCGCGCCCTGCTGCGCGCCACCGCGGACCTGGCGCCCGACGCGGGCGGGGAGCTGCGCCTGATCGTGCTCCTGGGGGCGCACGCCGGCCTGCGCGTCTCCGAGATGGTGAGCCTGACCTGGGGGGATGTGAACCGTGCCAAGGGCGTGCTGGTGGTCGCGGCCGGGAAAGGTGGCAAGCGGCGCACGGTGGGGCTCTCGGACGAGCTCCGTGCGGAGCTGAGCGCCGGGGCGCAGCCCCGCGGCCTGGTCCTGCCGCTGCACGGGAACCGGCGCGTCTACGCCACGGTCTCCGACACGACCACGATCCGGCGGAACCGGGTGTACGCGCGGCTGCGCACGCTGTGTGCCCGGGCCGGCGTCGAGCCGCTGGGCGTGCATGGTTTGCGCCACACGGCGGGGACCTGGCTGGTCCAGCGCACCGGCAACCCCGAGGTGGCCGCCCGCATCCTGGGCCACAGCGACGTGCGCACGACGGCGATCTACAGCAAGCATACCCGCGAGGACCTGGCGGCCCTCATGCGCAACCGCCAACGGTCGTAGTCCTGGCGTGACGAACGGTCTGCGGTTGCGTTACTCCGCTGTGCCGTGGCGGCCTGGCCCCTTCCCCTTGCAACTCTCTTGTGCAGACGGCATGTAACGGTGTAACGCGAACGTGTATCATGACGGGGACGCACGTTCGCGTTACATCTCCCAAGGGGGCCTAGAATAAGCGTCGCTGTCACCAGGGGCAAGGTAAGTTTATAGACTGCCGCTCAAGGTGTTGATTAAAGTGCCGATTGTGCTGCTGGATGTGGCACTTGAGACCTTGCGACGGTCAGTAGCACGGTGCAGAGCCGATATCGATCGGCCCTTATCCTGAATAAGTACCGACACTGTCCATTCCCGGCACTTTGACGACAACCTTGAGCCTCTCCCTATAAAGCTAGTTTGCCCCTGGTCTCAGCTTCGCTCTTTCTAGGCCTTATCCGTGC
>JAABUQ010012005.1_pt1 | contig 10889 bp, 11 predicted proteins | sample 5560001 | NCBI WGS metagenome assembly JAABUQ01 (sample SAMN10711888, study PRJNA513371) | rock metagenome | isolation source: Antarctica rocks | place: Antarctica: Victoria Land, Finger Mt nord | collected 2015-12-18
CTGCCGGGCGCGCGGGTGGGCACGAGCGCGGCATGCGCTCCAGCGGGCGGCGAGCCGGCCTTGCCGAGCGGCGGCTCGCGGCGCTTCCGGGTGCTGTTCTGCGGCGAGGAGTTTCCTTGGGGCTTTGAGTTCACGCGGGAGGCGCTTGAGGGCGACGCCGACATCGAGGTGCGCTCAAGCAGCTCTGCTATGAGCCTGGCGAGTGGCGTTCTTGGACTGTGAGCGGTGTTGTGGGTGAGACGCGAGGCGCTTGGCGCCCGCCGAGACGCAAACTGTTTTGCATGCACTGCTGAGCTTGCGTAGCAACATCTTAACATGCCAGTGTTTTATTGCTCAAGCTGCTTCACACGAGACAATTGGCAACTGCCGTGTGTTTGTGGTGTGTCGATCCCGTGTTGGCTCACAGACAGGAGCCCAGGGTTGCTGCGGCTGCTGAGCGACCTGAGCGCGCGCGCGCCCGCAGGTGGTGCGCTGCCGGCGTGAGGAGGTGGCGGGCGCGCTGCCGGCGGCCGACCTGGCGGTGCCGCTCGCCGCGCGCCTGGACGCGAGCGTGCTCGCGGGCGCGAGCCGCCTGCGGCTCATCCTGCAATACGGCGTGGGCCTGGAGGGCGTGGACGTGCCGGCGGTGCGCGCAGCGCTGGCTTTCTGCCTCGGTGAACAGTCGTGCGCTGTTTGTGACTTTGTTGATGGTCGTGCGTTGGTACTACCTGAGCTTGCAACCCATGGGCTTGCACGGTGTGGTGTTAGTGGATTTGCAGCTTGGTAGCTCCTGTTTGACAGGAGCGCGCAGGAGAAGATATACCAAGAGTTAGACTTGCAGGTGTGAGTAAATGACACCCAATTCCTGCATCCATATTCGCCAATGTCACGCTGCTTGCACTGCATTGGCTGATCAGCATCAGGGCCTGGCGCGCGCGGCAGGCCACCGCGCAGCGCATCTGGGTGAGCAACATTCCCAGCCAGGCCACCGGGAACGCGCTATCATGCGCCGAGATGGCGGTCTACCTGACCCTGGCCTGCCTGCGCTCCGCCAACGCGATGGCGGCCTCCATCCGCGAGCGCCGCGTCGGCGTGCCGCTGGGGCGCACGCTGTTCGGCAAGAGCGTGCTCATCGTGGGCTTTGGCGGCATCGCCAAGGAGCTTGTGCCCAGGTGTGCGCATGCGGCAGCCAGAGCGCGCTGATCGAATCGTGCGCGATGTGCAGCGCCCCCTTGCCTTGGGTTTGCGCAGCAGGCAACGTTGGTCTGTACATAGCCGCTGGTACGCTTATGGGCTGTCTGGCCGCCAGCTTGTGTGTTTGCTCACACTGTCTCCTGTCACGTTAGCTTGGCACGGCCGCAAAACAATGGCAGTGCAGGCAGTTCTTCTAGCTTGACCTGCGGGCAAGCAGGCGCAAGCTATGCGCTGCTGACATGCTAGGGGGGCCTGTTGCGCGCGCGCTGTCAGCTCCCGCCTGGCGGTGCCAGCCCTGACCGCAATCTGCCGCAGGCTGAAGCCGTTCGGATGCCGGCTGGCCGCGGTGCGGCGCAGCGCCTGGGGCGGCCCGGCCGGTACGGCTGCGGAGGCGCTGCTGGATGAGATGGGCGCGTGGGCCGACCTGCCGCGGCTGGCGGCCGACGCGGATGTGCTGGTGCTGGCGTGCGTGCAGGCGCGCGACGCTGCTGCCAGTGGGGACTGACAGTGAGTCGGGCGCAAGGCCCGGATGTGGTTGGGACCCTGCAGCTCTAGTGAGCCGTGCAGGCGGGTTTGCTGCCATTTCTGCATGCAGCGCGCATGCATGTGGGCAAGGCCCAGAGCTCGTGCTCCTGCGCCGCTGCTCGGCGAGCGTGATTAGTAGCTCAAGCCTACCGAGTGGCCCGGCGCCCTGCGTGTGCGCAGTCGGCGGAGACGCGTGGACTGGTAGGCGCTGAGCTGCTGGCCGCCTGCAAGCCGGGCGTGATTGTTGTCAACGTCTCGCGAGGTGCGTCTTGCAAACAGCTTTGTCGCAACATGCTCCAGGCTTTACCATTGGTCTGATGTGTGTGGCGGAGGACGATGCCAGACTGGAAAGAATTATGACATAACATGATCACATCACAGTAAGCGCAGCGACCCTGCCCAGCAGGCGGGCTGCTGGACGAGGCCGCGGCGCGCGCGGCGCTGGACAGCGGGCGCTTGGGCGCCCTGGGCCTGGACGTGCAAGCCGGCGAGCCGGTGGACCCGGCCGGCTGGCTGGCGCGCCACCCGGCGGTCGTGCTCACGCCGCACGTGGCCGGCGTGACCGAGCTGTCGTACCGCGACATGGCGGCCGTGGTCGCGGCCGAGGCGCGCCGCGCGCGCGACGGGCTGCCGCCCAGCGTGGCCCTGAACCATGTGCGGCGGGGCGGGGAGGAGGGAGGCACAGCGGGAAGCTGACAATGTATAGTTCATAGCTCGCGGGGCGAGCTGTATGGGCGGAAATGCCGCTGGTCTGTCTGCGTCTCCGACGCAACTGTTGTATGCACACCGGCAGATTGTGTGCGGCTGCGGCTCGCGGCGCGACGTGCGTGATGTCAGATAGCAGGATCCAAATGTGTCATGGAGAGGGCAGGTGGTTGTGAGCCATGTGCGCCATGCCAGTTTGCAGTAAAACAGCCATCACTGCGCCTTTTTCAGCGCCGTCTCGAAGCTCCGCAGCGTGCGCAGCACGTCTGCCCGGAACGGCGCCTCCACGAGGAAGCCGTCTGCATCGAAGTAGCTCGCGACGCTCCGCTCCAGGCTGGCCTCCTTGCTGCGCGCGCAGGCTTGTTGTCATGCGAGCGGAGCATTGCACAACAACAAGCCTAGCAACATGCGCGCGTAGCATGTTCACCAGCAATCGTTGCCAGCATGCATGCCGCTGAGTATGCGAGCAGCTCCTACGTAGGCGTGGATGCAAGCTTACCATTCTGCTCTTCCCCTTTGCACATCAATGCATCTGCCGCAAATGCACGGGTGTGCCGCATGCTACCAGCATGTGCTTGGGGGGTAGAAGAGGCACAAGAGACACTGAGCAGGCGTGCAAGCAAGTATGCACTGCACCCCCGCTCACCACACCGCCATGCCGCCCTGACACAGACGCTGGGCGCGCCTGCCAGGCGCCCTGGGGTGCGCCTCCAGCTTCAGCCCGTACTGCGGTGAGAAGCGCGGCAGCTTGGACGCGACGCGCAGCGCGCCCTTGCTCCCCTGCCGCGGCAAAGCCTGTGGTGGCCAAAGGTTGCAGCGCCAAAGCCCGCGCAACGGCACCACGCACAAGTAAAACACTGTCCTTGCTTGGCTGGCAGTGCGTGCTCTGGGCCATGCTGCAACACAAGCTCTCTGGGATGAGATATCAGCTACCAGGGTGCCCCATTGACAGCCTAAGCAGCCCTCATAGAGCCTGATAACATTTCTTTTAAAACAGCGGGGGGGCCAGCGCGCGCCTTCCGCGGCCGCGTGAAGAGGAACGCGTCGCCCTCCATGCGCGAGACAAACGCGTTGAGCGCGAGCGTGCACGCGCCGTACGCCAGGACGCAGACGAGCATCACCCACCACTGCGCCGGCCACTTCTTGGGGTAGAACTGCGCCAGCAGCGCCAGCAGGCACCTGCGCACACTCTCCACTTCAGCTGCTGCACAGTCCTCCTTGTAGGAGCATGAGGTGGCTGGTGACTGCAGGAACGCGGCGCACGTGAAGGTCCCCAGGCCAATCTTCACGTTGCTTACATAGTGGTCCTCTTCGTAACCGCTGTCTGCCAGCACCTGCCGCGAAGCAGCACAGCTTGTTGCTGCCGCCGCTGCCTGCAGTCTGCACTGCAGTCTGCAAAGCGCTGTGCACAGTGCCAGCTAGTGCGGTGCACCATTAGCTGGCCAGCAGACCTGCACTACGTAGTCATCCAGCGCGCGCTTCAGGCTAGCCGTGTCGCCCAGGTCGACTGGTGCCTTTGCGCTGACCTTTTCTGCGTCTACAGAGTTGCCCGCGGCCGCTGCCAGGGCCGCGCCTGCCGCTGCAGGCACCCTGGCAGCAGCGCCGCGCGCCATCGCGCCTGATCGCGCGGCGGCACGCCAGATCACGTGTGCTGTGAGAGGTGCGCTGCAGCAGGCAAAATGGACGGGCTTGTTTACTGATGGGGGTCCTTAGCTGCAGACTGGGCAAAAGCTTGCTCTTTTACACCAGTATTCCTGCACTGATAGACCTCAGATCTGAATGGGAGCTACTAAGAGCAGCTCTGGCCGGGCAGTAGGCAGCAGCAAGGCAGCAGCAGGGGTTTGGTGGCCCTGATGATGCTATCATGGGCTATCATTAGTGTGTTTCCGACAGCTACTGCATTCTGACATGCATGGTAAGACATGGGGTCAACATGTCCGTGATCGATTATTTCTGCCCAGAAGGCTTGCAGGGAGTTGCCACTTGCACTGCCACATGCAAGGGCGAGCGTCTGACGTCAAGAGGTGGGTCATCATACTCAGTAAGCTAGACCGTACAGGGCTGAAATGCATGAAGGTACCGGCACATTATGTTCCTTCCACACAGCAGCGGCGCCGCACCAAGTATATTGGTATGTACCCCTGTCTACATATACCTGGGAGGCTACTTGTGCATACGTGCGGGCAAACCAACAGAGTGTAACCCAAATCAGGCCTATAACCTGCAACCCGCAGAACATGACCCACAGCTAGGCCTGCACGGCCATGCCGGCGGTGCGCGCAGTGAAGGCGCGCGAGGGCAGGGGCAGGAACGTCTTGGAGCCGCTGTCAAACCGGAACTGCGCGGCCGCGTCGGCCGCAGCCACGCGCGCCGGCCCGCTGCCGGCCACCCGCACCGCGGTCTGCCCGCCCGCCTGCGCGAGCCCTGCTGCATTACTTTCTGCTGCTGATACAAGTGTACCTCTACTGTGAACTATGGTGTCATCGAGATCTCTGCCAGCTTTGCGGCTGGCCCCGCAGGCATGCCACAGCGTGGCAGCCAAACCATGCATGCTGTGCAGTGCTGCGGGCTCGGTGCTGGGTAATGGACCGGCTGCGGGTCACGTGCAATAAGCATCCGTCTGTCCGCCTGCATGGCGTGCATGCACGTGTTTACCGGCACAGGTTTGCCCTCCCTGCCCATCTACAGCCTCATGCAGGAGCAGGTGGGCGCCAGAGGGCACCACTCAACATGGCGGCCTTGCAGGCGCTCCTGCGGCAGACCCTGCTTCTCCACCCTTCAGCCTGCTCGGCACACGACTCCCAGAGCCATGCTGCAGCAATTAGAGACCGATGCTTCTGCGAGCGCTGGCGGAGCGGCCAGGCAGCGCACCATCCTACCCCTGACCAGCAACAGGTAGGATAAGGTGTAGGGAAGCCCTATATGCTACCCTGTACGCTAAGCTTAACCCGCACCGGCAGCGCGTACAGGCCGCGGAAGCATAGCGGCCGCCCCGCCACCTGGAACAGGACCAGGAAGCTGTCGCCCGCGGCCGGCCACGCGTCCAGCGCCGCCAGCACCGCGCCGCGCTGGCCCGCGCGCGCGCCGCCGGCCAGCACCACCTGCGCACGGACCGCCAGTGTGCTAGTTTAAACAGGGCTGGGGTTAGGGCCGCGCTGGCCCGCGCGCGCGGCGCTGGCCAGCACCACCTGCACACAGGTCGTCATGTGCTTGCTGTGATAGGGATAGGGTTGGGGCCGCGCTGACCCGCGCGCGCGCCGCCGGCCAGCACCACCTGCACCCCGGTCGTCATGTGCTTGCCGTGATAGGGAGGGTTTAGGGCTGCGCGGGCGCCGCTGGCCGGCACCACCTGCACACAGGTGGTCAGGGTTGCTGCAGGGTCGAGCAGGATCGCCGTGCTGCTTGTGCCGCCCGCCAGCGCCATGTGCGCGTGGCCCGCCAAAGCTTATCGGCTGGGCCTGTGCTGATGGCTAGCAGACTGTACAAGCCGGGGCGCTCTCACGAGCACGTACAAAGAGGTACAGCGCGGCGCGTACAGCGCGCGCCTGACAGCACTCCCGCTGTGTTCTTCAGGCTCCACCAACTTTGCACGACTGCCGCCTGCCTTGCCAGCTTTGCTTCTCCACTGCACAGCAACTGATCACGCCCTTTAGCACTATCTGCGTGGGCATGCCTGCTCCAGCGCGAGCCGCATGAGCCGGCGGTTGGTCGCGCGGCGCAGCACGGGCAGCCCCGGCGCCCGCTGCATGGCGCCCTCAGCCGGTGCCCTGCCCGGCCCGGCAATGCGCCGCGGCGCGGGGCTCTGCGGCGGAGATGCCGGGGCGGACAGGTCAGCGGAGGGCGGTGCCTCAGGCTGCTCGACGCCCTGCTGCGCCCCCAGCCGTGGCGCCGCAGCCGGCGCTTGAGCAGCAGCGTCAGCCTGCGCGGGCTCGCCCGGGACGTCCCCCGCTTCCCGTGGAGAGCCTGCTGGGCCAGCGTCAGCTCCCACCGCCAGAGCAGGCCGGCTGGCGGCCGGCTGCGCGTCCGGCAGGCGCTCCGCCGCGCTCGCCTCGCGCCGGGCCAGCTGGAAGCGCGCCGCATAGCCCGCCCCAGCCGCAGGCAGGGGCCGGGCGTGCCCCCTGAGCCCCGCGTCTGGTGCGGCCGCCTTGCGCAGCCCCGCGCTCCGTGCGCCCAGAGGGTTACGGGGAGGGTTTCGGCCCCCCACTTGCCGCAGGCCGGCCTGCTTGCCGCCGCTGGGCGCGTTGCGCAGCGCCGCGAGCGCTGGGTCGCGCAGCTGCGCGGCGTCGCGCGGCCGCCGCGCCGCCGCGGCCCCCAGCGGCAGCGCAACAGGCGCGGCCCGCCCCAGACTGTCCGCGCGGCCAGCACCGCGGCGTCGAGACAGCGCGGCCACTGCTGCACGGCGGCGCTCGGCCACGGCCCCGCCCTTGCTAGTGTCCTCACCCAGGGCATGCGCGCTTCCCTGCGCAGCAGCCGCGCCGCCTGCTGCATCCAGGTCATGCCGCAGCACGACCGCAGGCTGCGCACCGGCGCGGCCCCATGCGGGCGCGGCAGGGCTTGCAGGGCTGCCAGGAGGCTGGTGCACGCACGGCTGCGGCATCTCCCAGGCCGTATGGGTTATCATGTGGCCCGAGCCCCTGGTGTCCGACGGGACATGCGGCCACCCCTGGGCGGACACCCAGTCTGGCTCGCACGCTCCCCACACGCGTGCTGGGAGCCGCTCTGCATGCGGCTCACCCGCCGCCTGTGGGCTGCACATTGTGCCCTTGGGCGCAGCAGGCAGCCATCCTAGGCCCACATCCAATCCAGGCTCCGCGAGCGGACACATTCGCGCCGCGTCGGGGGCTGCGTGCGACGGTGGCGCCTGCGGGCGCGGGGCACCGGCAGCGGGCAGCGCTCGCGGCGCCGCATGCTGCGGGTGCGCCGGCGACCCTGGCAGGCCTGCACCGATCGGGGCGGGCGGTGCTGCCTGCATGGGCGGTAGGGTTAGGGTTAGGGCCCATGCGCCTGCCTCGCCTGCCAGGGCAGCGCGGGCTCCAGGCTGCATGGACGGCGCGTACGGCCGCAGCGGGCCTGCGACGGGCGTCCCTCCGGGCGCCGCATGTGCGGGCGGCGCAGGCGGCCGCGCCTGGCCTGCTGCCAGGCACGCCGGCGGGGCCGGGGTCGCGGGCGGCGCATGCGGCGCGGCGCGCAGGGGCGGCGCGAGCGGCCACGCCCGGCACAGCGCCTCCTCGGCCCAGAGCAGCCCGGCGTGCGCGGCAGGCGCGCCGCCGCGGGGCTGGACTGGAGCGGAGGGTGCCGCAGTGACTGCAGATGTGCGCGCCGGCATACCGGGGGGCGGCCGCGCAGTGGGCGCAGGCTCGGGCAAGCCGTCGCCCGCGCCTGCCACCGGACGCAAACAGTGCTCATGACTGCACGCTGCTCTGTGCTTTCAGGGTGCCGACGTGCACGGCATGCGCACTCGCAGGTGACGGACCGATGAGGCCGACCCAGAACATTACGAAAGCGGGCGCACCGTCAGCGTCATCGTGCTCGCCGCCTCGCATCTTTGCTGACGTCATGGCAGCCAGGATGACAGGCCCGCAGCTCCCGAGCGGCGCGGAGCTGGCGCCCGCCGGCGCGAGCCTGCCGCCAGGCGGCGCGGGCGCGGCAGCTGACGCGGTGGCAGCTGCGGCGGGGGGATCCTGGCCCTGCCGGGCGTCCGCGCCTGCGCAGGCTCCCCGGGCGCAGGCCGTGCTGGGAGGACAGGCGCCAGGGCCCCGCGCGGCAAGCTGGAAGCTCGACCGCTCGGGGCGCGAGCACACCGCCGTCGGCACATGGCCCGTCTGGGCGCCGCGGTGCCAGCGCACGGGCGTGTCCATCGGCGGGCGCAGGGGGGCGGGCGACGCCGCGTCCTCGCACGCGAGCTGCGCAGCGCCGGCCGCCTGAGCGGCAGTGCTGCGCGGTGGCCCCACGGCCAGCGGCGCGCGCGGCGGGCTCGACGCGGCTGCGTCACCGGAGGCTAACAGTGCGAGGCCCGACGTGCCCTCTGTCGCCCGGCCGGACGGCTCCCTGGCCGGCGAGCGCCGTAGCGGAGAGGCCGCAACGGCCCGCTGCTGCGCGCATGCGGCGCTGTCCGCGCCCCAGCGCAGCGCCGCCCCGGCCAGCGATGCCTGCAGCAGGGCCGGCGCGGCCATGTCGTCCGTTGCGAGAGAGTCAAGCAGCGACGCGCGGTCGCCCCAGAGAGCGCCCAGGCCGCTTGATCGGCTCGCCTGCACTGGTGCATGCGAGGCGGGCGCAGCGCCCGCCGTGCGCCGCGCCTCTGCCTTGCTGGGCGCCCTGAGGCGGACCTCGCGCAGCGCGCGCCAGCGCCGCAGGCGCCGCCGCAGCGGCGAGGTTGCCGGCCACGGCGGCGGCGGCTGCCGGGCGCCCGCCGCCGAGGACCTGCAGGGCTCCGCGCCCTGCTGTTCAGTTGCGAAGCCCTCCTGTGCGGGCGGGCGCGGCTCGTTACGCGGGGGCGCGCTGGACGCGCGCTCTGGCGGGTCGTGCGGCGGCGTGGAGGGCACATCCGACAGGGGGCTGGCAGCTTCCGAGGGCGCTGTCATGGTCTTGCGCGCATGCGCGGGCGGACCGGGCCGCGCTGGGGTTGGCTCGGACGTGTCAGGCTCGATGTCCGTGCTTGCAGAGCAGGCGGCGGGGCCCAGCCCCGGCTGGCCGCATGTGTTCCGCTCGGCCAGCTCCTGCTGTGCACCCTTGTGTGAACTTCCGGCGATGGTGGGGCTGCCAGCAGGCGAGCAGGGCGAGGCGAGGCCTGCTGGAGCGACATCAGCGCTGCGCTCCGGCGCCGAGCCAGGGCGGTCAGCGGGCTGCGGCGACGGCGCCGCATGCTCACCGGCGGGCGCCGAGTGCGGCAGCCCCGCCTGTCGCAGCCCAACAAGGGTTACCGGGGGTGTCACGGCCTGGGCGGCCGGCTGGCAAGGCGCCCGGGCACAGGCGCTGGGCGCATCCGCGCAGCTGTGCGGCCGCCCTCGAGCGCTGTCGGACGAGCGTTGCTGTGCTCGAGCGCGCGGCAGCGCTCCAAGCCTTCCTCATTGGAGGCCGTGTGGCGTGCCCCGCAGCCAGGCCGGTCGCCGGCGAGCTGGCACTCCTCAGGCATGCTGGCAGCGTCGGCGGCCTCGCGCTCCGAGTTGCATGCGCCGGCATGTGCCCCGCCCTCATCTCGAGCGCTCGCGCCGCCTGTCAGCTCCGAGCCGGCCTGGGCAGCCACTGGGTTCTCTGCTGAACCGCGGTGAAAGAGTGAGAGCGATGGGGGTGTACGCTGCGGGGGTTTGCCAGGCGCGCTCTCTTCAGGCTCGCATGCCGCCTGAGCGGCCGCCTGGTTCCCAGAGCTCGCATTGACGTCTGCCCTGTGCCCTTCTCCACTAGCAACTGCGCCCGCTGCAGGCTTGCTGGTCTCTCTCGCACACCCAAGTGCAGCGGCCGCTGCAAGCGCGGCTGCCGCGGCAGCCCCAGGCACCCAGCTGGCGCGCCCTCCGCTGCGCACGCCCCTGCCGCGCACGAGCGACCCTGCTTGCAGGATAGGGGCAGGGCTGCTTGCACAATGCATGTTGTCGAGGCTGCCTCACCACACGAGGCCTGCAGGGTATACAAACACGCACACATCATCTGTGCCCCATGCCCCGCATGTCACGATGCGCCGGCATGCGCAACAATGCAGAGCTGTGCACCTGCTCGTCCTGCGGCATGCACGCGCGAGCGCGCCATCAGCAGACGCGGCAGCGCCTGCTCTGGCCTGGGTGTGTTGGGAGCGCATGGTGCTAGTGCGGCCGGCTGCCAGTCCCGATGCAGCCCCTGCCGCCGTGCCTGCGCTGAGGTTCGCAGGGACGCTGGCAGACGCTCGATGCTGGTTGCCCATGGCAGGGACTTCGTGAGCCTCTTGGCCCTGGCCGGTCGCCGCGCTGCACAGCCTGCGTTTGCCACAGACGCTTTGCTGAGCAGGTGCCTGGACAGATCCGGCCGGGAGCTGCCGCAGGGGCTCCCGCCGGATCCGCGCGCCCCACGCTGCGCTGCAGCTGCAGGGGTCACGGGGCGGCGCCGTGCTGCCAGGGCCGATGCCTGCCGTGCAGCTTTCGGAGCGTGTGATGCGCCGCGAGGCAGTTGCATCCTGTGCAGCCCCAGAGCCGGCCGAGCTGAGCCCGGACTGCCCCAGCGCATCAGGGCCGTCCGCAGGCTCCAGCGCAGCGGCAATGGCCTGCTCACCCAGGCTTAAGAAAGCGGCAGAGCCGACCAGCTCGCCTGCAGGGTCGCACGACACAGGCAAGCTGCCAAGAGCGGTCGCGGGCGCGATACCCTGGGCATGCGCCGATGCGCGGCAGTCCAGAACGGTAGCGGCCCCCTGAATCAGGCAGACCCTCCTCGCTGACCAGTCCGCATCAGCGCCACATGTGCCGGCAGCCACAGGACCGCCCACAAGCCCACAGCTGAGCTTGTCCATGCAGGCTAGGGCCTCC
>JAABUQ010012007.1_pt1 | contig 10889 bp, 12 predicted proteins | sample 5560001 | NCBI WGS metagenome assembly JAABUQ01 (sample SAMN10711888, study PRJNA513371) | rock metagenome | isolation source: Antarctica rocks | place: Antarctica: Victoria Land, Finger Mt nord | collected 2015-12-18
GGCCTCCACGCCGGTGCTCGCGACCGTGCCGCTCCGTCTGGACCCGCGCGCCGAGGTGGATGTGGTCCTCGACGGGCGCGCCGGCCGGCTGCTCATCGTCAACGCCGGTCTCGCGCAGGGTTTCGACACGCGCACCGGCGCCCGTGTCTACGCGACCCCTGTCGGGGCCGCGTCTACCCAGGGGATAGGCGGCCCCCCGCCGGCGGTGGATGAGGTGTCCGGGCACGTCTACGTGCCCGACCTCGCGGCCGGCGCGGTCTACGCGCTCGACGGGCGCACGGGCCGCGTGTTGCATGTGCTGCGGGCAGGCCACCGGCCCGACCTGGTCGCCGTCGACGGCCGGGGGCGTCTCCTCGTCGCCAGCACGGACGACTGGACGCTCACGACCCTCGACGCGCGTACCGGCGCGCCCCCGCGTACCGTTTCCCTGGCTGTGGGCGACCTCCCCGGCCAGCTGATCGCGGACGCGCGGAGCGGCCACGCCTTCGTCGCCGACGGCGGGGGCGGCGTCTCGACCGTCGCCGTGCGGACGGGCCTGCTGCTGCGCCGGGTGGCCCCCGACGGCTCCCATATCGTCACGGACCTCGCGGTCGACGCGCGGGCGCGCCGTGTGCTGGGCCTGGTCGAGGCGAGCCCGGACATTGTGGTGCTCGACGCGCGCACGGGCGCGGTGGTGCGCACCGTGTCCGTCGGCCAGACCCCGACGGACATCGTCGCGGTCGCGGGGACGGGTCGCGCTTTTATCGCCGACGCGGGCGGGGGCGTGGTGCGGGTGGTGGGCACGCGGCGCGGCGGCTACGTCCGCACCGTACAGGTGGGGCCGGCGCCGCTCGTGGCGGCCGACGGGCTGCGGCACCGTGTCGTCGTGGTCACCGACACCGGGCTGGTCGTGCTCGACGCGCGGAGCGGCCGCCCGGTGCGTCGGCTGCGCCTGGTCCTCGACGCCGACGCCCTGGCGGTTGACGGGCGGACGGGCCATATCCTGGTCGTCAGCGTCGGCGGTATAGAGCGCGTCCCCGACCCGCTGGCGCGGCTGGGGCGCTCACTCCGGCGGTGGCTCCCGTTTTTGCCCGCCCCGGTCCCGCGCCGGCGCGCCGTCCCCTCGACCCTGCGCGTGCTCGACGAGCGTCGCCTCTGACGCCGGCCTCTCACCTCTGCCCCCGCCGCGCCGCCGCGCCGCCGCGCCGCCGCGCCACATCGCGGACATGTTGGGCCGTAAGCGCATCTACGGCTACGAAGTGTTGATCCTGGCGGCCGGCGCCCTCCTCTCCGCGCTCTCGCCCAACATCTGGTGGCTAATCGTTTTTCGCTTCATCCTGGGCATCGGCATCGGCGGCGACTACCCGGTCAGTTCAACCATCATGAGCGAGTACGCTGGCCGCTCCTCGCGCGGTATGATGGTCTCACTCGTCTTCGCGGCGCAGGCGGCCGGGCTCATCGTCGGCCCGCTCATCGCCGCCGGGCTGCTGGTCACCGGCATCTCACACGACCTGGCCTGGCGGCTCATGCTCGGGTTTGGCGCGATCGGCGACCCGTCGGCCGAGCATAGCGGCAAGCGCCCTTCGTTCATGGAGGGTTTCGCGCGCCTGGTGAGCAGCCGGCGGCTGCTGGCCTGGACGGTCGCGGCCTGCGGCGCCTGGTTTATGATGGACTTCGCCTACTACGGCAACACTATCTCCGGCCCGATCGTGCTCAAGGCCCTCGACCCCAAGGCCGATCTGCTGCGCACCACGCTGGAGCAACTCCTCGTCTTCGTCGTCTTCGTCGTCTTCGTCGTCTTCGCCGTCCCCGGCTACGCGGCGGCGGCGCTCACGATGGACCGCCTGGGCCGTAAGTTTATCCAGATCATGGGTTTTATCGGGATGACCATCGCCTTCGGGCTGATCGCGTTCATCCCCGGCGTCACCAAGCTGGTCGTCCCGTTCCTGATCTTGTACGGCCTGAGCTACTTTTTCACCGAGTTCGGGCCGAACACGACGACGTTCATCTACCCGTCGGAGATCTTCCCGACGCGCGTGCGCACGACCGCCCACGGGCTGGCTACGGCGGTCTCGCCATCGGAGGGTTCATCGGCGTCTTCCTCTTCCCGTACCTGGTGAAATATCATACCCTGGCCAGCGCCGAACTCGCCGCCGGGGCCACGGCGCTGGCGGCTCGGTTCGACGCCCTGGTCACGCTCGTCCATGTCGTCCCTCCCTCCGTCCACCCGCCCGTCCCCGTCCTGCCAGGCTCGTACACCGACCCCGAGCGGGGGGCGGAGCGGGCGCGGCAGGACGGGCAGCGCGCGCTCGACCGGCTCGCGGAGCGGTTGCGCGGGCAAGGCATAGCCGTCTATACGGCGCAGTTCGAAGGGGTCCCGGTCAACGAACTCGTGGACTACGTGCGCCGCCACCACGACGACCTGGTCGTCCTGGCCGACCCGGCCCCGAGCGGGCTCGGGCGTCTGTTCCCCGACCGCCTGGCGGAGACGCTGCTGCGCGACGCGTCGTGCGCGGTGCTGCTGGTCCCCGCACGGGCCTAACACAACTCAGCGCGCCCTTTTGTCGCGCCCCGTAGGGGCGGCACGGGTCCGCGTGAAAAACGGGCGGCCGCCTAACGCCTTTCGGTAAGCAGCCGCGCCGTGTCGAGCACGACGACGCGGGCGGGGATGGCGCGGCTCTGTGTCCCAGGCGGCGGCAGGAACGGCAACCGTCCGCGTAGCCAGCCCGGCAGCCAGGCCCACGCGTCGGGGATGGACATAACGCCGCCGCCCTCGACGACGAGGGTGTGGCCGGCGCACGGGTCGATCGCCAGCGCGCCGGGGGCGAGGCCAAGCGAGATCGTGCGCAGCACCGCGCCGCTGCGCCCGTCCAGCACGCTAATGGCGCCGGCGCCCGTGGGGTCGCCGTTGCGGTCGACGGGACCGACGCTGGTGACGAGCGCCTGCCCCATCCGCGCGTCGACGGCCACGCCGCCCGGCCAAGGGATAGAGACCGTGCGCAGGAGGGCGCCGGTGCGCGCGTCGAGCACGAGCATGCGCGCTGAGTTTGTCTGATGGCCGTTGTTGTCCCACTTCAGTGATACGACAAAGACGCGGCCGGTCCGCACATCGACGGCCGCGCCGCCGAAGTTCAGATACGGCTTGATACGGACCGAGCTTAGGACCCGCCCGGTCGCGGTATCGAGCATCCTAATGTTGTCCTGTCCGAATGCAAACGCGTGCCCGAGTGTCACGTCCGTGCCGATGCCCCCTCCGGCCCACTTCACAACTCTCGTCGAGACGAGAGTCTCGCGGCGCGCGTCTATAATGTTGAGCAGGGCGCCATATCCCGGTTGGCCATTGGTAACGGCTAACACGCGCCCCTGGTGTTCGTCGATCGTTAGAGCCGAGGCCGACTGGTCGACGTTGCCGGCGGGCACGTCGATGCTTCCGGCAAGGCGCCCGCTTGTCGCGTCGAGCACGCTCACACTGGTATGGGTCTGGTTGAGCGAGTTATTCAAGTTGAGGACGAAGACGCGGTTGTCACGGTCGTCCAATACCTCTGCTTGGGGCAGGTCGCCCACGCGCGTCGTGCGTATGGGCCGTCCGTCCCCGGCGTCCAGCACGGTCACCGTGCCGTGGCCGCCGTTGTGCATGTAGGAGTTGAGCACGAAGACGCGCTCCGTCCGTTCGTCGACGACGACCGCCTGGGGCGCGGTCCCGGCGGGGATCGTTCGCACGAGCGCGCCCGTGCGCGTATCCAGCACGCTCACCGATCCCTCGACGATGCCGCCGCTGGCGTTCATGGCGTAGCTGCCGCCGTTGAGCACGAAGGCGCGCCCGGTTCGCGCGTCGACCGCGATGAGGCCGGGGTGCTGCCCGACCGGGGTCGCGTAGAGGATGACGCCCTCGCCCGGCCGCCACGCCGCCACCACGCCGGCCAGCACGGCTAGCACGGCTAGCACAGTCAGCGCTGGTACGGCCACGAGGCGGAGGCGTCGAGGGATCAAGGCTCACTCCATGCATATAAGTCGCGGTGTGCCGTGGGCGGGCCGCGAAGCGCACCCTTGATTGTGAACGGAGCCTGGCCCTACAGGACCATGGCAGGAAACGGACCCTGAAGGGTCTGGCGGGCCGGCGACCGCCCGCGGGCACGGCGCGGAGCGCCCTCATGCAGACCGTTTAAGGTCCGTGCTCTGCCATGACCTTTCAAGGTCAGGCTCACGGCGCACCCGGCCGTAAAGCGCCCTCGCGTACGTCTACTATAGCAACGTTTGGGGCGCCCGCGGGGATACAGGCGGCCATGTGCTACAATGGCGCTGCACAAAGGGGGAACAACTGACGATGACGCCTACTGATTTCTTATGGGGCGCGGCGGCCTCGGCCTACCAAATAGAGGGCGCGACGCGCGAGGGTGGGCGTGGCGAGAGCGTCTGGGACCGCTTCGCGGCCACACCCGGCAAAATTGTCGACGGCTCTTCCGGCGAGCCCGCCGACGACCACTACCACCGCGTGCGCGAGGACGTGGCCTTGATGCGCGAGCTCGGCTTGCAATCCTACCGCTTCTCCATCGCCTGGCCGCGCATCCAGCCGGAGGGACGCGGCGGCGCCAGTACTAATAAGGGTGGACTCGACTTCTACGAGCGCCTCGTCGACCTGCTGCTGGAGCACGACATCCGTCCGTTCGTGACGCTCTACCACTGGGACCTGCCCCAGGCGCTGCAGGAGCGCGGCGGCTGGGTCAACCGCGACACCGTGGAGCGCTTCGCCGAGTACGCCGACACGGTCTCCTACCGCCTGGGCGACCGCGTGCATGACTGGATCACGCACAACGAGCCCTGGGTCGTGGCCTACCTCGGCCATGTGACGGGCCAGCACGCGCCCGGTCTGACGCGGCCCGACCTCTACCTGCGCGTGGCCCATCATCTGCTGCTCTCACACGGCCGCGCCGTCCCTGTGATACGCTCCAACGTGCGCGGCGCCTCCGGTGGCGGGAAGGTCGGCATCACGCTGAACCTCTCGCCGGTCGAGCCGCTCTCGGGGCACGACGAGGACGAGCGCGCCGCCGTGATCCAGGACGGCCTGCTCAACCGCGTGTTCCTCGACCCGCTCTTCAAGGGGGCCTACCCGGCGGACGTGCTCGAGCGGCAACCGGAACTGGAGATCGAGACGGGCGAGTTGGACACGATCGCCGTGCCGCTCGACTTCCTCGGCGTCAACTACTACAATCGCACCATCGTGACCATGGGCCCAAACGATCAGCCGCGGACAACGACGCGGCCTGAGGAGAACTACGAGCGCACCGCGATGGGTTGGGAGGTTTATCCGCGGGGTCTGTACGACCTGCTGGCGCGGCTGAAGCGGGACTACGATCCGCCCGCGATCTACATTACCGAGAACGGCGCCGCTTTCGACGACACGGTCGGCCCGGATGGGGCCGTGCGCGACCCGCGTCGCGTGGCCTACCTGGAGGGGCACGTCGAGCAGGTGGTCCGCGCCGTCGCCGACGGCGTCCCCGTCAAGGGCTATTTCGCCTGGAGCCTGCTCGACAACTGGGAGTGGGCCGAGGGCTACACCAAACGCTTCGGGATCGTCTACGTGGACTACGCCACGCAAACACGCATCGTCAAGGATAGCGGGCGCTGGTACCAGCGCCTGATCGCGGGTGAGGGGATGGGACTATGACGGCGGGACCGATACACCTGGAGCCTGAGGCGTTCGACGAACTCGTTTCCGACGTGATGGACGGGCTGCCTGACGACTGGGCGCCGCTGCTGGACAACATCGCCGTGGTAGTGGAGGAGGAGCCGGCCGAAGAGGACATCCCGGCCGACGCGCCGCCGGGGATGACCCTGTTCGGGCTCTACCGCGGCGTCGCCGTGCCGTCGCAGTTCCTCGGCGGCGGCCTCGCCGGCCCCGCCATGAGCGCGCCGCCCGAGATCGCTCTGTTCCAGGGGCCGCTCGAGCGCGCCAGCGACAGCGTATCCGGCCTGCGCGAGCGCGTCCGCGCGACGCTCGTGCATGAGATCGGCCACCACTTCGGCTACTCCGAAGGCCGCCTGCGCGAGGGGCAAGACGACGAGGACGAGTGACGAGTGACAAGTGATGGCCGTTGCCGTTGCCGTCCGCGACGTTGCCGCGACCACGCGGGCGGACAGGGGCCGGCGGGTGGTCACGGTCCGTGCGACCGTGAGCGGCCCGGCGCCGGCCGCGCGGGTCACAGTGGCGGAACGTTGTGGATGGGGCGGCGTAGGGCCGCTTCGAGCACCGTGATGGCGCGGCCGTACTCGGCGAGGCTGATGTGCTCGTGAGGCGTGTGGTCGAGCGATGAGTCGCCGGGGCCATAGGCGAGGATGGGGCAGCCCCAGACAGGGCCGACCACGTTCATGTCCGACGTCCCGGTCTTCAATGCGAACGCGGGGACGCCCTCCTGTGCCCTGATGGCCGATAAGAAGGCGCGCACGAGGGGAGTGTTCTTGGACGCGCGGTAGGCCGGCTCGTCGCCCGAGAAACGCACCATAGCGTCGCCGGCCAACTCCATAATTCGCGCGCGCAGGCGTATCGTATCAACGCCGGGCGGCAGGCGCAGTGAGAGGGCCACATGGGCCATGTCGTCGATGCCGTCGCTCTCGCCGTGAACCCGGCGCAAGGTCGGGCTCAACCGCTCGAACTCTTTGCTCCCGCCGGCCTCCGCGGCGATGGCCACGACACCGTTCCAGAAGGCCACGGCGCGCTCCGAGGCGGTGGGGACGGCGCCGGCGGTGTGCGCCGCGCCCTGGTGTACGCTGTAGTCGACGAGCAGCCGGCCCTTGTAGCCGAGCGTCACGCGGTCCCAGCGGCTCGGCTCGCCGATCACGCAGGCGTCGGGCCGGTACGTCGCGGCGACATGCCGGGCGCCGCGCGAGGAGGCGCTCTCCTCCTCGACCGCCCCGATCACCGCCAACCGGACGCCGGCGTGGTGGCTCAGGCGCGCGGCGGCACAGATAAAGGCGGCCAGCGGGCCCTTGGCGTCGACGGCGCCGCGGCCATAGAGCAGGTCGCCCTCCTGTCGCACGGGGACGAAGCCCGGCGCGGTGTCCATATGCCCTAGCAGCGCGACGAGCGGTCCCGCCTCGCCGAGCTCCCCAACCGCGTTGCCGGCCGCGTCGACACGCGCGCACAGGCCGCGCCGCGCCATCTCGCCGCGCAGGTACTCCGCCAGCGGCGCCTCCTCGCCGGAGAGACTAGGTATCTCCAGCATCCCGCGCAGCAGGGCTATCTCATCCGGACTAGCCCCGGTTTTTACGTCCCCGCGATCAAGGTCGGCACTCACCCTATTCATTGGTGTCGATGAAGCATCGCGCCATAGGATAAAGGCGCCTTCCCATCAAGCCTGTTTCGGCGTATACGCTTCGGCCAGGTAAGCATCTTTATGCTCGGCGATGTTAGTCGGCTCGGCCGTTGCCCCGATGCCCACAACCTCCCAGAACGGGTCGTCTTCGCTAAATCTTTTGCCGCCTCGGCGCACTGGCCTCTTAACCGGTGCGATAATCGCGACGTTCTCATTGGCACGCGTGAGCACACGCGGCCGCCTAGTACGACGCACTTCCTCAACCAACTCTGATAGCGGGGGAGCTTCCGTAATATCGATAGAGGCGTATTCACTGGCCATAGGGTTACTCCTTTCGAGCCTATTATACCCCTATACAAACGTGTTCGGCGTTTCCGCCCACACCTCGAAGAGGCCGCTGTCTTTCGTGATATGTATGGCTCCACGCGTCGCTAATTGCTGGTCAACGCGTTCGGCGATAGTGGCCCGCTCGGCCTCGTCCAAGTCGGATGCAGCGCGTATAGAGAGGAGGTAGGCGGTGAGGGGCTCCGCCTCCGTGACGACCAGGGAGTCCTCGTAGCGGTGGATCACTATATGGGAGAACCACGGCGCGAGTTGGTCGCGGCCGTTTTCCAGGGTGAAAGGGCCGTTCCACACTGTTTCCTCACTCGCTAACCTATAGCTTAGAGATGCCCAAATCCTTCATCCGTGACACGCTATCTCCCTACTCTCTACTCTGCTGTCGCAGCCTGTTCTTGGGGCAAAACACTCCCACGCCAGAGATGTGCGGCAAACTCAGCATCAGATAGGGCGCGTACATCGAACCCGGGGATATCGGCGGCGTTCCGGGTAGCGTGGGGCAAGGCCGGGATACGCAGATAGAAATGATCCTCGACTGTCATGTGCTGCCAGTCCAACTCAAGTGGCCTATGATGCACTAGCTGTGTTATCGCGACAGAGGCATAGTCGCCGTCGCCGAAAGCGACGCTAAGGGTCTTTGCCTCCGGGTTGTAATGCGCCGTTACAATCCGCGAGTATTCGCTCGTGAACCAGCGCGCCGATTCCGTCATATAGTCTACTCTTACATCAGTTATCGGGCGTTGCGGCTGGGTGCAGGACATCTTGGATATAGTCGGCCACGTCCCGCCGATCTTCGACGCCGTCAAGGACCATGCTCTCGAGCACGGGAATGGTGCTCGGGTATTCCTCGACCACCGGCCGTTCGGTGCGTGAGGCGCGCGGATCGGTCACGAAGGCGAAAGCCGCGTCTATCAGTTGCTCTTCATTCATCGCTTTGTATCCCCTCCGGTTGAGCTATCCCCCTGTCTACCTCCACCGCCCCGGCGGCGGGCGCCGTGGCCAGGGACGCTTCCCCGATCACGAGTTGCTGCGCCATGTCCTGGGCCTCGGCGCGCAGCCGGTGGATCTCGGCGACGGTGGCGTACACGCGGTTCAGGAGCGGCCGATTCGCCTCGATGCCGGCGTGGATGAGCCAGGAGGCCGCGTCGCTGCGCGTCCCGCGGATACCGGCCTCCACAAGGGCGTCGACGGCGTCGAGGTCGTTGTCGCCCAGGCGGCAGGTCACCACGTTGCTCTTCGTTTCGCCCCCCTTGGATGTGTGGTCGGCGGCGCCAAGGATGCCCAGAACCTCCGTGCGCGCCTGCTCCAGGTTGACGCCGAGTTTCTCCAGCACACCAGCCGCGATGCCCTCGCCCTCGCGGATAATCCCAAGTAGCAGGTGCTCGGTCCCGATGTAGCGATGCTTGAGGATGCGCGCCTCGTCCACGGCCAGATCAATCACCCTTTTGGCGCGCGGCGTCAGTCCAATCTCGCCGACGACCATGCGGTCGCCGCGTCCGATAATAAGTTCCACCTCGCCCCGCGCGCGCTCCAGATCGACGTCCATGCTCGCCAGCGCCTTCGCCGCGATGCCCTCACCCTCGCGGATGAGCCCGAGCAGCAGGTGCTCGGTCCCAATGTAGTTGTGGTTGAGGCGGCCCGCCTCCTCCTGGGCCAGCGTCAGCACCTTGCGCGCCCGGGCGGTGAACTTGTCGAAGCGGTCGCGTTGTCCCGGTTCCTGTTGCTCCTGTTGCTCCCGTTGCTCCCGTTGCTCCCGCGCCCGCACTTTGTCGACCTTCTCCTTGATTCTGGCCCGCGCCTTGCCGATCCCGCTTCGCTCGCCCATCGCCGTTCCTCCTGTAAAGAATGTAAAGCGTAACGTGTAAGTCACTTACGTATTACGTGATGCTATTGTAGAACGGCGTGGCCGGCTTGTCAAGTGGGTGGTTAGTCCGGGCCAGGATACTTATAGGGATGGGATTCCGCTATTATTGGGACGTACGCTAGGCGTACGCTATGGGCGTGCCGCCGAGCAATCATGTGACTATACATGTAGAAAAACGGAAGGGGGACTTTATGGGCGGCCAGGTTATCGTGCGTCTGCTGGGTCCCGGGGACCAACCGATCCTGGAATTGCTCGCGCTCAATAACGCGGCATTCGATGTAGACGGGCGCGGCGCCCCGGAAGAAGCGCTGAAACCGGCCGCCGCGGAGGCCTATCTGGCCGACCCGGCCATCCTTCATTGGATCGCGGAACAGGATGGAGAGGTGGTCGGCGACCTGATGTGCCACGTTCAGCGGCTATCCGCAGGGGATCAATTCGAGCTCATGTTGTACGACATCGGCGTGCGCGCCACGCACAGGCGGCGTGGTATAGGCCGGCGCCTCGTCGCCACCATGGATGCGTGGATGGCCGACCATGGGGTGGTGACGGTCTGGGCCCTTGCCGACAACCCCGGCGCCGAACTCTTCTACGACGCCTGTGGGTTTCACCGGGATGAGCCCCAACCGGTGGCGATGTCGCGCACGACCGGCGCGCCGGTCGTGTAGCCGCTATATGTAGGCCCTCGTCGCGGCGGCGCGTAGGAAGTCTCGTTCGCGCGGAATCGGCGCGGAGGTCGTGGCGATTGCCGCCGTGACCTCAAAGGCGCGCCTGGCGGACCGCGCCACGGCCAGTCGATGGGCGATGCGCGACGAGTAGAGGCCCTGTCGCTGGAACGCGGGGACCGGATTGGAAGGCCACACCGCCACATCGTCAGGCCCGACGCGTAGCACACTGTCGCCGCTAACGGCTTTTAGGTCGAGGCGCCCTGCCGCTTTAACCGCTGCATCTCGGCCTCTAAGTCGGCGATTCTTTGTCGGAGAACCGCGTTCTCGCGCCTGGCTTCGAACCAATAGGGGACGGGGTTCCCATCCGGGTCGAAGGCGCGCAGCAGGGGACCATCGGGGTGAAAGGAGATGCCTAGCGTCGTGCTGCTATAACGGCCATCTACCCCCGGCTTCCATTCCTCTATCCCGTCCCCGACGTGTCGCCAGGCGCGGATCTGGCCGCCGAGGAACTCGCCATAAGGATCGAATACGAGATACTCGGGGACACGCATCAGGGCGAGGTACCCGTGCGCTTTGCCCGCTCGCCTCTTGCCGCGCCGGATGCTCTCCAGGCTTACGTCGTATGCCCATGTAGAACGACTTGCCACTTCGATCACAAGAGATAGCGGCCCATCCACGCGCACGTCGATGTCCTGACGTTGCTCCGGGCCAAGGCGAGGATGGATCGAGATG
>JAABUQ010012009.1_pt1 | contig 10888 bp, 11 predicted proteins | sample 5560001 | NCBI WGS metagenome assembly JAABUQ01 (sample SAMN10711888, study PRJNA513371) | rock metagenome | isolation source: Antarctica rocks | place: Antarctica: Victoria Land, Finger Mt nord | collected 2015-12-18
TGCTCGGTGCTCTCATCTGCGGGCCCGTAGAGCCCGCCGGCCTCGTCGCGCACGATGCGCCCGCGCCGCAGCTCGATCACCCGTCGACGCATACGGTCGACCATCGCGGCGTCGTGGGAGGCCACCAGCACGGTGGTGCCGGCCCGGTTGATCCGATAGAGGAGCTGCATGATCCCGATCGAGGTGGTCGGGTCCAGGTTGCCGGTGGGCTCGTCCGCAAGCAGGAGCGGGGGCCGGTTGGCAAACGCGCGCGCCACCGCCACGCGCTGCTGCTCGCCGCCCGAGAGCTGGTTCGGATAGTTGTGCAGCTTGGTCGACAGTCCCGTCAGGCACAGGACGTCGGGCACCGTGTCGCGGATCTGGCGACGGCGCGCTCCGGTGACCTGCAGCGCATAGGCGACGTTGTCATAGACGGTGCGGTTGGGCAGCAGCTTGAAATCCTGGAAGACGACGCCCAGGTTGCGCCGGTAGAACGGCACCCTGCGGCGGTCGATCTGAGCCAGGGCACGACCGGCCACGCGGATGGTCCCCTCGCTGGGCTCGAACTCCTTGATGAGCAGGCGCATGACGGTCGACTTGCCCGACCCCGTGGCGCCGACCAGGAACACAAACTCCTGGCGGTTGACGCTGAACGTCGCGCGCTCAAGCCCTACGTCCCCCCCGGGATACAGGCGCGATACCCCGCGAAACTCGACGACGGTGTCCAGGCGCACGGGGGCACCCGGGACGAGCGGGGGGGCCGGGGTCGGCTGGCCGGCATTCTGCGGTGACGCGGTCCCCGGGCCGACCGGCCGGTGAGGGCGCACCACGTAGCGGCGGGTGTGGAACCTGTCGGTCGTGGACATGCGCCGCCAGGCTAGCGCCCGGTGGTGGCGCCGGTGCGCCATCACCCGTGGCTGCAACGACCTTTGCACGTGACGCTTTGCAAGCGGCGACTACAGTGGTCGCGTGCCCAGCGTGAGCTCATCGGTCCTGCCCACGGGCATGCCCATGCACCGCGTTCACGTGGATGGCACGCGGTCGGTGACCGCGCTGTTCGCCTTTGACGCCGGGGCCCGCATGGAGCGGCCGGAGGAGAACGGCATGGCCCACTTCCTCGAGCACCTCGTGTTCAAGGGCGGCGAGAAGTACGTCACCTACCGCGACGTCAACGAAACGGCCGAGCGCATGGGAGGCGTGCTGAACGCGTACACCAGCCACGACCTGGTCGCCTTTCACATCACCGTGCGTGCCGAAGCGGCGCCGCAGGCGTTGGACCTGCTCAGCGACTTCGTGGGCCGTCCCCGCCTTGACGCTGAGGAGCTCGACCGGGAGCGCGGAGTGGTCATCCAGGAGATCAACCGGGCCTATGACCAACCGTCAATGGTCGCCGAGTACCTCATCGACCGCGCTGCCTTCGGTGACCATCCGCTCGGACGCACGGTGCTCGGACCGGAGGAGAACCTGCGTTCCTTCACCCGCGAGGCGATCGTGGCCTTCCGCGAGCGCCGGTGGGCCTCGGGCCGGGCCGGTGCGTTCCTGGTGGGCAACCTTGACCACGTGCCCGAGCAGGCCGTACTGGAGGAGCTGTTCTCTCGCTTTCCCAGCCTGGGTCAGCCCGAGCCATACTCTCCCACACCAGAGTTTGCTCCCGAGATCCTGGTCGAGCAGCGCGACACCAACCAGTCGCACTTGCGCATGATCTACCGCCCGCACGTCGACTCCCGGAGTCTGCGCTCTCGCGCCGCGCTGAACATCTACTCCACGTTGCTCGGCGGATCCATGGGGTCACGTCTGTTCGACGAGATCCGAGAGCGGCGCGGTCTGTGCTACTCGGTCTGGGCGGTCGACCACTCCTTCGCCGACATTCCGATCCTGCAGCTCGGCTCGGGCTTGGATTCGAGCAAGTGCGTCGAGGCCTACACCCGCATGCGCGAGATCGTCGACGAGCTGCGCGAGCACGGACCGACCGAGGAGGAGGTCCAGCGTGCGCGCGCCTACGCCGCCGGGCGGCGCGTGCTCGCCTTCGAGAACTCGGGGGCCGTGGCGCGAACCGCGGCTGCACAGTCGATCGTTCACGGAGACGAGGTCGACCCGGACGCCATCGTGGCCGCTCTGGACGCGGTGACCCATGACGACGTGGTTGAGGTCTGCCGTGCCGTGGCCGACGAGCTGGCAGTCGCGTGCGTAGGCCCCCACGAGGCCGCCGAGTTCAACTGAGGCGCTCGATCACGCGCTGCCGGCCGCGCGGTGCACACGGGTACGGCCTACAGGCCCAGCAGCTCAGACGTCTACGCCCCGTAGACACGGCCCTAGGATCCGTCGACACGCAGCGTCGGCCGGCCGGGCACACGTCCGGTCGTCCTTAGGTTGGCCCGAGCGGAGCTCCGGGAGAGAAACCCGCAACGCGCGTGGGAACGCCCCACTCAGCCGATGGCAACCATGCGGTCGATGGGCACGCGCGCGCGGCGCGCCACCGCGGCGTCGACGCGCACCTCGTAGCGGCCATGACGCAGAGCGTCGCGCAGACCGGGCAGCGTGATCATCTTCATGAAGCGGCAGCTGGCCTCGGGGTTGGCCGCGATGAACTCCACGTCGGGCGCCGCCATGCGCAGGGGATGCAGCATTCCGACCTCGGTGGCCACCACCGCCTGGCGCGAGCCCCCCGCACGTGCCGCGGACTCAGCGTAGGCAAGCATGCCGCCGGTCGAGAGCATGTGCACTCCCTCGCGGTCCACGTCTCCAGCCGCCACGTACTCCATGACGCTGGTGGTGCACCCACACTCCGGATGGATGAGAAAGTCGGCCCCCGGGTGCTGGGCACGCGTCCGGTCGATGTCGCCCGGACGGATACCCGCGTGCACGTGGCACTCACCGTCCCAGACGTGCATGCGCCGACCGATCTCCTTCTCGACGTAGGCGCCCAGCCACATGTCCGGGCCGAAGAGGATCTCCGTGTCCGGGCCGTGGGTGTCCAGGATGTGGCGCACGACCTGCACGGCGTTGGCCGACGTGACGCAGTAGTCGGTCAGCGCCTTGACCTCGGCGGTGGTGTTGACGTACATGACGACCACGGCATCGGGATGCTCAGCTCTCCAGGCACCCAGCTCAGCGGCGTCGATGGAGTCGGCCAGCGAGCAGCCGGCATCGAGGTCGGGGATGAGCACGGTCTTCTGCGGGCACAGGATCGAGGCCGTCTCGGCCATGAAGTGCACGCCACAGAAGACGATCGTCTGCTGGGAGGCGGCGGCCGCCTGGCGCGAGAGGCCGAGAGAATCGCCCACGTAGTCGGCGACGTCCTGGACCTCGGGGACCTGATAGTTGTGCGCCAGGATCACCGCGTCGCGCTCGGCGGCCAGCGCCGTCACCTCCCGCTGCATCTCGGCCACCTGAGCACCGGACGGCGGCGCCGTCGGCGCCGGCGTGGGGGCCATCGGAAGGTTCACAGCGCCTCCAGGGCGAGGGAAAGGTCGAGCGCCGGCGCGGAGTGCGTGAGGGCGCCCACCGAGACGAAGTCTACCCCGGTCTGGGCGCGCTCACGGAGCGTGTCGAGCGTGACTCCTCCACTCGCCTCCAACCGGGCGCGGCCACCGACCTGAGCCACGGCGGCGCGCAGCTGCTCGTTGTCCATGTTGTCCAGCAGCAGCAGCGGGACACCCGCCTCCAATGCTTCGGCGATCTCGCGGCTGTTGCGCACCTCCACCTCGAGCGTGGCCGAGAGCTGGGGCGCCGAGCTGCGCGCACGAGCGACGGCGGTGCTGATGCCCCCGGCCAGCGCGACGTGGTTCTCCTTGATGAGGATGGCGTCGTGCAGGCCGGCACGATGGTTGGACGCTCCGCCGGCCAGGACGGCCGCCTTCTCGAGCGCTCTGAGGCCCGGGGTGGTCTTGCGCGTGTCAAGCACGCGGGCTCCCGTGCCCGCCACCGCGCGCGCCGCCAGCGCGGAGGCGGTGGCGACGCCGGACAGCCGAGCGAGAAAGTTCAGCGCGGTGCGCTCCCCGGTGAGCAGGGTGCGGGCGAGACCGTCCACGGCCAGCACGGGACCGTTGTCGCGCCACACGCCCTCCTGGGTCAGCCGCTCGCTGTGTACCTCGCCGCCCACCGCGCGAAACACGGCCTCGACGACGTCCAGGCCGAAGATGACGCCGGCGGCCTTCTGGGTGATCAGCGCTCGCGCGCGTGCATCTGCGGCGACGGTGGCCCGCGTGGTCACGTCACCGCCGCCCACGTCCTCGGCCAAGGCCTCGCGCACGAGCAGAGCGACTCGATCGGGAGGGGACCGGAGCTCGGGCGTGGTGAGGCTCATCGCACCTTCGAGGATAGAGGCGGCGCTGAGGGCGCCCGCCGGTCGCGAGCGGGCCCAAGGCAACTCGTGGCGGCCCGGGTAGCATCGCCTGCGTGCCACCGCGCCCGGCCTCCGATTCTCACGCCACGCTCGTGCGCTGGATGAGCCTGCTTGACGCCAACAGCGCCGGATTCGTGCACGGGGGCACGGTGATGAAGCTCTGCGACGAGGCGGCCGGCCTGGCTGCGATCAAGCATTCACGCCAGCGCGTGGTCACCGCCGGCATGGATCGCATGACCTTCCTCGTCCCCATCCACGTCGGTGAGCTCATCACCCTGCAGGCGTCGGTCAACGCGGTGTGGCGCACCTCGATGGAGGTCGGAGTGCGCGTAGACGCCGAGGTTCCGAGGACCGGTGTCGTGCGCCACACCAACAGCGCCTACCTGACCATGGTCGCGGTCGACGAGCAGGGAGCACCTGTGGAGGTGCCGGAGCTCGAGGTCGCCGGCGTCGATGAGGAGCGAAGGCGCCACGAGGCCCAGGTGCGCCGCAGCAATCGCCTCGGTGAGCGCGAGCAGATCAGGGCCAGCCGGTGAGCCGCACGAGCGTCGACGAAATGCTGCGGCGCAGCCGCGAGGGGCTCGAGCGCCTGGCACCCGAGCAGGCGCACAGCGCCGTGGCCGAGCAGGGGGCCGCGCTGATCGACATCCGCTCCGACCTGCAGCGCGCCAGCGACGGAGAGGTGCCCGGCGCGCTGCACATCCCTCGCAACGTGCTCGAGTGGCGACTGGATCCCGACTGCGCGTCGCGTCACCCCGCCGCGCCGCAGTTGCACCAGACGGTGATCGTCATGTGTCACGCAGGCTATGCGTCCAGTTTGGCCGCCGCCACCCTGCGGGAGCTCGGGTTCTCGGGAGCGACCGACCTGGAGGGGGGCTTTGAGGCCTGGCGCGCCGCCGGCCTGCCCACCCGCCCGCTGAGCGGCGCGGACCCCGCCCAGGCGCTCCCGGTCCCGGCGCAGCCGACTAGGAGCCCGAGCCCGCGGCCTTGAGCAGGTAGGCGCGCACGAACGGGTCGAGGTCGCCGCCCAGCGCGCGGTTGGCGTCGCCCATCTCCTCGCCGGTGCGGTGATCCTTGACCATCGTGTAGGGATGAAGGACGTAGGAGCGGATCTGCGAGCCGAAGTTGACGTCCTGCGCTTCTCCCTTCTCGCGCGCGATCTCGGCCTGTCGCTCGCGCTCGGTGCGCTCGATCAGCTTGGACCGCAGCATGGCCATAGCGGTGGCGCGATTGGATGACTGGGAGCGCTCGTTCTGGCACTGGACGACCACCCCCGTGGGCCGGTGGGTGATGCGCACCGCCGAGTCGGTCTTGTTCACGTGCTGACCCCCGGCACCCGACGCGCGGTAGGTGTCCACCTGCAGGTCGTCGTCGTCGATCTGCACCTCACCCGCGTCCTCCACCACCGGGGCCACCTCCACCCCGGCAAAGCTGGTCTGACGGCGCTTGGCGGCATCGAAGGGCGACAGGCGCACCAGGCGGTGAACGCCGCGCTCGGCGCTGTAGAGGCCGTAGGCGTTCTCTCCGTCCACGCGCAGGGTGGCCGACTTGATCCCGGCCTCCTCCCCCGGGCTGATCTCGAGCAGCTCGGTGGTGAATCCGCGCCGCTCGGCCCAGCGCATCTCCATGCGCAGCACCATCTCCGCCCAGTCCTGCGCGTCGGTACCGCCCGCCCCCGCGTTGACGGTGACCAGGGCATCACCGGCGTCGTAGCGACCCGCGAACAGGCGCTGCTCCTCCAGTTCGGCCAGCCGGGCCTCAACGGCGGCGAACTGCTCGACCATGTCTCCCTCCAGGGAGGGCTCCTCGGCCACCAATTCATTGAGGCCCTCGAGGTCGGCCACGTCGCCCTGGAGCTCGGAGAACATGTGCAGGGGCCGCGCCGCGCGGGCGTGCTCAGTGCTGACCTTCGCGGCGCCCTCGGAGTCGTCCCAAAAGGCGGGTGCGCCCATCTGCTCCTCGAGCTCGGAGACGCGCCGGCTCAGCCTGACCGGGTCAAAGATAGTCCGCGAGCAGCTTGAGCTGGTCGCGTATGGCCGCGAGGCGCTGAGGGATGGACTCGGGCGGCAGGCCGGAGGCCATCATCGGGCTTTCCTGAGCGTCGGAACCGCCCCCGGCGAACCGACCTGAGACCGGCCGAGAGAGCGCGGGGATGGCCTAGGCGCCATGACACTTCTTGAACTTCTTCCCTGAGCCACACCAGCAGGGATCGTTTCGCCCCAGCTGCTCGTCGTCGGCCACGCGCCGCTGCTCCACCATGGGCGCGAGCTCGGCCATCTCGGCCTCACCGTTGCCCGGCGCCTCGGCGTCGAGAACCTGCGCCCCGGCTGCCGCCGCGGCGATCGCCCCCGACCCCGCGACCGCACCGCCCGAGTAGGAGACGCGTCCGGGGCGGGTCGAGCTCCCGGCGGCGGCAAAGGGCACCGGCGCGGGTGCCGGCGCGGGGACGCCACCATCGCCGTCGACGCTCACCTCGACGTGGTAGATCATGCGCGCGAAGTCCGACCACAGGCTGTTCATCAGGTCCCCGAACAGCTCGAACGCCTCGTTCTTGTAGGCCACCAGCGGGTCGATCTGCGCGAACCCGCGTAGGTGGATGCCCTCGCGCAGGTAGTCCATGTCGTAAAGGTGCTCGCGCCAGCGCTCATCGATGATCTGCAACAGCAGGAAGCGCTCCAGCGCGCGCATCAGCTCTTCGCCCAGCTCGCGCTCGCGCGCCTCGTAGAGCGCGATGGCTGACTCGGTCAGCCGGCTCGTCAGCCCGGCTCGGTCCACGGAATCGGGATCGAGGTCGTCGGGCTCGATGTCCACCGGAAAAACCGACTCCAGATTGGTGAACATCCCGTCCAGGTCCCAGTCCTCCATGAAGTCGCCCATCGTGTACTGGCTGACCGTGCGCTCGATCACGTGGCCGATCTCCTCGCGGGCCTCCACGCCCATGTCCTTGCCTTCGAGCACGCCGTCGCGGTAGGCGTAGACGATGCGCCGCTGCTCGCTCATGACGTCGTCGTACTCGAGCACCCGCTTGCGGATGAGGAAGTTCTGCTCCTCCACCTTGCGCTGCGCCTTCTCGATCTGCTTGGAGAGCATGCCCGCCTCGATGGGCTCCTCGTTGCCATCCTCGTCGAGGCTGCCCAGCCGGTCGAGGATGCGGTAGATCCGGTCGCCTGCGAACAGGCGCACGAGATCGTCTTCGGCAGACAGAAAGAAGCGCGACTCACCCGGATCGCCCTGACGACCGGCGCGACCACGCAGCTGGTTGTCGATGCGCCGCGACTCGTGTCGCTCGGTTCCGCAGATGAACAGACCGCCGGCGGCCACCACCTGCTCCCGGTTGGTCTCCACGCGCTGCTCCAGCGACGGGAGCACGTCACCCAGGCGCTCGCCGTAATCCGGGTCACCCAGGGCCATACCCAGCTTGGTCAGCTCTCGGTGGGCGAGGTGCTCCGGATTACCACCCAGCTTGATGTCCACGCCGCGACCGGCCATGTTGGTGGCGATCGTCACCGCCCCTGGCTGTCCCGCCTCGGCCACGATCTCCGCTTCGCGAGCGGCGTGCTCGGGCTTGGCGTTGAGCACGGTGTGGGGAATGCCGCGCTGGGAGAGGCGCTGGGAGAGCAGCTCGGACACCTCCACCGAGATCGTGCCCACCAGCACCGGCTGGCTGTTGGCGTGGCGGGCCGCGATCTCGTTGACCACCGCGCTCCACTTGCCGTCCTTGGTCTTGTAGACCTGATCGTTGCGGTCGGCACGCACCATCGGCATATTGGTCGGCACCTGCACCACGGGCAGCTTGTAGATCTTCATCAGCTCGGTCGCCTCGGTCAGCGCCGTGCCGGTCATGCCGGCGAGCTTGTCGTAGAGACGGAAGTAGTTCTGCAGCGTGATGGTGGCCAGCGTCTGATTCTCCTCCTGGACGCGCACGCCCTCCTTGGCCTCGACCGCCTGGTGCAGACCCTCCCTTCGAGGATGCGCCCGGTGAACTCGTCGATGATCTTGACCTCGCCGTCGATGACGCCGTAGTCGACGTCACGCTTGTACAGCGACTCGGCCTTCAGGGCCTGGTTGAGATGGTTGACCAGGTGCCCGTTCTCGGCTCGGTAGAGGTGATCGATGCCCAGGAAGCGCTCGGCGCGCGCGACCCCCTGCTCGGTCACCGACACCGTCTTGTACTTCTCGTCGAACTCGTAGTCGAAGTCGGCCACGTACTCCTTCTTTGACCGCGGGTCCATGCCCTCGGGCGTCTTGCCCGCCGCCAGCTGACGCGCCAAGCGTGCGAAGCGCACGTAGAGGTCGGCGGCCTGCTCGGGGGCCCCCGAGATGATCAGCGGCGTACGCGCCTCGTCGATGAGGATGTTGTCGACCTCGTCGACGATGGCGAAGGGGTGCCCGCGCTGGACCTTCTCGGACAGGTCGGTGGCCATGTTGTCGCGCAGGTAATCGAAGCCGAACTCCGAGTTGGTGCCGTACACCACGTCGCACGCGTAGGCCCGTTGCTTGTCCTCATAGGCCTGCATGTTCTCCAGCACGCCGACGCTGACCTCGAGCGCTGAGTAGATGGGGCTCATCCACTGCGCGTCGCGCGAGGCCAGGTAATCGTTGACGGTGACCACGTGCACCCCGCGACGCTCGAGCGACTGCGGGCCCTCCCCGGGACGGCGCACGGCGAGCGAGTTGAGCACCACCGCCAGGGTGGCGGTGAGCGTCTTGCCTTCGCCGGTCTTCATCTCAGCTATGGCTCCGTCGTGGAGGACCATCCCACCGATGAGCTGCACGTCGAAGTGCCGCATGCCGAGCTGGCGGCGACCGGTCTCGCGCACGATGGCAAAGCACTCGGGCAGCAGGCTGTCCAGTCCCTCGCCGCCACGGGCCCGCTCGCGCAGCTCATTCATGCGCTCGAGCAGCTCGGCGTCGGTCTCCAGCTCGAGCTCGGGCTCATAGGCGTTGATCTGCCCGACCCGCTGCTGATAGCGCTTGAACTGCGATCCCTCGCCCCAATTCAGGGCACGGTCAAAGAGGCCCATGGGCTGAGCCTAGCAGCGCTTGCGCGACGCTGAGCGGGTCGCGCGGAGGCGCTTAAAGTCGGCTCCTGGGGGCGGCTGGAGAGGCTCTGAGCGCCCGCCCGCCATGGGGTCAGACCGTCGGCGAGACCCCCGAAACGTGGTTCGGCGTGCGCGCCTCACGGCGACGCCTGCGCTTGTCGCGGTGGCGTTTGACCTGTCGGGCCATCTCCTCGGAGATGAGGTTGATCGAGTGTTGCATCTCGCCGCTGTGATCGCTCGCGCGCAGGGTGACGCCCTTGAGATAGAGGGTCGCCTCCGCCACGCAGGCGTCAGGGATGGCCGGGTTGCGCTCCTCGGTGAGCTCGACCTCCAGGCGCGCAAGCTCTGAAACCTGGCGAGAAACCTTGTCGAAGCGGCGCTCTACGCACGTGCGCAGCTCGTCGGTGACCGGGGTGTTGCGGCCCTTGACCTCTATCTGCATGGCGACGCCTTTAGCTCGGGGCGCCGCAGACGACGCCCGATGGACGGTCTGTGCAGGACGGGCGCGCCCGGATCGCGTCGGCGCCCGTGCGCGTCGGCCTACCCGTCAGAGGTTACGCCGGTTGACAACCCCATGTCGGAGGCGCCGGTGCAAGAATTTGCGCGATGGCAAGAGCACAGCTTTCCTGGACGCTGGATCCGGGTGTGTTGGTGCTCGTTGGCGCACTGATTGCCGTGTACGTGCCCCGCTGGCGTCGGGTGCGTCGCCAGGAGGCGCGCGCTGCCTCGCTGGGCCGACTGGCCTGCTTCACCGGTGGCGTACTGATCATCCTGGCGGCGCTGGTCTCACCGCTGGACGGCCTGTCCGACCAATCGTTTGCCGCACACATGGTCCAGCACGTGCTGCTGCTCGATCTGGCCCCGATCCTGCTCATCCTGAGCACCAACCGGGTGCTGCTGCGTCCCGCCACGCGCAGGCTCTCGGCCCTGGAGCGCCAGGCCGGCCCGCTGGCCCATCCCGCGTTCGCGGTGGCGCTCTACGTGGTGACGATCTGGGCGTGGCACGCACCGGCGGCTTATGACCTCGCGCTGCACAACGCCGACGTCCACGCCCTCGAGCACATCAGCTTCACCATCGCCGGCGGCCTCTACTGGTGGCACGTGCTCTCCCCCATCCGCAGCCGCGCCCGCCTGCGGGGCCTGGGCGTCATCGGCTACATGGCGGTGACCAAGGTCCTGGTCGGGATGCTGGGCATCGGCCTCGCCTTCGTCGGGCGCGCCTTCTATCCCTACTACGCCCACCGCGCTCACATCTGGGGGCTGACCGCGGTCACCGACCAGTCGGTGGCGGGCCTGGTCATGGCCGTGGAGCAGTCCATCGTGATGGGGGCCGCCCTGACGGTGCTGTTCGTGCGCATGCTCAGCGAATCCGAAGCCGAGCAGCGGCGCCGCGAACGCTACGGACTCATCTGACGCGGGGCCCGACCTCAGCGACCCCGGGTCCAGGTGCTCCGGTAGTCGCGCTGACTCGGCGTGAGGGTGTCGATCATCACGCCCAGGGACTCGAGCTTCAGCCGAGCGA
>JAABUQ010012010.1_pt1 | contig 10886 bp, 14 predicted proteins | sample 5560001 | NCBI WGS metagenome assembly JAABUQ01 (sample SAMN10711888, study PRJNA513371) | rock metagenome | isolation source: Antarctica rocks | place: Antarctica: Victoria Land, Finger Mt nord | collected 2015-12-18
GCTGACTCATGCCAGCCCTGCAGGAGGCGGTGGTGGTGGCGTTCGCCCGAACGCCGATGGGCCGCTACGGCGGCCAGCTGAAGTCCTTGCGGCCTGACGATCTGGCGGCGCTCGCGCTTGGCGCTGCCGTGCGGCGCGCCGGCGTCGAACCGGCAGAAGTCGATGACGTCATCCTGGGCTGCGCCAACCAGGCGGGGGAGGACAACCGCAACGTCGCCCGCATGGCGGCGCTGCTGGCGGGCTTTCCGGTTGAGGTGCCGGGCCAGACTGTGAACCGGCTCTGCGGCTCAGGCATGCAGGCCTGCATCAGCGCCGCGCGAGAGATCCAGTCCGGCAGCGCCTCCGTGATGGTCGCCGGCGGCGTGGAGAGCATGACGCGGGCGCCCTGGGTGATGGCCAAGCCGGAGGCGGGCTTCCCCCGCGGCCCACAGACCGCGTTCGACACTTCTCTCGGCTGGCGGCTGGTGAACCCGAAGCTCGCCGAGATGTACGGCACGCTCCAGATGGGCGAGACTGCCGAGTGCGTGGCGGCCAGGTACGGGATCAGCCGCGAGGCGCAGGACGAGTTCGCCCTGCGCAGCCACCAGCGCGCGGTGGCGGCCCAGCAGGCGGGTGTCTTTGACGCCGAGGTCGTGCCGGTCGAGGTGCCCCAACGGAAAGCCGCTCCACAGCTCCTGAGGCAGGACGAGGGACCACGGGCCGACGCCTCGCTGGAGTCGCTGGCCGGACTGCCGGTCATCTTTGCCGAGGAGGGAACAGTCACGGCCGGCAACGCCTCACCCCTCAACGACGGGGCTGCCGCGCTGGTGCTGATGTCTGCCGCCGAGGCGGAGCGAAGGGGCCTGCAGCCGCTGGCCCGGCTGATTGCAGCTGCCGCAGCGGGAGTGCATCCCGACTACATGGGCATCGGCCCGGTGCCGGCCACGCGCAAGGCGCTAGCCCAGGCCGGTTTGGCAGCGAGCCAGTTGGACCTCGTGGAACTGAACGAGGCCTTTGCCAGCCAGGCCCTGGCCTGCATCCAGCAGTTGGACCTTGACCAGGAGCGCGTCAACGTCAACGGAGGCGCCATTGCCTTGGGGCACCCGCTCGGCTGCAGCGGCGCCCGCCTGGTCGGCACGCTGGTCAGCCAGATGCAGACCCGACAAGTGCGGTTCGGGCTGGCCACCATGTGCATTGGCGTAGGCCAGGGCATCGCCTCGATCTGGGAACGGGCCGGCTGAATGGACGGTCCACTAGCTCAGCTGGTCGGTTCGCCCTGGCCCTGGGCCAGCTGGACGCTGGCGTCTTCCATCGTCTTGAGCACCTTCTGGCTGCGGTCGGGGTCGGCCCACTGCGTCTGCAAGGCGGTGTCGGTGTAGGTGGGCTTCCAGGACGCGGCGACCAGCTTGTCGTCGTAGAAGGTGTAGGTCCCGATCACGCTGGTCCGGGTGTCCTCCGAGCAGTACGTGCGGTAATCGCTGCCGATGCCAGGGAAGCAGTTCACCTGGTCGAACACATAGTTGCCGTGCGCATAGGTGATGAGGTGGCCGTGGTAGACCTCGACGCCCTGGACCCAATGCGGATGGTTACCGATCACGAGGTCGGCGCCGGCGTCGATAGCGAGATGACCCAGCTCGATCGGCTGGTCGGGCGCGATGCCAGGTGCGACCATCGGCTGCCGCTCATATTCCTTGCCCCAGTGGAACTGCACCACCACGATCTGGGCCAGCTGTCGCGCCTGCTGAATCACAGCCTTCAGCTGGGCTCTGTCCACCTGACCGTTCTCGACAGCCCGGCAGCCGACAAAGGCGATCTTGAGGCCCCTCACGTCAAGCACCACAGGCGGCCCCAGGTCGGTGGTGACCTGCATGCCGTTCTGCTCGAGCAGCGCCTTGGTCTCAGTCACCGGCCGGCCGCTGTTGACGTGATTGTTGGCCACGTTCACCACTTTCGTTCCGATCATCTGCAAGCCCTGGGTCCAGCGCGGATCGCCGCAGAAGTTGAGGCTCGGCCGCCCGTCCGGTACACAGCCCTGGAGCAGCGGCGCCTCGAGGTTGATGTAGGTCACATCGGCGCTTTTCACGAAGTCGGCGGTGGGCCGAAAGGGCCATGCATAGTCGCCCCGGCGGCTCGCCTCCAGGTTGACCAGCCGGGCCGGGATGACGTCGCCGGTGGCGATCAGCGTCCTGATATGGGACGACGTGCCCGGGGGGCCGCCCTGAGGGTGGAAGAGGCCGGTCAGCGTGAGGGGCGCCTGCGGCGTCGGTGTGGGGGCCGGCGTCGCAGTCGCCCGTATGGCGACGGACGCTCTGGGGCTGGGGCCGCTGGTCGCCCCCTCTCCACACGCGGATGTCGTGAGAAGCAGGGTTAGGAGGATGAGCGCGGAGTTCCTCATCTTTGGCCAGCTTAAGGCCAGGGTTGACGAGAACCGGCGTTCTAACGCTCCACCACATCGACCAGGGGCAGAGAACCCAGGCGACTGTCGGAGGTGACCAGCCGCAGCGAGAGTGAGGCCGCCAACTCGACGTACAGCGCATCCGCCAGCCGCAGCCTATGGCGCCTGGCCCAGGCGCCCGGCAGCAGCTCACTTACGGGATGACGTTCGAGCGGCGCCGCAGCCAGGTTGGCCAGCATGGTCTCGACAGCGTCAGCGTCAAGCTCGCCTGCTCGGTTCAGGCTGGCCAGGGCGGATAGCACTTCCGCGTCGGCATGGGCTGGAACATGCAGCTGGTGGCCGGCCAAGCGGGCCGCCACCGCCTCACCCAGGGCTTCACCCAGCAGAAGGTCGATCAGCGCGGAGGCGTCGACAACCGCCTCAGGCATGCTTGGTCGGAAGCTCGTTTCGAATCGCATCCAACGCGCTCAGCGCGCTCTCGTGCGTCGCCAGGTGGGGAGGCGCGGGCCGCAACCTGGCCAGCCAGGTGTCGGTAGAACGAGCGGCAAGGGCCCGGCGGATGGCTTCCTGGGCGACCGCCGACACGCCTAGGCCGGCACGCCTGGCCTCTTCGGCCAGCTCGTCCGGAACGTACACGTTCAGCCTGGCCACCACACACACCCTACACACTTACCCGGCGGGCTTTCCGCTCCTGAGAAGCCGGCCCATCGGGGCCTGGGCTCGTGGTCTCGGCGCCGAGCTGCCCCACCAGCCGTGCCTCTACATTGAGGCGTGCTCTTGTCGGTGGCGGATCATGGCTGAGCGGGATCCCGTGGCCGTCCAGGCCATGTTCGACCGCATCGCTCAGCGGTACGACCTCAACAACAGCCTCCTCTCCGCAGCGTCGGACGCCCGCTGGCGGAGGACCACGGCGAAAACGGCCCGGCTGGGTCCGCAGGCTCGAGTACTCGACGTCGCCTGCGGCTCCGGCAAGCTGGCCGGCGCTCTCCACCGGCGGGCGCCGAAAGGCTTGGTGGTGGGGCTGGACTTCTCGGCCAACATGCTGCGAGTGGCAGCTCGCAAACAGCCGAACGTCTCCTACCTGCGCGGCGACGGGCTGAACCTGCCATTCGCCGACCAAGTTTTCGACGCCGTCACGGTTGGCTTCGGCCTCCGCAATTACGCCGACCCGCTCTTGGGTCTGCGCGAGATGCGCAGAGTCGCAAAGGCTGACGGACGGACGCTGGTGCTGGAGTTCGTCAGGCCGCCTCGCGGCCTTATCGGAGCGCTCTACCGACGCTACCTGCGCCATGTGCTGATCCCGGTCGGCGGCTGGATCTCAGGGGAGCGGCAGGCCTACAGCTATCTCACCGACACCGTCGACAGCTACCGCACGCCGGAGGAGCTGGCCGAGCTCGGCCGGCAGGCCGGCTGGCGGGAGGTGGAACTGAAGCTGCTTACATTTCGCACTGTGGGGCTGCTCAGCGGCAGGGCCTGACGAGAGCTCCAACGAACGGCTACAGTGATTCAGGCCACGCGGTCGACAGTGGCTTCCGCCAGCGAGATCAGCGCCGGGCGCACTCCGTTCAGGTCGACCTGCTCGAGCTCTCGCACAGCGGCTGAGACCAGCCCGCGGGCCTCTTCCGAAACCCGCTCCAGCGCCCCGCTCTGCCCGACCAGGCGCTGGATTTCCGCCACCTCCGGCTCGCCCAGGATGCCGTCCAGCAGCTCCTTGACCCGAGGTCCCAAACGATCGTGCTCCGTCGCATAGATCAGCGGCAGGGAGACCGCCCGCTCGCGAATATCCTGGCCCGCCGGCTTACCGGAGGTCGAGCTGTAATCGAGCAGGTCGTCGCTCATCTGAAAGGCGATCCCGAGCACCTCCCCAAAGCGCTCCAGTCGCTGGCAGACGTCCGCCGGCGCGTTGGCGAGCTGAGCGCCGGCCCGGCAGGCGGCGGCGAACAGAGCTGCCGTCTTGCCTCGCACTACCCGCAGATACATTCCGTAGTCGCCGGGATAAACGCCGCGCAAACGCACGTCGTCGATCTGCGAGAGGCAGATTTCCTCCATCGCCTGGGAGATGGTCGCGGTGACTGTCTGGTTGCCCAATTCCGCTATCAACCGCGTCGCCTTGGCGAAGTAGTAGTCGCCCACGGCAATGGCACGCTCGGGTCCTTCGGCCGAGGCCACGCTGGCCCGGCCGCGACGCGTGGCGGCTTGGTCGACGTAGTCGTCGTGCACCAGGGTGGCATCGTGGATCAGCTCCACGGCGGCCGCCAGCTGAGCGGCGCGAAGGGGATCATGGTCGGGGCCGAGCCGGGCCGAGAGCATGACCAGCCGCGGCCGCACCCGCTTGCCGCCCGCTTCCACCAAGCGCTGCATCGGCTGACGTACGAGCTCCATGTCGACGAGCAGCTGACGGCTCAGTTCCAGTTCGACCAGCTCTTGATCGGACTCCCGGCCGCCGCTGGCTTCGAACTCACCCTCCAGCTGGACAGCGACCTCCCGCTGTCGGGGGCCATCCAACTCCACGGCGAACACTGACTGCCAGCGGCCCAGCAGGAGCCGGCCGTTTTCGACCAGAATCGTGCAGGACGGCAGCAGCAAGAGCTGCTGGCAATGGGCCTGGCCGTTGCGCGGCTCGTCGGCGAGGATGCCGACGCGGCGGGCGAAGTCATCGTGCTCATAGGCGCCGTGCCGGGGCGAGAGGCGCTCGAGCATCGCTTCCAGGTCGGCCAGCAGCAGCGGCTCGTTCTCGTTCAGAGTCAGACCCAGCGTGGTGTGCAGGGATTGGATGTAGACTCGGCCCTGCGTCAAGCCCGAGGCGGTGACTTCGGCCTGCAGGCGACCGGTCAGATCGAGAAAGTTGATCTCCCGACTGCTCGCGAAGGCAAGGCGGCGGGTGCTGATCATCGTGAAGTGGCCAGCAGCTCCAACAGTTGCTGGCGCACCGGTGGCGACTTGAAGCCGCCGGCGGCGCTGGCGGCCGTGCGCTCGACCACGCGGGCAAACCCGACCTGGAGACCCTGATCTCGGCTCCCGGCCAATAGGCGGGAGGCGCGGGCGAGGCAGAGGTCGCCCAGCAACAGCTCCGGGGGCCGCGCCGGCTCTCCGCCCAGCTGCTGTAGATCAACCGCCCGCTCGACTAGCGTCGCCGCCAGGGCGGCCAGATGGTCGGCTGCGCGCCGGTAGAGCCGGTACGTGTCCTTCAGGTCGCCCTGCCAGACCTGCTCCAGAGCGCTCAGATCGGCCCCCTCCACGCGTAGGTCCGCTGTCGTCATGCTCTACCCTCGCCGGCCGCTCCATTGGCCGCCGCGACTGGCTCGACCAACGACCGGGCCAGCTGGGGAAACGCCTGCAGCGTCCGCAGGCAGGTCTCGTCGTCGCGGGTGACCACGTAGTAGAGGCCGAACCCGAGCACCGTGTTCAACACCAGCGGTACGACTATGTCGCGGTCCACGCTCAACCTGACGCGGCCGTCGCGCTCGAGGCGGTCGATCTGCTCCTGGATCACGTCGCGGTAGCGGGTGAAGAGCTCAGGCAGGTAGGCCTGCAATCGTTCGGTGCGCGGAGCCTGAACCATGAGGTCGAACGCTGCCAGCTGCATGTCGCCCAGGCTGCGCAGCGTTCCCCAGATCGACTCCACCCCGAACTGCAGCACCTCGAGCGGATCATTCACCTGGTTCAGCGCCGTGCGCAGCTCCTCCACCGAGCGGTCGGTGAGATAGCGCCAGGCGGCAACGAGGAGCTCTGACTTGTTCGGAAAGTAGTACTGCAGGTTGCCGATCGCAATGCCGGCGCGATGCGCGATGGCGCGGACGCTGGTGCCGGAATACCCGGCGTCGAGCAGGGATTCAGCCGCTGCGCGGATGATCTGCTCCCTGACGCTGGTGCCTTCGGCAAGCCCCTGGGTCATACGTATGTACTACTCTAGCGCCTGGTCTCCGGCGGTGCTGCTACGGCCGGACTTCATTGAAGCGGCGAGCCGCGTTTCGCGAAAGAGCCGTTGCCAAACGCAGGCCGGCATTCGGTTTTCGCCGCTCGACCTCGCGGCCGCTGCTCGCTTGGGTCGGCTGAGCCGGCGCCGCCGGCAGCAAGCGTGCGACCAGGCCCAGGACACGGCTGACTGACGCGGGGGCGACTCCATTCACGCGCACGGCCACCTTGGCCGGCAGGGAAAGAATGACCTCGGTGGCGCCGCGCCGTGCGGCCGCGACTATCTGTCGGGCGGCCCGCTCGGCATCCATCGAGATTCCGGGCAGGCTGGCGCCGAGGGCGAAGAGCGGGTAGTCGGCGTCCACCTTGAACTTGGCGTTCAGGTGCGAGCCAGTTCGCATGAGCCCGGGGACAACTGTGGTGACGGCGATTCCCTCCCGGGCCAGCTCGGCGTGCAGCCCCTCGGAGAACCCAGCGGCGGCGAACTTGGCGCTGCTGTAGGCGCTGAGATGGGGCACGCTGATCTTGCCGCCGATCGAGGTGATGTTGACTATGTGGCCGGCGCGTCGGCGGCGCATGCCCGGCAGCACGGCGAGCGTCGGCCGGAGCACGCCCCAGAACATGATGTCGAGCGCCTCCCGGTAGTCGGCCTCGGTGAGAGCCGCCTGGGGGCCGACCTGGATGACGCCTGCGTTGTTGACCAGTAGGTCGACTGCGCCGAGCCGTTCCTCCACCTGTTGGATGAGGTTCTCGACCTGCCGCTGGTCGCTGACGTCACAGGGCAGGGCAACGACTTGGACGCCCTCGGCGCTGAGCAGCTCCTGAGCGAAGGCCAACTGGTCCAGGTCCCGCGCGCAGATGGCGACGCGCCGGCAACCCTGCCGGATGAGCTCGCGGGCGATGAGAAAGCCAAGGCCGCGAGAACCGCCGGTGACCAGTGCCGTGCGGTCGCTCAGGTCCAGCAGCTGCCTCCGGCGCCGGCGGGCCAGAACCGCCAGGCTCGCACTCGCCGCGCCCAGCCCGACGACAAGGCTTCCGGCTTTAGCCATTGACTACCTGGCCGCCGTTGGGATGCAGGATCTGGCCCGCCATGTAAGAGGAGTCCGCGGAAGCCAGGAAGACGTAGCAGGTGGCCACCTCGTCCGGCTGGCCGGGCCGCTTCATAGGCGTGTCCTGACCGAACTTGGCGACGTCCTCCTCGCTGAAAGTGGCGGGGATCAGCGGAGTCCAGATCGGCCCCGGTGCCACACCATTGACCCTTATGCCCTGGCCGATCAGGGACTGCGACAGAGAGCGGGTGAACGCCACTATGGCGCCCTTGGTCGAGGCGTAGTCGATCAGCCCCGAATTGCCCTGGTAGGCGGTGATCGAGGTCGTGTTGATGATCGCGCTCCCCTCCTTCAGATGCTTCAGCGCCGCCTTGGCCATGAAGAAGTACCCGAAGATGTTGGTCCTGAAGGTCTTCTCCAGCTGCTTGGCGGTGATCTCTTCGAGGGAGGTCGTCTTGTGCTGCTCGGCAGCGTTGTTGACCAGGATGTCCAGGCGGCCCAGATCGGCCACTGTCCGCTCCACCGCCTCGGCGCAGAAGCTCTCCTCGCCCACGTCGCCGGCGATCGCGAGACAGCGCCGCCCCTCTGCCTCGACCAGGCGCTTGGTCGCGTCGGCATCCTCGGTCTCCTCGAGAAAGACGATCGCAACGTCGGCGCCCTCCTTGGCGAAGATGACTGCCACCGAACGACCGATGCCGCTGTCACCGCCCGTCACCAGTGCCACCCTGCCCTCGAGCTTGCCCGCCGCGCGGTAGTTCCTGCCCACCTCGGGAGCCGGCTCCATGGCGTGTTGTCGACCCGGCTGGCTCTGCTTCTGCGGCGGCATGGTCTGCTCGGTCATCGGTTCCCCCTCTGCGGAAAAGCGGCTCCAACGCTGGAATCACTTGTGACAGCGCTAGCCATCCATGTTAGGGGTGGGTCCACTGTGAAAATCCTGCTGGTCGATCAGGATTGGGCCCCCGCCGCCTCCCTGTCCGACTGGACCAGGTGCTCCCTCAACTTCGCGATCGGCTCGATCGAAAACGGGTGCCGCCACTGGACTATCAGGTGTCCGGCGCCGGCGCCGATGAATTCGCTCGGGTCGGGGACCTTCTCAGGTTCGAAGAGAACCGAGCGTTCGATCTGCCGCGGGTCCCTACCGACCTTCCCACACCAGCTGTCGAGAATCGCCTGCTTGCGCCGGAACAGCTGGAGATCGTTGGTGACCGAGTTCCACATGTCCGCATAGGTGGCCACGAGGCGCAGAGTCACCTTCTCGCCGCCGCCTCCGATCAGGATGGGGAGCCGGCCCAAAGGCGGCGGGTTCAGTTTGGCAAGGCGCGCCTTGATGCGGCGCAGAGACTCCTCAAAGGCGCGCAGCCGCTCAGGGGCTGTGGCGAAGTCGTAGCCGTACTCGCGGTAGTCGTGCTCGGACCAGCCGGCGCCGACACCGAGCACTGTGCGGCCCTGGCTGATTTGATCGACAGTCCTGGCCATGTCGGCCAGCAGATCCGGATTGCGATAGCTGTTGCAGGTCACGAGGATGCCAACCTGCGCTCGCTCCGTGTCGGCAGCCATGGCGGCAAGGGTGGTCCAGCCCTCGAAATGAGCGCCTTGCGGATCACCGTAGAGGGGAAAGAAGTGATCCCAGGTGGTGATGCTGTCGACGCCCAGCTCGTCAGCCGCTCGCCAGGCTCGCCGCATGTCGGCCATGGTGGTGTGTTGGGGATGGAGCTGGACACCGAACTTCACTTCACTCATGGCGGGAACGCTACAGGCGCCGGCAGACGCTTCGCAGGCCGGATCGGCCGGCCAGTCTGCTCTGCGGGGCGCTAAGGTTGCCGCAGCATGCCGAGAAGAACAGCCAAGCAATCGGGCGCCGATGAGGAGCTGCCCTCGACGCTTAAGCGCTCCGATACCAAGGCCCAGCGGACGTTTGCGGAGACCCATGCCAGCGCTGAGGAGCAGTACGGCGAGGGGGAGAGGGCGTATCGCACTGCCTGGTCAGCGCTGAAACACACCCATGAGAAGGTGGGCGATCACTGGGAGCCAAAGGCTGAGCCGGGGCCCAGCGATCCGCAGGCCGCGCTCAGTGGCGAGCAGGCGCGCCGGGGCGAGAAGGAAACCTTCGGCGGGGTGGATGTCCTCGGCCACACGCGGCAGGAGCTTTACAGGCGGGCGCGTTCGCTCGGCGTCAAGGGGGCGTCGCGGATGGCAAAGGAGGAGCTGGCCAGGGCGATCCAGCGCAAGCAGTGAGGCGCCTGCTTCAGCGGCCCCCAAGCACCGCCGCCGCCACGCTGAGGTCTTCGACGAAGGCCCGGTAGGCCAGCCGGTGGGCCCCTTCGTCAGGGGCTCGCAGGATCGAGGAGGGATGCACTGTGCCCAGACCGGGGAGGCCGAGCAGTGTGTTCAGCACCTGGCCGCGCTGAGCGAGCACGCGGAAGGAGCGCCCGAAGAGGGCCTGGGCCCCTGTGGCACCGAGGGCGACCAGCAGCTCCGGCCGCACAGCCGCCACCTCCGCCTCGAGCCACGGCGCGCAGGCGCGAATCTCTCCCGCGTTGGGCTTCTGATGCAGCCGCCGCTTGCCGCGCTGCACCCACTTGAAGTGCTTGACGGCGTTGGTCACGTAGGCGTCCCGGCGGTCGATTCCAGCCTCGTCCAGGGCGCGGTCCAAGAGCGCCCCCGAAGGCCCCACGAAAGGCCGACCCTCCAGGTCTTCATGATCTCCGGGCTGCTCTCCGACGAACAGCAAGCGAGCCGTGCGCTCTCCCTCACCGAAGACCGTCTGGGTCGCGTTCTGCCAGAGATCGCAGGCTCAGCAGCCCTGGGCGGCCTCCCGGAGTTCGGAGAGCGGCCGGTCGAGCATGTCCTCCATCAGAAAAGCGGCCCCTGGGTTTTCAGCCGGAAGCCGCCCTGACGAACGCGTCCGGTTACGTGATCTGGCCTGACTGCTTCAGGTCGCGGGCGAGATCATGGATATTGTCAGCCGTTTGCTCGACCTCGAGATCGTGATTGCTGGCCGCCGTCTTCAGGTCGTCCAGCGTTATGTCGCCGGGCTTGTGACGCTCGTTCGGTTCACCGCAGCCGCAGCTCATGCACATGTGTCTCTCCTCCTCGATTTCAGACTGACGAAAACTGCACAGTCACGATATCAGCCTGCTGGGTTCGTTGCCAGCGCCGCCGCTGACCGCTGAGGCAGCTCTCCCAGCGCAGCCAGAACTTCTGCCGGATCGATCGAGAGCAGACCGGGATGGGGCTCCGCCGCCAGCGGATCTCCGGCCGGCCCACGCCAGATCGCTCGGTGCGCGGCATTCGCCGGCGGTCCCCAGTGCCCGGGTGGCGTGGGGCCGAAGAGGACGACTGAAGGAGTTCTGGTGGCCGTGGCGAGGTGGGCCAGGCCGGTGTCCGCGCAGACCACGCGGCTGCACACAGCCACCGCTGATGCCAGCCGGTCCAGGGCCAGGCCGTGGAGCAGGTGATCACCCGGGAGTCCGGCCAGCTCGAGCAGCCGGCGGCCCAGGGAGTGCTCACCCGGGCCGGCGCTGACCAGCACCCGACACCCTTGACGT
>JAABUQ010012011.1_pt1 | contig 10886 bp, 11 predicted proteins | sample 5560001 | NCBI WGS metagenome assembly JAABUQ01 (sample SAMN10711888, study PRJNA513371) | rock metagenome | isolation source: Antarctica rocks | place: Antarctica: Victoria Land, Finger Mt nord | collected 2015-12-18
ACCAAGTTCTTGCCCCCCGTTGGCATTATCTTGCCGATCTACATCATCATGCGTGACCTTCAGCTGCTGGATAACCTGATCGGGTTGGTGATCATGTATACGGCCATGAACCTGCCGATCGCGATCTGGATGCTGCGCTCGTTCTTCGAGGAGATCCCGCGCGACGTCATTCAGGCAGCCCAGGTGGACGGTGCCAACCTGTGGGTCGAAATGACCCAGATCATCCTCCCGATGGTGACGCCGGGTCTGACGGCGACGGTCTTCATCGGGATGATCTTTGCGTGGAATGAGTTTTTCTTTGCCGTCAGCCTGACCGCCACCCGAGCCGCGACCGTGCCGATGTTCATGATTGGATTCGTGACCTCGGAGGGACTGTTCTGGGCCAAGCTCGCCGCGGCCGGAACGATGGCCATGCTGCCCGTGGTCCTGGTCGGTTGGACTGCGCAGCGGCAGCTGGTACGCGGATTGTCGCTGGGCGCAGTCAAGTGATGTCGGCTTGACCAGACGACGATCCCGGACCCGGCAGGTGACGTGGCAACGGTCCGCGATGTAGCGCTGCGCGCCGGGGTTTCGACCAGCACGGTGTCGCATGTGCTCAATCGAACCCGGTTCGTTTCAGAGGCAGCCCGGGATCGGGTGCTCGCCGCCATGCGCGAGCTGGACTACGCGCCGAACGCCGCCGCGCGCATGCTGACGCTCAAGCGCTCCAACGCGATCGGGCTGATCGTCTCGGATATCCGCAACCCCTTCTTCGCGTCCGTTGCGCGGGGGGTCGAAGATGTGGCTCAGGGACACGGCTACACGCTGGTCTTGTGCAACAGCGACGAGGACATCCGCAGAGAAACCGCGTGCCTGAAAGCGCTGCAGACAAGACAGGTCGATGGCATCGTGCTGGCGTCCGCCGGTGTGGCAGACGCGTACGTGACGCGTCTGGTTCACGCTGGTTTCCCGATCGTGCTGGTGGACCGAGAGCTGCCTGAGCTCGGCATACCAGCGGTCCTGCTCGACAACGAGGAAGGCGCCTACCGGGCGGTCACGCACCTGGTGGCTCGCGGTCATACCCGGATTGGCATGATCAGCGGCCGGCGATCGATCTCCACCACGACCGAGCGCGTCGCCGGCTATCGGCGGGCGCTGCAAGAAGCCGGGGTGGAGCCGGAAAGCGGACTCGTGATTTCAGGTGAGTCGACCAGCGAAGGCGGTACCCAGGCAGCGAACGCGCTGCTCGACCTGGTGCCGGGTCCCACCGCCATCTTCTCTGGCAACAACCTGATGAGCATTGGGGGGCTGCAAGCCATCGTGAGCCGAGGTCTGAGCGTCCCGGACGATGTGGCCATGGTGGGATTCGATGATTTTCCATTCCCATGGTCTGATGCGTTCCGGCCGCACCTGACGACCGTGGCCCAGCCCACGTATGAGCTCGGGCGGCGAGCTGCCGAAATGCTCGTTCAGGGGCTACGTGGGCAAAGGTCGCAGTCGGCCGAGCGTGTGGTACTGGAGGGTAAGCTGCTCGTTCGCGAGTCCTCGGGTGCGCCCGGAGGTGTCCAACACCGCCGCCCCGCGGTTTGGGTCCGTGCCGCCGGCGGAAGATTGACGTGAGCGCAGCGGACGCCGCCGGAGGACCGGCGGTCGTTTCCCTGGGCGAGGTGCTGGTGGACTTCGTCGCGCTGGACAATGCGCTGCCGCTCGACGAAGCGACAGCGTTCCACCGGGCACCCGGGGGCGCGCCAGCCAACGTCGCCGTAGCTCTGGCCCGGTTGGGCATCCCAGCGAGCTTCCTGGGCAAGATTGGCGGCGACGCCTTTGGGCGCTCATTGCGCCAGACCCTCGAACGTGAGGGTGTGGACCTCCGTGGGCTGGTTGAGGATCCGACGGCCCGGACAGCGCTGGCCTTCGTAGGCTCGGATGGCCATGACGGACGGAGGTTCGTCTTTTACGACGCCGGTATGGCCCACACGTTGCTTCGACCGGAGGATCTCAATCGTGAGCTGATCGCCCAGGCCGCGGTCTTTCACTTCGGCTCGGTGACCCTGGCTGCGGAGCCAAGCCGCCAGGCCACGCTTACAGCGGTCAGGTATGCGCGCGAACACGGCTGCCTGGTCTCCTTCGACCCGAACGTACGGCTCGAGGTGTGGGAGTCGCCCGGCCGCGCCCTGGACAGCATAGTCGAGGCCATGAAACTGGCGGACGTGGTGAAAGTGAGCGGTGACGAGCTCACCTTCCTCACCGCTACTTCCGATGTGGCCGAGGCTTGCCACCGCCTGCGCGAGCACGGCCCGGCTCTGGTCGTCGTGACCCTCGGCGCTGACGGATGTCTGTATGAGTCGATTGCCTCGCGCGGCCACGTCCCCAGTGTGCCGGTGGAGATCGTGGATACGCTCGGCGCCGGCGACGCCTTTGTGGCTGGGTTGCTGGCGAGCCTTGCTCGGCAAGGCGCGGGCATGATCGGCGACGAACAAGCTCTCTGCTCGGCCCTCCGCTTCGCAAATGGAGTCGCCGCGATCACCACCACCCGGTATGGCGCCATCCCTGCCCTTCCAACACGGACTCAGGTCGAGCAGCTGCTCGATCAGAGTCACTCCGCCACGTCGTCCACTCCCGCTGACGCGCTTGAATCAACCCTCTGAGCCGCGTAAAACAGCGGCATCAGGCCGCGATGGGTTTGCCCTGCGGTCCGGTGTTGCTCGACAGGCTCCAACCGGTGTTGGTGACACGCGCCGAGAGCTCCCACAGCTGCTGGGCCGTTTGGGCGTCGCGGGCTGCCCTGGACGCCGAGTGCACCACGGGATAGCCACGCAGATGACCGAGTCCGTTGGGGCCGACGTAGCTGCCCCCCGGCACGTCCTGAGTGGCTGCATACAGCGTCGGCAGGGCGCCACGCTCGGCGTCGTTGAAGATCCGTTGCAACACCGGGTTGAGCAGTCTGTACACGCCGCCGACGTGGTCGACGAGATTCGTTCTGGCAATACCGGGGTGGGCGCTGACTGCGCGTACGCTGCTTTCCGCCTCAGCCAGCCGGCGCTGCAGCTCAACGGTGAACAGGACGTTGGCGAGCTTGGAGTCCTGGTAGGCCTGCAGCGCGTTGTAGCGGCGGCTCCGCCAGTTGAGATCGTCAAGGCGGATACGACCGCGAGCGTGGAGCTGCGACGAGATGGTGACGACGCGGCTGGTGATGTGCGACAGCAGCAGGTTGGTCAGGGCGAATGGGCCGAGGTGGTTGGTGCCGATCTGCAACTCGAAGCCGTCGACCGTCCGGCCTTCTGGCACCTGCATGATCCCAGCATTGTTGATCAGAATGTCGAGCGGCCGGGTCCACGCCGCGGCAAAGGCGCGGACGGAGCTCAGGTCGGCGAGGTCGAGCTCGCGGACCTCAGTGCGCCCGGGTAGGCTGGCGGCGACGCTGCGCCCCTTGCTGAGGTTCCGCACCGCCAGTACGACGGTGGCGCCGGCGCTGGCCAGCTGGCTAGCCGTGACCAGGCCGAGGCCACTCGAGGCGCCGGTGACGACGACGGTGCGGCTGCTCATGTGGGGCAGATTGGCAGCCGTCCAGTTCGGGGTGTGCATAGTCGAGTCCTTTCTTGGGTCGAGGCCGCGGGCCGGTTAGCCAACGTCCGACGTCTTGACATTTTTTGATACTTTGTCAGTATTGACAAACGGATAGAAAATGTCAAGAGTGACGGCGGTGTCCGAGGACGACAAGGCCGGTAGGATCGTTGCCGCGGCCACGAAGGTCTTTCTGCGCTACGGCTACCGGCGCGTGACCATGGCCGATCTGGCCGGCGCCGCTGGCATGTCCAGACCTGCGCTGTACCTCGTGTATCCCTCGAAGGAGGTCCTCTTCACGGCTGTGCTGGCGCGCGTGTTCGCCGAAGTCCTTGGCGAGATCCGCCAGGGCCTGGGCCACTTCGTCGCACCGCGGGACAAACTGACGTTTGCCGTCGAGGTGTGGTGCGTCCACCCCTTCGAGCTGATCCAGGCGTCCCCCGACGCCAGGGACGTCCTCGAGAGCGGTTATGAATTCGCGACAGAGGTAACCACACGTGCTGCCGCTGACTTCGTTGGCATCCTGGCCGACATTCTGGACCCGCTCGTCCAAAAACAAGCCGCCGTCCATCTGTCTGCAGTCGAGATCGCCGAGCTCCTGGCGAACGCCCTACCCGGGTTCAAACAATCTTCCAACACCGCAGCGCAGCTCCGCCAAACGATCGCAGACCTCCTGACGCTGGTTCTGGCAAGCCTCAGAACAACCTAGCAAGCAGGAGCGCGCCTCACACCTACCCGGATCACTGACCCACTCACCTGAATGGGGTTGCTGGAGCGCGCCAGTGGCTGGCTCACAGTTGCCCCCTCTCAGTGATGCCGCTCGCGTGTCGCTGGCCCCCTGATGGCCTCGGGCACTGTTGCTCCCGGGAGCCGTGTGCGTCTGCGCCTGCTTACGCCGGCTGACTTGAGCACTTCGCCTGAGCACTTCGCCCGCCCGCGCCTACCCCCGGCGGCCCTGATGGCGTTTTGGCTATTGCTGCTCCTTCAAAGGCGTGCGTGTCTGCGCCTGCTGCGTTGGCGTGGGACTGCCCGGGTCGACGCCTGCGGCTCGTTCGGCGGCTTCGATAGGTTCGGCGACCCCCGAGGCCGTAGGATTGGGAACCGGGCCGTCAGACCCAGGCAAGGGCCGATCCATCTTGTTGGCAGAAGCCTCGGGCTTCTGGTCGCTCGGATTTTCAGAACTGTTGTCTGGTGCCACGCGCACCTCCTTCTTGCCACGCCAGCCTTCGCAGACGTCGTGCCAGGCGTTCAAACAGCCGCCGGCGCCCGAACCACCCATCGCGGGAGTGGTCAGTGCTTTCTGCGGTCAAGTCCGGCTGGCCATACACCGCTAATCTGCGCGTCCGATCAAACAGTGGCGAATTTCACCCGCCAGCTCGCGCATCTCCTCCGTCCGAATAGGCAAGAGCCCGCGACTCATCGTGAGCGCAGTCAGCTGCTGCTCGTGGTACGGCACGCCTGGCGGACAGGGGGCCACATGCCAGTGCACATGCCGGTTGCCCTGCTGACTGCCAAGGCTGAGAGCGTAGAGCCGCTCGGTGGGCACAACCTGCTCCACCGCCTTCCCAACCCGGTACACCCAACGCTGCAAGTCGAGATACTCAGATTCAGTCGTATCGCCGACGACTCGCTCAATGTGCCGCCGAGGACACACGAGGGTGTAGCCACGCAAGGTTGGGTACCGGTTCAGGAAGACAAGGACATCCGAATCCTCATGAATCATTGTCGTCACGCGGCGGTACTCCGGCTCACCTGCCGCGATAGCACAAATGAAGCAAGGCCCTCACGAGTCCGGCGCTCATACTCAGCCGAATCGAACGGCACGCGCTGCGTCATGAGTTTTCCAACGAACCGACCGCAGGTGGCATTACCGAACAAGTGGTCGCCCGGTACCATGCACTCGTGCAGCGATGGAGCTTACCCGGATCGGGCTTACGAGCCATGGCGACTCTCCTGTTGATTCTGCTGGCGAGCGCAGCTTCAGCGCGGGCTGAGACTGCTCGAGACGCGGCGCACGCGCCGCTTGCAGGGAGTCGGCCCCACATGGAGGCGGCAGGGGCATTACTGCCCACCTATCGAATCGTTGCCTATTACGGCAACCCGCTCGCGCCCACCCTGGGCCGACTCGGCGAGCTACCTCCAGACGAAATGATCACGCGGCTGCGACGGACGGCCGCTTTCTATGCCGAGGGTGACCCCTCCAGGCCCGTAAAGGCCGCACTCCAGCTCATCACGCCTTTGGCCCAGGCAGCGTCGGGTGAGGACGGACTCTACCGCGCTCGCATGTCAGCCGACCTGATCGAAAAGGTTGCGGGATGGGCGGCAGACAATGACCTGCTGTTGATCCTGGACGTGCAGGTCGGCCGCAGCTCAATCACCGACGAGGTGACCGCGCTCCTGCCTTACCTTCGCCGTCCCCGTACGCACCTCGCACTGGACCCCGAGTTCGCCATGGGACCCAGCCAGGTGCCGGGTGACGCCATCGGGTCTCTGGACGCGTCCGACGTGAACACGGCCATTCAGATGTTGACCAATGTTGTTCAGTCCGAACAGCTTCCGCCAAAGATGCTGATCGTGCACCGGTTCCTGCCTTCGATGCTGACGAACGGCACAGGGATTCAACCCAACCCGCAGGTTCAGGTCGTTATCGACATGGATGGTTTCGGCGGTCCGAGCGCCAAGATCAGCAAGTATGAGGCGTTCATACGCGACGCTGGTGCAGACTTCGGCGGCATGAAACTCTTTTACCAGTACGATACGCCCCTGCTCCCGCCGGAGGACATTCTCGCCCTGACTCCGGCGCCAGACGTCGTCATCTACCAGTAAGCAGCGCGCTCACACGTTTGGACCGGTTCGGCAGAGTTACAGTTCTCACGATATATTGTCGACCAACTCCAACGGTGAAGGTATGCGGAACGATCTGCGTCACCAGCGCGATAGCAGGCTGCACTCTCCCGCGCTTACCAGCGTCCTACACTAACCATGTGCAAACCATGCGCAGACCCGGCGATGGGGTCATGAAGAGTTTCTTGCTTCGAGTATCCCGACGGGGAGCGATGCGACGGGCGCTGACTGCTCCCGCCCCTGCCAGGACAACACGGCCGCCGTAAGCTGTTGGCGGATACCATACGGCAAGATCGATGAGCGCGTTCGAACCTTTAGTCGCCAAAGCAAGCCTTCTGTTCGAGGGCGCGGGCGTGCAGGTTTACAGTTGGAACGCGACGTCAAACATGCTGTCCCCAGCCTTAGGCAACGACATTGCGGACGCGGATGGACCCACACCTCGTCCCCTGGGAGTGGGAGCGGCTGGGCGCGCCGCGCAGACTGGGGCGCCAGTGCTCATCGTTGACTACTCCGAGTCGGTCGGGCACGCTACCCCAGCAGGACGGGCCGGGGTTGTGGCGGCCATGGGTGTGCCGATGTACTCTGACGGACGTCTGATCGGAGCTATCTCTGTCGGTGTGGATCATGACCGAACACACCTCGGTCCAAAACAGCTGGATGCGCTGCAGAGCCTGGTAACCGGGTGGTCGATGGATGATCAACTGGCGCTTCTTTCGGCAATTTACGACGTGCACCGTCGCTCAGCCTTCGGGCTTGCGTATCAACTGTTAGGCGATCGCGAGTTGGCGGAGGAGGCGGTGCAGGACGTCTTTCTGGCGGTGTGGCGCGCTGGCGCAAAGCATGATCCCGAAAAAGGCTCCCAGCGCACCTGGGTTTTGGCGATGGTGCGTCGGCGTTCCATCGACATACATCGAATGCGCGCGCGAAAACCAGTCTCGCCGATGGACGAAGGCGCCCTCGAGATGCAGGCCGCGACTGACCTGTCGGTTGATGCTGAGCGGAGCATCGACCGCGCTGAGGTCTACCTGGCGCTCGAGACTCTACCATCGAGTCAGCGTGAGGCGATCGAGTTGGCGTATTTCGGTGGCCTCAGTCACACTGAAATCGCGGCGACGCTGCACACACCCATTGGCACGATCAAGGGGCGTATTCGACTGGCCCTCGACAGCCTACGTCGGTCACCGGGATTCCAGTTGATTGCACAGTCAGAGCCGGCCCGGTCGCGTGGCAATCCGTAGCCGGACGCGCTAGAGGTGCGGTCGAAAAGTCGCCTGCCACGGATGTCGCCCCTCTAGCCGAGTCTCTTTGAACGGAGTTCGGCCGCTGTTAGCCGGTCGGTCGCCATGCGCTTTTCGGCCGAACTCCTAGGTCGGCCCGGGACGATGCCCAGACCGACCTGGCGTGGTTCAGCTTGCAAACTTGTCGGGAAACTGCTTGACGATTGCTCCGGCTAGCGGGTCCATGATCTCTTGGGTCTGATGGGCCGCCATATGGAGCATGCTGTACGCGTCCGGAAGTTTGCCACCGACGATGTCGTCTACGACCGTCGTCAGATGCACGATGTGCGCGCTGAACAGCTGCGCCACGGCGCCCTTGGGTAGATTGGGATTGGCGCCGGTGAGGAAGGCGTCGATGTCGTTGCGATAGCCATCCAGGTCCGCGCGGGCCTTCATTTTCTTGGCGTCGTCCTTACCCGCGGCAGCCATCGCGTAGTCGACGAAGAAGCCGATGTGCGCTCGCCAGAGGGCGAGGAACTTGGTCTGAGCATCTGGTCCGTACACGGAGCCGATCGCGTCACCGAGCTCCTGGGTGTTCTTATCAGTCATATCTGCGGCAATCTTGAATTCGTCGTTGCGTCCGCCGAGTGCTGCGTCAAAGGCGAGCCCGGCCAGATAGACGTGCTCCGAGCCAAGGTCATTCAGCGTGACGCGCAGAGTCGTGGCCGACGACATGGGATCGCCCGAGAACTTGTCGGGGAATTGTTTGGCGATGGCGCCCGCGAGCGGGTCCATGATCTCCTGGGTCTGGTGCGCAGCCATGTGCAGCATGTCGTAGGCACCTGCCGTGTCGCCAGCCACCAGATCGTCGATGACCGTTGTCAGGTGCTCGACGTGGACACTGAACAGCTGCGCCACGGCGCCCTTGGGTAGATTGGGATTGGCGCCGGTGAGGAAGGCGTCGATGTCGTTGCGATACCCATCCAGGTCCGCGCGAGCCTTCATTTTCTTGGCGTCGTCCTTGGCCGCGGCAGCCATTGCGTAGTCGACGAAGAAGCCGATGTGCGCTCGCCAGAGAGCCAGGAACTTGGTCTGAGCATCTGGTCCATACACCGCGCCTATTGCCGCGCCGAGCTCCTGGGTGTTTTTGTCGGTCATGTCGGCGGCGACCTTGAATTCGTCGCTGCGTCCGCCGAGAGCCGCGGCAAACGCGTAGCCTGCCAGGTAGACGTGCTCCGTGCCCAGCTGGTCGAGTGCGACCCGAAGGTCGCCCGCGTTCTTGATGGCTGCGACACTGGCCATTGGAGACGGGGATGCGGCGGCTGCAGCAGCCGAGGGGCTGGCGGCGGGCTTCGCGGAGGGGCTCGCAGCTGGTTGCGCGGCCGGAGCCGGCGATGCGGCCGAAGCTACGGTGGCAGCCGCGGTTGCCGGCGGGCTCGCATTACCAGTCGGTTTAGGCGCGCTGTCGGGGCGGATGGCGCGACGCTGGTCGGGCTCGCCGGCTGGGCAGGCGCGCAGGCACTGAACAATAAGATCATGCCGAAACAGGCCGCGGCCTGTGAGGCTCGCGAGCCGCCTGGGCTCCGCATTTGAGAAAAGATCACGTAACTACCTCCAGAGCTCTCTTGCCTCGCAAGCTGGGCGTGATGACGATGTTCGCCACCGCGGCAGTGCCTGCGCGCCGAAGTCTCGTGAGGTAGTACGCTCCGTCGCTGATGATCGGATCAGTAGGAAATGGACAGCACAGGTACCCCCACACCGAATGATCCGTTTTGGCGGCGCCAGCGTATCCCATTGTAACGTTGTGTGAGCCAGGTGACCCACGGCCTGCTGGTACACGCCGCAGCGGAGGCAATGTTTGGCCAATCGTTTGAGCTTCTCCATTCCCGATACGGGGATCGGTCCGAGCGCCCTGTCCCAGCACGATCTTTCAGCCGACCAGCTACCATCGATCGCGCGGGGTCTGGTCGGCGTACTGACGCGTGACGTCGCGACGCCAGCGCCGCCTCAGAACAGCATCTCGGCTGCGCCGATGCCGGCGGCCCCATTCGTCTGGCGCGAAGACGGTCGTCCGGATTGGGCTGTCATGTGGACGTCGTTCTGCGACCTGGCACTGTACGGAGGCCCGCCCCACCGCCCCAAAGACAATGCCGTCCGGCGCCTATCTGATGCGCCCGCTGCTGAAACCGTCTCAGCCGAGCTCGACCCGACGCGAGAGTTACAGCGCGGCATCTGGGAGACCACAAACCTGACCTCCGAGTCCGCGGGCTACGGATGGTTAGCCGTGAACTGTCACTCCAGGCGCATGGCGGAGTGGCTGCAAGCAGCAATCCTGCTGGAAAACGTGGAGGCCCGATCGGACGGTCAGCGTCTGCTCGTGCCTGCCAGTCGCGGCTTCACACTCGAGCGTGAAGTCAAAAGCGTCATCACCGTCCTGGCCAAAACCGTCCATTACTGGCAGCAACACATCGCTGGCACCGAACCGCGCTGACGGCACCGACGGCACGTCAGCACCCGCCCCAACGCGTTTGGACCGCCTTAGGTCCAAGAAAGGTTTGCAGCACATGCAAGACGCAACACGCAGAGGCTTTTTGAAGGCCACCTCCATGGGCGCCGTAGCCATGGGCGTCCTCAGCGCGCTCCCCAGCCTGGCCTTCGCTCAGGAGCAGGCGCCTGGAGCAGGTTCGAATACTCCCGCCTCGATGACGACAATGCCGACGCTCCAGACTCCAGGCACCAGTCTCACTGGGGGAGCGGCATTCACGCCGTTCACCGTCTTCGTCAACGGCCCGAATGCTACGGACGCCGTCATCTATATTGGCGAGCGCGAGATCCCGCTCACGGATACGTCCATCGTCGACTACCTGCGCCAGGTCGCGGCAAGCGCGTAGCAGTTACCGACTCGATCGAAAGGAACCTACATGTCCTCACACAAGGAAGCGCCCGCTATCAAGAACGATCCGGTCGCCGACAGCACCGACCTGTACGCGTTTGTCAGTCCCGACAAATCGAATACCGTCACCATCGTCGCCAATTACATCCCATTCGAAGAGCCTGCCGGCGGGCCAAACTTCGATCAGTTCGGCGATGACGTCCTGTACGAGATCCACATCGCCCCGGCTGGCCCAGGCAACCAGGAAATCTCGTACCAGTTCCGCTTCACCACCACGATCATGAACCCGGCCACGTTCCTGTACAACACCGGGCCCATCACGTCCCTGACCGACCCAAACTGGAACGTCCGCCAATCGTATACCGTCACCAAGGTCCAGAACGGCCAGG
>JAABUQ010012012.1_pt1 | contig 10886 bp, 12 predicted proteins | sample 5560001 | NCBI WGS metagenome assembly JAABUQ01 (sample SAMN10711888, study PRJNA513371) | rock metagenome | isolation source: Antarctica rocks | place: Antarctica: Victoria Land, Finger Mt nord | collected 2015-12-18
TGAAAGCCACACAAGCTCCCATTCACAGCTAGGCTAGTGCCACGGTGCTCGGAGCCGTCAAGGACGCACGCCTTGCGTGCGCCGCTACGCGGTGGCCTACGGCCATCCTTGACCGCCCCTGCGCGCCTTGCCGCGCCAAAAGGCGTCGGGACGAAGGGCGTCCCGGCCTTTCAACCCCTGACCTCCAGTCAGGGTCGAACAAAGGGCTGACAGGAAAGGAAGTGGCTGGCCTACTTGCCTCATGCCACTCGACGCCGAACGAGTGCAAGCTCGGGAGCGGGACCGACCGCGGCGAGGCGCAGCACCAGCTGCTACTGTGTCTGTATGGCCTGCCGACTCATCATCGGGAACAACGCGTCCCCTTTCTGCCGCGTTCCGATCGACACGCCGACGAATACCTCGTCCTTGTCTCCCTCGAGTTGCGTCAGGGCTTCTTGAGCGAAGGCATCGAGGAACAGCACCGGTTGCCCGTCGGTTCGTCCGCCGCGCGTCACGCCACCCAGGGTCGTGTCCACAATTGGCGGGACCATTTCCACAACGCGCCTCAAATCTGGTGTTACGGGCCAAGCGTCTTCACTTGGCGCTTCTCATACTTCTCTCTACGTGCGGCGCCGCATTACAGCCAAGCCGAACGCACCAGCCATAAACATCACCGTGGACGCAGGTTCAGGTACGGCGGCAGCGGTAGCACCCGTCAGGATAGTAGCGTTCGGCGTCGATTCGTAGCCGTATGCAACCAGCGTAGCTCCAGCCACTTCGGCATAGCCGTAATGCAGCCCGTCGCTCAGACTGAACGCCAGGCCGATGTAGTCGTCCGCCGGCGAGTTCGGAATGGTGGCCACAGCCGGGAACGCCGAAAACGAATAAAGCTCCCCATTCTGGTCAATCGAAGACCCGGCGGAGAAGTCGGTGATGCTGCCGAAGAAGCTGGATACCTGGGCGGTGCCGCTGGTCTGCACAGCCGTTCCTGGTCCATTGCCGGTGCTGGCGGCAGTGAAGCCGTAGCCGGCCGCAGCGCTGCCGAAGCTGACGGTGAATGGCGTGGCCGTCAGCGCCTGGTTGGCGGAGGACTGGATGACCGCTGCCTCGGCACCGCCCGCCACGGCGATGCCCAGAACCAGGGCGCCAGCCGTTACAGCCAGTCGGGCGCTCATCGGATGGTTCCGTTGGCGCCTGCTGGGAAGAACAGGCCGCTGCTGGCGTTGGCAGCGCCATAGACAATGTTCAGCACCTGGCGGGTCGTGCGCGTGAAAACGAGGCTGTTGGCATCCGTCGGCACGATGTTGGCGACGCCATTCAGCACCACGCCCTGGTCGTCTTGGGCGCCAGACAGGGACGCACGCACGTTGGACACGGCCTGCGTCTGCGCCGCGAAGCCACGAGACAGCAGCAGCAGGCGCACCTCGGAGGCATGGTAGGCCTCGACGGCTAGGATGCCTGCAGCGGCGGTCAGGACCTGCTTGTTCTGCACCAACGCCGCAGCGCCATGGTAGGCGGTGACGCCCACGTCCTCGAAGATGTAGGCCCCCAGCAGGAAGCTATTCTCGTCGAAGTAGGGATCGAAGCTGTTGCCCAACCCGGCCGCCTGCGCGAGCGTGTTGAAGCTGTTCTGGATGTCTATGGCCGGGGCGGCAATGGCATTGGTGCCCAGCACGGTGCGCAGGAAGCGGACGTGGTTCAGCTCGTCGCCTGCGATCTCGTTGGCATACTGCTGGATGATGGGGGTGGCGAAGGACACTCTCCGGCCCCCGGTGACGGTGCCCGGCAGGCCGGTGCCGGTACGGTCGGACGCGGCCAGGCCCTGGCCGGTGACGGCGCGGATGTAGTACTCGGCCTCAAGGTACTCGAGGTTGAGCGCAAAGTTCAGGATATCGGCGTCGGTCACACCTTGGGCGTTGGCGGGCGTCGCGGACCCGGCTACGCCGGCAGCGGCAAGCGCACCGATGGCGAGTGCGCCCGCGCCACTGCCTAGCAGCATGTTGCGGCGGTCTACGCTGACCGGCGTTCGAACAGTCTGGTCGTTGTCTTGGTCGTGCATGGCTCGTTCCCTAAGAAGTCATGTCAGGCCGACGCCAACCTGAACGCCTAGACCGGCTCCCGGCGATAGCGCCCGGAGCCGACCCTGCACGCCCGTGTAAGCTGCCGCTGCGCCACAGTGGCGCTTTTTCCATACTGGTGAACACAAAACTTGGATGCAGCATCACGAATAATTTTTCTTATTTCGTATTTCGTACATCCCGTCTTGGAAGGCCCACGACGGCGTTGTCAGGTTGAGGGTTGAGGCGACGCTGAGGAAGCGCTGTTTATGGCGTCCTGCTGCCCGATGTATTCCGGGTGGTGCGGGACCGCCTCCTTGCCGGGCTGCGGGCGCGGCGGACGACTGTGCCGCGCACAGAGTAGAGGAGCCAAACAATGCTGCGAGGAGGACGGTCCTTACGGCATTCTCCCTTCCTCCTGCCCAGCCTACGCGGCGTTGGCGTCCCTGTCCGCTTCGAAGGCGCGGAGGCCACGGTGCCGCCAGGCTGCGGCGAGTTGCTGGGGGGTGCGGTCCACTACACCTTGCCGCCCGCCTCTGAGCTGGTCGGCGAGTTCCATCATGGCGCCGAGCAGGGTGGCACGGTCGTCGCCGGTGAGTTCGACGAGGCCGGCCTTGTGGACGAGGCCGCCGAGTTCGATGAGTTGGCGGGTTCGTGCGCGGCGTTCCTGGACCCAATCGCGGGTTTCGTGCCGGGCTTGAGCGCGTTCGAGACGTGTCTGCATGACGGCCAGGCGGCTAAGCTGCGCCGTTGCTACTTGCAGGTTGTGGAGCAGCGTCGCCGGATTCGGCTTTCTTCCCCCGCTTGCCCCCTTGTTGAAAGACGGCCTGTCCGCGTTCGGTCCACCTCGCGACGGCTTCGGGGGACTTCTTGGATTGCTCGACGGCGGCCAGCAACGCACCGGTGAGGGCTTCCATGGGGAGGATGTCTGCGCCGGTGACCTGGACGAGTTCGCCGAGCTGGATGGTTTTCTGTGACTTGACCTTCTTGGCTTTGTCCATGAGGGCCTGGAGTTCGGCGTCGAAGTCGCGTGGCTTCCTGGCCATGACGTTTCCTGATGTTTCTTGGGTGGCGGCGGGATCGGGTGGGAACGATAGCAAGGGTGGATGCGGTGTCAAAGGCGCAGTGGCGACTGCCATGCGGCCGACACGGCGAGGTCACACGTTCGACACAGGAGGGGTGGCAAGGGCTGGCATCCATGGGTCTGTGGGAAGGGTGCGGGATGCTGGTTCTTTGGGAGACGGACGAGGGCGAGGTGCATCATGCCGTACGGATGCTTGGCGGCCGTGGTGCCTTACACCTCCAGGTTGAGAGCCTGGGGGAGAGTGGTTGGGACTGGCATGTGTGGGAGCAGTCTGGGCATGGCCAGCAGCGGTATGGGTTGGCGGACGATTTGCCTGCGGCGAAGGCCAAAGCGGAAGCAGCGCTGGACGCCCTGGCGCGGGAGCTTGGCCTAACAACATAGCAGCCTATGCTACCCAACATGGGTGCGGCCTGACGGTTGCTGGTCCTAGCACACCCAACCAGGCACACAAGCAGCCCGTCATTTCCGCTGCGAAGTGAAACGAAGCAGATCAGGAAATGCGCGCTTATAAGTCATTGCATGACTTACGTGGAGGCGGCTAGGCTAGCCCTTGCCGCCTCTGCTATCTGCGTGCCGGAGCCTCCTAGATGGCGATCTACCACTTTTCTGCCAAGGTCATCGGGCGCTCGCAGGGGCGCAGCGTGGTGGCGGCTGCGGCGTATCGGTCAGCGTCCGAGCTGCTGGACGATCACCTGGACCGCATGCACGACTACACGGCCAAGGCGGATGTGGTGCATTCGGAGATCCTGCTGCCCGAGGGTGCGCCGGAGCGGTGGCGCGCGGGCGAGGACGCCAGCGCGGAAGAGCAGCGCGTCGTGCGTGAGCGGCTATGGAACGAGGTTGAGGCTGCGGAGAAGCGGCGCGACGCGCAGCTTGCGCGTGACATCGAGATCGCCTTGCCGCGGGAGCTGACGCGGGCGGAGGGGATCGCGCTGGCACGGGACTTCGTGCGCGAGCAGTTTGTCAGCCGCGGCATGGTGGCGGACCTCAATGTGCATTGGGGCATGGGGGCGGATGGCGATGTGCAGCCGCACGCGCACGCCATGCTGACCATGCGCGAGATCGTGCCGGGGCCGGGAGGGCATCCGGAGGAGGCGCGGTTTGGCAAGAAGGTGGTGGCCTGGAACGAACGTGCGCTGTTGAAGGATTGGCGCGAGCGGTGGGCGGAGATGGCGAACGCACGGCTACACGAGCTGGGGCATGATGTGCGGATCGACCACCGCTCCTACGCTGCCCAGGGCATCGATTTGGAGCCGCAGCACAAGATCGGGCCGGCGGGCGCGCGGCGGGAAGAACGGCAGAACCCGGAGCCGCAGACGTCGCAGGAGCCGCCGGCGCAGAACGCGGAGCGGCGGGCGGAGCACCGGGCGATTGCGCGGCGCAACGGGGAGCGGATCGCCGCTGACCCGAACGTGGCGCTGGATGCGCTGACGCGGCAGCACTCGACGTTTAGCAAGCAGGACCTGGCGCGGTTCGTGGACCGGCACAGTGACGGGGCGGAGCAGTTCGGTGCTGTGATGGCGAAGGTGGAGGCGGCGCCGGAGCTGGTGCGGCTGGGCCGGGACGGGCGGGGTCGGGAGCGGTTCAGCACGCGCGGGATGCTGGAAGCCGAGCAGCGCATGGAGCAGGCCGGCACAGCGCTGGCCGGGCACGGTGGGCATGGGGTGTTGCGGGCCGCGGCCTTGCTGGCGGTGCGCGCGGCGGAGCGGGGTGGGCTGGTGCTGGGCAATGAGCAGGCGGCGGCGCTGCTGCATGTGACGGGCGGGTCGGACCTGGCGCTGGTGGTGGGGTTCGCCGGCACGGGTAAGAGCGCGATGCTGGGGGTGGCGCGGGCGGCGTGGGAGGCGGAGGGCTACCGGGTACGCGGGGCGACGCTGTCCGGCATCGCGGCCGAGGGGCTGGAGGCGGGCAGCGGCATCAGCTCGCGCACGCTGGCGAGCCTGGAGTTCGGCTGGCGGGAGGGTCGGGACGCGCTGACGGCGCGCGACGTGCTGGTGGTGGACGAGGCGGGAATGATCGGCTCGCGTCAGATGGAGCGGGTGCTGTCTGCGGCGTCGGCGGCCGGGGCGAAGGTGGTGCTGGTGGGCGACCCCGAGCAGTTGCAGGCCATCGAGGCCGGGGCGGCGTTCCGGGCGCTCTCGGAGCGGCACGGGGCGGTGTCGATCACCGCGGTGTGCCGGCAGCGCGAGGCGTGGCAGCGGGACGCGACGCGGGAGCTGGCGACGGGGCGGACGGCGGAGGCGCTGGGGCGGTATGCCGGGGCGGGGATGGTGCAGGCGTCCGGCACGCGCGCTGCGGCGAAGGCGGCGCTGGTGGCCGGGTGGGACGCGGTGCGCCAGGAGAGTCCCTCCAGCAGCCAGGTGATCCTGGCCTACACGCGCGACGACGTGCGGGACCTGAACGAGCTGGCGCGGGAGCGGATGCGGCTGGCGGGGGTGCTGCGCGGGGTGGACCAGGTGGTGCAGACGGAGCGGGGCGAGCGGTCCTTTGCGGCGGGCGACCGGATCATGTTCGGGCGCAACGAGCGCGGGCTTGGGAGTGCGCTAGGCGGGCGCGACGGGTCTGGCAGGCGCGACGGGGTTGCGGTGAAGAACGGCAGCTTGGGGACGGTGCTGGCGGTGGAGGCCGGGGGCGAGCGGCTGACGGTGCGGCTGGACGGTGCTGGCGGGGCCGTTGGCAGGCCTGGCGCTGGGTCCGGGCAGGAGAGAGGCAAGGGGTCGGATGCTGCCCCTGTGGTGACGTTCCCTGTGCGGGATTACGGGCACCTGGACCATGGCTATGCGGCGACGGTGCACAAGGCGCAGGGGGTGACGGTGGACCGGGCGCATGTGCTGGCGACGCCGCACATGAACCGGCACGCGGCGTATGTGGGCCTGACGCGGCACCGGGACGGGGTGGCGCTACACTACGCGGCCGAGGACTTTGCCGACCCGGCGCGGCTGGCGCGGGCGTTGGGCCGGGAGCGGGCAAAGGACACCACCCTGGACTATGGCGGGGAAGACGACCCCGTGCGGCGCTATGCCGAGCGGCGCGGGCTGGACCCGCTGCGGCCGGAGAGTGCCATCGTGGTGCAGACGCCGGTCCTGCAGCCCGAGGTGACACTGGCGCCAGCGCCGCGGCGGGGCCGGTTCGCTGGGCTCAGGCTGGACGCGAGCCGTCCGGCGGAGCTTCCAGCGCCAGTGCTGACGCCGCCCCCGCCGGCACCGGCACGGGTGCCCACGGAGCGCGAGCGGCAGCGGGCGGAGCTGGAGGGCTTGGCGGCCGATTATGCGCGGGCTTGGTTGGATGCCGAGCGGATGCGGCAGGCCGTGCTGCCGGTGCTGATGCACCAGGAGCAGGCGATGGTGGCGGCCGGGCGCGGCCTGGACGGGTTCGGGGCGGGGGCGAGCCGGGACATGCAGGCAGTGCTGGACGCCGGGCCAGGGCTGGCGGAGGGCGCCCGGACCCCTGCCGGGATGCAGGCGCTCCTGACCGCCATGGGCGGGGTGCGGCGGGACCGGCTGGCGCTGGAAGGGCGGGGCCGGGAGGCGGTGCGGGCGTGGGGTGGGCTGGAGCAGGCGTACGAGGCGGCGGGCGAGCGGTATGCATGGGACGAGCAGCGGGAGGCCGGCACCCGGCTAGAGGCGTTCGCCCAGGAGCTGAAGCGCGACCCGCAGCTCGACGGCCTGTTGCGCGAGCGCGGGCGGGAGCTGGGCATCGAGGCGGGGTCGCGCCTTGACCGGGTGGTGCAGGCGCCCGAGGTGGACGGGCGGCTGTTGCGGTCGGTGGACATCGAGCACGGGCCGCGGCTGCGCTCCGGCCCAAGCCTCAGCGCGGGGATGTAGGCCGTGGACGCCGGGCAGCAGGGGCACGGCCCGGAGGACGAGGCGGACGGCGCCGAGCGGGCGTTCGAGGCGTTGCGGGCCGAGGTGTCCGCGCTGCGGCGCGGGCTGGAGCTGGTCTATCGCGAGATGCAGCAGGCCGGGGAGCAGCCAGCAAGCGCAGCGGTGCCGGACTACAGCCCGACGCTGGGCAAGATGGAGAAGGCGCTGGGGGCCATCGCCAAGCGGCTGGAGGCTGTGGAACGGCAGCCGGCCATGCAGATGACGGCAGCGAGTCTACGGGCGGAGATCGGCGCGGCGGCGCAGGCTGCGGCCAAGGTCCTGAGCGGGTCGGCATACGGGGTGATCGCCGATGTGCGCCACACCGCGGAGACCCTGGACAAGCTGGTGGGCCGCGTCCAAGCACAGCGGGAGCAGCGGGTATGGCTGTGGACGGCCGGCGGGTGCGGGGCCTGGGTTGGGGTAGTATTGTGGATCGTGCTGGCGGCGTTCCTGCCGTGGGGCGCCGGCGACTGGCTGGCCTCGTTCCCTGTGTTCCGGGGCCGAGGGGCTTGGGAGGCCGGGGAGGCGCTTTTGCAGCGCGACAGCCCGCCGGCGTGGGACAAGATGGTGCGGCTCTACAGGGCGTGTGGCGACCAGAGGACGGAGGCGTGCGAGGCGGCCTTGGTCGTGCGGAGCATGCTGCCGGGGCCGACGCAGGAGGAGACAAAGGCTCTGCCTGCCGTGCCGCCGTCCCGGCCTCTGCCCCGCAGCCGGACCGGCCAGCCAGCGCCGTAACTGTATTAGGAAATTTGTTTGCTGGCGATGAATTCGGATCCTTGCCATGGTCCACCTAGCGACCGCTCGGCTACTTGCCGGCACCTCGGGCAGTCATTTTACCATGGGCAGTCTATTGCTGCCAAACTTCCTACATGGTTTCCAATCATGTCAGCAGGCGGACGTGCAGGTGACTCTGCTATATCTTGGACGACTGTAGGCTATTTGGGTCAGCACCAAGCTGGGCAGGATGCTGATATAGGGCGACATGTAGTTATATTTTGCTTGGACGATGATGACGCTGTCGCCAGTCGCCACAAGCAGAGGACTGGCCAAGGTGCTTCCACTGCTGGCCAACGAACCTGTACTGCCTTTGCATGCACTATCATACTCCCAGTCCTCGCTCGCTGTGGAGTCCGACTGGCGGGTGTAGCTCGCGATGGCCATCGATAGACCCGTCGCAGCATAGGGTTGCATTATGAGTTGGGCGCCGCTGCAAAAGTCGTTTAGCGTGCCATTGGAACCGCCTGTAACGCTGTTCTGGACAGCGACCATGGATGCCATACTTGATGCCGCGGAGGTAAGCAGCATCTTAGCACGTATGGCCTGCGACATCGCCGCAAGTCCGATGATAGCAGTAACCAGGACTGGAGCCAACAAAGTAAATTCCAGGGCGCCAACGCCCAGTTGGCTACGCCGTAAGTCCCCCAAAGCGCGCAAGTTGCGGAGGCAGCGCAAAGCAAGAACCGGGATTGACAGGACCATTATGGCTCATTTTTGAAAACAGTCGTGGACGCGAGCGTAAAGTTAGCAATTTTTGCCAACGACAGGCCTAGTGGGTTGATATAGGCAATTTGAAGCACGACGGAGGACCCAGAACTGCCCGGGGAGAAGCTGTTCTGGAATAGCGTCGTTTGTGTTACCGTCGCTACTGGTACCGCCCCGAACGTGGGACCAGATGCCGCATAGATCCGAAGCGTTTTGTTACTGCTACAAGCAGGCACTAGCACCCCCATGCGGCTGCATATGAGGGTGCGCACGGGAGTGTCGTCGGAGTTGGTCCGTATGGCACCGATCTGGATTTGCCGCCCGGCTTCCTTGGTAGCGGCATTGAGCACCGCCAACGACAAAAGATTTATGCCCACAACGAGAATGCCAATGACAAAGAGGAACAGTGGCGTCGCAAGCAGGGCGAACTCCATCGAAGTGGAACCCCTGGTGTTCCGTAGCACCGCTTGCAGACGTGTACCTGGCCTGCGTGCGGCAGTGACGCCCTGTTTCGATGTCATCGCGCTTACCCCGGTTTCACTGGACCAGCGTCGCCGGCCTGCTCACTGTCGAGCCGCCGTTGCCGCCGCCGCTGCCTGTTCCACCGATTGTCCCCCCGTCTGGATTGGTTACACCGGGGACGCAGGTCAGGGTATAATACAGGTTTTTGTAATCGTAGTCATCCACCTGAGCACCCATATCGTTCCACCAGTACATGAATGTCCGTCCTGCAATCTGATTGCAGCTTAGGTTCGCATATTGATAGCCGGAGTTGGGATCGTTTGCTGCAAGGCACACGCCCGGATAGGGTGGGCTGGTTGGAAGATTTTTGGGGTCCACTAATTGGATCTGAAGAGCGCAATTCGACTTCGCAGAATTATTCACTTTATAGTATTGGGTAGCGTTCTGGCTTATCGAGAAGCCGAAACCATTGATGATGTTGACGGAGCTGTCGGTGATCTGAGACGGTGACTGGCCCCCTGACATGCTGGCAGTCGTCATCAATTCATAATAGCCGGGCTGGGCGCCCCACTCGTTGGGGCCGTAGCCATTCGAGCCTTGGGGTGACATGCCGTTGTTCATGTTGACGAACATGAACGCGATGGGCTGGTCTGGGGGTATGCTGTAGTTTGTGACCGTTGGCGCTTTTGCGCCAAATCCCGAGTTGCATTGGCTGCTCGAACTGTAGCTCGAGTCCGTCGCCGCATTGCAGTTGCTGCCGACCTCGTAGAACTGTGCAAGCGGCGGAAACTTGCTGTAGTTGGCCGGGCCGCCAACGGGCGGCACGCCATACATGTAGAGTGAGTTCCAGTCTGCTGCGTTGGACTTAACCCCCGAGGCTGATAGCACCTGGGACGGCGACCCACCTCCACCGCCAAGCGTGACGACTGGGCTTCCGGACGGGATGCCAGCAACGGCATGGACCGTGACAGTCATGCTGTTGATGTTAGCCACCTTCATAAACGTTGTCGGCATGGTGGCGGTCGCATTCACGGTGACGGTGAGCGGCATGCCGCTAGTGCTGCCTGGTCCTGCAATTGTTTTACTGGTTAAGCTCGTGAAGCCCCCTTTGGCATAATGGTCGAAGTAGGACTGCGCGCTGTCCTGCGCGTTTGTACCTTGGCTTGTCGATGTGTAGAGGCTTGCCCCAGCTAAGGCAGCGGCATCGGCGGCGTTCTGCAGCCTGGCCCTGGCTTCGACCAAGCTCGACATGTCCACACCGACCCCGACGGCGGTAAAGAGCGGCAGGGCGCTCACAGCAACCACCATGGCCACAGTGCCCCGGCGGTCGGACTGCAGCCGGCGCATTAGAGCGGTGACATGACGGCTACTGCGATGGACACCCACGCGTCCTGCTGCGCGCGAAAACCAGCCCGACATCATCAATGTTCCTTCAGCATCTTGAACCATCAAAGAGGCGGGCACAATCCAGCGATCCAGCCGAAGAATCCTCAGCCTCATGAAATACCATCTGGATTATTGTTAGACGATCTCGTCACACTGTGTAAACATCAGCGAAGCCATAAACTACCATTCTAGAATATTCTCTTAGGTTCTTCACGATATATGACTTTGTGAGTAAGTCGAAATCAGGGCTACCTAGAGTTTAGAGACAAGTTCTCTCGGGTGGCTACGGGGCGGCTTCGCCCGTAGCCTGCCTGGGTCGTCATGGTGGTGTGAACGTCATTATGGAGACCTAGGCGTGAACGAGCATCTCATTGTGGCCCAGACGCCCAATGCTGCACCGCAGTATCGTAGAACGGACGTTATGGATACGGTGCTGTCCTAGACTACTCGACTTTGCCCATATCACCGGTCCGTGAGGTCCTCGATTTGCCCATTTTGGGTGAGCTGGGTCAGGCATGACCGCGATCACGGCGCGTAGCAGACAGCGTCGAGGATGCCCTGGAGCTCCGGCGC
>JAABUQ010012013.1_pt1 | contig 10884 bp, 7 predicted proteins | sample 5560001 | NCBI WGS metagenome assembly JAABUQ01 (sample SAMN10711888, study PRJNA513371) | rock metagenome | isolation source: Antarctica rocks | place: Antarctica: Victoria Land, Finger Mt nord | collected 2015-12-18
CTTCAGGTCCAGTAAGCGCCGATATGCCTGGTAGACGAGAGGCTGGTAGACAAGATCGTGCGTCTCCAGGGCAAACATGGGGTAGCCGCCAAAGCCGCGCTTGAAAAGGTACACCCCCCACAATTCCTCACCCTCTTGCAGGATATTGGGGATACCACGAAAATTGTAGTACCAACAGCCCTGGGATCTCGCCCACTGTATGCCGTTCCACTGCAAGAGATGGTTGGGCATGCGCTCGCGATGTTCATTGGCTGAAGCCCCGAACATATACCAGCTCCAGTGACCCATAGAGACTGTGATAATCCCCGAGATGGCCTCGCCCTCATACTCGGCAAGGAAGAGCGCGGCGTGGTTCTCCTCGCCGAAGAGGCGCAGCAGGTCCCGGTAATAGTCCTTGTTGTGAATGAAAAACTGGTCGCGTGCGCTTGTCGTCTGATAGATACGATAGAAGGCGTCCAGGTCGGCCTGGCCCTCGCCCCGACGAACCGTTACGCCTTTGCGCGCGGCGAGCCGGATATTGTAGCGCCATTTCTCCTTCATACCAGCGAGCAGGGTTTTCTCATCAGGACGAATATCCAGCACCCATTCGTGACGCAGGTGCACGGGATGGGGATTGGGCTGGAAGCCGCGCCGTTTCAGCGCCAGTGACCATTTGAAATCTCCATCGAGCACGCTCGGTTCGACTTTGAGCATGAAGGCTTGCTGGCGGCGCGCCTGGGCTTTTACAAAGTTGAGCAGGACGGTCAGCGCGGGCGAGTCGGGATCATCGATGATGGGACCACGCGGTGCGTAGAAATACGTCCTGTTTAAGATAGGAGCACGCGAAATAAGAACGAGCATGGCCGCGCATAATTTCCCCCCATCATCCACGACACCGACGCGCAGCGCCTCGCTCCCCAGGTAGGGAGCGAGCTCGCCCCATTCGTACGACTGTGTAACGTTACAGCAGAGGGATGACGATACAAAATCGTTCCACTGCTGGCGATCTGTGATGATCCGAGCTTCCATACACTTTCCTTTTTATACCCATAAATCATATGGTCAGCATCCTGGCTGCCTGCGCCCGCTGCCCGCCTTCGGCGGCCTACGACTTTTTATATTTTTGCGACATTTTCTGCTGCTAAAGGCAGCAGAAAATGTCGCAAAAATATATTTTAGTTACCTTTGTCCTGTGTTCCACGCATAGCGCGCTCGATCTCCACTTTTTGCCGCTCCCGGTGGCGCATATGGCGGCGCAGCTCGACCATTTTGCGCCACGCGTTATAGGGCAGCGGACGATAGACATAGTCCTGCGTTGGCATATTCATGCGCGAGAAGCCACCGAAGCCCCGCTTGTACTCGTAGACGCCCCACATCTCCTCGCCTGGCTCCAGAATCTCGGGGATGGTGCGAAAGTCAAAGTAGCTACAGCCACGCGCGCAGGCCCATTGCAGACAGCGATATTGCAACAGATACGTAGGCTTCAGATTACGTTTCTGGTTGGCAGAGGCCCCGAACATATCCCAGCACCAGGAGCCAAAGCGAATGAGCATTTTAGCCGCGATTGCCTCCCCATCGTGCTCCGCCAGGTAGAGAACTGCATCTCCTGTACGGGCAAAGCTGCGCAAGATCTCCCTGTGATAGTCCCTGTTATGAATGAAAAAGGCATCACGTTCGCTGGTAACCTTAAGCAGCCCGTAATAGGTATCAAAATCGTTATCGTCAGCGGCTTCACGGATCACCACGCCCTTGCGTTCAGCGATACGCACATTTTGCCGCCACGTCATCTTGAAATTAGCGAGCAACTGTTCTGGTCCGGCTCTGAGATCAAGCACCCAGCTACGCCGACCGTGGATGGCGAGTGGGTTCGTCTGAAAGCCAAGCTTATGGTAAATGGCATGCCATCGGTCCATCATAGGATCGTCATCGGCGATATTCGGCTCGACACGCAGGGCCACCGCGTGCTCCTGGCGCGCCACGTCATGGGCATGCTGAACCAGATGCGAGAGCAGCAGCGTGTCCGGGCGCTCGATAGTGGGACCACGCGAGCTGTAGAGCCAGTTCAAGCGCAGTCCCGGCAAAGGTACAGGCGCGACAGAGAGCAGTAAGGCGCCAACAAGGCGTCCACCCTCCAGGGCACCGAAGCGATAGATGCGTCCCCCCAGATACTTATTCAACTCCCCCCACTCATACGACTGCAACAAATGACCACGCGGTTGACTGGTCAAAAAAGCATTCCATTGCTCCCGGTCAAAAATCTCCTGGACGGTTATACTCATAATATACTACTGGGTCTCCAAAAATTCTCTTCTAAGCAGGCTATATACTTTCACATTATGGAACGTGCCGAAACGTGGAATAGCTTCGCGCAGAGTTCCTTCATATTTGAAGCCTGCTTTCTCATCGGCCCGCCACCCACCAACGTTCTCCTCCATATCCTGCGTCTGGATACGGTTCAGGTTCAGCTCCATAAACCCGTAGCGCACCATCAATTTCGTGGCCTCCGTGCCATAGCCTTTGCCCCACGCTGAGCGGTCGCCGATGATGACATAGAACTCCGCGCTCTGATTGAGCACGTTAATGTCTTTCAGCCCGACAAGACCGATCAGGCGATTGTCGCTTTTGAGCGCGACACCAAAAATAATATGTTTGAAGTCTTTATAGAGATTCTCCAGCCGCTCCCTCCCACGCGTATCGCTGGTCGGGTAGATAGAGAAGTAGCGGCGAATTTCTTCATCGTTGAGCCATGTCGCGTAGGAGTGATTATCCTGCGCAGGTTCCAGAGGTCGCAGGTAAATCCGTTCACCGATAATGAACGGATTCTGCGCTGTATCCTGTTCCAAGGTCAGTCTCCCTTCTCACAAATTCCAGGTTTCCCCTTCTTATTGACTGCTGTCGAGGGCAGTATAGCATAGCGCAGAACGACAGGCAATTTAGTACGACAAAGGGAGGGTCACTGTTTTCATAGGACAATGGTCACTGTTTGCTCGAACTCAAAGTGCTGTAACCTCGTAAAGATTGTAGCGGCTTCAGTCTCCTACCGCTCCTGTGGCACAGCAACCAGGAAAATTATACGTGTACTACACTTCTTGTGACCAGATTATCGCAGACGGCGAGTCACGAGCAAAGGCAGAATGAGGATACGGATAACATACAGAATTGGTGAGATATAGTGTCACAATTTAACACATATTGAAGTCTTATTCTATAGGAGATAGTGAACAAAGCTAACCGGCGAGTTACCTGTTTAGGATAGAACAGAAAAGGCGCACTCAGATGAAGGAATACATTCAAGGCTACATTTTTATCCCTATCACACATAGTCGCACTTCTGCAAATATCATCAGAACTATTGTACAGTGTATGGAAGTAACGCGAACAATACACTCTGTATACATCTGGCGCGAGGAGAACGAGGATTGGATGGATGTCCCGCTGAGCGAGCTCTGTCATATCGGCAGAGGAGGCATCCATATGTATATTGATGGCCTGGACTGCTCATGGCAGTTTGCTCCCAACGCTGCGGGCTATCACACCATACACATCTCCATCTATAATCAATTCAATATGTGCAGCACATTCGAAACAGCGTTTGCTATGTTCATTACCCGCTGGATAGCATTTTGTGAAGAAGTGCAGGCAGAGCTTGGCTACTTTCGTCAGCCTGCCACAGGGCAGGGAGGACAAGACGAGGAGATGCTCGCGGCGTTGCAGCAGCGCGATCTCTCTACCATGCTCGCGCGGATATCCCCCTACTGGAAGCTCTACCTCGCACCTGCCCTGGTGACTCACGAAACAGAACAGCTCCTCACCAGGGCCAGCAATCAGTGCCTGGAAGCGGTCGTGACAAATACCTTGCCTTCAGGCGCATTGTTCGTTCGTACTGTTACGCAAGCAGTGGGAGCGGGGGTTTAGTAGATCGTTTGGGTAGCATTCACGACTAGAAATTCTTTTGTTCACTTTTGCTATCTTTGTGAGTGAGTGTCAGGTAGCCGACGAAGCCAACAATCAGAATTGTTAAACCCAGGCTGACCTTTCCCGTACCCAACCCGAGGCCACCCAGAGCATGCGATTTCCCAATCCAATCGGCAAACGAAGCGCCAAGTGGTCGCGTCACAATGTAGGCGAACCAGAAGGCAAGGATCTCGTTCAGGCCAAGCAGCCAGTAGGCGAGAGCCGGTACAGCGAACAAAACGGCAAACAGTATACCCGAGGAGAGGTAACCCAGGCCCATGGTTGACGCGGTCATATCACCTGCGGCAGTGCCGAGCGCGAACGTAGCCATTACCGTGGCCCAGTAAAACAGCTCACGGCGGCGGGTGTAGATGCTGTGGATCGACAGGGTTTTTTCGCTCATGTACCAGACCACAAAGATGATGGCAAGCGCGACCGCAAAGAACACGGTTGATACGAGATACGGGATACCCAGCCCTATGTGTAGCACGTCAGCAGCCATAGTGCCGAATATGGCGACCATGACGACAGCTAACCAGTAGATCGCTGGCATATAGCGGCGTACGGAGAGCTGCAACACGAGCGCGACAAGCAGACCAACGCCCCCAAGAGCGACCGCGATCAGCGGATTGAGCTGGTGGACCAGGTAGTCCGAGGTCGTTTCTCCCATCGCAGTGGTCAACAATTTAATGATCCAGAAGTAGACGGTAATCTCAGGAACTTTTTTAATGAAGCGCATTGCGTGGTGCACAGGTTCAGCAAAGCCGCTCTGGGCGTGCACAAAGCTGGGCCTGGCTAATTCGGAATCCGCGTTTGGCTGTTGTTCTGGTATGGGTCTATTCATAATATACTTTTCCTCTATACGTTTGTGGATATATACGTTTGTGAGACGAAAGGGAGCTATGACCCCGGTCTGCTTATCGCATGGATAGTAACACATCAGGGAAAGTCAGTCACACTCTCTGGTACTCTTGAGCCAGAACTCACGTCCCCCATCGGCCACCTGTACTTCCTACTCCTCACCTTCCTCTCGTGACTCGCCGCCGAAGGCGGCATGCATTTTGTTTTTATGCGTTTGCAGCACTTCATGCGGCCTCCGGCCGCATGAAGTGCTGCAAACGCATATTTTTAATTTTTGCTGTCAATCTATCGTTAGCGCGGCCGAAGTAAACTTCATTACTATGCATAGTCTTGTTTTTCGACCCAAATTAGCCCTACCAGTTGCATCCGGGGCCAATCATGTGCATAATACGATTGATAGAGATGTACTATTATAGGAAAATAAGGAAAACAATAAGCCGTAATATGAGGAGGGAGTACTATTTTATGATTGCTCCACAAGAAAATACTCTACCCGATAAAGTCACACAGCCCGTTTATTCGATTGTGGCTCCGGTCTATAATGAAGAGGAAACGCTGCCACATTTTTATGAGCGGATAGTCCGCGTCATGGAGGGAGTGGGTGAACCTTTTGAACTGGTGCTTATCAATGATGGCAGCCACGATCGTTCTTACTCCGTTATGCGAGAGCTGCACGAGCGTGATGCGCGTGTACGCGTCATCGATTTCTCGCGTAATTTCGGTCACCAGATCGCTATCTCGGCTGGACTCGATTATGCTCAGGGCCAGGCGGTCGTGATCATAGACTCCGATTTACAGGACCCGCCCGAGGTGATCCCTGATATGATCGCGCGCTGGAAGGCCGGGGCCGAGGTTGTTTACGCGCAGCGCGCGAAGCGTCATGGCGAGACCAGGTTTAAGTTGCTTACGGCAGCCGTGTTCTATCGCATCATCGCACGCATCACCGCGGTCAATATTCCCCGCGATGTGGGCGATTTTCGTCTGATGGATCGCCGTGTTGTAGACACGATGGTGACTATGCGCGAACATCACCGCTTCATGCGTGGGCTCTCCGCCTGGGTCGGCTTTCGCCAGGAGGCCGTTCCCTACGTCCGCCAGGAGCGTTTTGCCGGTTCCACAAAATATCCCCTCTTAAAGATGATCCGCTTCTCGCTGGATGCTATCACCAGCTTTAGCCACCTCCCGCTCCAACTGGCTACCACCTTTGGCTTTGTGCTAGCCGGTATCAGCCTGATCGGCATCGTCATCGCGATCTTCTTACGCCTCTTCACCGGGGCGATCGTGGGTCAGGCCTCTACCTTAATCCTGGTACTCTTCCTCGGCGGCATCCAGCTCATCTTCCTTGGCATCATCGGTGAATATCTCGGTCGTATCTATGATGAAGTACGCGCGCGCCCCCTCTATATTGTCCACCACCTGCTGGGCATGCAACAGCGCGAGACGCCTGGCGCAAACAAGACTCGCGATTAAAAATAAAGAATAATGATGATGCGTTTGTGGCACATCCTCCGGCCTGCGGCCGGAGGATGTGCCACAAACGCATCATCATTATAGTACTTTCCACCTATGCGAAATACACAATTTGGTCGCGAACTCGCGATTTGTATAATAAATAACAGCGCAGCATGGCTATGTATATATGGCGGCTGTAGGGGCAGAAATAAACTTTAAGAAGTGTGGTAGGGTTGATAGTGTTAGGAGAGGTTTTTTGTTGATGATTGAAACTGCAATAATCTCCTTTTTTTCTGCAAAGATCAGAGCGCATAAACTTTTCTTAACGGCCGTATTTCTGTTTGTGTTCTTCAACAGTCTCGGCTCGCTGGTCGCACTCGGCCAGTCTGCTCCACTTGAAATTGGCAATCGTGTCTGGCTCGACATAAACCAGAATAGTGTGCAAGACGCGGACGAACCTCCCATCGCAGGCGTCACTGTCCACCTCTATGCGGCTGATGGTAGAACGTTGCTCCAGACGACGACGACAGCGGCCGATGGCAGCTACTACTTCTCTATCTCCCCCTATACCAGGTATGTGATCAAGCTGGATAATCCCGCCGACTACACCTCCGGGCCGCTCAAGGACTATGTATTGGATCGCGCTTATTTCGTGCACGGTGCATATTATCCTCACGCGCCAGCTACCCTCCCTCGTCCCAACCGACCACTCGGCTTTGCGGGCAACTACCCACGCTTCTATGTAGCCCCCCATCTCCCTGGTCACAATGACGATAGCTATAATTTTGGCTTTACGATGCTCAATCCTCCCAGCTTGCATATTATTGAGACGCACTTCGGAGGGGGTTACTTCCAGGTAGGGCAGCAGATAGACTATCTCCTCTCAGTCTCCAGCGACCCCGGTGCAGGACCTGTGAACGCGGATCGCCGCATCTTTGTCATCGATACGCTGCCCAAAGGGTTGAGCTTGCTGGCCGCGACAGGCACTAACTGGAAAATTACGCTGCGCGCCGGCATCAGCCCCACCACGCTTACCGCTACCTACACCGAGCCCTATCCACTGCCTCCCGGGGCTGTCATACCGCCAATTGTCCTCAATGGTATTTTTGATCAGGATGCCGTTTCCGCTGTTAGCACATCCGTCACCGTTACAGTTGGCACCCACGCCAATCCCACCAGCACTGATCTTCGTTATAATAGAGCAGCGGATACTGTCTCCGTCACTACTCGTGCCCTGCAGAATGATCACTCTCTGCCACCGGTAGATACATCTAACCCGGCGCGGTCCTCACGTCAATTAAACTCCGATCACGATTCTGGGTCCACGCGTCAGCGCTCCACTCCCACAGTGCCCACTGATATTGGCTACCCCGGTCTGCCAAAGACCGGCAGCAGGGCTGATTTAGCGTCTGCGCGCCAGTAGACGGAACTGCCCCTTCATGCTACACTGAAAGGGCAGTTCCGGCTTAAGGATCAAGGAGGCAAGGATGGCAGATCTCGCGCGGGACGTTCCCAATAACATCGTGGCACAAAAGCTGCCTGACACAAAAGAGATAGGCAACGAAAATGAACGGCTGCTCTTCTTCACCGATGTCATCATCGCTATCGCGCTTACATTGACGGCGGTCTCTATCCATGTTGAAACTCATGTGAACAGGTCGCTGCTGCTGCCCTACCTCTACAGTCTGTATCCGGCCATTCTTACCTATGGCCTGAGCTTCTTCATCACCGCCAGCTACTGGAACGAGCATCGCCGCATCTTTTCCTACATCACGCGCAGTGATCCGCTCATTATCATTCTCAACCTGCTCTTCCTGGTCTTTATCGTCGTCCTCCCGATTACCCATCATTTCTATGAAGCCAACGTGGCGCTGAAAACAACGACGATTGCCTACTATACTATACAATGCCTGGTCGGGCTGTGCCTGTTTCTGCTCTGGGGCTATGCCAGCCAGCGTAAGCACCTGCTGGCCGCTGATCTCCCACCTGCCTTACGTACCTATATTACTGTCCACCTGCTGGCCTTGCCACTGACGTTCCTGTTGTATGTCTTGCTCACTATTTTCTTTCAGCCCGGTGTGACGGCTACGGTCGCGATCATCTTTAACCTCGCCTGGCAGGGCGCGCAAAGGCTCTATATGGGCGCAAGGCATGTTCGTCCCGCGTTCAACGATATCAGGCGCATCCCCTTTTTTAGCGATTGTGTCCTTGCCCTCGCGATTACCTTCACCATCACCCATATCGACTTACCCTCTCTGGGCGCGCATCCATCCGAGCAGGTGGTGCTGCGCGGCCTGGCAGTCAGCCTACTCTCGGTCAATGCCTACATTACGACCTTCGCTGCGATCGCCATCCACTGGTTTTTCCACTACCGCATGTTTCGTTACATCACGCGCAGCGATGGCCTGCTGGCGTATCTCAACCTGGCGTTCTTATTTGGTATTGTGCTGCTCTTTATTCCGGGCATCCTCTATACGTACTATGCCCGCCTGCCACTGGTGGGCCAGATTTACTACGTCTACCAGACCGCGATCGCGTTCCTGCTCCTCCTGATCTGGTTGTACGCCTCGTATAAGCAGCGTCTGCTGAACACAGAGTTGGACAGCCACGAGCTAAAAACTTTCACGTTTCAGATCGTGCGTAACGCATGTATTTTTCTTGTCTCGGCTGTCATCTCTTTCTTTTCGCCCATCACACTGGGCTTTTTATTTTATGGCGTTGTGTACCTGCTCGTGATCTTTCTCTCTTTTTGCGGCTCACGGCTGCGTCTACGACGACGAGCACAGGAGCCACAACAGGGGGCGATATAAGTCACGCAAGATTGGCGCTGCTATTTTCTTTTCATTGTGCTAAATCTTGCCATTATGCGCAAGATTTGGCACAATGAAAAGAAACATTTGTGCACTGCACCTCAGCAGGTGTAGCGAGAGAGATAAGCGAAACAGGTTGTGTTACTAGAGAAAGACGCAGGTACACACAGATGACTGACTACACGGGTAAACAATGTGGCAACTACCACCTGCTGCGCCTGCTGGAGAGCGGGAGGAGCGCGGACGTGTATCTGGGCAAACACCAGGAGACCGACACACCTGCGACCGTCAAGTTGTTCCATGCCCGGCTGTCACAAGCGGAACATGACCTCTTCTTCAGCAAGGCGAATGCGCTTGCCCGCTTAGAGCACACGCATATCTTGCGCATCTTTGACTACGACATCACTGCTCTGGGAGCACTGCTGGCACAGGAATATATTCCTAATGTGACGTTACGCCAGTACTTTCCACAGGGCCGTCCCCTCCCACTCGATACCATCGTCTCTTACATTGCACAGATCGGTGAGGGCTCGCAGTACGCTCACGATCACAGTATAGTGCATGGCGACCTGCGGCCTGAGAATGTGCTGCTGGGCCGTCAGGACGAGGCACTGCTGGATAACTTCACTATTGAGATTATCCAGCAGCATACGCCGGTCGAGCATCCTCTCTATCCGGCGCAGGAAGCGCTCTCGCCGGCCAGCGACCAGTATGCCCTGGCCGCCCTCGCCTACGAATGGCTGAACGGCACATCTCCTGCGCATCTCTCAGCCGACGAGATACGCGAACGGCAGCGCGCCTGGCCTCCATCACTGCGCGACCAGTCCGCTGAAGCTTCGGGTATGAGGCCGGAGACGCGTAAGGCGATGAGCGAACAGATGGCGGCTGAATTTCCCACGTACGCGCACCCACTGTACAAAGCGCTGGACCCCGATCCCACACAACGCTATGAGAGCATACGCGAGTTCGTCGAGCACTTTACCCTGTACTCCAGGATCAGTATGGGAAAGGCTGACGCGGCAGCCAGAACGGAGGTGCGTTCTATTGGGGGCTTCATTTTCAAAAGGGAAGAAGCCAGGCAGGAAGTTCCTGCCGGTAGTCTGCGCAATCCTTTTGGTGCGGGTTCCACATTCAGCACGCATCCTGCGAACGCAGTCTCGCTTTCGCCCGACGGCAAGAGGGTTGCCTTTGGCGGTTGGGACAATACTGTGGTGGTATGCGAGGTCATCGAAGGCGGAAACAGCTTTACCTATACGAACCATACCGGCCATATTCGTGAGATCACCTGGTCCCCGGATGGCCGTTATATCGCTTCCGCCACGTTCGCGATGCAAGATAACGATGTACAGGTCTGGGAAGCTACAACAGGTGAACACGTAGCGACCCTGCCGGGGTATACGCTGCCACTTGCCTGGTCCGCTGATGGGCGCAGCCTGGTCGTATCCTCCGCTGGCACAAATAGTCGTATCAGTATCTGGCATCCTTTCAGCGGCGAGATTTTCTTTACGTACGAGGAGTCGCTGGGGACACGCGCCGCCGCCTGGTCCCCCGCTGGTGAGCGGCTGGCACTGGTGATGGGGAATGGCTATGTCCAGGTCTGGACAGTTCCGCGCGAAGCGTCATCCCATAACGTCAGCTTGCTCACAACCTATCGCGGTCACTATGGGTCGGTGAACGCGCTGGCCTGGTCGCCTGATGGACAATATATCGCCTCTGGTGGTGATGACGCGACGGTGCAGGTCTGGAACGCGGCCACGCGGGAAGGACTTTATATCTATCGTTACCAGGACGAGCACGTAACCAATGTAGGCTGGTCGCCCGATGGACG
>JAABUQ010012014.1_pt1 | contig 10883 bp, 10 predicted proteins | sample 5560001 | NCBI WGS metagenome assembly JAABUQ01 (sample SAMN10711888, study PRJNA513371) | rock metagenome | isolation source: Antarctica rocks | place: Antarctica: Victoria Land, Finger Mt nord | collected 2015-12-18
CGCTCTACCTCGGCTTCTTCCAATTCGTACACAACGCTCGCCGACGTGGCAAAGCCCTGCTGGGCGCCCTCATCGCCGGCCTGGTTGCGTGACGAACTCACCACCCCGGAACCCAACAAGAGCCTCCTCGAATTCGGACATTGCCAGACCACCGTCAGGCAGTTCCTGGCCCTCGCGCAGCAGCCGGTTGATGATGGCGATACGGCCTGACACCAGCCCGATGGCCAACAGGCTTAGAAGGGCTCCTACGGTGTGGATGGGCTTCACCAGCCACGCCAAGCGGTCGCCGAGAAATAGGCCCGCGGCCAGAGTGCCCGCTAAAGCCGCGATCACCGCCGCCCCAAACGCCGTCGAGGTGAAGATTGCCGTGGATGTCAGTGGCCGCCGGGTCTGCCAGGCTTCTGCTCGGATGCGCCAGACGAGCAGCAGGAGCCAAGCTGCTGCGGACCCCAGGATGGCCAGCAGCCAGGGGCTATGCCACATCTCGCCCGGCCGCGGGTCCCCCATCACTCGGGACAAAACCAGGACACCCACGGCCACAAGCAGGTATTGCAGGTTCCGTAATCGGTTGGCTGCCCTGGCGGGGTCGCTCAAAGCGGTGTTCGGTCCCATGACGGGAGCATATACACCCGAGACAGCCGCATAATGGCCGGCCTGGTGTCATATCTTGCAATGAAGTGCAGCCAAGGGCAGGCCGGCGCCTGGCGCCACCCGGCTCAGCAGCATATCCGGGGACGTGCTCGCACCCCGGCCGTACCAGGGGCGATGCAGCGGTTAGAACGCCTGCCAGCGCCAGGACGGGCCGGCCTGCCGCTGGCGTACCGCACAGCGCGCGGGACACCCTGAGCAAACCTCTGGAGGTTTGCACAGAAGTATAAGGCTAGGCAGGCTTACGCGGCCCGACCCGGCCCTGCCTAATGCGAAGCGTGTGACAGACCACGCAAGTCTGCTTAGGCCTGCAGGTAGGCCGCCACCGGGCCGGTCAGCCGCATCCGGCGCGCCACGTCCACGGGGACCAGCCGAGCCGCGACGGTCTCCCGGTTGTCCAGCCGCAGCGGCGGCAAGCGGTCCAGGTGCAGGGTGAAGAAGTGAACCCGGTCGCGGCGGCCGTCCCAGGGGCCGCACAGGACGCCGGCCGGATGCAGGACGGGCGCAGCCAGGCCGGTCTCCTCCGCCAGCTCGCGCCGGGCGGCGGCCTCGGGCGCCTCGCCGCGGTGGACGCCGCCGCCGGGGAACGACCAGCCGGCCCGGTAGGACGCCCGCACCAGCAGCAGCGCCGGCCCGGCATGGACCGCAACCAGTGCGCCCTGGTGCGGCGGCCGCCGCAGCCGCCACCAGGCGCAGGCGAGCGGGAAGCCGAGGCGGAACGCGGCCTGCCAGGCCCGGTCGAGCGGGGTGGCGGCGGGGTGGTCCAGGTCGGGCATGGCGACACCTCCCGGCAACGGCTTGCCTCTGCTGCCTTGAGCAGGGCGCCTTGCGCAGGGGCACCCTACGGCTTGCCGATGCGTCCCGCGATAGGGTAGCCGTGATGGGTCAGCCTCAAAGGACTCCCATGCCCGCCAAAGACGTGAAGAAAGTCGTGCTCGCCTACTCCGGCGGCCTGGACACCAGCGTGATCCTGCGCTGGCTGCAGACCACCTACGGCTGCGAGATCGTCACCTTCACCGCCGACCTCGGCCAGGGCGAGGAACTGGAACCCGCCCGCCGCAAGGCCGAGGCGATGGGCGTCAAGGAAATCTTCATCGACGACCTGCGCGAGACGTTTGTCCGCGACTTCGTGTTCCCGATGTTCCGCGCCAATGCGCTGTATGAGGGGCAGTACCTGCTGGGCACCAGCATCGCCCGGCCGCTCATTGCCCAGCGCCAGATCGAGATCGCCGAGATGGTCGGGGCCGACGCCGTCGCCCATGGCGCAACGGGCAAGGGCAACGACCAGGTGCGGTTCGAGATCGCCTACTACGCCCTGAAGCCCGACATCAAGGTGATCGCCCCCTGGCGCGAGTGGGACCTGACCAGCCGCACCCGGCTGCTGGAATTCGCCGAGCTGAACCAGATCCCCGTCACCAAGGACAAGCGCGGCGAGGCCCCGTTCAGCGTGGACGCCAACCTGCTGCACTCCTCCAGCGAGGGCAAGGTGCTGGAGGACCCGGCCGAGGAGGCGCCCGAGTTCATCTATCAGCGCACCATCCGGCCGGAGGACGCGCCGGACAGCCCCACCGTCATCAGCATGGATTTCTCCCATGGCGACCCCACGCACATCGACGGCGTGGCGCTGTCCCCGGCGGCGCTGCTGACACGGCTGAACGAGCTGGGCCGCGCCAATGGCATCGGTCGGCTGGACCTGGTGGAGAACCGCTTCGTCGGCATGAAGTCGCGTGGGATCTATGAGACGCCGGGTGGCACCATCCTGCTCGCGGCGCACCGCGGCATCGAAAGCATCACGCTGGACCGCGAGGCCGCGCACCTCAAGGACAGCCTGATGCCGCGCTACGCCGAGCTGATCTACAACGGCTTCTGGTTCAGCCCGGAGCGCCGGATGCTGCAGGCGGCCATCGACGAGAGCCAGCGCAGCGTCAGCGGGCGGGTGCGGCTGAAGCTTTACAAGGGCAACGTGACCTGCATCGGCCGCGAAAGCCCGAACAGCCTGTATTCGATGAAGGTCGTCACGTTCGAGGATGACCAGGGCGCCTATGACCAGGTGGACGCCCAGGGCTTCATCAAGCTGCAGGCCCTCCGCCTTCGCCTGGGCGCGATGGCCGGCCGCCGGGGGGGGATGCTGTAGCCATGCCGGTCCACAACCGTATCGCCGGCATGGCGCCCGAGATGACCGCCTGGCGCCGCGACCTGCACGCCCACCCGGAGCTGGGGTTCGAGGAGCACCGTACGTCGGACGTGGTCGCGGCCAAGCTGGCGTCCTGGGGGATCGAGGTCACGCGCGGCATCGCCGGCACCGGGTTGGTCGGCACCCTACGCTCCGGCACATCCCAGCGCGCCATCGGGTTGCGGGCGGACATGGACTGCCTGCCGATGCAGGAGGACAACGACTTCCCGCATCGCTCCACCGCGCCGGGCCGGATGCATGCCTGCGGGCATGACGGGCATACGACGATGCTGCTGGGGGCGGCACGCTACTTGGCGGAAACCCGAAACTTCGACGGCACGGTCCACTTCATCTTCCAGCCGGCAGAGGAACGCGGCGGCGGCGGGTGCGTGATGGTCGAGGAGGGGCTGTTCGACCGCTTTCCATGCGACATGGTGTTTGGGGCACACAACGACACCACGATGCCGGTTGGCGCCATGAAGGCCGTCATCGGCCAGGTCTCCGCCGCCGCGGACGACTTCTGGGTCCGCATCGCCGGGCATGGCGGCCACGCGGCCCGGCCGCACGTCACGGTGGACCCGGTGGTGGTCGGCAGCCACATCGTGCTGGCGCTGCAGGGCATCGTGTCCCGCCGGACGAACCCGCTGGCCAGCGCGGTGCTCAGCATCACGCAGTTCCATGCGGGCAGCGCGGGCAACGTCATCCCGGATAGCGCGGTGCTCAACGGCACCGTCCGCACCCTGGACGCGGCGGTGCGGGATGAAGTCGAGCGCATGATGGGCGAGGTCGTGGACCTGACCGCCAGGGCGCATGGGGCGACGGCGGTGCTGCAGTATGAGCGCGGCTACCCCTCCGTCGTGAACGCGCCGGAGCCGACGGCGCGTGCCGTGCAGGCGGCGGAGCGGCTGCTAGGCGCGGGGCATGTCGTGACCCAGGGACCGCCGGGGATGGGCGGGGAGGACTTCTCCTACATGGCGCTGCGCGTGCCCGGCTGCTTCGTCCGCATCGGCCAGCAGGATGGCGCGCGCGGGGCGGTGCCGGTGCACAATGCACGTTACGACTTCAACGACGACATCCTGCCCATCGGCGCCAGCTTCTGGGCGACGCTGGTGGAGCAGGAGTTGCCGCGGGGCTAGGCGGCCTGCGGCACGTCCGCACCTGCCGTTTCCGGTTGGCCCGCCTTTATCACGGCCCTGCTATGAAAATGGCAACGAAGTTGCTCTGGCCAGCCAGGACGCGCAATTTTCATCCACGGTGGTGCATCTCGCTGGGATGCAGGACGTGTCTCCCCCCGGGATGGAAAGGGAGAAGGCAGCGTTCTACTCGACCAGGTCGCGGCTCCGCAGCAAGGCCGCGGTGCTGGGCGGCCGGCCGCGGAAGCCGGCATACAGCGCCATCGGGTCCTGCGTGTCGCCTGCCGCCAGCACCGTCCGCAGCCGGGCGGCGGTGGTGGGGTCGAAGGGGTCGCCCGCCTCCTCGAACGCCTCCCACCCGTCGGCGTCCAGCACCTCCGACCACATGTAGGAGTAGTAGCCCGCCGCATATCCGCCCCCGGCGAACAGGTGCTGGAAGTGCGCGGGCCGGTGGCGGATGCCGATCTCGGCCGGCATGCCGATGCGGGCCAGGAACCCGGCCTCGAACGCCTCAATGCCGCCAGCGTTCGTGCCGCTGAGTCCGTCCAGCGCCGGGCCGGCGTGCAGCGCCATGTCGATCAGCGCGGCGGCGGTGTACTCGACGCTGGCAAACCCCTGGTTGAACCCGCGCGCCGCCAGCAGCCGCTCGATGAGCGCCTCCGGGATCGGCGTGCCCGTCGCGTGGTGCAGGGCATAACGGCGCAGGGTGCCTGGCGCCGACAGCCAGTGCTCCAGCACCTGCGAGGGGAACTCCACGAAGTCCCGCCGCACGCTGGTCCCCGACTGCGCGGGGTAGCGCACCCGGCTCAGCAGCCCGTGCAGCGCGTGGCCGAACTCGTGGAACAGGGTTTCGGCGTCGGCGAAGCTCAGCAGCGTCGGCTCGCCGCGGGCGAAGTTGTTGTTGTTGATGATGATCGGCGACACCGGCGCATCCATCGCTTCCTGGTCGCGGTAGCTGCTCATCCACGCCCCGGACCGCTTGTCGCCGCGGGCGTAGTTGTCGGCCAGGAACACCCCGACGTGCCCGGCCTGGTCCCGCACCTCCCACGCCCGCACGTCCGGATGATAGGCCGGCAGGTCCGGGCGCGGCAGGAACTGCAGGCCGAACAGGCGGCTGGCGGTGTCGAAGGCGGCGGCCTGGATGTTGCCCAACTCGAAGTACGGCTTCAGCTCGCCCTCGTCGATGGCGTAGTCGGCCCGGCGCACCTTCTCCGCGTAGAACCGCCAGTCCCACGGGGCCAAGGCGTCATTGAAGCCCTCCGCCCGGGCGACCTCCATCAGCCGGTCGCGTTCCCGGGCGGCCTTGCGCTTCGCCGGCTCCCAGACCTCGGCCAGCAGACCCTCGGCGGCGGCGGGCGTGCCGGCCATGGTGTCGGCCAGGCGGAACTCGGCGAAGCTGGAGTAGCCCAGCAGCGCCGCACGCTCCGCCCGCAGCGCCAGGATCTCGGGGATCAGCGGACGGTTGTCATGCGGCCCGTCCTGCGCGCCGCGGGCGATCCACGCCTGATAGGCAACCTGCCGCAGGTCCCGCCGGGTGGAGAAGGTCAGGAACGGCTCTATGAGCGACCGCGCCAGGGTGACGGCGTAACCGTCCAGGCCGCGCTCGGCTGCGGCCTGCTTCATGGCGGCGCGCAGGTCGTCGGGCAGGCCGTCCAGGTCGGACTCCGCCAGCGCCAGGTGCCAGGCCTTCTCGTCGTGCAGCACGTTCTGGCCGAACCCGGTGTGCAGCACGGCCAGGCGCTCGGTGATGGCAGCCATGCGCGCCCGGCCCTCCGGCGGCAGGGCGGCTCCGGCGCGGACTAGGTTCAGGTGCATCCGGTCCAGCAGGCGGCGCTGGTCGGTGTCCAGGTCCAGGGCGTCGCTTTGCCGGTGCAGGGCGTCGATGCGGGCGAACAGCGCCGGGTCGAGGGCGACGGCCATGCCGTGCTGCGCCAGCTTGGGCGACATCTCGACGTCGATGGCCTGCAGCGCGTCGCCGCCGAGGCTGACCACCAGGTTGGAGAACACCGCGCCGGTGCGGTCCAGCAAGCGCCCGCTGCGTTGCAGGGCCTCGACGGTGTTGGCGAAGCTGGGTGGGGCCGGGTCGGCGCCGATGGCGGCGGTTTCGGCCAGGTGCTCGCGCATGGCCTGGTCGAAGGCCGGGGCGAAGTGCTCCGGGCGGATCAGGTCGAAGGGCGGAACCTGGAAGGGCGTGGTCCAGGGATGGAGGAGGGGGTTGCTGCTGTCCATGCGGCGGATTCGGGCAGATGCGGCGGACTGGGTCAAGCGGGTGCTTGGCGGCGCGGGGCAATCGTCAATGATGTGAGAACCGCATCTTCTCCCGGAGGGAGAGGGAGCAGCCATCAGGACGAGGGGTAAACACAGCGGTCATTCTGTGCGATGACGTACATGCTCTGACACAAGGAACACCCTATGCGCCGCCTGATCACTCTCGGCCTGCTGGCCACTCTCACCCTCAGCCTCGGCGCCGCCGCGCAAACGCCGGTCCGCCGCATCCGCGGCACCGTGCAGGCGCTGGACGGCAATACGCTGACCGTGCTGGCGCGCGAGGGCGACACGCTCCGCATCCAGTTGGCGCCCAACTTCACCGTGGCCGCCGTGATCCCTGCCCTGCTGGCCGATGCCAAGCCCGGCACCTTCATCGGCACCGCCGCGGTCGGCCCCAAGACCAACCTGCGCGCCGTCGAGGTGCTGATCTTCCCCGAGGCCATGCGCGGCAGCGGCGAGGGCCACTACCCCTGGGACCTGATGCCCGAGAGCACCATGACCAACGCGACCATCGAGTCCGAGTCCACTGGGGTGGAAGGCCAGGACCTGATGCTGAACGCCAAGGGCGAGAAGCTGAAAGTGTCGGTGCCCTCCTCCGCGCAGGTCGTCACCTTCGCGCCGGGCACGAAGGACATGCTGACGTCCGGCGCGCATGTGTTCATCGGCGCGCAGACGGCCGCCGACGGCACACTGTCCGCCGCCCGCGTCGCCGTGGGCCGGGACGGGCTTACGCCGCCGATGTAGCCGGCCCCGATTGCATTGGTAATGCAGCCCTGATCTCCGCCAACCCGCGCCGGGCGGTGCCGTCCGGGGCGAAGTTGGCGGGGTCCAGCCAGGCCTGCATCGCGGCGCGGCAGGCCGGCCACTCGTTGCCGACGATGCTGAAGTAGGCGCTGTCCCGCAGCCGCCCCTTCATCACGTAATGGGCGCGCAAGGTGCCTTCATAGGTAAAGCCCAGCCGCTCCGCCGCCCGGCGGGACGGGGCGTTCAGCGCGTTGCATTTCCAGACCAGCCGGCGGTAGCCCAGGTCGTCCGCGGCCAACCGCAGCAGCAAGTAGATCGCCTCGGTCCCGGCGCGGGTGCGCTGCATGACCGGGCTGAACCAGATGTTGCCGATCTCGATGGCGGCGTGCTTCGGCTGGATGTCCATCAGCGACAGCCAGCCCGACACGTTGCCGGTGGCGATGGGCCGCACCGCCCAAGCCATCGGGTCATGCGTGCTGGCGCTGTCGGCGGCGAACGCGGCCATCGCCTCGCGGGTCGGGAACGGGCCGTAGCCCATGTAGTCCCAGCTCGCATCCGCCTCCGGCCCGGCAACGGCCCATAGCTCGTTCACATGCCGCCGGTGCAGCGGCTCCAGCACGACATGCGTGCCGCGCAGGGGGACGCGGGCGGGCAGCGGGCGGGGCGTGGCATCGACCTCGGGGCCGACCGGGCGATCCGTCATGCCACGACCTCCGGCACCCGCTCGGCCGGCGGGGTGTTGCGGCTGCGGCCACAGCGCACCAGGCCGTCGATGACCACCATGCCGATGCCGGGCAGGTCGCCGCCCTGCACGCTCGACAGCAGGTCCGCCCCGGCCGAGTGCTGCGCGCGGTCCATGAACACGAAGTCCGCCGCCCGGCCGGGCTCGATGATGCCGCAGTCCAGCCGCCGCATCCGGGCGGTGTTCCCCGTGGCGCAGCAGAACAGCACCTCCGCCGGCACCTCGCCGATCGAGGACAGCATGGACACCATCCGCAGGATGCCCAGCGGCTGCACGCCGGACCCGGCGGGGGCGTCGGTGCCGAGGATCACGCGGTCCATCTGATCCAGTTCGCGCGCATAGCGCAGGGCGGTCAGGGCGGCCAGCTCGTTGCCGTTGTGCACGATCTCGATGCCGCGCCCGCAGCCCTCGCACAGGCAGCGGATCTGCCGCAGCGGCAGCGCGGTGTGGCCGCCGTTGATGTGGCCGATGATGTCGGCGTCGGCCTCCAGCACGGTGTCGGCGTCGATGTAGCCGCTGCCGGGCACGCTGGGGCCGCCGGTGTGGATGGTGCTTTGGATGCCATGCTTGCGTGCCCAGGCGACCATCGTCCTGGCCTCGGAGCCGGACTTGACGCTGCCCAGGCCGACCTCGCCCAGCAGGGTGACGCCCGCGGCGGCCAGGTCGGAGAAGTCGGTTTCGACCATGCCCTGCTCGATCACCGGAGCGCCGGCTAGGACCTTAACGCCGCCGGGCCGGTAGTTGTGGAAGGCGCGCTGGGCGGTGATGGCGAGCGCCTTCAGGCCGACGATGTCGCGCGGGCGGCCCGGCAGGTGAACTTCCCCGGCCGAGACCATTGTGGTGACGCCGCCATTCAGCGTGCTTTCGATCCAGCCAAGCTGGTTCTGCCGCGGCGTCCAGTCGCCGAACACCGGATGAACGTGGCTGTCGATCAGGCCGGGGGCCAGGGCGCAGCCGTGGGCGTCGATGGTGACGCAGGCATCCCCGGTGTCGCAGTCGGCAGCGCGGCCTACGGCGACGATGCGCCCGTCCTCCGCAACGATGGTGTCGGCCTCCAGGATCGGCATTTCCAGCTTGCCGGACAGCAGCAGGCCGATGTTGCGGATGACGAGCTTGCCGGCCTGGCGCTCCGGCCCGGCGGACAGCGCCATGCTAGGCCACCTTGCGCAGCAGGTGCAGGAACTGCCGCCGCTCGTCGGGCCGCAGCAGGGCCAGTGTCGCCTCGGTGATGGCGCGGGCGGCGGGGATAGCCCCGGCCGCCAGGGTCTGGCCGGCGGGGGTGGGCGCCAGCACCACGGTGCGGCGGTCAGCCGGATCGGGCAGGCGCGTCATCAGGTTGCGCACCATCAGGCGGCGCACGACGCCCTGAATGGTCGCCGGGTCCATGGCGCACAGGCGGCCCAGGTGGTTCTGCGTGACGCGGCCCAGCATCACAATGCGGACCAGGGCGGTGAACTGGGTCGGTGTGAGGTCGGCGGCGGCCATGCCGCCCTGGAACAGCGCGACGTGCCGCTGATGGGCGCGGCGCAGCAGGAAGCCGACCTGGTCGTCAAGCTCGTAGCCATCGAGCGGGTCATGGTCGGGTTGCGGTTGTGCCAAAGCGCGCCTCGGTCCGGTCGTTTGCCTGCAAATGATCGGAGGTTGCGGCCAGAGCGTCAACATGGGCTGCGTCAACACGGGCCGGGGCAGCGGTCCCGGCCCGTGAAGCAGGATTGACGCCTACGACAGGGGCTTTCTGCTGCCGCCCCGGGAGGGAGCAGCAGCCAGTGCGGCCCTGGCGTCGTATGCGATTATGCCTATCGGAAGGCGGTTAGTTGACCTTGGCGCCCGGGGCGGCCGGGACTGTCGTGACGATCCGCGGGGTGGACATCGGCGCCAACGGCGCCGTGCCGACGGTTGCGCGGGGCATCGTGGCCGGCGTGCCAGCCATCGGGCCGGCAACGGGCGAGGCCGGCGTCGCGGCCACCACGGGCGCCTTCACGTCCGGAACGGCATTGGCGGCCGCAGCAGCCCGGTGAACCGGCCGAGTGGTGCGGTGGTGCAGGCTGTTCACGTGCGGCGCAACGGGGTGCGCCTGCGCCAGCGCCGGCAGCGCCAGCGAACCGAGCAGCAGGGTCGTGAGCATCAGGCGGGAGGTGATCATGGCGGCTAGTGCTTCCTATGTGCCGGCGTCATTGCCAGCACCCATAAGAAGGGCCTGCATCAAGGCGTCACCGGGGCGGGATCATGTCGCCCCGGTGACATTCGAGCTTGCTGAGTGGGCGAGCCTGTTAGTGCGCCGCAGCGCCCTCCGCACCGATCCCCGTCTCGGACCGGACAAACTGCGCGCGGAACGCCGCCCGTTCAGCGTTGGCCGACCGGCTGCGGTCCAGCGTGGACACCAGCCAGCACACCAGGAACGCCGCCGGCATCGTGAAGATGGCCGGGGACGTATACGGGAACCACGCCGACCCCGCCGGGTGCCCCAGCACCGACACCCAAATCCCCGGGCTGAGCACCGTCAGCACCAGCGCGCCGACCAGCCCGGTGAACCCGCCGAGGAACGCGCCGCGCGTCGTCAGCCCGCCCCACAGCATCGACAGCAGCAGCACCGGGAAGTTGGCGCTGGCTGCGATGGCGAAGGCGAGCCCCACCATGAACGCCACGTTGATGCTCTTGAAGGCGATCCCCAGCGCGATGGCGAAGATGCCCAGCACGACGGTGGTGATCTTCGACACCCGGATTTCCGACCCGTCCGACACCTTGCCGCGGCGGAACACGCTGGCGTACAGGTCGTGGCTCACGGCGCTCGCCCCCGACAGGGTCAGGCCCGACACCACCGCCAGGATGGTTGCGAACGCCACCGCCGAGATGAAGCCCTTCATCACGTCGCCGCCGACCGCGTGGGCCAGGTGGATGGCCGGCATGTTGCCGCCGCCCAGCAGCCCGCCCGTCACGGCGTCAAGGTACGTCGGGTCTTGGCTGACCAGCACGATCGCGCCAAAGCCGATGATGAACGTCAGCAGGTAGAAGTAACCGATGAACGTCGTCGCCCAGAACACCGATTTCCGCGCCTCCTTGGCGTCCTTCACCGTGAAGAAGCGCATCAGGATATGCGGCAGCCCCGCCGTGCCGAACATCAGCGCGATGCCCAGCGAGATCGCCGAGATCGGGTTCGCCACCTGCGGCCCCGGCA
>JAABUQ010012015.1_pt1 | contig 10883 bp, 16 predicted proteins | sample 5560001 | NCBI WGS metagenome assembly JAABUQ01 (sample SAMN10711888, study PRJNA513371) | rock metagenome | isolation source: Antarctica rocks | place: Antarctica: Victoria Land, Finger Mt nord | collected 2015-12-18
GGCGCGTGCCGCTCAAACCGCTCCAGAACCGAAGACCAAACCGAACCAACCGCAACAGGACCTGTGCTCATCCACCAGAGCTGGAGTGTCAGAAAACACCCTGAAAGGGGTGATACTAAGGCCGTAATGGATTAGATGCGCGCCACGCCCATCAACGACCTGATGACTCGGCAGGGAACGATCCACGCCGACGGGCGCGTGGTCCGACCGATGTACCTGATGGAGGTGAAGCGGCCGGGGCAGTCTACCAGCCGCTTCGACAGCAGCCGGATCGTGTCGGAGATACCCGCGGCAGATGCTGTCCGGCCCCTCGCTGAAAGCGACTGCCCCCTTGTGTCCCGCTGAGCCTGCGGGGCTGCCCGGCACCGGTTCCGACCGGGTTGGTCAGCCTGGTTTCAGGCCATAGAACGCGATTGCTCCAGTTGGAAAACCGGTGAGCTCCTTGCGGAAGGCGGTCAGCCGCACGGCCTCTCCGAGCGGCAGATAGGGAGCGAATGCCGAGCTGCGGCGGGTGCGCCGGGACCGCGGCGAGCTGGCCGGCCCGGACGTGCGGCTTGAGACCAAGCACGGCGCGGCGGACTTCGCGGTCGGCGACCGGGTGCAGTTCACCGACACGGACAAGAAGCGGCACATCTACAACGGCAACGCGGGTTTCATCACCGGCCTCGACACGCGCACTGGGCAGGTGACGGCGCGGCTGGACGCAGCGGCGGCAGCGGCGTTGTTGCATGGACTTGGGATGCGGGCGCAGTTGCCCCAGCCCCGGCTATGGTTCAGGCGATGCGGACGGAGATCGGGCGTCCCAATTCCAGCATGTGGTTGAGCGCATGGATGGCCACGTCCACCTCGGTCGCCCGACGCCGGTCGGTGCGTGAGCGCAGCCCGTCGCCGATCACCTGCTTGAACCGGCCGATGGCTGCCTCGGCCCGAGCCCGCGTCGTGTAGCCGGAGGCTTTCTGCCATGCCACGCGTCCGTGCTCGGCGATGCTGTGCAGGTGGCGATCCCGCTGCGTGGGCGCGGTTTCGGCCGTCTCGCTCGGCACGGCCGTGGACCGCGGCGGCACGATGATCGCCGCCTCAGGATGGCGCTGGGCAACCGCGGTAGAAACGCCCTCCTGGTCGTATGCGCCGTCGGCGGTGAACGAGGCCACGGGTCCTGCCACTTGGTCGAGCAAGGGGCCGACCTCGGCACCGTCGTCCCTTTCTTTGTTGGTCAGTGTTGCTGCGACGATCTGGCCGGTGTCGGCATCCAGGCCGATGTGCAGCTTGCGCCAGGACCGGCGCACCTTGGTGCCATGCTTCTCGATCAGCCACTCGCCGGCCCCGCAGAGCTTCAGGCCCGTGCTGTCCACCAGCAGATGCAGGGGGCCGGCGTCACGGCGCGGCCGTGGGCGCGGCACCTCCAGCGTCTCCGCCCGGCGGCTGAGCGTGGTATGGTCCGGGACGGCCAGAGTGAGCCCGAGCAGGTGGATGATGGAACCGATCAGCCCCTCGGTCTGCCGCAGCGCCAGGTGGAACACGGCCCGGAGCGTCAGTGCCGTCAGGATGGCCAGGGGCGAATACCAGCGCTGCCCGCCCTGGGTTGTGCGCGGCTCGGCCGCCCAGGCTGCGACCGCCTCGTCGGTGAACCACACCGTCAGGCTGCCGCGCTGACGCAGAGCGGCATCATACGCGGCCGAGTTGGTGACCTTGCGCTTCTGCTTGGGAATGTGGCGGCGGCGGTCTTGGTTCAGCTTGAACGGCAAGGTGGGCATCCAGGGATCAGACGAGGGATGGTCTTCCTATGTCAGCCCGACCTGCAGCGCCACCCGAGGGTCCATGCAACAGCGCCGCCCAAGCATCACAGGCCGGATGCCTTTGGCGCCGGTCATACAGTTTCGGGCAGCAAAGCCGCTTCTGGTTGCGAGTTCTGTACGCTCGCGACAGCAGCAGGCAACTGTCGCATCTCGTAATGCAGGGTTGCTTCGGCAGCGCCTGCCTTGGGCTTCGGACGGTCTGGTTCCACGCGAACCTTGCCGGTCGTTTCCCAATAGAAGGTGGCACCACCGCCACTCGGACCTATTCGCTTGTGCCGCAACAGGTATCCATTGGCGACCAAACGTTCCAAGTCGACATAGATGCGCACCAAAGGCAGGTCCAAGCAGTGGTGCTGGCGAACGTGATCCGAGACCGCCTCACTGTGAGCGTGAGGCTCGAGTTGCTCAACGACCTCATGAAGTAGCCAGCGACGCTCTTGATGGTTCATCGCAACCTCCAGGGACAACGAATGCTATGGACGTCCGCAGGATCCTCGTCGGGTTCGCTTGAGAAGCTCGTCATCCCCGACAACCCAATCAAGAGCATTACGCCACGACCAGGATGCTGCCCAGCAGCAGTTTGACCAAGGATGGCAGGAGGTGCCGAGGATCAGACGCAGCCCTCGACGGCACCAGAACCCTCAACTGCCCCATGTCGCCGGGACGCATGCAATGCCGCGAGGCCGGCGAGGAGGGCGGGAAAGCCGCCCCCTTCCAGCGTGAGCGCAACTTCCGCCTTCTCCAGGCCGGGCCGGGCGGCGGTGCCGGCGAAGATCACATCCTCCATCTCCGCCCCGTGGAGCGTGCGGGCATTGCCCTCTCCCATGGCTCAGCGCAGCGCGACCACGACGTTGCTCCTGCAGCAGCCGTTGGGTCCGACCAGGCCGGTGAGGTCAAGCAGCAAGTCGAGCGCGACCGGGTCGGCGAAGGTCTGGGTGCCTGCGATGCTGAGCCCGGGATGCGAGGGGGCCATGGCCGGGCAGCATCGTCGCGGCGCCCAGCGCAAACTCCCCAACTAATTCTGCTACGCGCGATAACCCAGCCTATCGCGCGTGCAAGGGCGTGGCGAGAGGCGGCTGGGATCGATCGATGTCGCGAACTGCTCGTTCGCAAGAATCCTCGGTCAATCGACGGGTCAGACCCCGGAAAGCGTGCCAGTTCGGGATAATCCGACTGCCTGTCCGCGAGGTAAGCGCTGAGGTTCGCAACACAGGATGGTCTGGCCCGCCTGCCAGACCGGGCCAACGAAGCCCTTGGGGCCGCAGCGTGCATCGCACCTCGTCCCGCCACCTGCACCTCGGCAAGCGGTGTGATGATGCCTTCTCGCCGGACGGCCTCCGCCCGGCGCTCGTCGGATGCCGAATGCAAGGTTTGTTGGGCTGAGCAGGCTGGCGCGACCATCACATTCACAACCTCTGTGGATTGCGAACAAGGCAACTTTTATCCCGAACTCGAGAGCTTTATTGCGGATACGAGATCACATAAGCAACTGAAATCGTTCGAAGCGACCTCTCGGGGTCTCGAACACGCGACAGCCGGAACCGGCCGACCGGCCTGATGCCCGCCCCGGCGCCAGCCGCATCCCCCCTGCCCTGCCCCCTGCCCTGCTCGCTCCGACGCCGGCGTGCTGATCGGGCGCGAGGCCAGCAAGCGCTTGTGTCAAGGCGTTGTTTTGAGAATGCCATTCCCAGGTAACCTCGGAAATTGATAGTGCGTTATCAGCAAAGGATTTTTCATGCTTTGGGTTTGCCTTGATTTGAACTACTCCATCGCCCCTGCCCTCCCCCGCACTCTCGGCGAGAAGTTCAAGAAGGCCCAAAACCTAACTCGACAACAGAAGAAGGTTGAGGAAGGCGGCAACGTCATGCTGCCAATGCGGAAAACGCCATAGGCATGTCGCTTTGCGCATTAGGTTCGCAAGTCGCGGTCGGACAAAGTCCGGGCCGCCCGCGAACACGCCCTCGCCGCCCGAATGACACAGTCCGACTCGAATCGGATCGGCCTAAGTCACAGCACAATGTTGAAACGAAGGAGGAACACGTCGAGTGGTCCACCCTGCGCGCAGAAGCCGCTGCCAGGTAGACCAGGTAAGCAAATGAGCACAACCGGCCAGAGCAAAAGAACCCGACTCGATTGAGCGGTTCCAGGAGGAGGACGCGGCTTTGCTGCAGGACGCGGCGGAACAGAAACCAGTCGAGCCCATACCAGAGAAGCCCGCTGAAGTCCCCTCCACAAAAGGACTTGGGCGGAAGGGCACCGATTGGGCAGACGTGCCAGACTCGCCCGCGCCCTCTCTTTCCCCGATCGTGAGAGTGGCTAGGATCGGAGTCCGTAAGCTAGGGCCTATCTGATAGCAAAATGCTTGCACTAGCGACTTGATAGCAGGATGCTTAACCTTTCTAGCTGCTAGCACCCTGTCGGAGTGAGGTTGCGAGCGTTTTTGCGTGCCTGGGCCAATCGTGCGTTGCTGGGTGCCGCTGAGGCGGTTTTCAGCGGTCGAACTCGCTGGCTGAAGAACACGGCGGCCAGAATGGCACCGCCGCGGGGCGCGACGGTGCCATCCCAGGCCCAGTTGGCACGCTTGCGCCTCAGTTTGTGACCGCAAGGACGAACATCCGCTTCATGTTCCACGCCATGGTCACGAGGGTCCACTCGCCGCGGACACGGTCGAGGCCGCGGAGTAGGAACTGTCGAAACCCAAGCACCAATTTGATAATGCCGAACACCGGCTCGGGCGTGTGCTTGCGCAAGGCATAGAGCCGCTTGCCCTCGAGCGTCTGGAGGCGGTGGCCCATTGCCGCAAGCGGCGTGGGGTCCTGCGGCTGCGGCGGTGGCCCGGCGAAACGCTCCCCGAGCGAGGGATGATGCGCTTCGCGCGCCAGCGCGACCAGCGGATCGATCCCCGCCGCGGCGCAGGCTTCCACGTTGGCCTCGCTGAAGAAGCCGTTGTCCGCGAGCAACGCGCCAACCCGGCCAAGCGCATCGGGCAAGGCGGCGATCTGGTCCAGCATCGGCTCTAGCTGCTGCGTGTCGTTCGGCGTCTGGGTGGCATCGGCCGCGATCACCAGCAGGCTGCCCGCGGCCGCCACCGCTTGTGCGTTGTAGCACTGCTCGAACCCGCCGCCCGCCACCGGCACGATGCGCGATTGCTCGTCCGTCAGGTTAACTTGATCGGTGGGAAGCGGTCCCTCGACCGGCGGCGCGGGCGGCCTGCCACCGGGCTTCTTGCCGGTCACCGCCGTTTTGGCCGCCCGTTGCGCCATCTTGGCGTCATGCTCGGCCTGCTCGCGGTCGTGGCGCTCCTTGGCTCGCGCCTCGATGGTGGACTTTGCGGTGGCAATCGACGCCAGACGCTTCTCGCGCCGCGCCAGTTCTTCAGGGATCGACATCCCGTCCGGCACGTCCGCCTGATCCGCCGCCTCGGCCTTCGCCGTCAGATCGGCCACCTCGGCCTGCAGCTGAGCCTCGATCTTGCCCGCATGCTTATATGACAGCGCGCTGTGACGGCTGGCGTTGGCGTGGATCTTGGTCCCATCCAGTGCCACCGTGCCCAGCTTCAGCACGCCCATCTCGCGGGCCACGCCCAGCACCTGGGCGAACAGCGTCCCGATCTGCGGGAGAAAACGCCGCCGGAACGCAGCGATCGTGTCGTGATCGGGATGCCCGCTGGCGGCGATGAAGCGGAACGCCACGGAGTCGTAGGTCGCCCGCTCCAGCTTGCGGCTGGAAAACACGCCGGTGGCATAGCCATAGACGATGATGCCCAGCAGCAGTTGCGGATGGTAGGATGCCTCCCCCGATCCACGGTAGCTGCCGGCCGTCGCCCGCAAGTCCAGCCCTGCAACCACCTCCACGACGAACCGGGCCAGGTGCCGCTCCGGTAGCCACTCGTCCACCGAGGGCGGCATCAAAAAGCCAGTGTCGCGGTCGATCATGCGGAAGTTGCTCATGCGGAAGGTGTCCGGGCGGGGAGGAAGGCGAACCGATCCACCAATCCTACAGCGTGCATCCGCGTCGCGTTAAGTCCGACAGGCTGCTAGGTCGCGGCTTGCACTGCCAAGCTGTTGATTTATGAGGCGTAGCAGAACTCTACCAGATAGCTGTGTGCTACGAAGGTAGCTTGTTGCTTTTATGTCGCATCCGCAGAGGACTATCAGACCCCTAGCAGATAGCACTGTGCTGCGCCGTAGCTGACTGCTACCGAATGCATAGCAAACAGTTGAGTCTAACATGCTATCCGATAGCTCTCAGCACTCAAGCTGCTACGTGGAAGGACGCTTGATGCCGGTGATAACAATGGCAAGTCCAAAGGGCGGCTGCGGCAAGTCAACCGCAGCAGTTCTGCTCGGTACCCAGATCGCCGATAGCGGCGCCTCTGTCACAATCATCGACGCTGACCCAAACAGGCCGGTCTCCCGTTGGGCTACGCGCCCCGGCAAGCCGACAAACCTGACCCTGGTCGACGACGTGACCGAGCAGACGATCATCCGGGCAATAGACGACGCAGCGCGCAAGACCGCATTCGTAATCGTCGATTTGGAGGGAACGGCCTCGATGACCGTGGTTTACGCAATTAGCCGGGCCGACCTAGTCATCATCCCGACATCCGCGTCGCTTCTCGACGCAGTCGAAGCCGTAGCCGCTGTCCAGCTGGTCCAGCGTCAGGAAGAGGCATTCAGGATGAGGATACCATCTGCCGTGCTCTTCACCAAGACTAGCGCGGCGATCCGTACCCGGACGCTTAGGAGTATCGAGGACGAGCTGGCCGCCAACGACGTGCCGGTATTCACGGTCAGGCTGCACGAGCGAGAAGCATTCCGATCGATCTTCTCGTTCGGGGGGACGCTGTCGAGCCTTGACCCGAAGAACGTCCGCAATATCCCAGCAGCCGTTGAAAACGCACAGGCATTCGCAGCCGAGGTTATTAAAATGCTAAAGAGCCAGAGGGCTGCAGACGCGGCGGTTGCCTAATGTCAGATCGAGCCAGCATCTTCGAGAAGTCAAAGCTCGACATCGGCAGCTTCGCGCCACGAACTGACGACACCGCCAGGCCGCCGCCGGAGCAGCTTGAGGAACTGACGCGCGGCTCGAAGTTCCGTAGCAGGGGAGGGGCCGAACCACCTCCCGTCGTTACCCGTGTCCAGCAGCGGCGTCGCCGTACCGGCCGGAATGTTCAGTTCAATATCCGGGCGACACAGGAGGTTATAGACGATTTCAGGGCGCTCTCCGAGGAGATGGACTGGCCCGATGGTTTGACCCTCGAGAAGGCGCTGCAGGCGCTTAAGGCTTCGCTGGCAGGGCAGGGGAGATGATCCTCGAGTCGCGTGTGCCATCTTGCGAGGGTCCAGGGCTGCCATCCCACAGGGGAAGCGTGGCATCTTGCGATAGGAATGTGGCTTCTTGCGAGATGGCAACTAGTAAAAACAACGAGTTGCGAAGTTATCCCGTGGCTTCTAGCGAGCAAGCTAATAAGTAGTAATAATCTATTAGCTTCCTCGCAAAAGGGCACAGCGACAAGCGACCCTCGTTCATGCGATTAGACGTGGGTGCAATCGGGCAGGGCAGAAGCCTACGAGGTCGCGACCATGGGAACAGTCCACGACATCCTCGACGCCAAAGGCAAGCAAGGCGCTATCCAAGCTGGTGTGGACCGCGGTGTGGTTGAAGCCGCCAGCTTGTATATGTCCGATGAAGATGGAAGTCTCGGGTTTGCCTTCAGTGGCTGGGCTCAATGTGCTCTCCCTCACCGCCGCTTGGAAGATGATGCCCGTTGGGAGATAGCCGGTGAGCGAGTCCGTCTTGTCGTAGAACCAGGCCTCCGCCCAACGGCGGACGACGGTCCAATGGAGCACGTCGGCGTCCCCTATGGCTCGGTAGCCCGTCTTATCCTACTGTTCTTACAGACTGAGGCGTTACGGAAGAACACGCGAGAAGTCGAGCTCGGCGGTAGCCTTAGAGAGTGGCTCACCAGGATCGGCGCAAGCATTGGTGGGACGAACGCGCGAGCGGTCCGAGATCAGGCGGAGCGCATCAGCCGATGCCGCCTGACTTTCCACATTCATGGATCGGGCAAGGTCGGGCTGGTCAACCAGAGCATCGTGGACCGGGCGCTGTTCATCGACAGCGAGACAGCGACGAGGCAGGGGAGGCTATCGCTGGAATGCGCTAAGCTTTCAGAGGGGTTCTTTGAGCAGCTGAAGAAGCATCCGGTCCCGATAGAGGAAGCCGCGATCAAAGCGATTAGCAACAATCCAGCTGCACTCGATGCATATTTGTGGCTGGCCTACCGGCTCCATGTGCTTTCTAGCGATAAGCTCATCACCTGGAAGGCACTCAAAGCGCAGTTCGGCACCGGATACAAAGAACTTTACCACTTTAAACCACGCTTCACACAGGCCCTCGCGCTCGCCACGGCCGTCTATCCAGCCGCCAAGATCGAGATATTGGAACAGGGGGTGGTTTTGAAACCCTCAAGGCCGCCAGTAGCGCCACGGCATATCAGCAGCAGGTAGCCTCGCAAGAAGGCACACATGGACCCCTCGCAAGAAGGCACAGGTTTGCTCGTCTCGGCGACATCGATCCCCCTGGTCTTAACCACGTGTACAGCGATCGGGATCCGGGCATACCTCGACCGAGCCAGAGATTGCCACGGATGGCGCGGGCAGGGCGGGGCAGGGCCTTTCCGACACAGCGCCTCATATCCAAACCCGCAAGATACGCGAGCACCTCTGATCCGGTAATTGTAAATCAGCGTACCTAAACCGTCATACTTGGCCCGACCGACGTGAGGTGTACAGAGGCTTAATCCCCGTTTAGCTCTCGGACAGCAAGCACGCGGACGCAGGCGGCGGTGACAGGGTCCCTCGGCTTCAGCAGCAAAGACAACAAATGACCCAGGCTTGCAAAACAAGCGTATTATGTTACTGGTAACGCAAGCCATAAGTCATTGATGTGACGTTGCTCATGCGGGTGTCTTGCAATATGCCCATCATAACCGGGGCTATGCGCTTAATGGAGGTCTTGAGTATCAATCTGGGGCCTTATGATATGCCGGATGGTCGTGGTGCCCTTCCCTGCCCCGCTGTGGGCCGCGGCGGACCTGCACCGTGCTGATCGGCTACCTCCCCACCTGCGACGAGCCTTGTACCGAACGCGATGCACACCGCCAGGTGCTGGCCAATGCCGGATGCGGGCAGGTCGTGGAAGAGCAACCTGGCACAAAGGACGGCGTCCAGCCTGAGCTGGATGGCCTGCTCGCACGCCTGCAGCCGAGCGACGTCCTGGTCGTATTGCAACTGGATAACCTGGCCCGGTCCTTGCCCGATCTGGTTGTCGCGATGCAGCGTGTCACCGCTGCCGGCGCCAGTCTGCGCAGCCTTGCGGAGGCCCTGGACGCCTCGGCATGCCGTGAAACGCCGCCGAATGGGCCGCCGATCGACACCAATGCGGCTCTGGGTCGTCCGAACCGGCATGAAAGCCACGGCGTGCCGGAGCGAATGGCTGCTGGCCATCCTGCCGTACCACCACCGCTCCAACGCCACCGCGGAGGGCGGCCGCCGAAGCTGTCCTGGCAGCAGCAAGGGGCGGTCCTCGACGAGGTGCTCTCGGGTCGGCACAACGCTACCGATATGGCTCGACGCTATCGAGTCAGTGAGGCCACGATCAGCCGCCTGCTCGCCGCCCATCGTGCAGAGGGTTCGGCCTCGTCAGCGCGCGGGCAGGCGGATGCGAGCGGCGCCGGCCGGATTGGCGGCGTGTTGCCCGCCTCGGTCCGCGCACGGTGGACAAGCTGCAACGGGCCGGCATCGTCACCATCGCTGACTTCGTCGCCATGGACGCCAAGATGGTGCGCGACATGCTGACCGTCGTCGGCTCCCGCGTCCAGGCCGAGCTGCGCGGCGTGTCCTGCATCCCGCTCGCCCTCGCTGCCGCAACCCGCAAGGGCGTCGCCGTCACCCGGTCCTTCGGGCACCCGGTTACAACCTGGCAGGAGATGCGGGAAGCGGTCGCCGCCTATGCCAGCAGGGCAGGGGAGAAGCTCCGGGCCGAGGGCCTGCAAGCGTGCCACATGGCCGTGTTCCTGCAAACCAACCCGCACCGCCCGCACGAGCCGTGGCACTCCGGGCAGCGGGCCGGACGGATCGAGCCGACAGCGGACAGCATGGCACTTATCACCGAAGCGCTGCGGATGCTGCGGCCCCTGTGGGTGCCAGGCCTGCGATACTTCAAGGCCGGCGTCGTCCTGAACGACCTCGTGCCGGAGCAGGCGCAGCCACGCATGATGTTCGCCACCCGCGACACAGCAAAGTCGGCCAAGGTGATGGCCGCGCTCGATGCGGTGAACGCCCGCTACGGCCGCGGCACGCTGCGGCCGCTCGCGACCGGGATCACCCGCACCTGGGCGACCCGGCACGACAGGCTGTCGCAGCGCTACACCACACGGCTGGAAGAGATCCTGGTCGCCACGGCCTGGTGACACGCCAGCGCCCGCCTAGACAGCGCGCAAGCCCATCGCCATGCCAGCCAGCGCCGCCGCGGCCCGCAGGTCGGCGTCCTCCCCGCCCGCCGCACGCTGCGCCAGCAGCATCCACACGTCACGTATGGTGGCCAGCCTGCCCGCCGCGACGAGGGCGGCCTCGGCACGCTCGACCAGCGCCTCAGCCCGCGGGCCGGCGCCGTCCTCAACAAGGTAACGGGCCTCCCACGCAACACGGACCTCGGCCGGCAACTCAACCAACGCCTGGCGGGGGCGGCGGTCATAAGCCGGACAGGCCAGCGCGACCTCCGTCGGATGATCCATGATGGCCCTCCCTGGTAGGGCGAGGGTCATCCCCGCACCGCACCGCCGAACCTCCCCCGGCGTGGCGCGAACGGATACCAGCGCCAACACCCCATTGCTTGATGCAGCGCCGGCATCGTCCCGGACGTCAGCACCAGCCCTCCACCCCAAGCCTCTGGGCGTGGCCCCCGCGAAGCCGCGGGGGCCGGGCTCTATCGCCGCAAGCGCGGCGACGGAGCCACGCAAGCGCGCGTCTCCGCGGCTGCGCCGTAACGATCCCTCACGCAAGCAAGGAAGCGCAGCGCCAG
>JAABUQ010012016.1_pt1 | contig 10881 bp, 13 predicted proteins | sample 5560001 | NCBI WGS metagenome assembly JAABUQ01 (sample SAMN10711888, study PRJNA513371) | rock metagenome | isolation source: Antarctica rocks | place: Antarctica: Victoria Land, Finger Mt nord | collected 2015-12-18
TGGGACGAGGACCGCGTGGCGCCGGCGGCCTGCGGCGTGCTGCACTGCGTCGCCAGCGACGCCGCGCCGCCGCATGGCCGGCGGCGGCGCCCGCGCCACGATGAGCAGCAGGGCGTGGACTGGGTGCGGGCTCAGGTCAGGTTCCCCCCCGAGCCCAGGCTCGGCGCGAGCCGTGGGCGCCGGCTGCCTGCAGGCCGAGGAGGGCTTGCCTGTTGCCATGCTGTGCCAAGTCAGCCTGGGAAGCGCGCACAGCCGTTCCGTGAGCTGTGCACAGCCCCTGCCAGGCTGCGACAGCGCGCGCGCGGCCGCGGCGCTCCTAGCACAAGGACGGCTGCCGCGGCCTGAGGCCCGGCCTGAAGGGCGCTGCAACAACGCGGGCGGTGTTGCCAGCTGCGGGAGAGGTTTAGGGTAGGGCAGGGCTGGCAGCCGCGCACAGGGGTGCCACGCGCTGCGGCTCGCGCAGGTGGACGCGCTGGACCCCGGCACATGCCTGATGTGGATCTTCGGCTCGCTGCTGCTGCTCTTCTGGCTGATGTTTGCCTTCTACGGCGACCTGTTCGACCGGGCGCGCGCGCTGCCCTGGCCCCAGAAGTTTTCTTGCGTCCTTGAACTCGTGCGGGAGCCCCTGCAGACCCGCACATCGCTTACAGGAGAGCAGAAGCACCTGTAGTGTCACTGCGTGGCATGCATGGACTTGCTTAAGGTGTGAGGCATGGTTCGGCGGCACTGAGTCTTGCTCCAAGCAGCGACGGCTGTAAAGTGAGGCGGACGTCCTGCAACTGCACCGACACTGTTTGCGCGCGCGCCGGAGGGCCCCAGGGCGGCTCACAGACGCGCACAGGGGCCTGTGGGTGTTACCGAGCGCCGAGGCAGCCTGGGGCACCCGGACGCACCAGATGCGCCGCGAGGCTGAGCGCCGCGCGCGCGCGCGCGCGCAGCCATCCGTGGTGATGCTGGCCACGATGACGGTCGCCTTCCTGGCGCCGTGGGCGGCGAGCGCGCTGGCGGCGCCGGCCGCGCGCCTGTGGGGCGGGCCGTGCCTGCCCGGGCGCGGCGGGGCGCGGCGCGCAGGCGGCGCGCCGCGGCCGGCGGCCGGCGCGGGCGCGAGCTACGGGGGCTACCCCGGCTACGCTATCCCGCCGCGCCCGCCCGCGCTCGTGCCGCCGGGCCAGTAGCGGCAGGCGCGCACGCACGGGGCGCGCACGGGGCGCGGCCGCCGCTGGCTGCAGCTACGGGGGAGTTGCGCCGCCACGTAGGCGTGCCTAGTCGTGCAGCGGCCCCGGCGGGCACTGTGAACCCGCTACATAGGAGACGCTCGAGCGCGGCATGCGCGCATGTGGCGCGCCAGCCCGTGCAGCCGCGTGCGCCGAGCGAGCGCCGCTGACAAGAGAGTGCTCGCGGACGCCAGCGGTCCGAGATCGTCGGCACCCCGGCCCGGCCTGGGCATCTGCGGGGCGCAAGCGTTGTTGCCGTGCTGGCAGGTGGCGGCGGGGGTCGCTGTGTGGTGGCCGCTGCCACGGCTGCGCACACGCGCCGCCCCGCACGCGCTGCAGGGCCTCCTGATCTGCGCCGCTTCCGCCGCGCGCCGCGAGCTGCACTTAAGGCAGGTGCATGGGCGCGAGAGGCATCTGGTGGGGCGCGGGCGCGGCGCTGAGCCCGGCCCTGGTTTCTTTTCCGCATATGCAGTGTACCCGCGCCACAGTGAAAAGCGGTGACGGCCTGCAGACCGGTGCAGCGGGCCCTGGCGCTACCTTGCGGCCGAGGGCATGGCAATGGAGGAGTGCGAAACGTCGCGCAGCCCAGCCCTCGCCGGCGTCCTGTTGAATGTCGTTGAGCGCGGGAAGCGCGAGTAGCGAGGTCATATCCAGGGCGTCATTGTGACAGGGATGGTGGCTCGGAACTCGCATGTCAAGGCCTGCGATGTGCTGGCTCGCTCAGCAATGCAGGCCCCAGTCTGGGGGTCCTTGTTGAGAGCGGGAGCCGGCAGCGGCTCTCTGCATGTAACTTGCCGCTAACATTTTCTTTTTGAGCGGCACCTGATTTGCAGCATGGTGGGTGATGATGTGCGCAATGCATGGCAAGTGCCAGGCCGCTGAAGGGAGGCGAGCGCGTGCTATCTGCGTATACGCAAACTCCGTTGTACTTGCGGGGACGTGTGTTGTGAGATGCGCACGGAAGCTGTGTGCTTACATGAGCCTTTTAGACTGGCATCATAGCAGGGGGTTTTCCTGCTTAAACAACAGATGTGTATAGTATGCAACAATTGCTTGCTGCAACCCAACACTTTGGCTGTGCATGCACCCTTTCACGGCATGTTTCATGGTAGCTAGTGAGCGCGGCACGAAGATGTGTTACAAGGCGGGGCGCCGTGCGCTGGCGGCTCGTATGCATGACTAAAGCCCCAGCACCTGTTGGGCAGTGTGGGCGCTCCCCCTCCCCGACGCGCACCCTGCTGGATGATTCATCACATCTATCGTTTTCAGTGAATTTCTGCCCGCGTCAAACATGAAGGGCGCCGGCAGGCAGCGCCCTCCACTCATACATCGCACCCACCCCTGGCGGATCACACACGCAAGCCTCGCCGCCTGGTGCTCTTTGACAACGACCTGCCCTCGCACCCAGGGGCTTCGGCCTGGGTTCAGAGCCTTGCGCACCGCATCGCGGCCCCTCCCACAGTCTGCATCCCTTTTACACACAGTCTGGCTCCCGCCGGTCGGAGTATAGCTGAAGCACCACACAGGCAGGGCACCAGGCACAGGCCGCCCACCACAGACCCTGACGCCAGGGTCGGCGCCCCTCACGCGTCCCGCTCGCGCCGCCGCGCGCTCCCGCCGCGGTCGCGGTCGCGGTCGCGGTCCCGGTCGTCCTCGCGGGGTCGCTTGGCCGACCTGCGCGCGCATCACCCGGCCTCCACTGACCTCAACTACGTACAATGAGCAGCTCCTTTATATATCAGTATACCAGGCAGCACACACAATAGCGCAGACGTACTTTACAGAGCAGGCCAAGCCTACCTGACAGCGAGCTGCACGTTCATGTGTTGCTTGAAACTCTGGCCTTATGCAAATTCGAATCGCCAGATGCTGGTGATACCCTGGGAGCTAACAGATTGCGGCAATAGCTGTGCTTCACGATGTCTTGTACCTGACTGCGGCAAGGAGGCAGAGCTCATGAACAGCGCGCTGCCGAGTCACAACCCTCCTGCGGGTAAGCTCAACGACTTGCAGGAAACTCGGGATGAGCTGTGTAGATAAGACAGAGCATGCGCCCGTGCGCACCGGTCGTCGCGGTCCCCGCGGTCGCGCCGGCGCTCGATGCCGTTCTCCTCGCGGGGCGCGTCGCGGTCGCGGTCGCGCTTGCGGTCCGCGCGCTCGCGGTCCCCCCGGTGCTCCCCCTCCTCGCGCTCCCCGCCCTGGGCGCCCGGCGCGGCTCCACGTCAGCACACACGACCAACCTGAAACGATTATTCAATGCAGACAACTGCTTGCGTTGCTCTGGGCACAATCACCATAGCTCACGCTTCATACAAGGACGAACACTCCCTGCCAGCACACAAGCAGCGACCGTTCCGCCAAAGCCGGCAAACATGGTATGGCGTGCAAACCCCGTACGCCCCTCCCTCAACCGTCGTAGGAAAGCGCCCAGCAACCACGAGTCAGCCCGAGCTAAATGGGAGCTCGCTGCAGGCACCAGCAGTGACCTTTGCTAGGCGCAACTCACACGGCGGCATGAGCCCCGAGCCCGCACCTTGTCGCGGCGGCGGCCGTCGTCGCGGCCGTCGGCGGGCCGCTCGCGCTTGCGCTCCGAGCCGCGCTCGCCGTCCTCGCGGTCGCGGTCGCGCTTGCGCTCGCCGCGCTCGCGCTCGCGCTCGCGCGGCTCCGAGCGGCCGCCGGGCTCGCGGCCGGGCTCGCGCTCGCGCTCGCGCTCGCGCGTGGGCTCGCGCGGCGGCGGCCGCGGCGGCGGCTCCTTCTCGCGCTCGCGCGGCCGCTCACGCTCCTTCTCCTGCGCCGGCGGAGGCGGTCAGGGTATCCAAGTACGGTAGGTAGTAGATCAAGGTAGGATCAGGCTCTGCAGCGGCGCACGCGCTGCGCGAGCACTGGCCTCGACAGCCATGCTCAGCTGCGCGGCGGCGGTGGCGGCCGCGGCAGATGCAGGGTCCTGTTTGAGCACACTCTGTAGGTCGAGTGGAGGTGCTGAGTGCGCTTATAGAGAGCGCGCGGTGCTGTGCTTGCGCGGCTGCAAGCGACCTGCCTAAACTACCCTCGCCGTGCTCGCCGTCGCAGCTGCATCCGGGCTTGGCGCCATCCGGCGGACAGCCGGCGGCCAACCGCTTGCTGCACGACGCATCACCCTGCAGCATCATAACACTTGGCTGGCAGACGGTTGCAGCCGGACAAGCTGGCGGCCCTTGTCGCACTCGCCAATCCCGTATGCTGACGCGCTAACCCTACACCCTATGCCTACCTACCCTTAACCAATATGCTGGCGCACCTTCTCGCGCTCTGCATCCCGGGCGGCCCGGCCCCGCTCGCGCGCGGGCTCCTCTCTGCCCCGCTCGCTGTCTTTCCTGTAGCTCTCCCGCTCGCGCTCGGGCTCGCGCGGCGCGGCGGCCGGCGGCGGCGGCCGCGCGGCCGGCGGCGGCAGCAGCGCGGCCGGCGGCGCCGCGCCGGGCGGCAGCAGCGCGGCGGCCGCGCGCGCGGCCTTGGACAGCTTGGCCACGCGGCTGTCGCCGCCCTTGCCGCCGCCAAAGCGCCGCGGCCGCCTGCGCAGGCCGCGTGAGGGGCTCTTAGACTGCTGTTTGTCCAGCTGCCGGTGGGATGGTGTGAGAGGAGCACCGCACAACTGCTTCGACGCTGTCATTTGCAAGCCAAGCAAGCCTCCACTCGCCTGGGCATGCAGGACCCGAAGAGGGAGTAACACCATGGAGGCAGGGACCAGAATCAAGGCATGAGAAGCTCGAGGACGTCGGCCCAGGTACGCACCAGTTGGGCACGGTGCGGCCGCGCTCGACGTCCACCGTGACGCGCCGGCCATCGATCTTCTTCCCGTCGGCCATCTTGTACGCGGTCTTCATGTCTGCCTTGCTCTCGTACTCGATGAACGCGTACCCGCGCGGCTTGCCTGCGGCCCCGCGGGCGGCGGGCTGCGTCGGCGCAAGGGCTGCAGCACCCGTGTGCGCGCTCGCTGCAAAGCGCCTGGGGCAAACAGCGGCGCCGCACAGGCTGCGCTTCCAGCTGACCCTGATGGAAGCACCTGGGGCGCAAGTTATTGCTCAGGAAGAGCTTGCGGCGGCCACTTGCCCCGGCATGCCGTCACAGCCGCCTGTAAAGGCGCAGCACCAGGCGTGCGAGGCCGGCGGCCGTGTCGCAGGGCGCCTGCTGCGGGACGGCGCTCGCCGGCTTGCAGGTGGGGTGGGAGACGGCGGGGTTCAGGTAGGGTTCCGCACCCGACTCCTTCTCGGTAACCAGGCGGATGCGCTTGATGGGCCCGTACTCCTCGAACTCGCGCCGCAGCTTCTTCTCGGTGGCCTCGAAGGAGAGGCGGCCCACGAACAGCGTCTTGAAGGGGTCGCCCTGCGCGCGCGCGCGGCGTCCGGTCAGCGCCAGGCGCGGCCGCCTGCGCGCCCCGCGGCGCTGCAAGCGGCAGCGCGCGCGCTCGCGCCCACTCAGCGGCATGAGCAGCACATGTGGGCGTCGCTGTTCAGTCAGCTGCTCCAAGACCTCACAGAGTTGCGCCGCAGCGCAGTGTCTCTTCATGCGAGGTGCGCGAGGGGAGACCTCTCTGAAGGCGCGGCCGAGAGGGCCTGGCCGGGCTAGGGGCCAGGCCCTTAGTGTTAGGGCCGCACCGCGGCCTCAGGGTCCTTGGCCGGGTCCCACTCCTTCAGGCCCTCTGTGATCTGCGCCTCAGCCTGCCGCACACGCGCGCGCCGCGCTAGGGCGCCCGACCCTGGCTCCAACCATGCCTGCTGCGCCTCGCCAGGCGGGCGGCAGCCGCGCGGGCCGCCGGCGCGGCGCCAGGCAGGGCGGCGCCGGGGCTGGCTCGGGCGTGCGTTGCAGGGCTCCGGCTTGCGGTGCAACATTAGGGCGTTCTCAGAGTTTCATACAGACACGAGCTGCACTGCAAGCTTGCAAGGACTGCAGGGTGCCGCGCAGCAGCGCCCTGTCTGTGCAGGGTCTGCCAACGCTGCGCATACATCCGCGGCTTGGTGCACGCATCAGACCACTGCTAACACACCGGCCCTGAAGGTGTGCGGCAGCACTCCAAGGACAAACTTTGATTCCAAAGGGGCGCCCGACAAGTGCGCACCGTCCCAATCCTCTGGGACGCCATGCGCAGCTTCCTGCGCGCCGCAGGGGAGCCCGAGGATCAGCACTCAGCACGCATGAGTCGGCAACCCCACACGACCCTGCAATGCATGCCCCCGCGCGCACTCCGGCATGCGCGCCAGTCCGAGACACGCGCACTGCACGCGGGCGGCAGCGCAACACCGTGTTGTGCCAGAAGGAGGGTTGCACATGCATGACCCAAGTACGCCAGATGCTACGTGCTTTTGCTACCTCTTGCTACCCCGAAATGGGTCGCAGTCCTCACATAAGCACAGTGGCAGCCCACAGGATGCGCGGGCGGCCGCGCACTTCTCGGCGCGCGACTCGATGTCCACGCGCGCCTGCGCGGCCAGCTCGGGGTTGCGGAAGCGCCGCGGCGACGCCGGCCGCGGCGCGTCCGGCTGCGGCTCATATTCCGGCTCGTCCGGCGCCGCGAACAGGCCGACCAGCGCGCCGATGCCGCTGTACGGCACCTGCGCCGCAAGGCCGGCGGGTGCCTTTTCAGGCGCAGAGCCATAGGGGTAGGGTGTAGTGCCAGCGCAGCGCTCTACTTAAGCAAGGCTGCACCTCCCTCAGCACCCCTGTGACTGGCTCCGACTGCCCCACTTGCCAAGAAGCTGTCAGTCCTGGCCAGAGCCGCCCTGCGGCGTGCGCCGGCCGGCGGGCGCGGGGCGGCGGGCGCGGGGCGGCGGGCGCCAACCTTGGGCGGGCGCTTGCGCGGCGGCGGCTTGAACTCCAGCGCGTCGCGCGGCTCGAAGAACTCCAGCAGCTTCTTCGGCAGGCCCGTGCGGTGGCCGGATATGCCCTCCTTGAGCTTGCGCTCCGCGGCCTCCTTGGATAGCTGCCCCAGGCCCGGCATCCTGCGCGCGCGCGCGCGGCGCGCGCCGTCAGCCAAAGGGCCTCAGCAGTTAGCAGCTGCTGGCTCGCATAATTCTGCCTGTCCTGGCTCCTTGGCGGTGTCCGCTTCGTGGCGCGCGCTCCTGCGCACGCCCTGTCAGCCGCAGGAGTGAGGCAGTAGCGTGATTGTCAGTACGCCTCGAACAGCGTGAGCCTGAGCCGGCGCGGCGCTTGTTGCTGGCAGCTCGGCGGCCTGCGGCCGACCTCTCCAGCCGACCGCGCGCGCTGCTCCGCCGCCGCCCTCCGCCCCTCCGCCCCTGGCCCCGCACCGCAGCAGCACGTGGTCAGAGGCGCGGCTTAATCTGAGCGGGCGCGCCTTCAGCTCCACCGCCCGCCCGCGGCGCTCCCGCGTGCGCCGCCGCGCGCAACCGCCACTGTGTGGCCCCCACATGCCTGCGCCGCAAGCATGAGTGTGAGCCCTGTGGGGAAGACGTAGGGGCAGCGCAACCGCGCAACGCAGAGCATGCTGCGCATGATGCGATGGCGACCATGCTCGGCGCTGTACGGTTCCGCTCCAGTGGCGCACCTGTCATCGCTAACACAGGCGCACCGGCGTCGTCAGTCTCATAGGTGCCCGCAGAGGCTGACGAGCAGGCCGCTGCGGCATGCGGGGCCGTCCCTGCCCTGCTGGATCAGGGAGGTGAACAGGCCGGGGGCGGGAGCGCACTGGGGCCGCGAGCCCATCATCTTGGCGCCCTGTCAATGCGCTCCGCAGCTCCGCTGAGCACCACCCGACCACGCTCCTGCGCTCACCGCGTCCTCATGCCGCGCCGGCCCGCAGCAGCTGCCCTACGTCTGCTCCATTGGCACGCGGCGGAGGTGCAGTGTGAGTTCCTTTTCCAGGCAAACTGGCCTGGCGGCAGAAATAGGGTGTTGGTCCTGCTGCAATCTCACAAACAGGCACTCTGCCATGACCATAGGCCGATGTCCCTCCCTCCTCTCCAAGACGCCTGCTCGTCCGTCCAAGCTTTGCCAGCTGCATTGCGGACTGGCAATGGCGCTGCGCCGGCTGCTGAGCATGGCCGCTCCGGGCCGCCTGCGCAGCAGCGGCTGCACTAGCGGTCTGCCACACAGCGCCCGGGAGGCGTGTGCTCCTGCCGTGCTGGCGTGCATGCACCCGGCAGAGCTGCGCATGTGCAGCACCACCGCTTCGCCGGCAACGCCCCCAACCGCGGACGCAACCGCAGCGGACACTCAGGCGCAGCCTGAAGCGGACCGCAGCGCACTCGCGAGCCAGGAGGTGGCAGCGCCGGCGAGCGCACCTGACGGGGCACCGGGCGCCGGCCATGGACGCATGGGTGCGGGCCGCGGCGCGACTGGCAGCCCGGCGTCGCCAGCGCCGCGCAGCGCGGCGGCGCCTGGCCAGGCGAGTGCGGCCAGGAGCAGGCCGCCGCGCGGCGACGGCTGGTGGGCCGCGGCGCCGCGCGCAGACGCTGCCAAAGCCCCCTTTGGCGGCACGCGGCGCGCGCCGCCGCCCGCGCCCAGCGCCGGCGGCGTGCAGGCCGAGGCGCTCCCGGCGCTGCTCGGCCCGCCGCAGTTCGAGCGCCTCGGCAAGGTGGACGGCCGGTACACCGTGCCGCGCACGCCGGAGTTCGCGATCGTCGAGCTCGGGCCGGCGCAGTACAAGGCGCGCCGCCGCCCAGCGCGCCTCTCCACGGCGCTCAGCCTGCTGTCTTGTGAGCGCCAGGGCGAGCATCATGGGACTGCTCTGCCGCGGCTCCATGCTGCCTGCGCAGTCGGCGCACCGGCGTTGCGCGTTGTCCTGCCGCATTCGTTACGCGTTTACGCACGCGTCGCCACCGGGCTCTACGCGCGCACAGGGCGCCAGGGGCAGCTGACCAACAAGCCAGCTGGCCCCGGCGGCGCGCGCAGGTGTCCCCAGACGACCTGGTGGTGAGCGAGAAGCTGAAGGGCGTGGACGTGAACGACCGCCTGGCGCTCGGCCGCGTGCTCATGCTGGGCTCGCGCAGCGAGACGGTCGTCGGGCGGCCGCACATCCCCGGCGCCTCAGTGAACGCGGTCGTGGAGGCACGTTGTCACCCGATGACCATCTTGCTTTTTCAAGCCCTTGTTGGCGGCCGCTCGCGCTCTTCTGTGACACGGCCACCTTGTGTGTGGCCTTGGTGTGCTGCAAGCAGACAGACTGGGCTGCACGCAGCAGTCTCATGGAATGGCACAGGTTGCTGTTCACTTGTCGAAAATCAAGTGTACCACAGAAATGGCAAGGCGGGCACGGCCTTGGCCCTGGCGCAGGGGCTGTCATGCCTGGCGCACAGGGACTGCGCAGTTTCGCGCGGGGCGGCGCCTTGCCGGGGGCGGCCCGCTGACGCCCGCGGGTGCGAGGTGCCGCGCAGGAGCAGTTCCAGGACGCCAAGGTGACCGTGTTCAAGAAGCGCCGGCGGAAGAACTCGCGCCGCAAGATGGGCCACCGGCAGGCGCGCGCGCGCGCCTGCCCGAGCGTTCAGCATGCGTGCGGGGCAGCATGTGCTGCATGCTGCCGCCCTGGGGTGCCTGGGCGGCATGCGTGCGGGGCAGGGCAAGGTTATAGAGAGCGCAGCCGGGTGCGGGCGTACCGGCAGCCCCTCATCAGTCCGTGGGAGTCGTGCACCCGGGTATGCGGCGGCGCTCTGCAACGCGCGGCTCGCCGTATCGGCCGCCGCCAGCCGGGCGGGGCGCGGCGTGTGCGCGGCGCGCGAGCTGACGTGCTGTGCATGCTGTGGGTATCTGCCTGACGTCCGGCACGTGCCGGCGGCGTCGCACGCGTTCAAAACAAGATGTGAGTGCAATGGGGGTAAGCCCAACCTTACCCTATCTGTGCTGCGCAGGAGCTGACCTCGCTGCGCATCGTGAGCATCCACGGCTTCGAGGCACGCGAAGCACAGGCTCCCCAGCCTGTTGCGGCGGCTGCATGAGGAGGCAGCAGTAGCCAACACACCGCCTGACGACAGACGTTTACTAGCTGTGTCACCAGCCTGCAAGGAGCCTGTCAGGTCGTTTGCCGACGGTAACAGAGTATGCACGGCGGCCTGGCTTTTTTCTGCGGGCGTGTTCCAGAGATGTTTTTAATCGATTATAAGCACTCAAGTGGCAACCATCCACACATAGTGCAACAGTCCCTCACGCGAGCAAGCGCTTCTGCTTGCGCTTTGCGCTTGAGCCAGCCTCGCCGCCGGCGCGCCGGCCATCCGCACGCTTGCCATTAGCCAGCGCATGCGCCCGCTTGGCAGGCGGGGTGGCCGCCGCGCCTGACGTGCTCCCCGCCTGCCCCCCGCCGGCGGCATCGACCTCCTCTGTTCGCGCGCGCGCAGCCTTCATGCCTGCTGGCAAGGCCGCGCCCGGCTTACCTGTGCTGCCCCGCGGCGCCCTGCCGGCGGCGCCGAGGCTGCCAGGTCGCCTCCGGTGCGCGGCGGCTCCTGCGCCATCCGCCAGTGCAGCGCCGCACGGCGCGCCGGCCCCGTCTGCACCGGCGCCGTCAAGTCTGGCGGGCTCACTCTGCCTTCGCCGCGCGCCGCCCGGCCGCTCGCAGGCCGCTGCGGCAGCGCCCGCGCCGCGCTTGCCGCGCGCCCCGGGCGCGCTGCCTTCCCGCCCCGGCCCTTCACCGTCCTCCGCGCGGGCCTGGTCAGAGGCCGCTGCCGGCGTGCTGTGGCCGTTTGCTGCA
>JAABUQ010012017.1_pt1 | contig 10880 bp, 8 predicted proteins | sample 5560001 | NCBI WGS metagenome assembly JAABUQ01 (sample SAMN10711888, study PRJNA513371) | rock metagenome | isolation source: Antarctica rocks | place: Antarctica: Victoria Land, Finger Mt nord | collected 2015-12-18
TAGAAACGACGTTGCAGGGGGTGGAAGACGGGTACACAACGGTGTTCGGGCTGGATGGGTCGGTGGACGCTGGTAATGTGCAGCTCTGGCAGAGGCAGACGGCGGAGATATTCAGGGATGTGCCTGAGATGTGGGTGCTGAAGAATTTGTGTGTTGAGCCGGCGTTTCAGAGGAGGGGGGTTGGGGGGATGATGGTGCGGTGGGGGATGGAGCAGGGGGTGAGGGAGGGCATGCCGGTGGGGATGTCGAGTAGTGAGATTGGGGCTGGGTTGTATGAGCGGCTGGGGTTTAGGAGGTGGGGGACTTTGCGAGTGGAGGGGTTTCCGGTTGAGGATGTGCCGTTGTTCTTGTGGGAGCCTGGGGTTGAAGATGGAGCTGGTGGAGGGAAAGAGGGGATGCAAAAGGCTGGGAAAGTTGTGGGGGTGTGAGGGGGCATCTTACGAGGTCTATAAGGGTGGGGACTTGGTGGAAATCAGAATCATTGGGTACATGTTCCAAGATTATTGATATATCGACATTCTGCATGAACAGAAGGGTATCTCACTATACGTGTAAAACCCCAGCACATGGACCGAATACACTCTCCGCTAAATCCAAAATTCATCATCCACAGTCTCAAACCCCACGAATCTACCCCCCCTCCTCCTCTGGCTCTTCTGCTGCGCATACACCTTCACGCCATTGATCAACCAAAAAGCCTCTGTGAAGAACTCCGGATTCTGCCCCACATGCTGCTCGCAAGTCATGGTCGACATACTAGCCGCGCAGCCCGAAGATGCCCACGCCTTGCCCGCCCAATCCCCACAGAACGTGGTGTCGAAGACAATCTGCATATCTTTGAAATGATCGTCGATCTTGCAGCCGCCTGCGAAGTGTGCTGCGGGCGTGCCCCAGGATTGTGGATTCGGGGAGCCCTTGGTGATATCGGCGGGGATGCTGTTGCGTGAGAAGAACCACACGCTGATGCCTGAGGATGTCCACTCTGTGGCGTATACACCCCCACCTGCGGCGTTGAAGCCTGAGCCGAAGGTTTTGGTGTCGCTGCTGAGGACAGCGCAGCCGGCGTTGGTGGGCTGGCTGGGTGCATTGCCGTAGCAGTTTGTGGTGTTGAGGGTGCCTGTCATGCCAGTATTGCTGATGGAGCAGCCGTCGCCGGTGTGGAGGGTCACTTGGTTTTTTGCTTGTGTGTTGACGCCCTCGAGGATGTCGACTTCGCCACCGTTGGGCCAGTCCGGGCCCACAAGCCAGAAGGCAGGCCAGGCGCCACACATTCCTCCAGGCATGTGTGCGATATCGGCTATGAAGAGACCGTGGTTGAAGGATTTCTTCGAGGAGATACGCATGCTGCTTCTGCCGGTTGTGGTTTTGGTTGCGTGGTCGACACCAAGATAGCTGGCGTCATTGGCGTTGGATACAGTGCCGATCAGGTGCTGTTCCGTCGCTGTTTTGAGATCTTCGTATTTGACGAAGCCATTGGTCGGGTCTTTGTCGGTGAAGGCGTCGAAGTTGCCGAAAAATTTGTCCTTAGAGTAGTCGTCTGTCAGAACATAGCCTGCTATGCTCCCTCGGACTACAAGGCTACCTGCCAAAAGGGTGGTGAATGTGCTGTAGAACATAGTGGACAAAAGGCACTGAAAGATTGATTACGCCGGAAAATGCAAAATGCTGATGGGGTATCATCCGAGACAGGTTGTAAAGCGAGTAAATCTGCGATGCCAGCGACACGATATCAGATGAAGAGACGGTAGCAAGAAGTAGACATCAAAAGAAGGGAAACATGCCAGATGCTTGTAGGTAAGGCATTGCCACTGACATTGGCTGCCCTCAAACAATGGGACAATGCAAGATCAAATACAATAAAGGATCTAGACCTATACAATGAAAAGCAAGAAAGGCATTCGAAAATGGAACAATAGAAACGAATGACTTTGACGCAATTACGCATTCTGTAGTGTTTGCAACTTTTCGCTACTGACACAAGCACGAAGTGTTCAACCTGAAGATTGCTTCTCAATCTTGGGTTTGAAACGCGCATCTGTCACGACCTTGAAAGGAAAGCGCAATGAGTGGTTGTAGTTGGCGGCATCCGTAGTATCTCCGAATTAGGGAGGCTCGACCTCCGGCCAGTCATTCGTGTTTCAGTCAACCGCCGAACAACACGAAACACAACACCAAGACTCGGGGAAATATTGCGACAACTTCAAAATGTCACAGGTCTGGAATGTCCGTTTGTAAAATTTAAGCAGAAACGGTTTCCTCTCGGGGCTGCTCTTCGTATTGCATGCTTGCGCGCATGAGCATGTAGTCATTCCAGACAATGGGTTTATATTTGGCTGGATGCTTGTCGTCTGTGCAAGCCGGCAGACACTCCACGACAGTCGGACCTGGTGGACTGACAAAGTAGGCGATGGAGTATCGCTCTCTAGTCATGCGCTCGTTGCCCGTAAAGCGATCCAGCCTTGGTGGTAGATTGACACGGTGCACCGTCGACTTGAGAGTATCTACGGAACTTGAGCTCGGGAATGTAGACTTTGTTAATCTTTCGATGTGAACTCACCATTACTCCATCGCATCATAATGTCACCAATGTTCATGACAATCGCATTTGGGTGCTTATCCAATGGGGGCACATCAATGAAATCGCCCGGCTTATGAGGATTCTCGATTTGAAGTCCGCCACAATCATCCTGGAAGAGCATTGTCATGGTTGGCCAGTCACTGTGGGCTGGCATTCTAATCATGGCTGGACCCTCAAGAGCCGCAGCTGGCGCTGGTGGATAGTGCAGTAATCGCAGCTGGTTGTTGTGTCCTGGGTGGGTGGGAAGAAAGTAATTCTCATCCGATAAGCCTAGTCCGAGTGCCATGGCGCTCAAGATGGTCTGGGAAGTCCTGTGAAGCTGCCAGTAGAAGTCTGTCATGAAGGGTTTGAATCCGGCCAGAACACCCTCCGGAAGCCAGACATTGGGCTGGTCAGCGTTCTGCTCACTGCCGACTTCATAGCTTTCCTGTGAAGAATTAGCACAATTAGAGCGAGGCAATGATTAACGCCCGTAGTTGGCAGTACCTTGAAATCTGAGACGTGCCGCAGATTTTTGACCAGGTCCTCCTTGTCATCCTCATCGCCCATGGCATTTGAGACCTTTTCCAACCCTGGCCGGGAGTAGCCTCGATGGACTGCAAACCCAGGTGGGTGAGGAGCCAGCATCTTCTGTTCCTTGGGAAGATCAAACAGCTTCTTGGACCATCCAAAGGCATCCTTCAAAGTTGCAGAAGGCACACTGTGATTTTTGATATACACAAAGCCGACACTGCGGCAGGCATCGATGAGCTTTGCAGCGACTTCCATTTTCTCGTCAATGCTCGCATTTGGATGCCATGTTTGAAAGTCCACTATGGGAATCGAGGATCTTTTTGCTGCCATACTTCAGGATATTGTGCGTTTAGTTTGACACGATGGCGGATGTGGGGTCGAAGATCTTGGGACAAAGCTGTGGCAGTTGACGCACCAATGCTGCTGAACCACTAATCAACTGATTAAATTAATTATTCAACGGTTAAGCATATAGCTAGCTTGTTTAGGTAAAAGACTAGTTGACGAAGCAATCATTAAGTTAGGTAACCATATGAACGATAGTATATTGCTGGTTTAATATGCCTCCCTAAACGGCTTCCCCTAAACGGCTCCCCCTAAATAGCTCCCTCTAAACGACTCCTTTGCTCCCTTTATACGACTCCCCCTCAAACAGTACCCCCCTAAACGATTGCAAGGTAATCGCAGAAACAAAAAAATAACTGTCGCAAAATTCGGGGAGCCGTTTAGGAAGAGCTGTTTAAGGGAGCCGTCTAGGGGGAGCCGTTTAGGAGGAGCTATTTAAGGGGAGCAAAAGCGGCTCTAGGTGAATGGCTATTCAACGTACTACTGCAGGCAATTGGGCTGTCAACTAAGTGATTAGCCAATTACCTGCAGTAGTGTGTTAAATAGCCAATCGTCAGTTGGATTGACAATCTAACGTTAGTTGGTTGGCCAATCAACTGGATTGGTACATCAACTGCCACGAAGCCGAGTTTTACAAAGCCTTCTTGATAAAACAGATGGTGTTCATCGACCGTGAGCTTGCTGCCAATGTAGAAGGTCTCATGTCAGAGAACAAGGAGCATTCTTAATCCACATGCCTATATCTAGGTATTTCCTTTGACGCCATCTCCATTTCGTGTGGAGGCTCACGGAAGCGCATCATCAGGCTGTCTTCAGTCTCAACGAGGCAACGATTAGCTTCCTGCTTCACTTTTCGCAGACTGTGCTTTCCACGTATGCCCCGATGCGTGCTGACCTTCAATCTCCATGACTAATACACTGGAGTTGGACATGGGCCACGGAATATATAAGCGTGATCGGACACATAGCCTAGGAAGATAGCACAACCTGCCCCTCCCCCTCATTATTCTTTACCTTCTTGTAGAGCAGGCCTGATAAAAGACTCTCTCCTCGACCAGCTCGCGCAGATTATCTATCTACAAATTAGGAGATATTCCCTGCCATTCTGAAACTAGAAGCATTTCTAGCGACTCCTTTTGTCAGACGCACCAAGCAAGGATTTTTGTTGCGTGCATGGCTGATTCTAGGCTTGTATAGGCCCTATTTTTCCTGGTTTTCTTCTACTAACATGACCATCAGCCACCTGATTTATCATCATTCCATGTATTTGCCCCTTATTCAGGGCCTCATCGCGTATGATAGGGAGCTTTGCTCTATTAGCCATCAGTCAGACGATTTCTCCCTGATTTGCTTTTCCCTTGGCGGTGCTGCTGCTTCCACCACCTTGCCTCTGCAAATACTACACAGATATCACATGGTGGAAATACTCAACAATTCTGCTGACTCTTTATCGCATCTTTTCATTTGCCAGCGCGATACTTTCTTTGCTTGCTAGTCAAGTCCCTCGCACCAACACAGCTTCAGCCAACCCTCTCTGGACCGATAGTGGAGGACAAAGGACGGAGTTCTTCACCAACGACCTAAAGGCCGAGTACAGAATGCGAGCAACGATCAAGGCTGACCCTGCCCTCCACGATCCCCCGTACCATTGGCACAAGTATCAAATGGAGACAATCTTCGTCCATTCTGACACAATGCGCGCAAACCTTGAGGGCTCAGACCAGATCGTTCATCCGGGACAGAGTGTGACCGTTGAGCCAGGCCTCCGTCATCTCTTTGTCAATGACTCAGACAAAGAGCCGCTTGACGTCAGCATTGGACTGGACCGAAACATGCGAGATCGAGACGAGGCTTTCTTCCGCAATCTATTCTCATATCAGGAAGACTGCCAGAAACACGGAAAGCCGCAGAACGTTACGCAGCTGTTACTCTTCCCATACTTCTTCAACTGCTACCCCGGCCTGTCAGGTCCGAAATTCTTGACTCAGCCCATCAGTCAGGCTCTTACTTTTGTCATTGGTGTAGTTGTTGGTAAATGGCTTTTGGGGTTCCAGGGGAGTTATCCAGAATACTATACGACATCGGCGGTGGGGAATTAGGACGAGACAATCTAGAGCGGAGAAGAATCGGTTGTGTTGGCAGAACCGACGTCAAGTTGGGTTTGCTATAGATGATTGGGTCTCATCATCAGGCATGAGATGAAGTGGCAAAAGACCTGTATGGATTGTTCAGGACTGATTATTCAGTAAGCTTCGTACTGTGTGGTTGAGCTGAGCCGATCATGTTGTCTCCCAGATCAAATAACCTAATCCAGTCAATGGGCCCAGATTTTCTGTCGCGTCCGAAAGATAATACGTCCTACAAAGGAGGCCAACAAGTCCCACCAATCAATCTTCAGAGACTGTCACCTCCTTCACATGGTACAGTGAGGTGCCATCCAATCACTCCTCCAAAGGCTTGATCTCTGCTGGTCTGGTCTAGAAATCACCTGCAATCTCATGTAAAGGCCAGCATCCTTCCTCTTTTGCATCGGTCTTGTTGGCCAACCCTCTAATACTGTCCTGGCCTTTATCCCGCCAAGCCTCGACAGACCCTTGGGGTCTATCTTCTCCCACCTAATACACGACAGAGCACAGCCTTTCTGCCTGTGAACCTCTTACCTCTTATATCTTATAACCGCCATGTCATACAACGGTTATCCCCCACCACAGAACTACGGTCCCCCATCACAAAACTACGGTCCTCCCCCTCCACAGTTCGGCTACGGTCCTCCTCCACCTCAGCACGGCTACGGCCCCCCTCCCCCACAGGCATATCCTCCTCCAAACGGCTATCCGTACGCCTCGCAACCCGGCTTTGAGTCACATCTAGCTCACGATCACCTAGACCTCCTCAAGGATACTCGCAGGGTCCCCCGCCGCCGCAGCAGCCGGGCTACGGGTATGGCCCGCCTCCTTCTCCAAGACCACCCGGTGGAGGCTATGGAGGGCCCGTCAGTTCTATAACCACCCTCTCAACTCCAGTCCTCTCGACTAATGCATGTCATAGCCACCACCCACAGCTGGATATGGTTATCAGTCCCCTCCTCCAGGTGGACCGATGTACGGAGGACGACCTGGTACTATCAAGTGCGCATCTCAAAGCACTGAGCTGACAAGGTACTAGGAATTGCGTCCGTAGGAAACAACTCCTTCGTCCAAGGCAATCATAGCGCACCTCCACCTCCACCATCAGGGGCACAAGGCTTCGGCCTAGGCGCCCCTCAGGGATACAACTTTCAATACTCAGCTTGCACAGGCAGACGCAAAGCGCTTTTGATTGGAATCAACTACTTCGGCCAGAAAGGTCAGTTGAGGGGCTGCATAAATGATGTCAAGAACATGTCTTCGTATCTCAATGGAAACTTCGGATATGCGAGGGAGGACATGGTGCTTTTGACGGATGACCAGCAAAATCCCATGAGCCAGCCTACGAAAGCGAACATTATACGTGCGATGCATTGGCTGGTCAAGGATGCTCGGCCGAATGACTCCCTCTTCTTCCACTATTCAGGTATTCAAATTTTCCCTCCCAAGCAGAGCAACCTTTGCAGCATTGACACAGGACAGGCCATGGCGGTCAGACCGAAGATTTGGATGGGGACGAGGACGATGGCTACGACGAAGTGATCTATCCTGTTGACTTCCGACAGGCCGGTCACATTGTCGACGACGATATGCACATCATCATGGTAAAATCCTTGCAAGCTGGCGTACGGCTCACAGCTATCTTCGACTCCTGCCACTCCGGCTCAGCCCTCGACCTTCCATATGTTTATTCCACTCAAGGTATTCTCAAAGAGCCCAACTTGGCCAAAGAAGCAGGACAAGGTCTCCTTGGTATCGTGTCTGCTTATGCTCGCGGAGATATGGGAGGCATCGCATCGACAGCCATGGGTTTCTTCAAGAAGGCTACTACGGGCGATTCGGTTCACGAGCGGAACCTGGTGACAAAGACATCGCCTGCGGATGTCATCATGTGGTCTGGAAGCAAGGATGATCAAACCTCGTACGTCTTGCCTGTTGCCCTTTCCCATTCCTACCCAAATCGATGAAAGTGCATACTAATGGTATTTTTCCTCCTCGAACAGCCAAGACGCGAACATCGCGAACCAAGCCACGGGCGCCATGTCCTGGGCTTTCATCACAGCACTAAAGAAGAATCCGCAACAGAGTTATGTGCAGTTGCTCAACAGCATCCGCTCTGAGCTCGAGACCAAATACACCCAAAAGCCGCAGCTGAGCTGCAGTCATCCACTGAGTGAGTGCCCATGCTTCGTCTGCGCAGATCAAGTGTACTCTACATCGAAATATTTGCGCTGACGAGTTGTGTGACAGATACGAATCTGTTGTACGTCATGTGAGCAAGCACAACGGAAGGAAAGGAGAAGTTGAAATGGCCTGGCTTCGAAGACTTCTGCGAGCGATCAATGTTTAAGGCGTGAATCGTGACATGGGCAATGGGGTTCACAGAGGCTGGCGAACGCACCGTTCAGGGTGCTTAGGACGAACGTACCTAGATAGAGGCGTTATGATGCGTTGAGGATGCGTGATTTATCAAAAGCTACTGGATAACCACGTTCCTGTACCATTATCCAATAGTAGATAAAGTGAAACCTCTTGCTCTTTGTAATGTGTCAGAGGTTCAAGAGATGTGATAGAGCAGTGGGGGCAACGTTACTGTTCATGAGGGAATATCCGTCCTAAAAAGGAAAGTGCATGGATTGACTGGGAGGTTGCTGAATGCTTCTATGGGGGGCACTAGGCGCACTCTTCGGGGCACATCAGGGTGCCGTTGGACTGCATTAGTGGTCTGCTCGGGGCGCAGATCCCCGGGAGGCGCCTTGAAGCGGTGCCTATGATTTCACATCGTGCAGGCGACAATTTGACAAGGGGCGGAGGCAAACCAACTCTCTTTCTTCTTCGCCGAGGGTGATCATAGACTGATAACTCTTTGGGAAGGTCGCCTGTTCCTGGTGATCTCATATACGAAGTGAACAGTCACCACAGTCACCTCGGTCAAGGTCATTTGCTCCATGATTGGGTCATCCACCCTCCCTGTGCTTCCCACGCCCCTCCAAACTTGAAAGCAGCTCCGCCCTTCATGCTACCCACCCTCCGTCGATATTCGGCCAGTCCTTCAATATCACAGCCAATGAGCTGTGCTCCACGAACATACGCTATTCATCAACTCCCGGCCGCAGGTCGGCATCCATCGCTATGACAATTTCACCCTCCTTCCTCCGTGACGGCTTTCAGGATGGCTTCTATAAAACCCTTACCTCCTCCGCCCTCATTAGGTCAATCGACATCTCGATCATACCAAGAGACATGCCTTCACTCTTCTCATCCATACGGACCGCCTCCAAGGCGGCGCTTGCATACTCGCAGATGGTGCTTCTTTCGTCTGGGAACTCGGCTCTAGGAGGCTCCCCGCCATCATGCTCCAATCCCCAGACCAGCTGTCAGAATACCACGATTGTGCAAGATACATGCTGCTTCAACGCGCCGGGCGGGCAGTTGCTACAGGTGAGAGCGATAGAGATACCGCCTGAAGTTCTTACTGATGATGCGTTGGTAGACTCAATTCTGGGACTATAGCCCTCCAACTGGCCCGAGTGATTCATGGACCATTCACGGTCTATGGTAAGGTTATACACCCCCTACACTCCCTGTGCTTACATTTCTCAGGCCTGATCACTGCGACGGAACCTACGATGCCAACTGCGACCCTAGCCGAGCTTACACCAACATCTCCGACATCATCACGGCAGCAGGGGCAACGGATCTACTGAGTTACATGAACACATACTGGAAAGATTACCAAGGCAAGGATGAGAGTTTCTGGGAGCACGAATGGGGCAAACACGGTACCTGCATCAGCACACTCGAGCCGTCATGCTATACCAACTACGTGCCCCAAGAGGAGGTTGTCGATTTCTTTCAGAAGACTGTCGACCTATTCAAGACGCTTCCCTCCTACACATTCCTCAGCGACGCGGGGATCGTTCCATCCACGACGGCAACGTACACGTCTGCTCAAATTCTCGCGGCTCTCAACACGCCTCGAGGAGTCGACGTTGCCATCCAATGCGCCCACACAAACGAGCTGGACGAGATATGGTATTTCTACGACGTAGCAGGTAGCGTCCAAACCGGCACCTTCATTCCTACCAATCCAGGTACACATTCTCGAACGCTACCTTTTAGGACTTACGTACTGACTTTACTCTCACAGACGGCTCCAAATCCGACTGCCCAGCCGACGGCGTGAAATGGCTCCCCAAAGGAACCAGCGGTGGTGGCTCTTCCACCACCACTGGCACCACAATCACCAGCGTAACAACCACCTCCCCCTCCTCCGCGCCTACCCCTGGTAACCCATTCTCCGGTACAGGAACCCTCAAAGTAACGCCTTCGGGCGGAAGCGCCAACGGGTGTATCATCAGTAGGGGAGCATGGTACACTACGGGCACGTGTGCAAAATTCACTGCCACCCCTTCCGACGACGGCTTCACACTGAAGTCCCACAAGGGAGATTGCGGCATCGTGAGCGACAATCTCGTGTGTGGGTCTTCGGTTTCGAATGCGACTGTGTTTGGTGGCTCGGGCGATAGTTTGGCTGTGGCTGGGAGCACGGCGTTTTATGCTAGTGGGACACCGGTTGGGACGCAGCAGGTGACTGTCTCGACAAGGGAAGGGGCTGTAAGGATTGGTATTACGTGGGTTGGAACGTAGGGGTCGTGACATGGTATAGATTTCTCTCTGGATGCATTGGATTTTTAGACATTGTGAAGTAGGCATAGCGGTCTCAACTACCTTACCCATGAACCCTTTCCTCCTTCCTCTCTACAGAAGCCCCTCAACTTGACAGACATTTCCATTCCCGACAACAAATCTGTGTCACCGTGCCCATCCACCCAGCGTCAATCGCCACCAGCCTTCTTTCCTCCGCAGTATAATCTACATCTGATCCCCTCCACCACTCCAGCAAATCCTCATAATCTCTTCATCTCTCACGCAATCTACCTCACGCAGATCCATCCAACCCAGAACCTCACACGACAAAAGCCGCCCCGTGCAGAACCGCCCACAGCAAAGCCACTCCCGGTGCAAGCATCAACATACCCCGCCTTCACCAATGTGATCCTCAGAATCGATTCTTGATTCAGGACATCCGTCTTCCATTCCACACGTCAGGCCCCATCTACCTTACCCATCCGATCATACCAGCACTACAACCCCACAATCTGTAATCCTTGGATTAGTGAAACGTGGAGCTGGGTTCCGACTTACTTGAGTTGGGCATTGCGGGCGCATGTGCGATATTTATTTGTTCGGCACTAGTGTAAGGTAGAGTAAGGTAAGGTAGATAAACCGTGTTTCGATTCGTAAGTGGAGATGAG
>JAABUQ010012018.1_pt1 | contig 10880 bp, 9 predicted proteins | sample 5560001 | NCBI WGS metagenome assembly JAABUQ01 (sample SAMN10711888, study PRJNA513371) | rock metagenome | isolation source: Antarctica rocks | place: Antarctica: Victoria Land, Finger Mt nord | collected 2015-12-18
TTTCTGCCCTTTCATTGCTTCCAACGCGACTCGTACTTTGAATTCACTGCTAAATTGTTTGCGTCTTCCTGGCATTGAATTTTCTCCTTGAAACAGCTCTTCTCCCTTCTGCTATTTTATCTTATCCACCTGTCCAGTTTCTCCCTACCATTATACCTGGGATACCTGCACACTCCCCTTTTCAGTTACGTTGACAGTCAGTGATTGAGTGGGTATTATTGGTACGCCCAGCTCAAACGTAGGGTATTGTGTCCACCACTTGATGAGCTTGATGTTGATGCCTGACACCGCTTGCATCTTGATGAGCCGTGCAACTTCAGCAGGGCTAGCGGCACTTTCGTCGGCGAAGATAGGTACAGTCGTGTGTTGGGAAGTATAGCGTAGTCCATCGTAATCGTCTTTATGCACAGGTTGTTCCAGCATGAGAGGGCGAATGTCGCGATCATCCAGAGCTTCTAAACACAATAGTGCTTCGTTAGGTGTATAGCCTTGATTAGCGTCAAGTGTCAGGCCGAGACCAGGAGCGGCTTCACGGATAGCCTCGACGCGTTCAACATCCTCGTATAAATCACTACCAACCTTAACTTTGATACTCGTCACGCCACGTTCGACAATAGCTCTTGCCAGTATTTTCGCGTACTCTGGCGCGACAAGTGGAATACTAATATCTGTCTCGACACTTGTGTCAGCACCACCAAAAAAGACGTACAGTGGCATCCCATACGAACGTGCAAGGGCGTCGAGTAGTGCCATTTCGATACCAGCACACACAGTTGCCTGACTATAGTACATGCTATGTATCAGCTTAGAAAGGGTACGCCAGTGGGCCGCGTCTCTTCCTTCAAGTAGTGCGATACATCCCTGAGCAGCCGCGAGAGCTGTCCCCTGACTTTCGCCTGTACTTGGTGGAAACGGAGCGCACTCGCCATAGCCCACACTGCCATCCTGTAGTGTAAGCGTAATTAGAACATTCTGTGCCGAGCTAACACTTCCCGTAGCAATGGCGAACGGCTCCAACAACGCAATATTTAATGGTTCGACATAAACAGAGCGAATGATGGTCTGTGACATTAACTTTCGCCGTCCGCTTTTGTCGCTTCAAAAATTGCCTGTGCCACCTCTATATCTCGTCCTAACGTGCTTGCTTTGATAAGCAAGTCATGCAATATGTCCAGGTCTATTATGGTATCGACCTGCTTTTGGGCTATTGTAACTACTTCTGGGAAGCGAACCTTAATCACATCAAGAACGGCTTGTCTACGAGCTAGTAACTCTCCTTTCTCCTCTCCCTTACGGAGAATGTCCTGGTACGCCCACGAGTCCTGGAAGATTTCTTCAAGCATAGCAAACCTCTCTTTTAGCCACTGTAAATCGTCTTTGTTTTCTAAAACTAATGCTGCTAGTATGTATGCTAGCGGCAGTGCATCTTCTTTGCCTGCGGAAACTAATCCGGTAATCATGTCCTCAACTGTACTACGCTTTTGCCCATCTTTTGTTAGAGGCAAAAAGAGCAACAAACCAGGCAAACCCTCTTGCAATATGTCTTGTGCTGTATATTCCCACGGTTTGATGTTTTTGAAGTTGAATCGCCAAATTTCTACTCCACCAGGAAACATTTTGACTAATGGAGATGTCGGCATGTTTTCGTGCGGTTTCAAGTAAATCACACACGAGTAAACTGGCCTATGCTCTTTATCATTTCGCGTTGCTTGTACATTATACTCTAATAGCCGCTCCGCCATGTCTGCATCAGGTTTCCGTTGAAATTCAATGTGTAGCAAACAGCGTGTCCCGTTCAGTATCATCGCAAGCAAATAATCCGCGTGAATCGTGCGGAGTGGTAGTTCGCGGTCTATCTCCCCTTCATAAATCGCGTCTCGAAAGAGCCAGTGTACAAAATCCTCTGGATTGACTCCAACAACTTTTTTTAACGTATCATTCCATTGCCTTGCCATAAACTAACTTCCCCCTGTATTCTCTGATTTACAGAGTATAACAGAGAGATTGTACGTTGTCTATACTGTAGAGTTTACAAGCTCGTCTTGTTACGTTGCCTATCAGTGTGCCTCTCCATAGCTAATTCGATGAGCCTGTCAAGCAGTTGTGGGTAGGGAAGGCCGCTTGCCGTCCATAATACCGGGTACATGCTAATCTCGGTGAAGCCTGGCAGTGTGTTGACTTCGTTGATGTAGACTTTGTTTGTCTCACGTTCAAGGAAAAAGTCAACACGGGAAAGTCCGCTCAAGTCCAGTGCCAGGAACGCTTTGATGGCCTGTCGTCGTACCTCTTCCGCAATGTTTTGTGGCACGTTGGCGGGAATGATAACCTGTGATTTGCCGTCGATATATTTGGCATTGTAATCATAAAACTCCCCACTGGCAATGACCTCGCCAACAACCGATACAACAGGCTCGCCATTGCCCAATACCGCGCATTCCAACTCGCGACAGTTGATACCACGCTCAATGATAATCTTACTGTCATAGTCTGCCGCGACCCAAATAGCATGTTCCAATTCAGTACGGTCATGGGCCTTGTTGATACCAACACTCGACCCCAGATTGACAGGCTTGACGAAGCAGGGGTAGCCGAAGCTTTGCTCGATGACGTTCATCACGGTTTCTGGTGAACGTTCCCACTCGTTACGCCGACACACAAAGTATTCTACGCCTGGCAAACCTACAGCCGAGAAGACCATTTTCATCTTCTCTTTATCCATCCCCAAAGCCGCACCTAATACACCACAGCCGACATATGGCACATTTGCCATCTCAAGCAAGCCCTGTAACGTACCATCCTCACCATAGGTGCCGTGTAAGACCGGAAAAATCACGTCCAGCATGCCGTTATCTCGCAACGTTTCGTTCCCTTGTAATGGGATGAGCCGACGCACTGTGGGATCGCCAGTCAGTGTGACCGCCGTTGTATGTTCGTCTGTCCTCTGTTGTTGTGTTCCCTGCGCGAGTAAATGTGTTGGTTCATCGCCCAATAACCATGTCCCGTTTTTGGTGATGCCAATTGGGACAACCTCATATTTGCTGCTATCGAGGTTCGCCATAACGGACCGTGCGGAGGCAAGCGAGACCTCATGCTCACCCGAACGCCCACCAAAGACGAGGCCGACGCGTATTTTCTTCTCTGCCATATATTTTATCCTTTTCCTCATTCTCTGTAGGGACCGATGTATCGCGTCCTCGTCGCCATCTCGCTGTCCGCAGAATGCGAAAACCGTTTCAACCCCCTACAACATTTCAATTGCCACGAGGACGCGATACATCGGTCCCTACAAAAGATGTATCCACGCGAAAATATGTCCTATCACAGATTATTGATTACTGTTTCGATACGCATCCCGCGTGAGCCTTTGAGCAAGACCAGATCACCGCGTTGCACCTCGTGTTTGAGCAGGTCGGCAATCGCGCGTTTTACCGCCTCTAGCTCTGGCCCGTTGTCCACATCGGCACTGAAAAAATATGTCTGCTCCTGTGGCATACCTGCCGCGATTGCCCCCTCGACATAGTACCGTGCTTTATCACCAAGCGCGACAAGATAATCAATATTCCCAACAAGCGCGGCCCCAGTCAAGGTATGCTCATTCTTTGCGTAAGGGCCTAATTCAAAGATATCGCCGAGAACCGCCCACCGCTTGCCCTGCGGGGATTGTTTTGTGCTATGCATGGCCTCCGTGATGGCGATAATGGATTGACGATTGGCATTGTAGGTGTCGTCGATGAGAATGCTACCATTGGGTCCCGCTTTGATCTCGCCACGCCCCTTTGTGACTGGCAACGCCTCTAATACAGGCGCGATTTCATCAAGTAACATCTCTGCCGCGCATCCCGCCGCCGCCGCCGCCAACGCGATTGCGATACCATGCTCCCCTGGAAAATGAAGTTGCACGACGCGTTCCTGACCACGATAGTGCAAGGTGAAACTGCGTCCAAAGAGTGCATCACCGCCAATATCTGTTGCTCGCACCTCGGCACCCTCGCCTTGTCCATAGTAGAGCACTCGCGCCTGTGTGCTGGTGCTCATGGCACGTACATTGAGGTCATCATAGTTGAGAAGCGCGATGCCATCAGACGAAAGTGCTTGCACCAATTCTGTTTTCGCGATAATGACGCGCTCCTGTGAGCCAAAAAATTCAAGGTGCGAGGCTCCAACATTGGTGATAATCGACCAGTCAGGTCGAGCGATAGTGCTGGACAGCCACGCCAGTTCGCCAACCCATTGCGCCCCCATTTCGAGTACAGCGTAGCGATGTTGCGGTTCCAGTCGTAGCAGTGTGAGCGGATAGCCAATCTCGTTATTGTATGACGCCTGTGTTTTTAAGGTCGGAGCTTTTCGGCTCAACACTGCTGCAACCGCCTCTTTTGTGCTTGTCTTGCCATTACTGCCTGTGATGCCAATCAATGTTGTATGCTGTTGACGTAATGTTCGTGTACGCGCGGTTGCATGAAGTGCTTTGACGACATCAGGTACGACGATTTGCAGAAAACCATGTGGCACATCCTCAACAGGTATGGTACATAACGCACCCAATGCGCCCGCCTTCGCGACTGCTGGAATGAAGGTATGTCCATCGACATGTTCGCCTTTAATGGCGATAAATAGGTCTCCTGGCTCAATCTGGCGGCTATCATGATGGGCCGCACGAAAAACAAGTCCAGGGTCAGGTGCAAGTGTACTCTGTATATGAAGCGCGTCGCCGTTGCCTTGCACAATGTCGTTAAGGGTAAACATGCTCTATAATTCTCTTCCTCTCTACAGTGTTTGCAAGCAGATTATACCATGCGTAGGGTGTAATAAATTAGACCCCTACAATTATCGTTCGCTTCACACAATGAGAGATACAAAACTAATGTTAAGTTAGTTACTTGACAAAAGAAAGCAGCTTGTGGTACACTTGTTGTGGTTAGTGGGATTGCTAAATTTGTAAAGCTGCTAACCATGCTAAACAAAGACGTTAGTTACATGGAGGATATTTTCATGGCTTGGGAAATCGATCCACATCATTCAGAAGTAATGTTTTCAGTGAAACATGCAATGATTACTACAGTACGTGGACATTTTAATGTTATTAGCGGACAACTCCACATCGACGACCAGAATCCTGCGAACTCCTGGGTTAATGCTCAGGCAAATACTTCAAGCGTGAACACACGCGATGAGAGACGCGATGGACACTTGAAATCACCAGACTTCTTCGATGTTGCACAATACCCAACGATCTCATTCAAGAGCAGCAAAGTTGAGCATATCGGTGGTAGCAACTACAAAGTGACTGGCGACCTGACATTACACGGTGTAACAAAACAAGTCACATTCGACGCAGAGTACGGTGGTCAGGGAAAAGATGCTTATGGCGCGGAACGCGCTGGCATCAGCGTCAAGGGCAAGATCAATCGTGAAGATTACGGCCTAACCTGGAACGCAGCCCTTGAAACCGGCGGTGTCCTGGTCAGCAAAGATGTCAACATTGAGATTGACCTCTCCGCAGTCAATCAGCCAGCTACAGCCCCAGCTAACTAATACCTACAAACACAGAAAACGAAGCAGGCAACTCGTATACGGGTTGCCTGCTTCGTTTTCTGTGTTTGCATCGTACAATAAGAACAACATATTTTTATGGATAGCATAGAAGGAGCAACAATAATGCGAGCAGTGGTAATCACCAAACCTGGGGGACCAGAGGTATTGGAGATACAGGATGTTGAGACGCCAGAGCCAATCGGCGATCAAGTACGTGTGCGTGTACGGGCGGCGGGACTGAACCGCGCCGACCTCTCACAGCGTATGGGTATGTATCCCGCTCCTGCTGGTTCGCCCGCCGACATTCCTGGCATGGAGTTCGCGGGTGAGATTGACGCGGTTGGTCCTCTTGCCCGAAACTCACAAAAGGGGCAGCGCGTGATGGGTCTACTTGGTGGTGGTGGTCAGGCTGAATATATTGTCGTTCACGATGGGTTGCTCGTTCCCATACCAGACAATCTCGATTTTGTGCAAGCTGCGGCCATACCAGAAGTGTTCATGACGGCGCACGATGCCCTCTTCACACAAGCAGGTTTACAGATGGGCGAACGAGTGCTGATACACGCGGCTGGCAGTGGTGTGGGAACGGCAGCTATTCAACTCGCACACGCCGTTGGTGCGACGACGTATGGCACATCGCGTACACCAGATAAACTTGAACGCGCTAAACCACTTGGGCTACATGTTGGCCTCTCAGACAAGAATTTTGCCAGCGAAATAAAACGTCTCACGAATGGTGAAGGCGTCCACGTCGTCCTCGACTTCATTGGTGCTGCCTATATGGAGCAAAACCTGGATGTGTTGACAACATGGGGGCGGATGGTATTCCTGGCAACACTCGGCGGGACACAAGCAAACGTCAATCTTGGTCTTTTAATGGGCAAGCGTATCCAGATACGCGGTTGCACCTTGCGTACCCGCACCCTCGAAGAAAAACTGAGCGTGACGCGTCGCTTCTCTACGCAAGTCTTACCATTGTTCGCGAACGGAACGGTAAAACCCATTGTCGAGCAGGTCTATCCCATGCACGAAATCGGTGAGGCTCATAAAGCGATGGCCGCGAATAAGAATTTCGGCAAATTGATTGTGACGATAGAATAAGACGCCTGTAGGGACCGATTTATCGCGTCCTGCTACCATTTCAACTACTGAAAGGACGCGATAAATCGGTCCCTACAGGCGTTAATGAAAGGAAATACAAACACATGGAGTATCGTTCTTTGGGTCGTACAGGCTGGGATATATCCGAGATGGGCTTTGGCGCATGGGGTATTGGCGGTGATGCATGGGGTAAAACTGATGATACAGAAGCAATCTCGGCCTTACACAAAGCTATTGAGCTAGGAGTAAACTTCATTGATACCGCCGACGTGTACGGCGATGGACACTCTGAACAGTTGATTGCACAGGTGCGTAAGCAGCATGGCGAAAAGCTGTTCATCGCGACAAAAGCTGGTCGTCGCCTCAATCCCCACACTGCCGAAGGCTATAACCGCCAAAACCTGACCAGCTTTGTCGAGCGTAGTCTACGTAACCTTGAGATGGAAGCACTCGACTTACTCCAACTGCATTGTCCACCATCAGCAGTGTACGATCAAGCTGAGGTCTTCGCCATTCTTGACGAACTGGTGCAGCAAGGCAAGATACGCTACTATGGTGTCAGTGTTGAGACGGTGGAAGAGGCACTAAAAGCTATTCGCTATCCCAACGTGCAGAGCATCCAGATCATCTTCAATATGTTCCGCTTCAAACCGTCCGAGCAGTTTTTCGCTGCCGCGCGAGAGCGTAAGGTCGGCATCATTGTGCGTGTACCACTGGCGAGCGGTCTCCTTACAGGCAAATTTCGTCCTGATTCGCAGTTTTCCGATAGCGATCACCGTAAATTCAACCGTCATGGTGAATCCTTTGATGCAGGTGAAACCTTCTCTGGCGTCGATTACGAGACAGGACTACAAGCTGTTGAGGAACTACGTCCACTTGTGCCGCAAGGAGCGACTATGGCACAATTTGCCCTACGTTGGATTTTGATGTTTCCAGAGGTCACAACCGTTATCGCTGGCGCGAAAAATCCTCAACAGGCTACAGACAATGCCAACGCCGCAACATTGTCAGCACTAAGCGATGAAACCATGCACAAGGTCAAAGCGATATACGATCAGCGCATACGTGCATCTGTGCAAAACAGGTGGTAGGATAGCCCTCCACACCGCGACAAAAAAGAGAGAACCTGTTTCGTCGGACGAGTCCGAAACAGGTTCTCTCTTTTACGCTCGGCACCGCACAGTCGCTTTTTTGTTTGAGTGATATACTGACAGTACCTATTTTGTGGCTGTATCTACAACGAAGTACAAGGAGCTTAACTCACATGGCAGAGTACCAGTATATTCTTGCTGAGCGTCATGAGCGTGTCGGCGTCGTCACGTTAAACCGTCCCAAAGAGTTGAACGCGCTGAGCACTGGCCTTGTCAAAGAACTTGCCGACGCGTTAGAAGAGTTTGACCGCGATACAGCGATACGTTGTATCGTCATTACGGGTGCTGGCGATAAGGCATTCGCCGCCGGAGCTGACATTAAAGAGATGTCCAATAAGACACCGATAGATATGATGATTGGTGGCTTTGACGAATGGAGCCGTATCCGTCGTGTTCATACGCCACTTATCGCAGCCGTTGGTGGCTATGCACTCGGTGGTGGTTGCGAACTGGCGATGCACTGCGATATGATTGTTGCCTCAGAAAACGCACGGTTTGGACAACCAGAAATATTGATTGGTGTCATTCCGGGTGCTGGTGGTACACAACGCCTTGCGCGTACACTTGGCAAATATCGCACCATGGAAATGGTCCTCACAGGCGCACAAATTAGCGCACAGGAGATGTTCGAGCACAACCTCGTCAACCGTGTTGTACCAAAAGGCGAGCATCTCAACGAGGCCCTGAAACTTGCCCAAAAGGTCGCGGAACAAGCACCAGTCGCGGTACGGCTGGCAAAAGATGCAGTCCTGGCGGCCTTTGAGACTCCCTTAGAGGAAGGGCTGGATATCGAGCGCAAAAATTTCTTCTTGCTGTTCTCCACAGAAGATATGCGCGAGGGTATGAAAGCCTTTATCGAGAAGCGTAAAGCTGACTTTCAAGGAAGGTAGGACTGACGTATGGACGATGCCGTTATCCTCTCGGCTGTGCGTACCCCCATTGGACGGTACGCGGGTAGTCTCAAAGATGTACGACCCGACGATCTCGCCGCGCTGGTCATCAGTGAAGCGGTACGCCGTGCGAATATCGACCCCTGTAGTGTGGAAGATGTGATTCTTGGCTGCGCGAACCAATCCGGTGAGGATAACCGCGATGTGGCGCGTATGGCCCTGTTACTTGCTGGTCTACCTGTAGAGGTCGCGGGTCAAACGGTCAATCGTCTCTGCGGCTCTGGTCTGCAAGCGATCAATAGCGCGGCGCAAGCCATTCAGACAGGTGCTGGTGATACCTTCGTTGCGGGCGGTGTGGAAAGTATGACACGTGCGCCCTTTGTGCTGGGCAAAAGCGACACCCCATTTGGGCGCAACATGAACCTGCAAGATACCACGCTTGGCTGGCGTTTCATCAATCCCAAGTTGTCCGCGCTACACCACCCCTACAGTATGGGCGAAACGGCTGAAAACGTTGCTGAACGCTATCATATCAGCCGTGAGGAGCAGGATGCCTACGCTCTACGCAGTCAGCAGAAAGCCGTTGCCGCGCAGCAATCGGGCCGTTTTGCCGTAGAAATTATTCCTGTCACGCTCCCGCACAAAAAGGGCAGTGAAGCTACCATTGTTGCCCTCGACGAGCATCCCCGCGCCGATACCTCGCTTGAAAAGCTTGCCGCGCTCAAACCTGCGTTTAAGAAAGACGGTGGCAGTGTCACGGCAGGCAACTCGGCGGGCATCAATGACGGTGCGGCTGCCCTTGTCTTGATAGCACGAAGTCAGGCGCAACGTCTGGGGCTGCGTCCTCGTGCTCGTATCGTCGCTTCGGCGGTAGCTGGTGTCGATCCTGCCTATATGGGTCTCGGCCCCATCTTCGCCACACGTAAAGTCCTGCAACGCGCTGGCCTGAGCATTCATGATATGGATCTGATCGAATTGAACGAAGCCTTCGCATCCCAGACACTTGAGTGTGTCCGTGAGCTAGAAATTGATGTGGAAAAACTGAATGTCAACGGTGGTGCTATCGCGCTCGGTCATCCCCTCGGCTGTAGCGGTGCCCGTATTATGACAACCTTGCTGCACGAACTAGAGCGGCGCGAGGGACGCTATGGTCTCGCGACCATGTGCATCGGTGTTGGTCAAGGAATTGCAACAATTATCGAGCGTGTATAGGAGGTAGGGGCACGATGTATCGCGCCCTTTTCAACGACGGGCGCGATACATCGTGTCCCTACCTTCGATATAATAAATACGAGTGATCCAAATTGTATCAACATGTCGTAGTAATAAGCAAGAAAGGGTAGTTCCAAATCGAATGTGCGCCCACTGCAATGGATTCTGCTGAACGCGTCGGCGAAAGTCCCACAGGCACGAATTATTTGGACATTTTACCTTTCATAATCAATCCTACGTAGGCATTTGCTACTAGCGTTTTGTAATAACGGTTAACGGAAGAAGCCTATATACTGGGCTTGTACGAGAACCTGTCTTGATACAGAAGGATGAACTCATCTTGAACACTCCTGAAGAAATTTCAAAATCAACAACTTCTAACGACTCGTCATCATCATTTACCGCACGTCGCTCACGTAGAATGTTGCTCAAAGGAGCAGCAGGTGCGGCTGGCGTTGCTGGTCTTGCTGTCGCAGGTGCTGGCATCATGTCTATTAGCCCTGCTTACGCGAGATTCGCGCGTCCTGACGGCGAGACAACAGTTCAACAGAACAACCTGCAATACCGAACATCACAGCAAACGGCTGATTCGATTGTAGACATCTTGACTGTTGCACGAACAGCTGAGCAGTTGGCGGTCACGTTCTACACGAATGGTGTCGCCAACGCTGACAAGCTCGGTATTACAGGTGACAACCTCGCATACCTCAAGGCCGCACTGGTCGAAGAGCAGATTCACCAGCAGTTCCTCGCTGCTAACGGCGGCAAGTCTCTTGCCGACACCTTTAGCTTCCCACAGGGTCCACAAACGTTTACTGATCTCAAGACGTTTATCGCGACACAGCAGCAATTAGAGGGTGTGTTCGACTCCGCCTACCTTGCGGCAATCATGGAGTTTGCGCAACTGGGACGCCCTGACCTTGCACAAATTGCTGGGCAGATCGCCACCATCGAGTCCGAGCATCGCGCGCTGGGCCGTGCCATTGGTGGACTT
>JAABUQ010012019.1_pt1 | contig 10878 bp, 8 predicted proteins | sample 5560001 | NCBI WGS metagenome assembly JAABUQ01 (sample SAMN10711888, study PRJNA513371) | rock metagenome | isolation source: Antarctica rocks | place: Antarctica: Victoria Land, Finger Mt nord | collected 2015-12-18
GTCGGCTTATGGATCGCGTTCGGCATTTTTCCGCGTGAGATCATCCTCATCGCGTGGCTGCCGTTCAACCTAACGCTCTCGGTCTTCAACGCGACCGAACTCGTCGGTCATCTGCCGATCTACGGCATCATGGCGATGCTGATCGTCTTCGAACCGGGGCGCCCCGAAGCGGTCGACGATTGGGTGCACGGCGTCGTACGCGGCGCACCGAACGTGCTGCGACCGCCGCGTGAGGAGACGGGTACGTTAACATATCCGGGAATTTAGAGAAGCTTTCGCAATTCGTCGGCGGTGATGCCGACGTCATCAAGGATGGCCAACATGGATCGTGGTCCGACGGTCGTCGAGGTGTTCCATGAAATGCGGGGAGCCGCGAACGCGGACGACGATGAAGCCGACGCGTTGTAATGCGCGTCGAACTCTGCCTCCCTCGACAACCGGAAGTTTCGTACTCATGACGCGTAAGGTAGAGCTCGAAGTTCGTTGCGTTAGGGACGGTTACCGGCACCGTGACGGCGACCGTCGTCGCCACATCGGAGGGGGGGAATCTCTTCACCCCGCTCGGCTAATATCTCCATATATAAAGCGATGACGTCGCGCGCGTTGCTCACGGCCTCATCGAACGTCTGACCCTGCGTATGGGCACCCCGAAAGGCGGGGACGTGTACCGAGAAGCCACCTTCGGCTTCCGGCTCGAGGACGACCGTATACGACCGTTCTCGCGCCATTTTATTATCTCACACTTCCACATTACGGTGACTCCATGTATCCACGAGATACGTTGAAGTATTTATCGTTTTGATACCTTCGCGCTGTGACTATCGCCTTGACGCCGAGGGTCGCGAGCGCTCGAGGATTGTCGTAACGAGAGTTCGGGTCAGCGTGCCCGCGTGATACGTCGGGATGTGAAAGAAGCGCGAGCAGAGCAGTGAGGCTCGCAGAAACACTGTTCAACGGCCAACGGATCGTTCGATCGGCACCTCGGCCGTTCGTCGCTGCCGCTAACAGCGCACGTCGGCCCGGAGCGCACGACCACACCCCAAACGCAAGAGCAGCCAGCCGGTTTGCACCGGTCACCGTGCCGACTTTGTTAGGAGTGTCGGACGGATTGCCTGATTGATACGCATAACGCCGATCCTCGATTGGATCCCAGCGAAATGACTCCGTCGTATCGCGATACGTCCACTGTTCGAACAGCGCCGCCGTGATCTTTTCAGGATGTGTTGGCACTGTCGTTGCGTTCGAGAGTCGCCGCAAGAAGTATTGGTGCCCACTTCCAAGCATCATGCATAGTGGTGTTGCCTCGACCGCCTTTCCGTCGCGTTTCATGGCGCCGTCGGAACAAAGCGCTGCTAATAGCGTCCCGCGCTCGATCGACGTTACGCTATCAGCTAGCGCTCGGAATTCCTCGCCGCTGAACTTGATATCGTCCGCATCGAACGCGTACGTGGCACCAAAACTGACGATTCCGCTGACTGCCGCCTCGGCAAGAGCGGCTCGATCCACATCGGCGTCAAGCAAGAGCCGCGGCCGGAGCGGTACGCCCGTCCAGAATGCCCGGGGTTTCCATGACGGTTCTGCCGTTTCCAACGCTCGCAGCAATCCCAGGAGCGTCAGGAAGGCGAGAAAATTATCGGGCTCTAGCCCACTGAGATCATGCGCTCGCATGGCGTCCCTCGCGTTCATAGCGACCTTCGGCTTCGTCTTGTGACGCACGATGGTCGGCTAAGCGAAGCACGGCTTCGAGCCGGGCAATCTCCCATGGACCGTAACGAAGGCGCACCCGCTCCTCGAGCTCAAACCATCCACTATCCAATTGAAGAGGCATGGAATCGTCCGAAGCAGACAATTCGACGCCATCGAATTGAAGATTTGTCTCGTTGCCGCTTCTCTCGTATGCCGGAAAAAACGGCCGACCGTACCCGTGATGCGTCCCAATGAGCCAAAGCACTAAGTCATGTTGCACCTCGCTGAGCGCCGCGAGGCGCGGGTGACGCTGCGCGAGCGCTACCGATAACGCCTCATGCCGGAAGCCGCGCGGCGTGGAGCGAGGTCCGCCGAGCATGCTAGCAGTGTCACTCTTTGCAAGGAGTTCTTCGGCCGATCGATCTTTCGAAAGACCAAGCGCGAAGAGAGCCGCTTCGCCGCGCAGGTCTGCCTGAAAGCGCGCGTCCGCCTTTCCGACATCATGAAAGTACGCAGCGATCGTCAACGCTTCCGCAATCGCCGGTTCGATTCCGAGACGACTCGCAAATTCTGCAGCGTTGTCGCGAACGTGACGTGAGTGGTCGCTGAGTAAGACCGCGACACCCGTGCGCCAAGATTGATCGTACGCGGTCACGGATTGCTGTCCCGCGGGCTCATCACGCTCGTTGGTGAGAACGACAGAACGCGACGAGATTGCGAATCCGAAAGAGACGTTATCGTCGGGTCCATACACGACCATTTCAACCTTACTCGGCGAATCGACCGCCAGCAATTCTAATTCCGCGCGAATCGTAGCCGGCAGATCTCGGATTGTCGAGAGCGCTACGATACGATCTGTTATATCGTCCGCTGCTCCCTCCAGCTTGGCCTCGATTTGCGACCAGACGCTGCGTGCGTCAGTATCGATTGATCGCCATGACGCGTGATCGCTCGCATCCGGATTACCGCGCTCGTTAGCGAATGCTTGTCGAAGCAAACGCGGATGAAAGCGAACAACTCGGCGTCGCCGTTGGCGAAGGTTCGCGAGATCGCCGTGATCGGTAACGGGCATGGTCGACGACGGTAGCCAGCCATAACGATCGTAGCCGCCACGATCGGCGGGGATCACGATGACGTCTCCAATACGAACGTTTTCGCTCTTGATCCATTCGGCCGTTTGTTCGCCTGCATTGTAGCGGATGCATCGAAAACTCGCCTCAGTCTTTTTCTTGTCGGCTTCGGCAAATATCGGCACATCGACGAGCGGTGCATCTTCCGTGTCGCTCGACCGTGACTGATGTGCGATGAGACGTCGCGCATGATGAATCGGAAGATCGAGAACTTCGAGTGACGACGGAGGCGCCGCGCGTAAAGCCGCACGGATGATGCTCAAATCGCTAGCCGGTCCGAGTTTACCATCGTACGCGATGTCGGCACGCCAAACGATGCTCACGTCGTTCACCGTCCGTCGCCCATGCAGGAACAAGTCCGGAGCGGGCGTTACCGCCGATGTCGCTGCGGCGGTCATAGCCCAGGCCGCTGCATATGGCGGTAGGAGCGCCGGCGCGTGCAACCGCTCAGCGATCATCGCTTCGACGTCTTCGGAAGCGATGCCAAGGAGTGCTCGATCCATCGATGCGATGCCGAAGTCAACGCGCTTTTTCGTCGCAACGTCACTAAGCCAGCGACGCGTTCGATCCGCGCTCGAGCCATAAATTCGCTCGATCGTCAACCACGCTGCCTTGTTGCTCGCCTCGGGAAAAAAGATCGTCGCCGCAGCAGCTATCGGCCGTCCCAAACGATTTAATCGCCCGAACCGTTGACGCAAAGAATCGAGCGCCGCGATTTCCGTCACGAGGACGTCGAGGTCGATGTCGGCGCCGGCTTCTATCGTTTGCGTTGCAACGAGTACTTTGTGCCGCGCGAGTGGCGGCCGGTGCTGTGCCGATTTGAGATCGATTATCTCCTCCGCAATCGCATCTCGGTCGAGATCCCGTACGCGTCCGATCATCAGCGTCACATCGATGTCGTCGCGTCGCCGAAGGCGCTCGAATACATCGCGCGCCGTCACAATCGTGTTCGCGATAACGCCGATACGTTGCGGGATCGGGTGTACCGACACGACATCCTCGACGGCTTTCACCATCTCCGTTGCCAATTCTCCCGTATACGGCCGCAATTCCGCCGACTTCGTAGCCTGCAGACGCGGCCCAAGCCGTGGATCGGCCCGATCGGCATCGCTCAACGTGAAGCTGTCTGTCGGCCGATTACCGGGCGTCGCAGAAAGACGCGAAACACGAAACTGCGCGAGTCGTGACTGCTGTGCGAGTAGACCACCCTGTTCGTGTCCCCGCGCAATGGACTTGAGCGTCTCGTCGAGTGGGCGGGCGAGATGCACCTCATCGAGTAGCCAGAGCGCGTCGCTCCCGACGAGACCGGCATGCACCGGCCACATTCGAGGCGTTACGCCGTATCCGCGAAAAAGGAGCCGCGAACCAACTTGATCGACGGTCGAGACGACGATCAGTGGCTGCGTCGGTGTTTCCGCCCAGTCGGTGTCCCGCGGAATGCCACCGCGGAGTCGAACGACCTGTAACGGCGGCCGCCGAGTTGCAGGCGGTCCGCTCAGGTCCATAATCCGATGCAACGATAACAATGCATCACGCACCGAGTGTAAAATGCCGGCTTTGGCCGTCCGAATTCGTTCGGCAATTCGAACGGCTCGGTCGTACGCTTCGTCGACGATAATTCGCCGGTCCACGACGAAGAACGTACGTAGCGGTACCGTACGGGGAACCTTGCGGTGCACGCAGAGCGCGAGCGCAAAGACTGCAATGTCGATTGCTGCAGTCTTACCCGATCCCGTTGGTAAGTCGAGCAGTTCTGGCCATCCCTCGCTCACGACTCGTTTCGCGAGCTCGATCTGCCAAGGAAATGGCGCCACGCCATGAAGCGCTTCGAAGTACTCACCAAATGACTGCATGGTCAAATCAGAAGTCATTGTTTGATTCCATCCGTAACGGGCGCATCAGGCCGAGTCCACGATGACGACCTGCTCCGACGAGCAATGGACCTTCAAATTTGCCGCCGAGACGGACCGTTGCATGCAGTAACTGCTTTGACCGGTACGGGCTGTCGGTGCTTAGCGCGCGGCGTACCGACTTATTATCGGGGGCGCCACGAAACTGCGATGCCTCCGTCAACTCTACGCGAGCTTGCGCGTGCTCGATCAGCGCAGCCGGCACGCCTGCACGCTGCAGCATTTCGGCGACGACCGCATAGAGCGCTGCCTCTTTGCGAGCATGACGATCGACGGCTATCGGCGTCACGCTCGCCCACGTCGTCGAAGCCTTCGTGTATCGCCGCAGATCGTACGACTGTAAGTCGTTCCTTATCATCGGCGAGACCGTCCAACTCCCGAAGCGCCCGAAATGTAATAAGCCGCCGACATCAGGCGTACCGATGTGCAAGAAGGCTCGAATGATAGCAAGCGCACGTTTGTTTTCTTGTGCGTCGCGATCGCGCGGGAAAATCAACGCAATGGCTTTGAGCCCGCCGTCCGAGAACGCCCCGCCGACGTCGGCGAGCGGCAAAATCGCCAAGTTGTTACGCTGACTTACGCCTCCATCCGCCGTATGTCCCGACACGAGCTCTGGAATAGCTATCCCGGCATCGCGTGCACAGGAGAGCAAGGCATCCCGCATTCGTTTCGCCACGAGCGGAAATGCATCCGTCGATGGTCGCCAACCGCCCGCATCGACCAGGACGATCGCATCGTCGGCATCGTACACGCCTTGTGGCACGAGAGCATCAGCACTCTTTGCCGTCTCGACGATCACGGTCGACGGTGTCGGTGGTCGATGAGCCGCGTACGCACGTCGTAACTCTGCCAGCCGGCCGCGATACGGTACGCGCAGCACATGCGCCTCGGACGCGTACGGGCATTGCTCGGAAGCCATATCAGCAGAAGTCGTAACCGATGCGCGCACGAGACTCGCCGAATGCCCAACGTAGGTCACTTCGCGAGCCAGCCGCGCTAGTGCCGGCGCATGAGCGGCCGCCCCATCAGCATTCGTCCAAATGTAACGGACTCGCGCTGCATCGCCATCACCGAGAACGCGCGCCGGAAAAAAGCGCTGCTGCCGATTTTTCCGCATTTCAGGAAGAACGCGCGCCGTTTCTTTCGATGTTACGCTCGTCGTGCGTGCGTCGTTCGGTGGAACGAATACGATGACGTTGTCACGATCTTCGCCTTCCGCGGCGTCGATGCGGAGCATCGAATAATCTTGAGCCTCGAGCCATTCGAGCGCGGCGGTTTCTCGTGCATCTTGCGGTTCGTTTCGGCCCCACGACGCGACGAGTGACTGGAAGACCCGATCGGGATGCGGGGGCCATTCCGTGCACGCACGATTCCGCGGGTTCGACGCATACGAAATGCCGCCGAGAAACTCGATTTCGAGTGCGATCCCCTCGCTCACTCTGCGTCGCCTTCTGTCTCGCCTTCGAGGGCGCGAGCGCGCGAAAGCGCGATAAGCTGCACGAGCTTTTCTTGCGGTGCGAGCATGAGCGGGTTTTTGCTCCACGGATAGTTCGATGCGCGGGCGGCCTCAACCGTATCGCGATACAACTGCATCGCACCCGGCAAGTCGAGTTCGAACGGCTCCGTCGTGCCATCCGAGTGGACGAGCTCGAATGTGGCGGGACCATCAGGGACGAGATCGCACCGCGAGCGCAACGCGTAACCCACGTGATCCTGAGCGAGCACAGCCAGAAGCCCCAGCGCCGCAAGAACGGCGTGGCCTGCGGCATCGCTACTCGTGCCGGGGAATCGGAGTCGCCGGAGACTCGCAAAGCTCAGCACGACCGTATGGCGCACGAAGTCGACGGAAACTCCCGCTGTCGTGATCGTCGGGGGAATATTGGAGTGGTTCACTTCCGACGGCTTCAGCTGCCCTTTCTCGGCGCCCGTCGCGATCTGCCAATCTCCAGCTCCGCCGACCACGCGAGCATCTCTACGGATGCCGATGGGATCCAGGCGACTTCCGACGCGTTTGCCGTCGGGTCGGTACTCAACCTCGGAGTCGTTGACACGATGGGGCTCACCAGCGACATTGAAGCCTACGACTTCGGAGGTGATAGAACGCGCGAATTTGGCACCCAACCCGCCTCCAGTGCCCGTCGAATCCCAAGCGCCGAATAGCAACGCCGTCGGACTGATGCCGAAGAGTTCCGTAGCGTTCTGCGGTCGCGCCGTCCGCAACCGAGCGAAAACTTTCGAGTCCCGAAACGGGACGGGCTTTCCGTCTTCAACCAGTTGAGAATCTCGGAAGAGCGCATCGAAGACCCGATGTGGGACGTCCAGCGACGTCAACATTCCGAGGTCGCTAAGGTCGAACGGCTCACCTTTCCCAACGACGACCTTCGAATTTTTGCTGTCGCCTTCGATCGACAACGCGATGCTGCGTCCGGTGAAGTCTACCGCGATCGTTGGAACGCTTTCATTATGTTTCGCTAAGGTGTCTTTGAGTGCTTCCTCCAGCCGATTGGCCTGACTTGCGACGCTGTCGAGAAGCACCGAAAGCACTTGCGCGTCACCCACCCGACGGTGTTCGAAAGCGTGGCGCGAGCCTTCACCTCGGCGTTCGCTCAAATACGTTGGCGGAGCGATTTTATCGCCAGCGCCTCCTGCGGGCTGCATGCGCCGGACACGACGAATCGCAGCGTCGTCTTGAACAAGTTGTTTGAGCCGTTCGAGCATGGCTAACCTTTCCTGTAGAGTGCGCAAAAGATGCGGTTCACGACCATCGCATTCACCTTAACGGAAATCGCGTCCACCCGTGTGGACGCGTTCTTCCCTTATACTCAGGGGACTTCCACTTCGAGACCCATTGGAGGATGCTGCCGTAATGCCTCAGCCCGAGCTTCCATTCGGCGATGCGCACGACGATCCATCGGAGAGCGCGACGCGACTCGTATGGTCACTTATCACGATGCTTCGCTTTAAGCGCATCGCGTTTGATTCCGTGCTACGCACATTTGATCCCGTTTCAGAGCGAAGCTTTCGACGCGATATCGTCAAGCTCCGTAAGATTATACAGCGCTACGATCTGGGATGTCGCATCAAGAGCGTTGGTCGCAACGTATACGCGCTCACAGAGATAAATGAAGGCCTGCGCCAAATGAGTGCTTTCGAACGAGGTGCCGAACAGTTGGTGCGAGATATTGCTCGCGCCTTCGGCGGCCCCGTGGATGCGCTCGTAAATACGGGCCAGAATGAGATCGATGCGCGATCGTTCTTGCGGGTCGCGATGCCGCGACCCGTCAATGGATCGACCGCAGCGGCGCGCTATAACGAACTCGCAAAGGCCGCCGGTGTTCACGCGCGTGTGAGCTTCGAGTACTGCAGCGGCGATAACCCCGCGAGCGAACGTGAAGTCGAACCTTACTTCGTTTTGTGGAATGCAGGCCGCTACTACCTCATCGCTTACGATACTGCCCGGCGCGCATTCAGGCGCTTCGCACTCGACGCCATTCGCGGTAAACTGCGACGGCGAGGGACATTCAAAGAGCGCCCCGTGCCAGCGGAATACCGCTCCGACGATGCAATCGGACTTTTCACGCCTGTAAATGCCGCGACGGTCTCGGTGCGCATTTCGTCTCGATTGGCAGCGGGCATTACCGAGCGCCAATGGAAACGGCAGCAGAGAGTCACCACGCATTCCGATGGCGGCGCGACCTTGACGTTCGCGAACTGCGACGTCGATGAAGTCGTGAGATGGTCGTTGCAGTATGCGAGCGACGCGCAGGTAACGGCTCCGCCCGAAGCGATCGAGCGAGCGCGGCACATCGTGACTGATCTTGCAGCGTCGTATGCTACGCATCCAAAGCGCGCCGTATCATGAGCGAAGAGCAAACGCTTTTGCCCGTACGGATGATCAACGAATACGTGTACTGTGCGCGGCTCTTTTGGCTCGAACACGTCGAGCGAGAATTTGCGTCGTCTTACGATACCATCGACGGGGAACGCATCCATCGTCGCGTCGACAAACCGCGAGGCGAGATTCCGGTCGAACTCGAGCAATTCAAACGCGACGTAACCTCGGTCGAACTAACGAGCGAAGCGCTCGGTATCGTAGCGAAGATCGATATCGTCCGGCCCGATGGCGACGGCGTGATGCCGGTCGACTATAAGCGTGGACGGCGTCCCGTCGCTGGTGTCTATGACCCCGAACTCGTGCAGATCGCTTTGCAAGGCATGCTTCTTCGGGAACACGGCTACGTCGTCGAGCGTGGTCAGATCTACTACGCGGAGTCCAAGGAGTATGTCGACGTTGAGCTCGATGGCTACCCAGAAGCGAAGGCACTCGAAGCAATTGCAGGAGCCCGAGCCGTCGCCGCGCGGGGGTCTATTCCGCAGCCGCTACGCGACAGCCCCAAATGTGCTCGGTGCTCGCTACATGCGATCTGCTTACCAGACGAGACGAACGCCGTGCGCGGTGCTCCGCCGGAAGTCATCCGGCCCTTCGCGGCCGGGCTAGCCGACGGTGTCTCAATCTATGTCAACGACCCAGGTTCGCGACTCGGGCTCAAAGGCGAAGTACTCGAGATTCGAAGCGATGACAAAGTCGTCGCCGATGCGCGGCTGAACGACGTACAAACAGTATCGCTCTTTGGAAACGTGCAGATCAGCTCACAGGCAGCACGCGCACTCCTCAGTCGGGATGTACCGCTTCTTTATCACTCCTATGGTGGCTGGCTCTCCGGCGTTGCGCGGAGCATCTCGGATCATAGCATCGACCTCCGCATCGCCCAACATCGCGTCGTTGCGGAAGATAGCGATCGCGCCTTGTCGATCGCTCGCGCGCTCGTCGAAGGCAAGGTTCGCAATCAGCGTACCATGATTCGACGAGGCCTCGGTGAACAAGCGAAGGCAGCGATGCAGGGCCTGGCACTGTTGCTACACCGTATATCGCGAGCATCGCATCGTAATCAGCTTCTCGGCTTCGAGGGGAATGCGGCAAAAATCTACTTTGAGGCCTTCTCAGACCTTCTCAAGATAGCTACGGGATTCGAGCTCACCGGCAGAAATCGCCGACCCCCAACGGACCCCGTGAATGCGTTGCTGTCATTTGGATACGCAATGCTCGTTCGGGAGGCGATTGCCGCCGCGTACGAAGTCGGGCTCGAACCCGGGATCGGAATCTATCACAGAGTTGTTCCCGGGCGCCCGGCCATGGCTCTCGACCTCATGGAAGAGTTCCGTCCTTTGATCGTCGATTCGACGGTTCTTACGGTGATCAACACACGGGAGCTGCGCGCGACACACTTCGACCGCCGCGGTCGAGCTGTCGTGCTCACGGACGCGGGCCGCCGCGCGTACATCGGTGCGATCGAGCGCCGGCTCCAGTCGAAAGTGCAGCATCCGCACTTTGGGTATGAAGTGACGTATCGACGCGCGATTCGCATACAAGCGCGCCTCATCGCTCGCGCAATACAAGGGGACATTGAAGTCTACCCCGCCTTCGCGACTCGGTGAGCGCGCTTCGCGGCTATCTTCTCTGCTACGATATTGCAGATTCGAAGCGCCTTCGACGCATGCATGCGCTCGCGAAGGCGTTCGGTCGTCCTTTGCAATACAGCGTTTTCGTGTGCGTGCTTCGGCGGGAAGATCGCGTGACGCTCGGCGCTCGCGTCGAAGCTTTGATTCAGCACCGCTCCGATCGCGTCGTAATCATAGATTTAGGGACGGTACCCGATCGAGACTCGTGGATACCGCCGCTCGAGGTCTTTGGCATGCAGCACGTTCCTTCCGAACCATCCTCTATTATCGTCTAAGCCGAAGCGAGCGGTAGGGTGCCGCCGGCCGGACGCTGAGGCACTCGACCTATATCCAACGGGCCTTCGCGGCAGAAACGGTAAGAAACCGGCCCGTATGCGTTGCATGTCGCGGAGGCACTCGAAAACCGACTCCAGAACGTGCGCCACGTCGGCGTTTGCGTAATTCGCCGTCCGCGCGACGAGATCGTCGCGCCCGCATTGAAGCCGTTGAAGCCAAGCCCGCGACATCGCAGCGCTCCAACGGTCCGCGCGACGAGATCGTCGCGCCCGCATTGAAGCAAGTGGCGTGCGCGATTTCGAAGGCCCAAGAAGCCGGGTCCGCGCGACGAGATCGTCGCGCCCGCATTGAAGCAA
>JAABUQ010012020.1_pt1 | contig 10876 bp, 10 predicted proteins | sample 5560001 | NCBI WGS metagenome assembly JAABUQ01 (sample SAMN10711888, study PRJNA513371) | rock metagenome | isolation source: Antarctica rocks | place: Antarctica: Victoria Land, Finger Mt nord | collected 2015-12-18
GCTACCAGTGGTCGGATTTCAGTGCTGCTGCTGACAGGGTGTATAAAGCGAATACATCTATAGTATTGTACTCGCCAACAGGTCAGGGGGAAGCGGATTGGCAGTCGGATTGGCAACAGCATCAATCTGCCCAGTCTGGACTACAAACGGAAAATGGCGGGTCAGGTAGCTCTCCGGGGCAAAATTTTGGTGAGTGTCGCCCCAACCGAAGAGAGGTCAAGGGGTTTTGTCAGAAAGCATTTGAGGCTTTATACGGCGATAAGCATTGGCTCTGGGTTTTCAATCATCTGTACTACTGGAACGAAAATTACTATGAGGGGGTGGACACGAATGCTGAAATTAGCCGCATCAACCATTACTGCGATACTTATGAGGCTGTAAAAGAAGTCAGAGATCCAGAAACCGGGGAGGTGATTGAACAGATCGTGACCTACCCCTATGCTCGGCCTAAGTATGTCAATGAGGTGTTTAGTTGGGTAACGCAAAAACTTAGCATCGACCCCACTCGGATCAACCCCCCTGGACTAAACTGCCTTGATGGAGTGCTGGAACTGAGCTACGACCCCGATAGCAAGAAGTGGCAGCGTAACTTAACTCCCCACGACCCCAAAACCCACTTATATCTGTACCCGCCGCAAGCTACCTACAACATTCCCGCTGTCGTCATGCCAGATGCCTGCGATGCGCTACTAAGTTGCCTGGATGCTCCCCAACGCGATATTTTCCTCAAAATCGTCGGCGCTTCCCTTGATCTAAATACAGTGCGAATCCACAAGGGGCGTGAGATTAAAGCCTTGTTGATGTGGGGTCTGGGCAACAACGGTAAGGATACCCTACGCGAAACTACGGCCATGATGTTTGGGTATCGGGGCATGGTAGGCGCATCCCTAAGCGACTTCAAGCAATACGATGAGGGGCGGAAGTTTCCTTTAGCCAAGCTGGATGGAGCGCTGATCAACTGGCCTAGCGAAAATGCCGACTGTATGCTGCTCGACCGGCTGCAATCGATTAAGATTGCCATCACCGGCGACCCCCTATCTGCGGAGAAGAAAGGCAGGGACGAGTATCAGTTTAATCCTAAATGTGTGAATTTTTTCAATGTCAACAGCCTGCCTCACCTATTGGGAGCGATTGAGGCGATCACATCAAGATTTGGGATTCTTGGGTTCACGAAGACTTACAAATCTAATCCAGGGCCAGGTGAACTGAAAGCCGATCCACGTTTCCTCTACGATAAAACCTTTGTCAGGACAGAGGTGCTGCCGTGGTATTTGCACCGTGTCCTTGATGCGCTCGACCGGCTGATGGTAGAAGGTATTGATTATACCTGCACATCAGCAGCATTTGAGAATGCGCGGGAAGAAAGCGACCACATCTACTCTTTCTGCAAAGAGGTCGGCATTGGCTACCTGCCCAAAGCTCAAATTACGGCAACTGATGTCTGGGAGCAACTGCGCCAGTGGTACATTGCCAATGGCACCTTGGAAGTCAAAGACCTGGGGGATGGCAAGACTAAGGAAACCTGGAACAACCAAACCACCTGGGGCGACCACACTGTCAAGGGCTTGAACCAAATCCTTCCCCGATTGCTCAAGATATTTCCCAAAGCTACCCGCGCTCGTGATAGTTCTGGTCGTAACTGCTTGGAGGGAATCGGATTCCTGCCACCAGGCGGTGGTGGTGGTGGTGACTCTGGCGGTGGTGGTCAACCATCGAATTCCCCCAGCGGGAATTCTGTATCACTCAGCAACACTTCTGAAGCTGGTCTGAACGTGGATGAAGCTGCTCTGAACCAATTGAACCCTAGTAGCAGTAAGGTGTCTGAAGCTCCTGAAGCTTCTCAGGCTATCTCACGGGTGAAAAATTTGTGGACTGTTTTAAGTGACGAAGAGCGTGAGCAACTGCTGAAAGAATTGGGACTCGAAAAAAATTCTGGAGCCGAAAACTCAAATCAGCAACAGGTGCTTCATTACCCTGATGCAGTAAGCGATACAGTATCTTCAGACCACGTTCAGGCACCTTCAGGAGACGTTCAGAATCTACCACTGGGAGATCAACCCATGATGGCAGTAGAATCTACAGGGCAAGAGTTAGCTAATCAGATTCTGCCGCACTTTCCCTTGGTGGCAGCGGTTTCGACAGTGGATTGGGATGGCGGTAGTACCCAATCCCAGCAACCAGCGGTACTGGACCCGGTTGTTGATCAGTGGCTGACCCCAGATTGTCTTCAGGATATGGCGGCAGCTCTGGAAGATTGCGACTTTGAAGCGCTGGCTACACTCAGGGAGATTTGGCCTAAGCATGCGATGAATGCTGCCTGCAAACTTCTCAAACCCGGTACCCACAAGCGCATTATGGAGTGGGTAGTTCAGCAGAATGCATCTGCGACAACAGTGGAGCAGAGTGCAGCAGGACAGAATCCAGCGCAGCAGAATCCAGCGCAGCAGAATCCATCTGCAACACCATCATCTCAACCACGGCTCTTCCCAGGTATGCGTATAAAGGTGGGTTATCATCACGGCTCACTAGTAACCCAGACCCGTGATGGTAAGTGGTTGGTTGAGTGGGATAATCTGCCAGTTTCTCAACTCAAACAATACGGTGAGCCGCCAGCTGGTGCTCTAGCATCTGAGCAAATTGAATTAATCTCGGTGCAGACATGACGCGACCGAGATTAATCAAAAGCCTAGTCTGCTTTCTGGTAGGGCATGATCTGTGCCACTACCGCTTGACGTGCCGGAATCAGACCCGGTTGGTGTGCTGCCGATGCAGCAATCCCCATGCTGACACTCTAAAGGACAAGTGGCATCTACTCAAAAGACGCTTAAGAAAGCAGAGACTCTGTGGGGATGATGAACTGCCGTTCTAGCTACTGGTCGGCTATATTGGCACAGGCGCCACCCTCGGCAATCCCCTACCCCTATAGCACCGCTAACCATGACCGAAAGCCAACCGATTTACCGCTTCCTGCCCAAAAAACGCAGCGATCTGCCGCAGCCATTGCCCACACCGGCACCGGCCCCAGCACCGACTACACCAGCACAATCAGGAGAATCAGAACAATCACAAATCAAGCTTGAGGGCATCGATGAGCGCATTGATAGTTCGGTTCCAGCAACAAAACCACTTAGTAACAGCGGATGGGACGTGGCGGCTCTTTTGAAGGAATGGCGCTTGGATGATTTTACGTAAGAGCAGTCGGCTTTACCAAATTAGTTTGCTAATGGAATTCCATTAGCAACCCAACTAGACTAGATCGTGTTCGAGTACCTGGCTGTTAATATTCCACTTCAAAGATGAATCCGATATCAAACCCAACATCATCAGAAATCACAGCACTATGCAGAAAAATCCGCATCGAAATTCCCAAGGCGAAAATCGAGCGGGTGCCGGGTCAATGCGCCTTTACAGTGGATCTAGGTAAAGCATTTTGTACAGCTATTTACACGGACTCATGGCAGTTAGTGCCTTCTGAAAGCTTTCCATCTGAGGCGTTTCTGGCTCTGGAAAAGATTCTCTCTTGACGGAGAACAAAAGCGGCCAGCGTGACCATGCCAATAACCACAGCCGTGAGGAATCGGCAGTTGCTGAGTCACTGGCGAGTTTAAGGAAAGTTATTGTATCTGAAAGTGGTAACAGAACGCTCGGCATAAGTAAAGCTCATCATGTCAGGCTGAAACCTTGATGCTGTCGTCGGGTGGGTAGCGGTTGATTGATAAGTTTTCCCTAACTGCTTTACATCGGAGCAGCTCAGCAACACCTCTACTGCCTTGGGCGTGGGCGTTTGGGGGATTGAGGCTGGCGCAAGGTATGCGGCTGAGCTACTTCGTGATAGTTTGTTTTCCCGAAGTAAGGTGACGACTCTTCTACTGGTGAGAGCATCGCTAAAGCTGCGATTGCACCCCTAACTTGCTCCGGTCTGACTTCCAGATACTTTTGCAACTCGTCCAACGTGCGATGACCGCTCACTTCCTGAATAATCCGCAGCGGAATCCCAGCATCACTCATTTGCGTTAGCGCGGTTCGTCGGAAGCTGTGAGTGCTGACACCTTCGATGCTGACTTTGTTACACGCTTCTCTTAACAGCCAGGATGCCGAATCAGCCAACAGATGTCCTCTGCCGTGGCGACCGGGAAATAAGTACCCGTGGGGGTCGGGTGGCTGGTACATCTCCAACCGTCGCCGTAAGTCCTCTAACACGGGGATGGTGCGCGTCGCCAACTTGCCCTTCGTGGCACCTTTGCGAATGATTAGCTCCGGTCTGACCCGACATGAGCGATCGTAAACATCTGTCGTTTTCAGGGTACAGGCTTCATTGATCCGACAGGCTGTATATAAGCAGATGCCAAACAAAGCGCGATCCCTGTTGGTCTGTAGCCCAAGGCTAAATAGCAACTGAATCTCAGACTGAGTGAGGATTTTGGCTCTGCCGTGCCTGTCGATTTTCATTTCAAGCGCAACTCGTCGGTCTGAGTACAGGCTACACCTAGAAAGCCCCTGTCTGCTGTGGTCGTAGGGGTATGACAGACTTTGTGACAGTGGATAATGGTTTGATAGCGTCTGACCGTGTAAAATAGGCCGACAACACCCATTACCGGATATGCATCCCCGCTCCGCTCGGGGTGTCGTCACCCCGCTTTTCAGCTCCATTCCAGCCTATGCCCATTGACCGCCAGCGCTACCCTAAAAACTGGAATCAACTTGCCCTGGCTGCTAAGGAAGCATCTGGCTGGCGCTGTCAGCACTGCCAGCGGTTATGCCTGCGTCCTGGAGAGAAACCTCCATCGCTCACCCGCTCTGAATGGACGAAAGTAACCCTCTCGGTTCATCATGCGGACTTTACCCCCGAATCAAACAACCCAGAAAATTTGATGACGCTATGTACGCCTTGCCATCTAGCGCTACATGGTCGAGTCAAACGCTCCAATGTCTCACCGGGGCAACTGTCGTTATGGTGAGCAGCGGTTTAAAGGCAGTCCAAGAGAACGTTTCAGTATTAAGGTGGCTTTGGGAGATGAAAGCATTCCCAAAAATTTTGTGCTCTAAATTTCGGCTTGTTGTCATCCGGCAATGGAAAAAATAATCAGTTCCTTCCTAGCAGCCAGCATCAGGAGGTTGGTCACAGGCGCGGCTCAAATAACCAATGATCCAGCGGCGATTTTCCCAAATTAGATTTGTAGGAGTGGCTTGAGGTCTGACAGTAACTCAAGCTTTGTTTTCCTTCGGTTTCCAGGGCGGTAGTGCGGCAGTCCGTAAGATTGTGCTATCTTCGCGTCTCTGTTCTCTGGTCAAAGAATCGAGTGCCATATCTTGGCGATCGCCTGAGTGATCTAAAGGAGCGGGGGTGACAAGAACCGGATTAGCGATCGCCTGGACTTGGTTGTGTCTGCGCTTGACTGCGCGTGTCTTGATGCAGTGTGGTATCGCCAGGGGAGAACAATGAGCTGGCGTGATTAGGACTGGGGTGATTATAGGTGCCATCGTTTTCTGGTGTTGTCTTGAGGGTGATATCTTTCCAATCGGGTGGGGTACTTGCCCAAGCACTGGTGGAAACGTGCGTTGCTCTAACGCCGTCACCCATTCATCAACTACGCTCAATTGATCTAGGCCATTGACAAAATCGTACAGAGTAATCAAGGAAGCAGCAAAAACAGTGGTGTAGAAAAGAAAATCAATTCCGTCCTGGGCGAATTCTATAGTTAGCATTGGTTGAATTGCTTAGGGTGTATTCCAGCGCTGAAGGGGTGGCTGGGGGTGTTAGGGCATGAGGCGTTGCGCTGCCAGGGTAAAACTAACCTAAGATTATACGTTTGTCAACCAACAAAACAGTCAATGTTTTAGTGCTTGGTTAGTGATGTTTTAGTTGAAAGATTAGCTATTCAACTATTCAACTATTCAACTATTTTGTTCCTAGATTTCTAAATTGCTTCAGAGCTTCAGCAGTTCCCACCTGCTCAGAGAGCCTGAAAAAGCTCTGTAATAGTTCCTCAGCAAATTCAGAGCGATCCAGTTCAACACCTGCTTCACCCAAATCTAACAGCTCTCGATCCAGCCGCTTGCTAGTCTTCACGGGTAGGTGAAATATCGCCTGCATATAGTCCGGGTTGCCCCGCTTCGACACTTTGCCTCGCTTGTTTACCTTAGCCTTAGTCTCGACTTCTGCTGGTGCTGGAGACGGGGGCGGTTCTACTACTTCAGCTGGTGTCGCTCTTGGGTTTTCAACCGATGGCGAAGCCTCAACTGCATCAGCATTCTTGAGTTTCAGGATTTCGCTGAATCGAGAAGCTCTGCTAGTGGGTTGAGGAGTGCCAGTTCCGTCCAATCCCGCCATACCTTCTTTCCTCCTTTAACACCATAAACAGGCTGTCCGAGTGCCGCCGCATCTTTGTAGACTTTGAAGAGTCTAATCCCTCGCTCAAGTACAGGGAATCCGTTCTCTTTCAATGCATGAAATGCATCTACTCCATCCTTTTGAGGAGGTGGAGGGATCATAGTCAACAGAACACGGTAGAAAGCATTCTCAGGGAGGCATTGAGTCATCAGCGCCAAAGCATCCATCGAGAGTGAATCTGGTGTAGTCGGCAGGAGCAACAAATCGCATCCTTCTGCTAGCTCCTGCAATTCAGATTCAATCGGTCGCGCCGGAGTGTCGATGACTACGAAGTCAAATTTGTTCTGCCCCATCAACTTGGTGGCAGTATTCTCGCTGCACACCTTGAAGGGCAATTTTCCTGACCTAGCCCAGGTGCTAGCTGAGCGGTTTGGATCTGAGTCAATCAGCAGGGTTTGCCCATACTGGGAGAACAGGGATGCCAGACAGATTGAGCTGGTCGTCTTCCCGACTCCCCCTTTGTAGGACGAGAGGGTGATGATTTTCATAGTTCCCGCTAGCTGAATATTCGAATATTCTACTATTTAACTATTTAAATCTGCAAATAGTCAAATCTTCGCAGTCCCAAATCAGGACGAGCTGGTTGTCTGACCTGCTGACACAGGAGAGTGGGCAATGGTTTCATGCTTGCTCACCGAGATGAATATTCAGCTATTCAGCTATTGGAATAGCCTAACCTCAGAAATCTATCCTCGGTTTAACCGATGATGATGGCGCGGCGCTCTGAGTGGCACCCCTAACAATGGCATGATCTAGTTGCTCTCTGAGCATGAGCTTTGTCCCGCTCACACTGCTCAGACGACGATTGGTAGTGAGTCCGAGAGAGCCATTAGGGTTTCGCACAACTGTTGTTTCAATTTGGGGGCTGTGGCATCAAAACAAACTGGTCTTGTTTCCTAGCTAGCATAGTTGTTGTACATTTGACCATCTGTGCTCCATGCCCACCGAGAAACCAACCAGCCAAAAGCTTACCCTCAGCAGTCTCGCCACGGCTAGACCGAGCCAGACCCCTGAGTCGGAGCAAAAGCAGCCTGCGATCGCCAACACCAACACCGTAGCTCCAGATGCCCAACCACCTGTTTCACCAGCAGATGTTCCTAGCGCCTCTCGCTTTGGAGACAAGAAACCACAATCCTCTCAAAGCAAGGATTTGAAGACGCTTGAGAGTGTCACCAACGCAGCTGGTGAGGTTTTTAAGGCAGAAGACAGAATTCAAGTAGAGGCACCTTGGGGAGATAGTGCCGTTGCAGAAATCGTGACGCTCTATCAGGATTTGTCGGGCGGAGACTGGGCATCTTACCTTCCAATTGAACCATCACCTCCAACAAATTGGAGCTGGTTGGGTGGATGTACTCGGGCGAGTCTATTGGTCAAATCGACTTGAAGGCTTGTAGGCTTGTCGGGAAAAGTCAGAATCTGCTTGAGGAATCACCTTATAGTGCAGGCGCGTTCAACCCAAATGTTCTTTTTAAGGGTAGGATATTCGATTTACTACTGATCACCTTACCTGTCATGCCTTCAAAAACTGTTTTTGTTCGGGAATATAAAGTCAAAGCTCACAATCGAACCATTCATACCAGGGAATTCAACTTCATTTGCAAGGGATGCAACCAAGCCACGAATCGCGTATCCTTTGGTCATCGACCGCTCTTTTGCGAAGAATGTCGGCCCCCGAAACCTCAAACCAAGAGCGAGACTCAGAAGAAGAAGCTCCCCAGACCCGTATTGGTGCAGTCCGACAACACCCTCCAGGACAAGGGCAACCGTGCGGCTCGGGGGTGATTTGCCTCGAACAGTTGCCAATGATAGGATGTGTTGCTAATATTCTCTAGTCACGTTTAAACGCGCTCCACGCATGCTCACCGTCGAGTTCAAGTTAGATCTAAATCAATCCCAGCAAACCAAGGTGGATGACTGGCTCAACGTACAGCGCTGGGTGTGGAATCGTGGGTTGCATTTGCTGGAGGAATTCGAGAGTTTTACCTCTTGGGATAAGGTATCGAAGGCTTGGACTGCCTCGTGTCCGATTCCGTGGTCGTACTATAAGGATGATGATAATGGGCAGCTAGTCCCATTTACCCGGCTAGCTCAGACTAAGCCATATCGGATGAGTTGTCCAATCCCCCAGGCGTACCGTCAGCCTGAGTTGGAGTCGCCCAATCATTTTGGCCTTCTCTACTACTTTGCTCAGAAGAACCACGAGGATAAGCCGTGGTTTTGTGAAGTACCTAGCAAGGTTGTAGCGGGTACACTCAAATCTTTGGCTGATGCCTGGTCGGAGTACAAGGCAGGTAAGCGTAAACGGCCTCGGTTTAAGCGCTACAAAGATAAACTCAAGACACTCATTAACAATAATTCCAAATCAGTCAAGATTTCGGGCAAACAAATCACCCTGCCCAAACTTGGTAAGGTGACAGTCAAAACCCTGGACAAGCGGTGGGATGCAACAGTTCCTATTGCCACGCTAAAAATTGTTAAGGAGCCATCGGGCTATTATCTCCAACTGACAGGTGAGCTGCCTAAAAAGAGATTCAAGCCTTCCAAGAAAGCAGTGGGATTAGCTCTTGGCTATCGGGACTTATTTACGACCGATGGCGGCAAGGTAGTGGAACCCCCAGCGTACTACCAGAAGATGGAGAGACGGCTACAGCGACTTCAGCGAAAGCTGAGCCGCCAACAGAACCTCTCTCCTATCACGACGTATAATGCTGAGTTGGGGGAGCATTTCTTGAGCTGTCCCATTAATCCCCACAAGGGTGCAAACCAAGCCAAAACTCAGCAGAAGATCTCACGGCAGCATGAGAAAATCCGCCGCGCTAGGAAAGCTTTTAACCATAAGATTTCAACCAAAGTGGTACGTGAGTACGGCGCGATCGCCACAACAAAATCTTCTGTGCGGAGAATCACCCGTAGACCAAAGCCGATTGTAAATAAAGAAGGCACCGGGTACGACCAGAATGGGGCTGTGATCAAGTCGCAATTTAATAAAATGGTGCTGGCATCGGGACTAAGCCAGTTCACAACTCTAGTCGAGCAAAAAGCTGCCGTGAATGGGCGAGAATATATCGAAATCGCCCCGAAAGATTTACCAGATGAACCCAGGCAACGCGCCGAACACTACAGCAAGCGATTGCAGTTGCCCCGTGCTCTTCATCTGTCAGCATTCCCTCCGGGAATCTACCGCCCTTGGGGGTGGGAAGTTGCGCCTGCGGAGTCCCTTGTGACGTTGAAGCAGGAAGTCTCGAAAGAGACACCTCTTGGCGATGCCAAGACAACCTCAAACTCTAGCTCAGAACCCACTAATCCGCACGGATTAGTGGGTGTTCCACAACCAACCTTTACTGTAGATACCTCAAACCACCAACAGTCGGGGCTTTCGGCTGTTGGTGGAGGCGAATTGACCCGCGCCACTGCTCAAAACCGCTTAGTGACTGAATCTGAACCTGCAACCTCCTCTAATTCAGAACCAGCCAAACAGCATCAAACATCTCAAAGGCGCAGAACCGCGCCATCGACCTCTGAAAACAAATCAGGGAAAAGGAAACGGCGACGTGCGGTGGAAAATGATTCCGCGCTAGTTGTGGAGGTTGCAAGACAACAGCACCCAGACTAGAAATATCAGTCTGAATGTGGAAAATGATTCCGCGCTAGTTGTGGAGGTTGCAAGCTGGAAAGGCTTTTGATCTGTCTAAAAAATCTTCGTGGAAAATGATTCCGCGCTAGTTGTGGAGGTTGCAAGACGAATGCAGCGGCCCAGCCGCCCGTGAAACAATTTGTGGAAAATGATTCGGCGCTAGTTGTGGAGGTTGCAAGTGCGAGGGGCAATTCCGCAACCTGAACTATGTGCGCGTGGAAAATGATTCCGCGCTAGTTGTGGAGGTTGCAAGTACCCAGAAAGCACAGGCACTGGTGGAAACTTGAAAATGTGGAAAATGATTCCGCGCTAGTTGTGGAGGTTGCAAGCGAAGGGTAAGAAGATCGGGTAAGCTCTGGAAAGAGTGGAAAATGATTCGGCGCTAGTTGTGGAGGTTGCAAGTCTTCTCATGTCTCAACAGTGCCTTTAAAAATTGGGTAGAAAATGATTCCGCGCTAGTTGTGGAGGTTGCAAGGGGCAACTGGCTATAGATTAATGCCTTTGAGGTGAGTGGAAAATGATTCCGCGCTAGTTGTGGAGGTTGCAAGTTTTTTATCAAAACCTAGCAGAAAAGCATATGACTGTGGAAAATGATTCCGCGCTAGTTGTGGAGGTTGCAAGTGAATTCTTTGCCACAACAGCACCAGGAAATTTCCTTAATGTGGAAAATGATTCCGCGCTAGTTGTGGAGGTTGCAAGCTTCGGCGTTATCTCCTAGCGATAATCCCTAGTGCAGCCCGGCAGAAGTAAGCCAGCAGCCACGAAAGGGGTGATAACTGGGGTAAACTTGGAGTAACCGGCATCATATTAACAGAGCAAGTAAGAAAACTTTAGTCCATGCCCAGTCCCCA
>JAABUQ010012022.1_pt1 | contig 10876 bp, 12 predicted proteins | sample 5560001 | NCBI WGS metagenome assembly JAABUQ01 (sample SAMN10711888, study PRJNA513371) | rock metagenome | isolation source: Antarctica rocks | place: Antarctica: Victoria Land, Finger Mt nord | collected 2015-12-18
CATCCGTCGCGTCAAACGCGCGCACGACGCCGTCATACCCCACCGCCCACAGGATGCCCCCCGAAGCGCCGCTGGCTGAAACCGCCAGCGCCCCGCCCTGAGTGAGGCTCGCGGCCTGCTTGTAGACGCCCGCCGGGCTGAACGTGCCTGTGCCCGTGTTGTACGAGAACTGCTCCACCGGCGCGCCGTTCGCCCACAAGTAAACATACTTGGACGAGGACGCATCCCAGCACACTGGGTTCTGCCCGACGGAGTCGTTGGGGGTCAGATTATCCAGGCGCAGGACGGCCTTGTCGGGGCCACCCGGCGTGAAATGGCCCAGGTTGGTCGAGTCCAGCAGAAACCCGGAGCCGAACTTGGTCGCGCCCCCAAACAAGCGCGTCGTGCCGGGAATACCGACCAAGCCGCTGTTGCCCAGGTCCTGGTCAGCGTTGCTTTGCGCCTGCTCATCAAAGGGGGCAAACCAGTCGGCGACGCTCAAATCAGAGGCGCGCAGTTTCAGGTAGCACATTCCGTAGTCGGAGCCGCCGGTGTTGGCGTCAAACGTGCCGTTGCCCACCGAGCAATAAATGTAGCCATTGTTGTCTGCGGTCAGTCCCTTGCCCGCCATCCAGATGCCGCCGTCCCCGCCGTTCGGGGTCGTGCAAAAGGACGCCGTCTGCGTCCATTTCGTGCCGTCGTATTTGTAGGCCAGCACCCAGCCATGGTACGGGTAGCTGTCGGAATTGTGCGCGTAAGCCGTGTACACGACGCCGTTCAGAAGCAGCAGGGCGGCGCGGTCGTTGGCGTGGAAGCGCCCGCTGCTGGCGGGGCCGTCAAAAGACACCACGCCATTCACATTGCCGTCACCCCGGCCCGGCGCGCTGGCCGTGACCTGGATCGGGCTGCCCGGCTTCTCCTGGCCGGTGGTCATGTCAAAGGCGTGCAGGTAGGTGAGGCCGGTGTCGTCGTTGCTGGATTTAGTCAGCACGTACAGGATGCCTGTGGCGGGGTCAATCACGGGCGTACACGTCGTGAAAGTGGCAGAGAGGGCAGGGAACGGCGTGTGCCAAAGCGTCGCGCCCGTGTCGGCATCCAGGGCGTACACGCTGGACGGGGAGTTGTCGGCGTTGTTGGACGTGTAAACGTACAGCACGTTATGCGCCGCGCCGTTGATGGAAACGCCCGCCGCGTACAGGACTTGCCCGTTGACATTGGCGTCCAAACCGCTGATGGTCAGCACTTTACCAAACGTAGACGAGGTGACATTGGCGGGCGTCAGCGTCGTTTCCGCCAGGTTCGCGCCCGTGCGCGCATTGTCGTTATCCTGGGTCAGCACCGACACCTGCGCGCGCGCCGGCCCGTGCAGGGCGCTGCAAAGGAGCAGCAGCAAGCCAAAGGCCGCCCCCAGCGGCCGCGTTTTGGGGAAGTGGAAACAAAACAACATCAGCGGTCTCCCTCTGCTAGTAGAACACAGAGCGCGCGCCCAATTGCGCGGCCTATTCGCTAGGGAGATTATACCTTGTTTGGGCGCTGTTGCCGCTGTTACTGGACAAACACGCGGGGCGGTTTTCCCAGGCCCCACATGGCCTCCAGGCGCGCTTCTTTTTGTTCCATGTACTCAATAATGGACTCGCCGGTCACCAGCCACGCCTGCGCTTCTTCGTCCGGCGGCAGGTTCGGCTTCAACGTCGCGTCGCGAATGCCAAACAGCACCCCGCGACGGGTCAAATCCAGCGCGCGCGCAAAGTCCACTTCCAGAAACGCCATCACGTCGTGCAGGGTATAAATGTCCGTGTCCGTGACATACAGACCAAAATCCTGCTCTTCTTCCATTGTGCCGCTCCTTTTGATGTGGGTGTTACCCCTGTTGTCGGCAGATTATTCCCTTTTCCCTATCCCCGCCCGCCCCGCCTAAAGAATTGCGCGCAATCCGGCAATAATCATGGCATCAGGGGCAAACATACCCTCGAAGGATTGCCGGCCAAAGCGTGTAAAAACAAAGAGGGTCACCGGCTCCTAGGGAGACGCTCCCAGAAGAAAGTGAGCTGCGAATGCGTTGGGGTAAGACAACACCAAAGAACGAAGAAGTGGCCCAGCCGGGCGACACAAAAGCGTGCGCCCTGTGCGACGCGCTCAACCATGCGGCGAATGCCGAATGCCACCTGTGCGGCTGGCGCGGCGCGTGGAACACGGACACGTCTTTCCTCGGCCTGGCCTGGGGGCGATTGGAAGACCAGTTCGAGGAAGTGCGAATAGAGCACATCACCAGAATGCGCCGGGGCGCGGTGGAGGAACTGGGCCATGTCGCCCACCACTCGGCGTGGCAGGAAGCGCGCCACCGGGCCGGGGGCTGGTGGCGCGGCCTGCAGCACCGGCGACGACTGCGGGCAGCGGCGCGCGCGTCCGCGCCCAGCGCGCCGGGCATCAACCACCCCGCGCAGTGAACCCCAACACAAACAGGCCGTCCCAACATGGGGCGGCCTGTTTTGCGCGTGAAGGGGGCGGGGCTATGCAGGCACGGACTCCTCCCAGTCCAGGGTGGGCAGCGGGGTCTTGGGCGGGCTGTCCAGGCGGGGAATGGAGCGCAGCAGGCTTTGCGTGTAAGGGTGCTCCGGGCGGGCAAAGAGGTCTTGCACGGGCCTGCTTTCCAGTATGCGGCCTTTGTACATGACCACCACCCGGTCGCACATCTCGGCCACCAGGCCCATGTTGTGCGTAATCAAAAGCAGCGCCATCTGGCGCGACTGGCGCTGCTCCTTCAGCAAGTCCAAAATACGCGCCTGCATGGTGACATCCAGTGCGGTCGTCGGCTCATCGGCAATCAGCAATTGCGGGTTGCAGGACAGGGCAATCGCGATCATCACGCGCTGGCGCATCCCGCCGGACATCTGGTGCGGGTAGGCGTCCACGCGCTGCTCCGGGTCGGGAATGCCGACATCGGCCAGGGCGCGCACGGCGGCCTGACGCGCGGCGCTTCCGTGCAGGCCCTGGTGCAATTCTATCGCTTCTCGTATCTGGTAGCCGACAGTGTACAGCGGGTCCAGGCTGGTCATCGGCTCCTGGAAGATCATGCCAATGTCATTGCCGCGCAGCGCCCGCATCTGCGCCTCGGTGTAGTCCGCCAGGTTATGGCCCTCAAACCAGACTTCCCCGCCGACAATCCGCCCCGGACGCTCCACCAGGCGCAGGATGGACAGGGCCGTGATCGATTTCCCGCTCCCCGACTCCCCGACAATGCCCACGGTCTCGCCCGGCGCGACGTCAAACGAGACATCGTCCACGGCCTTAATCAAGCCGTCGTCGGTGGCGAAATGGGTCTGCAAGTGGCGCACGGAAAGCAGGGGTTGGGTCATAATTTATCCGTCGTGGGGCCGTTGTAGAGCCGTAGATAAGCCGTTGAACATAGGTTGAACATCCGTGGAAGATAAGCGAGAAACAAGGGGCACGCACGCAGTGCGGGCGGGCGCAGTCAGGACGCCGTCCAGAGGGCGAGCGGCGGACGAGGGACTGAAGTCCCTCGCTAGGGAGACCGTCCAGGGGACGGAAGAAGGGGGCAACCCGATGTCACAAGTCGTCCGGGAGGACGATCCTCCTAGCGAGTGACTTTAGTCGCTCGTTCCCCGCACGGGACGGAAGACGAGGACAACCTATCGCTACAAGCTGTCCGGCAGGACAATCAATCTCGCGAGGGAAGGCAGTCCCTCGGCCTGCACAGGCGCTTCTGGGGCGGGGAGGGGGCCTCTAGGCCGGGCGTCCAACGGGGGAACAAGCACGGTGATCGCCATTTATCCGGGGTCGTTTGACCCGATTACCAGCGGGCACTTCGATATTATAGCGCGGGCTGCCGGGATGTTCGAGACGACCATTGTGCTGGTCGCCGTGAACTCCGCCAAAACAGCGCTGTTTAGCGCTGGCGAGCGCGTAGGGATGATTCGCGAGGCGTGCCGGGAGCTGCCCGGCGTGGAAGTAGACACGCTGACGGGTGACCTGCTGGTCAATTACGCTAAGGCACGGGGGGCGCGGGTGGTTGTCAAAGGGCTGCGGGCGGTGTCCGACTTTGAATATGAGTTTCAGATGGCCTTGCTCAACCGAAGATTGGCGCCGGATGTCGAAACCGTGTTTCTGATGACCAGTGCGGAACACTCGTACCTATCGTCGAGTATTGTCAAAGAAATCGGGCAGCTCGGCGGCGATGTGCGGGGGCTGGTTCCCCCGAATGTGGAGCCGCGTCTCAGGCAACGCTTTGCCCAGGAGGATAAGAATACCGAAGGCCGGGGCTGAATGCCTCGCCTGCTTGCGGCCAAGCCGCGCGCCGTCGCCGCAGGGACGGGCATTTTGTGATATAATAACGCAATTATTCACCCAGGGGTAGGGGACAACAATGGACATACTGAAGCTGCTCAACGAATTAGAAGCGCATTTTGAAGGCAATGTGTCGTTTCTGGGGTTCACGCACATTGACCGCGACACGGTGCTGGACCTCACCAACAAGATACGGGCCTCGCTGCCGGACGAGGTGAAAAAAGCCAGCCGCGTCACCGAGCAAAGCGAACAAATTGTGGACGGCGCGCGCGAAGCGGCGTCCCAAACTCTGGAAGAAGCCCAGGCCGAGTCGGAGCAGATTTCCCGTGAATCGCGCGCCGCCGCCGAGCGCCTGGTGCGCGACGCCGAGGCGCAGGCCAACAAGATGACCCTGGCTGCCGAAGCCGCCGCCAAACAAACAGTCGGCGACGCCCGCCAGAAGGCAGAGCAGATGATGACCGAGGCGCACGGGCAGGCGCAGAAGATGATCAGCCAAAGCGAAGTGGTGCGGCTGGCGACGGCGCAGGCGCACGAAATTGTCGCGTCGGCGGAACACGAAGCCCGCGAAACAGTGGTATCCGCCGAGCGCGATGCCCGCGACCTGCGTCACGGCGCGGATGAGTACGCCCACGGCGTGATGAGCGACCTGGAGCGGCAGGTGGGCGACCTGCTGGCGACCATTCAGCGCGGGCGCGGCAAACTGGATCAGCGCGTGGGCGCGGCTGTCGCCGCGCCGCCTCCCACCAACAGCAATGGGCATCCCCAAAATGGACGTCCGGCGGGTGGCGAGCTGGCCGGCGCGCGCCGCTGATTGCTCCACAATCGCAAGCCGTCGTGAAAAAAGGAGGCGACCGTTCGCCTCCTTTTGCCGTGCCCCTGTCCTATTTGGGGGAGGAATGGGGTACAATCCTTGCCTGTGTCCGGCACAGCGGGGCCGGGCGGGGTTTTGCGCGAGGGAAGGGACAGCCATGCTGCGCTATGATATGGCCGAATTGATACGCACGCCGGGGATGTACCAGGTCCTGGACATCCATGAGCCGCCCTTTGCCGACGACGATGTGGAGTATGTCGCCCCCATCACCGGGCGAATCACCGTCACCAATACGGGAACCCTTCTGCTGGTGCGCGGCCCGATCCAGACGACGATTGCGCTGGAGTGCAGCCGGTGCCTGGGCGATGTGCGCGCGCCCATCAACACGCAGTTGGAAGAACAGTTTGACCTGAAGGTGCTCGACGACGGCGTGCACCACGATAAAAACGTGCAGGTCGTGGAAGAAGAAGTCGGACGCGCCTTTGAGGGCGTCGTGCTGTGCCTGGACGTACTCATTCGGCAGGCCGCCCTGCTGGACGCGCCCCTGCAGCCCTTGTGCCGCGAAGCGTGCCCCGGCATTCCCGTCACCGAAAGCGAAAGTCAAGATGAGTATCAAAACTCACCGTTTCGCGATCTCTCTAAACTGCTGACTGAATAACAAAAACTCTCTAACCCAGTCTATTCCGAGGAGAACGACACGCCATGCCACTGCCAAAGCGCCGCCATTCCAACCAGCGCACCCGCAAGCGCCGCACCCATTATAAACTCGTCGGGCCGACCCTGGCCCGCACCGCCGTCTGCCCCATTGCCTCGCAGCGCGGCGGCTGCCCCGTCTTCCAATACCGCCTGGACCATCACGCCTGCCCAGAGTGCGGGTTCTACGATGGCAGGCAGGCCATCATCGTCAAAGAAAAAGACACGGCGCAGGAATAGGCCCCGCCGCATGACCATCACAATCGCCGTGGACGCGATGGGCGGGGACTACGCGCCTGCGGAAGTGGTCAAAGGCGCCCTGCTGGTCGCCCGCGAAGATGCGGACATCCTTCTCATCTTGGTTGGAGACGAAGCCGCCGTGCGCGCGCAATGCGAGGCGCAGGGCGGCCTGCCCGCAAACATCCGCCTTCAGCACGCGCCGGACACCATTGCCATGCACGAGCATCCGGCGCAGGCCATCCGCAAAAAGCGCCAGTCGTCGCTGGTGCTCGCCGGGCAGATGGTCAAATCCGGCCAGGCGCAGGGGACTTTCAGTGCGGGCAATACGGGCGCCGCCATGGCAATCGCCACCCTGGACATCGGACGGACGCCCGGAGTAGATCGCCCTGCTATTGCGGCCACCCTGCCAACCCGCTCCGGCCACACCCTGCTGCTGGACGCGGGCGCGAACGTGGACTGCTCCCCGGAAAACCTTCTGCAATGGGCCTGGCTTGGCTCCCTGTATGCCGAGAAAGTGCGGGGGGTCTCGTCGCCCCGCGTCGGTCTGCTCAACATCGGCGGCGAAGCGGGCAAAGGCAACGAGCTGACCAAAGCCACATATCCCCTGCTGCAATCCGGCGCCTTGAACTTTGTCGGCAATGTAGAAGGCAAAGACGTCTTCGAGCACGCCGCCGATGTGGTCGTGTGTGACGGCTTCGCAGGCAACATCCTGCTGAAAGCGGGGGAAGGCGTCGCCGAGCTTATCCTGGGCCTTCTGCAAGGGGAGATGGCCACCTCCGCGCAGGCGGGCGAGGACGTAAGCCCCCTGAAGCCCATGCTGGGGCGCTTAATGCAGCGCATAGACTACGCCGAAACGGGCGGCGCGCCCCTGCTGGGCATCAACGGGGTCTCGCTCATCGGCCACGGACGCTCCCACGCCAAAGCGATTGCCAGCGGCATTCGCGCCGCCCGCGACGCGGCGCGCTCCGGCTACGTCGCGGCCATCCGGGACGCCCTGCCCCGGCTGGGGGGGAGCGGCGCATGAGCGGCGCCCTGCACAACGTCGGTATTCTGGGCACCGGCTCCTATGCGCCCCCGCAGGTGGTCACCAATGACGACCTGGCGCAGCGCCTGGACACCAGCGACGAATGGATACGCGCGCGCACCGGCATCCGTATGCGCCATGTGGCGGACATGGGTGTGCGGACATCCGACCTAGCGACCGAAGCGGCGGCGCGCGCTCTGGCGGCAGCGGGCCTGGCCGCCGAAGATTTAGACCTCATCATCCTGGCGACCTCCACGCCGGACTACCCCGGCTCGTTCCCGTCTACGGCGGCCCTCGTGCAGGAGCGCCTGGGGGCGAAGCGCGCGGCGGCTTTTGACCTGGGGGCCGTCTGCGCGGGCTTCGCGTATGCCCTGCACGTCGCCGCCCAGATGACCCGCACAGGCGCGCACCGGCACGTGCTGATTGTCGGCGCAGAGACGCTGTCTGCCATTCTGGACTGGGATGACCGCAACACTGCCGTCTTGTTTGGCGACGGGGCGGGCGCGGTGGTGCTGGGGCCTGTCACGAGCGGTGGCTACTTAGGCGGCGTGCTGGGCGCGGACGGAGCGGGCGCGTCGCTGCTCCATGTGTCCCCGGAGAATGGGTGCATCTTCCAGAACGGGCGCGAGGTGTACAAGTTCGCCGTCACCATCATGGGCGAGGCGGCGGCGCAGGCGGTAGAAGCCGTCGGCCTCCAAGCCACGGACGTCGACCTGCTTATCCCGCACCAGGCCAATATCCGTATCATTGAAAAAGCCGCCGGGCGCATGGGCCTGCCGATGGATAAAGTGTTTGTCAACCTAGACCGCTACGGCAACACATCGGCGGCGTCCATTCCCCTCGCTCTGGACGAGGCCGTACGCGCCGGGCGCCTCAAAGACGGGGATTTAGTCGTACTCGTCGGCTTCGGCGCGGGGCTGACCTGGGGCGCGAACGTGCTCCGGTGGGGGGACATAGCCGCGCATGAGTAAAGTTGCTTATCTGTTTCCAGGGCAGGGGTCGCAAGCCGTTGGCATGGGCGCCGACCTGTGCGCGCACTCGCCCGCCGCCCTGCGCGTGTTTGACGAAGCCGACGAGGTTCTGGAGATCAAGCTCAGCACGCTGTGTTTCTACGGCCCGGAAGACGCGCTGCGCCAGACCCTCAACACGCAGCCGGCGCTGTTTGTGACATCCGTCGCCGCCCTGCGCGCGCTGGAAGAAGCGGGCGCCCCCCGTCCCCAGGCCGTCGCCGGGCACTCCGTCGGCGAGTACGCCGCGTTGGTGGCGGCAGGGGCCATAGATTTCGCGACTGGCCTGCGCCTGGTGCAGCGGCGGGCGCAGGAGATGCTGCGGGCAGGAGAAGCCGCGCCCGGCGCGATGGCGGCGGTGCTGGGCCTTGCGGGTGAAGACGTGGAAGCGGCCTGCGCGGACGCACGGCAGTCCGGGGCCGGGGTTGTGCAGGCCGCAAACTTCAATGGCGGCGGGCAGGTCGTCATCTCCGGCACGCCCGAAGGCGTTGCGGCGGCCACAGAGGCGGCTAAGGCGCGGGGGGCGAAGCGCGTAGTACCCCTCAACGTCTCCGGGGCATTCCACTCCGCCCTCATGCGCCCGGCGGCGGAGGCCCTGGCCCACTTTCTGCCGAATGTCACCATCAACAATGCGGCCCTGCCCATTGTCGCCAACTTAACCGCCGATTATGAAACAACGGCGGACGAGATACGAACCAACCTGGCGGCGCAGATTGACCATCCGGTTCGCTGGGAACAATCGGTTGTACGCCTGGCACAAGACGGCTTTGACACCTTTGTAGAAGTCGGCGCAGGCGCCGTGTTGACGGGCCTTGTCAAACGCCTCGCGCCGGACGCGGCCACCTACAGCGTCGGCGACAGCGCGGGCGTGCAGGCATGGGTGGCTGCCGCCACAGGCCGGGTATAGGCCAAAGTCCAGGGCCGTGAGGCCAGGCGGAAGAGAGTAGCGCGATCATGCTGCTGGCAGACAAAAAGGCCATCGTGACCGGCATCAGCAAATCCGGCGGGGGCATCGGGCGCGCTATCGCGCTGGCGCTCGCCGACGCCGGGGCGGATGTGGCGGTTGCCGGCCACTCGTCGCCGCAGGGGGCCGAAGCGGTCGCCGGCGAAATCCGCGCGCGGGGACGACAGGCCATCAGCGCGCAGTGTGACGTGGCCGATGCCGCCCAGGTGGATGATTTTGTGGCGCAGGTCTTGACAACGTGGGGCAGGTTGGATATAGTAGTCAACAACGCCGGCACCACCCGCGACGCCCTCACCATGCGAATGAGCGAAGCCGACTGGGACACCGTGCTGAACGGCAACCTGAAAGGCACGTTTCTGATGACGCGCGCCGCCCTGAAACCGATGGTCAAGCAGCGACGGGGCAAGATTGTCAACATAGCCAGCGTCATGGGCCTCATTGGCAATCCAGGGCAGGCCAATTACTCAGCGTCTAAGGCGGGCATCATCGGCATGACTCGCTCCGTAGCCAAAGAAGTCGGCAGCCGCAATATCCAGGTCAATGTGGTCGCGCCAGGCTTTATCGAAACCGCCCTGACCAGCACCCTGAGCGAGGAAGTCAAGAAGGGCATTGTCAAGGACATCCCTGCCGGGCGGCTGGGAACGCCGGAGGACGTGGCGGGTGTCGTCGTCTTTCTTTGCTCCCCCGCCGCCAATTACATGACAGGGCAAACGCTGACCGTAGACGGCGGCATGATTATTTAACAACACAGACTTAAACCGTGATGGAGGAACAAGACATGGCAACATTTGATCGGGTCAAGAAAGTCGTCGTCGAACAACTCGACGTCGCCGAAGAAGAAGTCACCCCGCAGGCGTCATTTGTCGACGACCTGGGAGCCGACTCACTGGACGTGGTGGAACTGGTCATGGGACTGGAAGAAGAGTTTGACGTGGAAATCCCGGACGAGGACGCCGAGAAGATCACCACTGTGCAGGAAGCCGTCACCTATATTGACGACAAAGCCAAGTAAGAGAAACTAGACGCAGCACGACGCGCCTCGCAGAAGCGCCCGCTCGCCTTTGGCGGCGGGCGCTTTTATATGCGCGAGCGCGCCGGGGGAGAGTACGTTATGACACAAGGGCGCAGAGTGGTTGTGACCGGCCTGGGGGCCATCACGCCCATCGGCATCGGGGCCAATAACTTCTGGCAGGGACTTCTGGAAGGGCGCAGTGGCGTGCGGCCTGTCACCCATTTCGACTGCTCGGCGATAGCCACGCGCATTGCCGCCCAGGTGGACGGCTTTGAGGCGGAAGACTACATGGAGCGCAAAGACGCGAGGCGCATGGATCGCTTCTGCCAGTTTGCTATTGCCGCCTCCCAGATGGCATTGACTGATGCCGGGCTGACCATTGATGACACCAACCGGGCGCGCGTGGGCGTGTTTATCGGCAGCGGCATCGGCGGCATCGCCACCCTGGAGGAGCAGCACGCCAAACTGATAGAAGGGGGATTGGGCCGCGTCAGCCCTTTCTTTATACCGATGATGATCGCCAACATCGCCACGGGGCAGGTCGCCCTGCGCTTCGGCGCGCAGGGGCCAAGCGAGTGCGCCGTGACCGCCTGCGCGACATCCTCCAACTCCCTGGGCGACGCCTTTCACACCATACGCCGGGGCGCGGCGGACGCGGCCATCACCGGCGGGTCGGAGGCGGCCATCACGCCGCTCGCCATGGCGGGCTTCTCCAATATGCGCGCCATGACCAGGCGCAATGACGACCCCGCCCGCGCCTCCCGCCCGTTTGACCAGGGCCGTGATGGCTTTATTCTCGGCGAGGGCAGCGGCATTGTCATCTTGGAAGCGCTGGAAACGG
>JAABUQ010012023.1_pt1 | contig 10876 bp, 2 predicted proteins | sample 5560001 | NCBI WGS metagenome assembly JAABUQ01 (sample SAMN10711888, study PRJNA513371) | rock metagenome | isolation source: Antarctica rocks | place: Antarctica: Victoria Land, Finger Mt nord | collected 2015-12-18
GCCTGAGGAGTGTTGTTGTCCGGCTCAAAGACCGCGCGGGTCCTGGGGATGAGCGTGGGCGGGCTAGAGGTCCCGGTGTATAGCATGTTGGTGACGGTCTGCACGTTCACCGAGAAGTTGCCCGGACCTCCCGTCGTAGGACTTTGGTTGATCGCGTCAACCTGCCCCGTCAGGCTCGCGTTGGAGTTCGGGTAGGTCTTACCGGGGCCAACATTGTCATAAGCGGTCGCGGTGTCGACATCGGGGACTTGGATCAGGCGACGCGCCGGGGTCGGCGGGATCGGCGGGGGGAATGGTGCGTTGGGGATGGTCATCGGTGACGGCGGCTGGACGACGTAGGGCGGGCCGACGTAGGGCGCCGTGTTCGGCGAGAGCGGATTGACGTACTGGATTGCCAGGTAGGGATTCTCCACCCCGGGGTCGCCGGCATATTGCGGAACGCCTGCGGGGGTTGCCGGCTGATTCATCGGCGCCACCGGGACGGCGAGTTGGAGGTATGACGTCATGGCGACGTTATTGGTCGCGGGTGTTTGCGCGACGTAGGCGATCGGCCCGGAGAACACATGGCCCCTGGGGTCCTGCAAGGTCGTGGAGCTGTAGCGATAGTTCGGCTGCGTGGTGTCCGCCGGTGACGGCGGCAGGCTGGCCGGCCTCATGATCGTGTAGTTGATGTCGGGATAGCTCAAGGACCGATAGGGCCGGTCCGAGGCGATCGGCTGGGTTTGCGGCCAGGAGCCAGGGATGACGTCGCCCGACCCGGTCGGCCCGGCGCCGTGGGCGAAGAGGTAGCCGGAGCCGCCGTGCCTCAGCTTGAGGAAGTCGCTGAAGGCCGCCTTGATCCCGTGGAGCTGCTGGTAGGGGAAGGGTGGCGTTCCCGCGATCACGTAATCCTGCGAGTCCGGACGACATATCCTCGGCCGAAGGCGGAGGGCGTGGTCGGCAAGACCGGGTTGGTGTTGCCCTGGCCGTAGGTTCCGCGATCCAGCGGCGAGTTGAGTTGGTTGATCGACTGGAGGCTGGAGATCGGATAATGGGTGTAGGCGTAACCGTTGGAGTCGATCTGGGTGACGACCTGCGGGAGCGTCTTCGGGCCGCTCGTGGTGTAGGCGGCGAGCCGCTCGTTGAGCCTGGGGTCGTCGAAGAGGCCGGCGAAGACCTCCTCGTCGATGATCAGGTTGAGGTTGAGCAGGCCGGGCTTGAGGTCGTTGCGGGCCCAGTCGAAGTTGACGCCCGAGTCGGCCGTGCCGATGGCCCCGTTGGCCGAGCTGGGGACCTCGAAGAACTCCATCATCTTATGCCAGCCGTTGCCGGTCCAACCGCCGATCTCGGTCGTCAAGGAGGTGTAGCCGGTGGGGAGGTTGGACAGCGATGGCGGGTTGACCGACACCCCGGTGTAGAAGAAGTTATGGGGCAGGTATGGGAAGGTCGGGGCGATCGGGAAGGCCCCGGTCTGCTGGTTAAAGTCATTCCGCCCGCCTACCGGGTTGTAGGTGGTCGAGGCCACGCTGTATGTCTTGGTGCCACTGGCGGTTGGGGTTGTCGGGGTGGGGTTTGTGGGTCCGGATATGATCGGAGCGACGATCCCCGACGTCGCCGGATAGAGGTCGGTGTCGTCGCTGCCGGTGGCGTAAGGGTTACTGGACGTGACGGTCGTGAACTTCGAAGTCGTGGGCGTGGCCGAGCTATCGGTCACGGTGGTGACCTGATAGGTGGAGGTGGTCACGTTACCGGGGTAGGGCTCCTCGACGAACTGCTTAGTGAAGAGCCCCGGAGGGCAACCCGGGACCATCAGCAATTCGGCCACGCTGGTGAAATCGCGATCGTGGAACGTCAGCATGGACCAGTTCGTGTCCTGCGGCGTACCTGCACCACCGATGGTGTTCTTGATCGGCTTCGTGGCCACGACATTGTTGTACTTGCCCATGCCGGTCGAACTAGCGGTCGGGCTCATCTGCTCCGAGTAGCCGTAGGCGAAGGCGGGGCTCGGGGGGCAGATCGTGGTGACGCCGCTCGCGGGCCGATCGCCCGAGACGACCGGGGTGTTGGTTCGAATCAGGTGGCCGCCGCGATAAGGCTGGAGCCGGCGGGCGGAATACATCTCGTTGGTAGGGTTCACGCCGGTGGTGGTCGACCCGGCGTCGATGTAAGGGAACCGCATCGCGTCGACGACCACCATCTCGCGATTGTAGTTGGTGGTTGGAGTGGTCGATGTATCGAACGGATTCGCCGGGCGGCGGAGATAGACCCAGTAATATCGGCTCGGGGTAGATCCGCCCGCTGAAGAGGGCAGGAGTTGCTGGGGCAGGAACGAATTGGCGTTGGTGCTGGGGACCAGCGTGTCGAATTTGGGATATCTCGTGGGGATGATCGACGCTGTTTCCGCGTTCGCCGGGGGGGAAGACCCGATCGGGGTCGCCGAAGTGTTGTTGTAGGCGCCGACGACAAAATATGCGGGGATGCCCGAATTGATCGCCGGGACGATGTCGTTCGCGGAGAAGGTGAAATGCCGGACCGTATCGAACGGCGCCGCCTGGTTTGCCGGCGGCGGGGAGGGCGGCGCGCCCGACTGGAGCGGCGGGTAAGCGATCGTCGACACGTCGCCGGAGATCGGATCGGGCCGGCCCCAGCCGTAGTTGTCGGGGGTCATGACGAGGTCCCACCCCTCGAGCGAGATGCTCGAGGCGTTGATCGTCCCGTTGTTGTTTTTGTTGTTGTTCTGCTCTTCGGTCAGGGTGTTGACCAGCTCGATGAAGAGCCCTTGGTTGATGTTCGGCGACGGCGGGGGGTATGACACCGGCGGCGCGGGGGCCGGCGGCTGGGCGGGGGCGGTGGGCATCGTGCCGGTGTAGAGGAACTGGTAGGCGAGAACCTCGTTGATCGCGATCGGGTTGTATTCCATCCCGTGCTGGACGAGGAACGGGGTGGTGACGTCAGGGCTATAGATGCTGGGGTCGTAGGGGAAGTGGACGGTGCCGTCGGCGGTGGTGAGGTCGCCATTGTCGCCCGGCCCGGCGAAGCGGACGCCGGCGGGGCTGACGTTCCAGGTCTTGTCGAAGGTGGTACCGGTGATTGGCTGGACGTTCGAAGCCCGCTTGGTGAGGACGTCGGTGACGATCAGGTCGGTGTTGACGAACCGGGTCATCGCGCAGTCCGGGTCGCGGAAGTCGATGATGTTGACGACGAACTGGCTGAGCGCGGCGAGCTCCTCGGGGGTGTCGACCGCGGCCGGCGGCAGGATCGCCTTGAGGGTCTGGTAGGTGTCGCGGCACCACTTCTGGCGGACCGGCTCGGCCGGTTCGTGCGAGATCGGCAGGGGGAAGTTGAGGTTGATCCGCCGGTCGCGGTGCGCCAGCGGCGCGGTCTGGACCTGCAGCATCGAGAGATTGCCGCTGGGCACGACGACGCCGTTGATTGTCTGGACGCTGGGTAGTTGGTGGCTCTTGAACGGGTTGTTGTCCGTCGTGGAGGTGTCGACCCCCGTGGGCAGGATCAACGCCGTGGAGTAAGAACTGTTGGGAATAACCGCGCCGAACCCGGTGCCGTGCGACGGCGAGATCGACGGCAGCGTCACGTTGGGAAGATATTCGGTCGTGATCGGGTTGGCCATGATCGCCACGGTGTTGGCGTTATACGCCACCTGATTCATGATCTCGAAACTAGGGCTGGCGACCGGGGCGAACCGGCTGTTGTACGTGAAGTCTTGATCCACTTGAGCGATAAAAGTCGGAGTGTTGTAAGCGACGCCAGCGTAGGGAATCGGGTTGTCGTTGGCATAGACGATCCCGGTAGGCTCCCACGAGTCGGTCGAGAAGAGACGGCGGCGGGTCAGGCCATCGGCCGGGTTGAGGAAACTGATCGGGGCGAGCTGGGAAAGGCGGCTGCTGAGCGTCGAGCCGTCGACGTCCTGGAGCCGGTAGAGCCACTCTAGGTCGCTCGGACCGTAGGGCATGTCGAAGCGATTGGAGGTGTACAGGTTCATCTCATCGGCTTCGTCTTTGTTGAGGCTCCCGCCGAGATACCCGTTGACGACCGGGGCGGAGAGCGCCTGCGTGTCCGTGGTGGCCGTGTAACCGCCGTAAGGGATGGGGTACGGAGACGAGGCGTTATAATTGTTGCCATCGCTCCCCAAGTTCGGCCCGTTATAGGTGTTCACGTTAGTTTGGAGCGTCACATCCGGTCTGATCGTGGGGATGGTGAGGTTGACATAATCCGTGTAGGTGGACGGATTGGTGAACATACTGGTCCCGTTCGGATAGCCGGCGGGGACACCGGGCGCCGCGCCGCTCAGGGTGCCGAAGTCCCAGTCATAGGGCATTGCGGCCATCGAGGCGATCAAGAAGTCTTTGACGAGGGGCGTGCCTGCGGCGACCGGAAGGGAGGTGATCTCCGGCGTCAGCATCGACTGGTAGCCGTGGTAACGGTTGTTGTTCAGGTCCGAGGCCTGCGATTGAGGTTGCGTGAGGGCACTCACCGCGCCGGCGGGGAAGAGCTGCGGCAGAAGATACTTCTGATTGATCGCGTTGGCCGACGTTCGATATGAAGTAGACGGAAAATACGGATAGTTGTAGGTGGATCCGGCCCCGCCGTAAGGGTAGGTGATCTGCTGGGGCATCCCGGCCGGGCGGAAGTAGCGGAAGTAGCCGGCCCGCCCCCGGGCGTCGGAGCCGGTCCCGTAGTCGTGGTCGTTCGACGGCCGGGTCATGAAGGAGACGACGCGCCCGACGCCGGCCGGGTCGATCGGCGTGACGAACTGGCGGATCCGCTCCGAGGCCACCGCTCGCTGACCCAAGGCATCGAACGTGTCCGAGGATTCGGGATACAGGCGGTCGATCGGGACCGGGGTATAGGCGGGAACCGTCGAGGGCGGCTCAGCGTAGTAAAGGCTCTCGTTAGGATACCGGGTCAGGACCGTGTCGATGCTGTCGAAATCATCATCGATGGCGTCGTTCGTCCTGTTGCTGAAGACGGAGCGGCCTGCGCGGACAGGATTGTTGTAGATCAGCCCAGGATAGGTCAAACCATGAGGAGGGGTCGTCGAAGGCGCCGTGAAGGGTTCCGTACCGGCGGCGGACATGTTGGTCGTGGCAATGGACGAGAATAGGTTGGCCGTGATCCCCGACGGCTCGCCCCAACGGCCCGGGACCGGGGTGACGGACCCACGCGAGACGGGGAAGTACGTAGCGGTGCCGCCGGAGTTGTTGATGTCATGCAAGTCGGCCATGTTGTTGGGGAAGACCCAAGCATGTCCATCGACGATGACGACGTTGACGTCGCCATTCGACGAGACACTGGTGTTCGAATTGACGGGCAGAGACGAGTCGGGATACGGGCGAGCCGTGGCGATATCCGTCGGGACCGTCCCGGCCAGGATGTTCCTGAGCTGGGTGAGGGCGACGCTCACCCCGGCGTCGTCGACCTGGCTGTAGTTGTTGGCCTTGACGTTCAGGCCGATCGAGGTGTTGTTGATGCTGCTCGCGCTCGGATAGACGTTGGAGGGGGCGTTCTGGAGCGCGAACTTGGGATTGATCTCGTTGACCGAGTAGCCAAGATGGGACGCATGGTCCCAGAGCGGGGCGTCGAGATACGTTTCCGAGGAAACGTAAGTTCCCGTAAAGAACCCGTTGTTGACGACCTGCTTATAGTAGCTGCCCGTCGAGTCGCCCGCAACGCCGGGGTAGGGAACCTGCCCCGTCGAGGTCGGGGGGGTTACCAGGCCGGCGGCGGCGTTGTTCGCCTGGTCGGGGTTGGCGCGGGCCTGGAGATTGCCGACGGTATTCAATGGGAGCCGGCCGTTGAGGCCGAGGATCATGAAGGCGAAGAGCGGCTTGTACATCTTGCCGCCGGGGTCGCGCTGGACGGGATAGCCGAGGTCGAGCCAGACCGAGTCGGTCGCGCCATCGCCGTCGTTGTCGAGGTCGTAGGTGATCTTGCCGGTGGTGCTGTCGGGAAAGGCGGGGTCGGCGGGGAAGAGCGGGGAATTGTCGGCCTGGCGGGGGCGGAGGATCTTCGCCCTCTGCAGCGCTGTCGCGCTCGCCGTCCAGTCGGAGGCCATGAGGATGCCCGGCCTGTGGAACGAGGGAACCACGACCTGTCCATCCGCGCTCTGGATCGCGAGGTACCAATTCTCGAGGTCGCAGGCGTCGTAATCCTCGTCCATCCCCTTCGCGTCGGGGTCGATATTGGCGATCCGGAGGTTGCCATAAGCGGCGTAATTGTAGGGATAGACGTCGAGGGGTGCGGTGGTCAGGTTGAGAGCGGGCGCCGTCAATCCCGGCCCGTTGAAGGCCCTCATGTTGCGGCCGTCGAGGACGAAAGAGACGTTGAAATTCCACTCGCGGGCGAGGCTGGCCGAGGCCTTGGCGAAGTGATAAGTGCCGGGAGTCGCGTTGGGCGTGACGCCGTTGGTCGGTTCGATGAAATTGGCGTCGGGATACATGAACGTCGCCCAGTCCGACGCGACGAGCGGCTTCGACGGGGCGGAGGAGAGTCGGGGGTCGATGGTCGGATTGGTCAGGTTGTTGCTGAGCGTGAAGTGGTGGACCGTCCCGGTCGCGTCGTCCTCGATGACCTCGAAGGTCTGGGTGGCGTAGCCGTCGGCAAACCCGCCGCCGGTCTTCATGGCGATGGGGAGGACGTCAGAGACCCTGACGATCCAGCGGGTGAAGTCGAGCCCGTAGTACTGGCCGGTGGTGGGGATGTTGGTCGTGTACTGGACTTGGTTATAGAAGGGGGTGCTGGTCGCGGTCGGATGGGGATTGACGGCCGTGAACTGGGGAGTCGCCGTGGTCCCGTTCGCCTGGATGATGCTCGCCAGGATTCCGCCGGTCTCGGCCGCCGGGTTGGCCGAGGGGTTGGAGCCGCGGAAGACGGAGTCGTTGCCGTACATGTCGCGGAGGAGGCTGTGGCCGCGGATCGCCGAGAGGGGGTTGTTGGTGTCGTTGATGAGCTGCGCCAGGGCGTAGTCCATCAGGACCTCGGCCTGGGGCCGGGAGACGCCTTGCTGGAAGTTCCGGCTGTTGATCAGCGACTGGCCGGCGAAGGTGGCGAACGTCACCCCGATCAGCGCCATCAGGCCGAGCATGCCCAGGACCAGGACCAGGACGATCCCCCGGCGCTTGGCCCGGGACCCTCGTGTGCTTGCGAACATCGGCGGTTCCTCCTCCACTCGACCCGGCCTCGGCCGCCGCTCGCGGCGGGGCGGGCGGCGCCCGGTTCGATCTGCGGATGGGTTCGTTTTGGGGTCGTGGCGATGCGATGCCATGCGTTTCGGGAGGCCCCGGGGCGGGCCATCAGAGCTTGTCGGTGAAGTCGTGGCGGATCGTCAGGGGCTTGGACCGCTCACCCCGGGGGTCGACCAGGCGGATCTGGATCTGGATCCCCCGGAGCGGCGACGGGTAAGGGGCCGGGAACGACGGGTAGATCGGCTGCGAGGCGGCCGAGTACTGGTTGAGGAAGACGTCGGAGTCGGGGGCGTTGGTGTAGTCGGTCGACCACGAGTCCCAGACGCGGTTGAGCCGGATGATCCCGGCCGAGTTGTCGCCCACGTTGTAGGTGGGCCGCCTCGGGTGGAGGCGGTAGTCGCTGAACAGGGGCGGGATCCGGCCGGCGTGGCCGAAGCCGATCGGCTCGGCGCTACCCGGCTGGTAGGGCGTCGAGCCGAGGCCGGGTTGCCAAGGGACCGAGACGGGCGTGGTGGTGCCGGTCTGCCCGTTGGGGCCATACGCGTAGGTGCTGGCCCCGTACCCATGCTCGACGCCGTAGCCGAGGTCCTGATAACCCGAACTGAATGGTCCGTTCGTGTAGGAGCCCGAACTGCCGACCGGGGCATTGTACAGCGGGGCGTTGATGTCATACGCCTTAACGTCGAAGCTGCGGACCCCGGTCAGGATCAGGTCGTCTTCCCAAATCCTGTTCTGGGGGACGGACTGCGTGGGTGATCCAGAGAGCGGATCGGCGACGAAGCTTGCCGACCCGGCGCCGTCGTGGAACGTGACGGGCAGGCTCGAGTTGGGCAGATAGATGGGCGGCAGGAGATTGATGTTGGTTGACTTGATCGAATAGCTCAGGTTTGGGGCGATTGGGCGAAGACCATTCACCTGCTGGTGGCCGTTTCGATTCGGTTGAAGCAATGGGTCGGCCCAACCTGGGAGGTTGGTACCGCCTCCACTATCCAGACCGGCCATCGTCTCCCGCCAGGTCGGGAAACCCCACCAGGTCTGGTTACCGGCCGGTGCGTGGAGGTTGTCGCCGACATCGAGCGCCCCGTGGTTGGGCACGAGGCCGAGCGAGGGATCGTTGAACGGCAGAAGCCCGTGCCGCCATCCAAGGCCATTGGTCGGAGGGGTCACGTTGCCCGAAGCGTTGACGGAGGCCCCGTCGGGAACCGAGTACATGCCCGGGTAGATGAAGGGGAAGGCATACACGTCGTGCGACTTGGTCGTGCCCTGCTCGACCCGCTCCACCGACTTCGAGAGAAAGGGCTGGACTTCGGCGATGAGGTTGTTGGGCACCCAGTCGACCTGGTTGCCCGTCGAGTCGGTGCGGACGTGACCGACGCCGTCATAGTACAGGGTCGGATAGTAGTCATCGATCCCGTCGCCGTTGTTGTCGTCGGCAACGCCATCGGCGTTGACGAAGTCGTTGCAGAACCGGGGGCGGAACGCCCGGTTCTCGCGGTTGGTCAGGTCGCCCAGGTCGTTGGGAGTCGGCGCGATGCTGTTGATCGGCCCAGGGCGGCAGGAAATCTCGTTCAACCCTTGCCAGCTCACCCTGAGCGGAAGCCCGAAGTTATTGACAGCGGTGAAAGGCGGGCCCGGGCTGCCAACCTGGAGGGAAACGTAGAGCGAGGAGGCTCGTTCGGGGGCGACCAGGAAGATTCGCCGATAAAGGTTGCCATTGCGCAGGAAGTAGATAATCTCGGCGACCTGGCTGGTCACGGTGACGGGCTGGATGTTCTGGTTGATGGTCTGGGATCCCGTCGTCGGGTTCAAGTTGGACAGCCATTGACGGCCGGTGAAGACCTGGCCCTCGGGGGCCTTGACGGTGAAGGCGAGGTAGTCGTCGGTGTCCTCGCCTTGGGCGTCGGCGGGGGAGTTTTCGCCGTACTCGAAGTAGCCGGTCTTGAGCGCCGGGTCGTTGGGCGGGGTCATCTTGGCGGTCACGCCGTTGAGGTCGGCACGGATCATGGAATCGATCTGGCGGAGGTTGACGTCGAGTTCCTGGGTGATCCGGGAGGCGGACATGGCGCCGGTGGCCGACTGGAAGATCTGGACCAGGATCGTCATCATCAGGACGATCAGGGCGACCACGACGAGCATCTCGACGAGGGTCACGCCCCGGCGCGGCCGGCAGGGGCGGCGGGTCGGGCTCGGCTGCTGGCGGGTCGATCCGGCGGGCATGTCGATTCTCCCCCGAAGGTCCGAGGCCCGGCGGTCGATCGCTCGACGTCGGGCCCGGCTCGCTTCCGGCTCAGTGGACCTCGAAGGCGATGGGGAACGCATAGATGACGCTGGGCATGATCAGGGCCACGTTGACCGAGACCGGCGAGCCGTCGGAGACGTTGAGCAGGGTCCGGTTCTGGACCGGCGAGGTGAGCGTGACCGTCATCGACCGGTATCCCGCGATGGTCGCGTCGGCCTGGGGGTCGGTCCGCTTGGCGACCTGGTACCAACCGCACCGGGCATATGAGGAGAGCGGGAGGGTGGTCCCCCCCTTGGCCCGGCTGGCGTAGGTGGCGAAGTCGCGCTCGTAGGTGACGTCGCAGATCCAGCCGCCGACCTTGACCTGGGGGTCGGCCAGCGCGGCGTTCCAGCGGAGCAGGACGCTCCGGCCGTTGTTGGAGAAGCCGACGCTGGCCCCGGCGGCGACCGGCACCACGGTGTTGGCGCCGCCGACGCCGAAGATCGCCTCGACGGCCGTCTCGCCGGCGGGGGCCAACGAGCCGTTGCCCGGGAGGGGATCGAAGCCGAAGGGGCGGCCGTCGCAGACGACGATGTTGCCGGTGAACTGGCGGCCGTTGCCGCCGGCGTCGGTCTGCCGGCCGGTGAAGAACCAGGTGTACTTGTAGTCGATCTGCGGCGAGCCGACGAAGGTGGACGAGGCGCCGAACATCTCGGGCAGGATCGAGCTGGGAGCATTCGCCCCCCCGCCGATCGGGTTGAAGACGATGTCGTCGATCGACGAGAAGACGTTGCCCGACACGTCGGCCGGCTGGGCCGAGAGCGAGAGGCCGAGGTTGGTGCTGGTGAAGGGCCACTGCGGGACCTGGCTGGTGTAGCCGGTTGTCGGGGAGACGTTGCTCCAGGGGACGAAGTTGGTGATCCGCTGGAGCCCGAAGGCGCTGGGACGCTGGCTGTCGAGCGGGTCGGGTCGGATGTAGGGGGCGGTGCCGCCGAAGAGTCCCGAGCCGAACCGGGCCTCGCCCACCTGATACGACGAGGTGGGGAGCGACGACTGGAGCGTCTGGTCGTACGTCAACAGTGAGTTGGGCAAGACCCCGGTCAGCGACCGCCAGAGGGGGTCGTAGGCGACCGGCAGGCCCGAGTCGGAGCCGATCGAGAAACTCGAGAATGGATTCGACGAGATGTAAGCATTGGCGACGACGTCGTTGAGGAGCGACCCATCCTGGGTGAACGGGTCGCGGGGGAGGTTGACCGTCGCCCTGTTGACCGTCGAGGTGTACCACGACCAGGTCCGGGTGAACGACTGCTTGTCGAAGAGCTGGCGGGCGTCGATGTCGCCGGAGGTAGTCTCGAACTGGAGGGCGCTGCGGTGATACCACGACGCCTGCTGGAGCCTGAGCAGGCCGAGGGGGAAGAGGGTCGCCAGCGAGATCAGGCCGACCCCCATGATCAGGATCGAGATCAGGATCTCGGTC
>JAABUQ010012024.1_pt1 | contig 10875 bp, 9 predicted proteins | sample 5560001 | NCBI WGS metagenome assembly JAABUQ01 (sample SAMN10711888, study PRJNA513371) | rock metagenome | isolation source: Antarctica rocks | place: Antarctica: Victoria Land, Finger Mt nord | collected 2015-12-18
GTAACGTTTGACGTAGTACGTTTTCTATGGTAGAATAAGTACGTATTACGTAATGTAACGTAAAAACGTAGTACGTTCTCCTCAGCTCTCACCACCTAGAGACTCTACGAAAATGGGGCAAGCTCACTTTTTAAAGTTGCAGAGGTTTCGATCCGTTTGGGGATACTGAAAGTTAAATTAGGAGTTCCTAACTAGCAATATAGAAAGGGTTGCAGAGGTTTCGATCCGTTTGGGGATACTGAAAGCCGTCGCTAGTGGAGTCGGTACACCACCACCACCAGTGTTGCAGAGGTTTCGATCCGTTTGGGGATACTGAAAGATGCATAACCTTGTGCTTCATGCTGGACTCCACTATCGTTGCAGAGGTTTCGATCCGTTTGGGGATACTGAAAGTTCCATGAAGCGTGCCCGTTACGCGCCGATATCGCCGGGGGTTGCAGAGGTTTCGATCCGTTTGGGGATACTGAAAGGCTGCTCTTGCACGCTACTAGTCTGGATAGTAGTCGCGTTGCAGAGGTTTCGATCCGTTTGGGGATACTGAAAGTTTTTACGTTGCCTATATTCTCGCATGTAAGCGTTGGTTGCAGAGGTTTCGATCCGTTTGGGGATACTGAAAGTTATCATTGCTGTAGCAAGTGCTACATTAATAGGAATGTTGCAGAGGTTTCGATCCGTTTGGGGATACTGAAAGAAAAGAATGCTTCGGATAAAATGTTATTACTACAAATGTTGCAGAGGTTTCGATCCGTTTGGGGATACTGAAAGGCAATGCTGGGGAGCAGGTTACAAGCAGGTTACAAGTGTTGCAGAGGTTTCGATCCGTTTGGGGATACTGAAAGCGTACTAAAAACGGGGTTTGTGCAATGCTGGGGAGGTTGCAGAGGTTTCGATCCGTTTGGGGATACTGAAAGTAGCTCATTGTCCGTTACATTATTCATTCTTTCCCGGTTGCAGAGGTTTCGATCCGTTTGGGGATACTGAAAGTGCTGATCGTTGTGGCTTACTTTGCCGGAGCTGCTAGTTGCAGAGGTTTCGATCCGTTTGGGGATACTGAAAGTCCTTCCCTCGCTTTTTTAGAAAATTTGACTGTTGAAGTTGCAGAGGTTTCGATCCGTTTGGGGATACTGAAAGACCAATAGGGATTGCGTTGCAGGTCCAGGTCATAGACGTTGCAGAGGTTTCGATCCGTTTGGGGATACTGAAAGTCGAATTGTTCGCCTCTTTGGACTACTTAGAGAAGCGTTGCAGAGGTTTCGATCCGTTTGGGGATACTGAAAGCTACAAACAGGCGTAGCATGGTAGCATCTTGTGACATCTGTTGCAGAGGTTTCGATCCGTTTGGGGATACTGAAAGGAAGTAAGCGTCTTTTTTACGAGTGCCATGTATTCAGTTGCAGAGGTTTCGATCCGTTTGGGGATACTGAAAGATGACTATATCTGTGCTATCGCAATATGCCTCATATGTTGCAGAGGCTTCGATCCGAGTGGAGATACTGAAAGTTTCGGCGCTCTCGGTGCCACCACTTTCTCTCAAAGTTGCAGACGTTACGATCCGTCTGGGGATACTGAAAGTCATCGCTCAGGAAATATTTCTGTAGTTGACCACCGCAATCCGAATGGGAATACTGAAAGTTCTGCACGTACTGCTATGTCTTAGAGTATACCTGAGTTGCAGAGGTTACGACCCGATTGGGGATATTGAAGCAACACTTCAATCTTTCATCGTGTCGCACTGGATATAATTTACCATGCTCTAACCTTGATTTATCCCTGTCTTACGTTTATAATACTAGCATGTTTAGATCACAATTTTTTTACTTGTATACTATAAAAACTTCTAGTATCCTATCTGTCTACGAAAGAATCCATATCTTGTAAAAGATTGATATTCTTAGTGATGCGTATGTACCTCATGTTGTTTACTTAACATAGTATTCTGATAGTATTGAACAATTCGCCTATTATTAAGTAAGTGTTTATACATAAGTAAAGGAGTGTTCTGTGTCGATAGCGATCCTCTTGTGTTATGCCCAGCAAGACAAGGTTAGGGCAGATCAACTCAAAGATCATTTAAGTTCGTTAGAACGCAATGCACGTATTACAATATTGGATTACGGCAATATTGTTCCAGGCGCAGAGTGGAAACAAGAGATAGACAAGCATCTTAAAGAAGCTCAGATTATCTTGCTCCTCATTAGTTCTGACTTTTTAGCATCTGACTATTGCTACAAAGTAGAAATGCGGGAAGCTATTCAACGGCATGAGCGCAAAGAAGCACAGGTTATTCCTGTACTTGTTCGCCCTGTTCATTGGCAGGACGCACCGCTTGATAAACTTCGCTCCTTCTTACCAGATAATGGTAAAGCTATTTCAAAGTGGACTGATCGAGATGAGGGATTTACAAATGTAACTAGTGGCATCGTCAAAGTATTAGAGCAATGGAATTCTCATAGCTTACCTGATCCAACAGTGGAGAGAGGAGCATTGATGACGAATCTTGATCAACTTATTGAAGCTGTCAAGCTACACATACAACCGGAACCTCGTGCAATGGCAACAGCAAAAACACTTCAACAGTTGAGTATTTTTATACCAAATGATGTAACACTTGCTGATCTTATAACAGGATGGCAAATTCTTTCCCATTCTTCTAAGCAAGACGAGGAGCCAGCTATCTCACAACGCAGAGTTACATGTGATGAACTAGCCAGTATAGCTTCTCAATTTACGAAAGAGCAGGGAAACTTAGCACAAGCGGTAAAGACCTGGCAAATATGGCGAGATGCATTTAAAAATGGTAATGATCCCAGAAAAGATACTATGACTGCAACCTTTGCACGAGAACTAGCAGAACTGCAAAAGGCTAGCCATTAATCTGTACATTCAATTTCTATAATTCGTAAAGAGAGTGTGGTGTTTAGAACCACACTCTCTTTGTCTTGCATAGTCTTGATAAATTCCTAATAGCCTTACATCTGGCTTCACAGCTATATAAAATTCATCTTAGGGTTGCGAGAAGTCTTTGATACTGGGTTTTGCTGGCAACTTGTTTTGCATTGCCGGAACTATTTACTTTATCAACTATTGCTTGTGCGATTGCTTTGCCCTGGGGGTCTTTTTCGTATCTGAGCCAAAGAATGAGTTGTTTGTCGATGCTGCCGCTGCTGAAGGCTTTGTCGGGTAGGTTTTTGATTTCTTCGATGAGCTTGACCATTTCCGGGTCAACAATCAACTCTTCTTGCAGAGTCATGCGTCCGTAGCCACTTGAGGTTTTGGCTCCGATGCCAATGTGGCGCAATGCGCGTTCTAGTATTTCGAAGGTTTTGTTGAGCCAGGTCTGCCCGTGGTATAGATCAGGCGCGGCTAGCGCGACCAAATACTCACCCTTCGCGCTGAGAAATGGTATTGGCGTGGGACTATCCCAATCAGCGGGCACTGCATTGTTCGCGCCCCGATAATAGTCGGGGTGATGCACCGTGATGATGTCCTGATAAAGCACCGGTTTACTTGCTTCTTGTGGATCGATGTGAAGAAGTGCGTCGAAGAAGGTGACACATCCCGCCTCGCTGGTATCGCCAAAGACCACCTGATACGCACTGCTCTCTTTGCCCCAATCTTTCTCTTCGAGCCGTTGCCGCGCATAACTGGCGGCCAGTCCCTTGAGGGCGCTGCCTGGAATGTAGGGAACGCCGTAGGTGTGATGCAACGTGATGGATGTCTCCAGCACGCTCTCATCTCCCAGGCCAATAACTATACGACCATTTGCTCTTGCGAAGCGTTTTCTGGCACCGACGTCTGTCAACCCCTGCTCCCAGTGTTTGTAGAACTGCCTGTATGTGTCTGAGATAGCAATTTCGCTCACTTCTCTAACAAGACCACTCCGGCTATCCGTGTCGTCCTGGCTCTGATTCTTTATATATTTATCGAGCCATAGACCAGCGTTTGTTCCCTTATCACGATGAATAGCTTTGAGCTCTCTTTCATCGTTGTACAGTGAGTCGAGTTGTTTCCGATAGCTATGATCTGATTTAACCTCTGTACCCATTTATCCCACCTCATCTTCTGTGTCGCTGGCATCAACACCCAGGATCGATTGAGCAAAACGCTTGTACCAGACTAATGCCTCCATGATCTGGGTTGTGAGGCGCATATAGTCGTTCAACTCTGCTTCCCTGGCCATTTTAGCTAGTTTCTCATGCTCTCCAATTGTATGTCCTAAATTATCAAGGAATGTTTCGTACACTTTTTCTTTTGGAACACGAGACTCCACAAATGCTAACGCCTGTGCTAATCCTGCCGCATGAATGAGAAGAGGTAGCTTATGACACATCGCGCCGTACCTGCGAGCACTTATCTCATTACTGTGCTCTTTGACTGAGAGCATATTTTTATAGGCATCAATAGAATATTTTTGATCGCGCGTCTGCATATTATCCCCCTATACCAGATGCATCTTGCACAAGCCTCGTCCTATCGTGGCTTTGCCGCCGAATTGGATTGTTTTCTCGGTGATTTCTTTTAGGGCAACTTCGATCTCTTTTTCGGTAAGCTTGATCGCCCTGACCCCGCCTATCATCGCGATACCAGATAATATCGTTTCGGCGGGAAGTGCCTCTTCGTACCAGAGACCACCAGGGGTGACCGTTTTGGTTTCGTCCTGCAACCTGATGCGCGTAGTAATCTCAGTAGCATGCTGACACATAAAATGGAAGAGATCGTCGTGAACAAGGCAGAGGCGCTCAATAAACATATTTCGCCAGGCATCCTCTTCCGGGAAGATATATGAACTCAGTTTTTCTGCCCATTTGTCGATTGGTGTAGTAGAGGTATTGCTCACCTGCAGATCAAAATCTTCCAGGTAGACCATGTTCTCTTTCTTCTGTGTTAGTTGTACTTTACTATCACTGGTTACGATACACTGCCCGGCATGATCACTTTGTGGGATGGGAAGTGCCGCTTCTTTACCCTGGATCTCTATGAGATCACGTACAAAGCAGTGCAATACGTATGGAGATGTCACCCATGCGAAAGTTCCAGCGATACTGCGTATGGGCAGTAAGAATAGCCTCTGGTCTGCGAACTGGACTGAGCTAGCCCGTGTCTCCTGTACCTCAGCCGGATCAGAGCCAAATATCTCTTTATATTTTGCCAGCTTTTCATCTTGTGAACAGCGCGTACGTAACGCTCCCTTCGTTGAGGAACCGGGCAGAAATGGAATCCCGGTAGCTTTTTCGCGTGCAATAGGCAGATCAATTACGCCTGCTCCCTGCCCTATACCTGCATGTAATGGTGAGAGCGCATGTACAAATGTGAGTTGCGATTTCATTTATTGGTTATCTCCTCTCTCGATTCTCATTTTGATTGTTCCTCTGACGAGGTGATTGCAGATACGTTATGAATGCCCTTAACACATCTTTCTCTCCTCTTAGTAGAGAGATATTTTTATTGCTAGCAACACCAAGATTTGTCTCGATTATGGCTGGCATCTTTTGCAATTCTTTGTCGACTTTTTTCATTACCTGTACATTTTCTAAATGGGGAGCATAATTTTCTAGTAGCACGACCAAACCAAGATATTGTTCTCCCTGACATAACAGCGGACGAAGAATAAGAGGGCTGCTCAGCCGTTCATGTCCTTCTTCACCACCCTGTAAAGTTAAATCCGCATCTTTACCTTCTTTTGGAAAATGAAATACGACGGGGAGTCCAAGTGGCGCTTTGAGGAGTTCATATTTCTGTGCAGGCAACCCTTCATCAGCATTTTTCAGTTTTTTAATTTCCCGTGAATCCGGCCATTGCTTATCCTGTCGAAATGCACGAAGTTTATCAACAATCGTTTTCCATGCTTCACTTACATTTCGAAAGGAGACCCAGGTTTGGTTTGCTTTCGAAAAGGAGAGCAAGATATAGATCTGCTCATCGAGCATCTGCCTGCTAAGAGATGGCACTCCTTCTGGTGCCTTTTTTTCAATACCAAATTGTAAAAATTCCTTTTTGAGCCATTCCTTAACGCCAATCGTTGTTGCAATAGGCAATGATTCGGCTGGAACGGACTTCCTGATTTTTTCCCCCTGTACATATCCAACATTCATGATCCCCTCTAGCTTTATAGCGCCAAAGCCTCGTCTTGTACGTGCTCCCACCCCACCAAAGGTTTCCCATGCCCATAGAGCTCCCCGGATTTCTTGTTGTTTGTTGGATGGGAATGAGATAGTTAAGCAAAAACGGACATTTTTATAAATTAATTTGGCAGGTTTTCCATCGCTGGTGGGTTGAAGTGGAAATGCAGCATAGCCTGGAATGTCGAAGTCCGGTACAGGTTTCCCTTTTTTATCTATTTCATAAGCTGGTAGCTCTTTTATATCTTCCACTTTGATTGGCTCAACCATAATTTGTACGGTCGTCTCTTTAGGCTTCTTCTCATTCTCTTTTTTCTCCTCTACACCTTCTTTTTCCTTCTCATCCTTTTTAGATTTCGCAGCGACTCCCCATAGAAGATCCTCTCCTCTTTGCATCTCTTCTATCGTGTTATAGCGTCCTCCATAACAGGCTCGCCACCAGAAGCGCAGTTGTCCACGTATCTCTGTGCCGCGCACGGCTGTTACCTCGTCTCGCTCACCTTTTATGGCACCGCCACCAAATAAGGGCGTAATTAATGTATATTGCCGCTCTTGAGTCACAACATCCGATAGTGGTTGTGGTACGACCTCTGGTATCTGTATTTCCTTTTTCCTCATCATTGATCTCCTATCTCATCTCTTGTTGTTTGTATCCCAGGTGCCGATGACTGCTAATCCAAAACCATCGTTGCAATCTTGCACCTCGTCACTGATACACTCCAACCAGTAGCGTTCTACCCAACGTTGAATATTATCTCGCTCACCTTTCAGTTCGAGGTATAAGACAGTGCCAGCAGGTGCAAGGCGGCGCGTCTTTTTTGGTGCTCCTGTGCGTCCCTTTTCGTTTTTGGTAAAATCCCAGCCTGAAATTACTTCTGGACGCTGGATGGCGATGGCTTTCAGTATTGGTGTGACCCCGTCTTGCGGTTCTTGTATTTTTTTGGGGTAAAACCCTCCTTTGAAAGAAGCTGGTGTTAGCAAGATCATGCGACATGACCATGATCCCTCATGAACAACGATCTTTTCGATGAGCTCGGGCGGGCAGGAGATGGATCTGGATGTGTAATTCTGCCAGTAGACAATACGTCGCTCGCCTCCTAAAGTCGAGAACCCTGGCTGTGGCGCGAGTTGAGCACCTTTATCCACAATCACTGCCAACGCTAGTATGCGGGCTGCTTGCAATCCCTCTCCGTCGTTGCGCGTGACAAATTCCATTCCGCGTGTTGCAAAGAGTGCACCGTCCTTTCCTTTGTGGTTTTCTCCATCCATGCGGACATGCACACGCTCTTCTTGCTGCAAACCCATGATCCCTAGCTCGTCCCATGTAGCGATCTCTTTTTCTTCAGGATGTAGGAGCCATTCCTTGAACGTATGCCACTTCCAGTAACGTGGTGACCCTGCAATTGGCTTACCAGAAATCCACGGGTGCATTCCAACAAGCTGTAATGACGGCTCTATCTTTTCCTCCTGGCAAATATCTGTCAGGTCGGTAAGTATTTCTGGCGTCTCCTCGATCGGTACTAAACGCTTTAAAAGTGCTTTTGCTTCTGAGGACGATTTTTTATCCGGCTTGAGGAGGAGAGCATCAGCAGGAGCGGGCATGAACCAATCGATCGGCTCCTCTTGTTGCTTTTCATAGTCGTCTTCATTAGCATGTAGTTGTACCAAGAGTGGTCCTCGCACTTTAAGGTTCTTCAATGCTTCAAGTTGTTTCTCAGATGTATGGTCGAAAATACCTTCTTGGTTGAGTCCTGCCTGTGTGCGTACACCGCCCGTTGTGGTTGACGGAAATGGAAATGGCAACGATTGTGCTATGACACCAGGTTTTAGATTGAATGGGCGACCATCACGAAAGATCAGCGGTTGATGTGGCTCAATCACCCAGATATTCAAATCATCGTCTTGACTTTTTTTACTCATCGAGTAGATCCTTTTCCTTTCGCTCTCTTACTTCCTCCGCAAATGACTGTGCTACGATCAATGCATTGATAAATTGCTTTATGTTAGCCCTCTCCTTGATCTTAAATGCGTTATGCCCATCTTTCTCCACTTGCTCCACACCGATCTGGTCCAACGATTGTGTAAATATTTTCCTGGCCTCTTCCCTGGAGACTAAGCGATCTGGTAATAGCAATTTGCGGCGGAGAATGCGGGCTGCATCGATCTGAATGATATCTTGCAGGATTTCGGATTCCAGATCTCCCTTCGCGGGCTGTAAACGCTGAAGCATATCCCGCAACTCGTACGCGGTCCCCTTTGGAATGAGATCACGCTCATACAGGGTGATCAGTTCTGTGAAATATGTATATGAGATGAGAGGTTGCGAGGATTGTGTCCCCTGCTCCCATGAGACCGTGAGAGGATAATCTTCACCACTGCGTTTTCTGATCGTGATGGCAAGCGCGTTTTTCTCTGGCTGCTCTTTTGCTCTCTGTTCGGCTGAGCGTGCTAGCGTCAATGCCTCATCGAGTAGAGAGACATGATGAACGACTGCGAGTCCAGCTGAGAGCGTCGGGAAGTTCTTTTTATTATCCTCTTCATAGGAGAAATCGCTGAGCGCAGCTCTGAATTTTTCGCTCAAATCATGTGCACAAGTCAGAACTGTATTTAAAGGCAAAAGTGCCATCACATCATCACCGCCTGCATAGACGAGCGAACCATAATGTTGCTGAACGACTGTGGCTACTTGTTTCGAAAAGTCGGACAGTGCACGTGAGAGATCACGATGTCGCTCCTGTCCATCATCACTTTGAGCACAAGCTTCAATGGCTTTGCCCATCCCATCACCATCCGCAAGCAAGAGGGCATAATATGGAGAAGGATACATATCAGCAGCACCGAAAAACTCCTTGAGCGCCGCTTGAGCATCTTTAAATTTATCCAAGTTGACAGCATCGTCCAGGAGACGCTCTTCAAAAAGCAGGGCACCATCATAGCGATCAATAACATCATGTTCTAAAAACTTCTCGTCCAGGAGCTTCAGACCTTTTACAGAGGGAAGAGTTTCAAGAATAGGCGAGGTTATTTCATCTTTTCTAGCAGATGGTACCAGAGCTCGGACGGCCTCAATATAGTCAGCCCATAGGCGCTTGATAGTATGCTGATCATCCGTACTCATTGTCTGATATTTGCTATTGAGCCGCTGTAGGAAAGGAGTCGCCGCGATATGGGAAGTACTGAGCACCACATGGGATAGGGTATCTTGTTCTGGTATGAGAAGCCGTTCCGCAGATAAACGTTTGAGCAGGTCAACAGCAGACAGACGTTCGTGTGGTCCAGCCTTGTACACAGTATAGAGCTCTTTGGCCTGCTCTTTTTGCCCTTGATATAGATGTGCAGGAATCACACATTCCAGCTTACCATCAATCGAAGATTTCTCCTGATGACCACCCCACGTCACAGGACTGAAGACATGCGTATTTTTGCGTGCCGCCAGCGTCTCCTCCGCTTTCTTACGTGCAGCTTCATATGTTGCGTAGATTTCGTTCTTACCAAATGGGACCGCGACCCAGGAATATTCAACCAGATGTGTAAGCTGTTTATCAGCAGCTACCTCGTCGGCGAGTTTGATTTTCTGAGATGTGTTCTTCTTACCAAACACCATGTCCCGTACATCCATGAGCCGCTCATTGATCGCCTCACGAACATCTTTACCAAGGACCCTCACTTCTTCTGAAGAGAGCTGTACAACCGCCACGATCTTATTCGCAACATTTAATGAGCTACCCGGTTTTAGTTGATCCTCAGCTTGACTCTTATCCAGAAGGGCTGGAAAGATAAGGGTAGCCGAACCATCTTTTTGTTGAGCAATCTTCCTGGCGGCAGCCTTCGACAGCTCGCTTAACAAAGTTGAGCCAGCATAGAGATCTCGTGTACGGCGGGCGCTGACAATAAAGGGCTGGACGGGTCCGATAGTTGCGATAAACAGAACTGTCATCAATCAACTCCTGTTATGTTCAACAGAGAATACAAGCTCCACAACTTCATTCTCAAAAATAGAAAGAAAAGGAAATTTCTATGGTTTGAGAATTTTTTAGGGTAAAGATTCAAAAGGAATAGGCAATAGTTACTATCTCAGGAGAAAAGTATCAAGAAAGGAGAATAAATAGCCCATGAAGTTCCCTACTTTCCACTTGATCACTTTTGCTGATGTACTAAGTCTTTTGCAATCAGTATAGTACTAAATATTTTTAGCCTCAAATACACGGCTGGTACTCAGTATTTTTAGGCTATAGTATGTTTTGATAAAAAGAAACTTTTAACCCTTAAATATCTTAATGGAGATGTCATCTGCATTTACTATAAACGTACATTTTTCTATTTATCAAATAGTCATGGTCGATGGATTCCTGAATGATGGACTGTTCAAACAGATCAGAAAAAGGTATCATGAGAGAAACTCCTTTGATGAAAGGTATTCTTGTGGCAACAAGTGGGTATAGCAAAGCATCCTACAAGTTTGCTGATGGCATGCCCCTAGAATCATTGAGCGGGAGTAATCTACTGTATTTACTCAAAGAACATGCAGGCATAGAAGCGAAGATTCAGATTCCAGAGAGCTGGAAAGATCTACAACCAGATCTATAAGAAAGCGCATACAAATCGATGAAGAAATACTCTGACAGGAACGTTATGGTGGCCCACTCTGTCAAGACACAGAAATAGGTTTCGATAAGAGCTACTTTTCTCCTTTTCACTCTTGTATTCTCAACACCGTTGGATCAGACCTTGTGAAAATACACTTCGGCTGGCGTCT
>JAABUQ010012025.1_pt1 | contig 10875 bp, 11 predicted proteins | sample 5560001 | NCBI WGS metagenome assembly JAABUQ01 (sample SAMN10711888, study PRJNA513371) | rock metagenome | isolation source: Antarctica rocks | place: Antarctica: Victoria Land, Finger Mt nord | collected 2015-12-18
TGCCAATCGCGGCCGATACGCCGTCTCCGGAGCCTGTGTCATCGGGCGGTGCCATTGACACGTTGACTCGTACTCAGCCGTGACCTGTCAATGCCCCCTCCAACGAGATGACCTGGGCTGTTACCAGCTTTCCAGTGTCGTCCAAGACCCTGGCTGTCGGCCGTGGTCTTGGATGATCCCCAGCACGGTTTCGGCGTTTCGCATCTCGCGTACCTCCCCGCCTGGGTCTCAGGACACCTGCCGCCCTTCCCCATGTGGCCGGCTTTCCCGTCCTCGGAGTACTATGGCGGCTCCGTCGCCCTGCGCCTCGCGGCGCGGCGGGCAATCCCACATTCCCTTGGTGCTGGACGTGTCGAGCGCGACGTAGGTGCCTCGTCCGCCCCCTTGAATGGGACGACGTCCCATCGCCCACCGCGCGGAAGGTTCGGACGGCGACGAGGCTGCCGTCCTATCGCGGTGGCCCCGACATAAGACGCTGTGGCGGGGAATGTTCACTTGCATCGCTGGAGGCTGAGGTTCGAACAATCCGGTCCTCACCATATCGCGCGGGCCTTGCGGGACGGGGCCGTAAGCGTCTTCGGACCGCTCCCGCTTTGACGGCATGCTACTGTCCCTTTTGGCTTTCACCATCGGGTAAGCCGCTGGCCCAAGGGTCATCTCTTCCAAACCCTTCCTTTCTGCAAAAGGGATCCAGCGCCAGGTGATGTGGCGCACCTCGTCGGTGAACCAGATCGTCAAGCTGCCGCGCTGACGCAGGCTGGCGTCGTAAGCAGGCCAGTTCGTCACCATGCGCTGCTGGCGTGGAAAGTGGTGGCGGCGGTCCTGGTTCAGTTTGAATGGCAAGATGGGCATCCGGAGCTTGGGAGGGTGATCCCCTACGTCACCCTGCGTCTCGGCACCACCGCCCGATCCATGCACCACGCTGGCATAGGCGCTCGGCTTCTTCAGCCACTCATTCAGTTCCGCGAATGTCCAAGGGCCTTCCTTGGCCTTCAGCGCCACAGAGTACGCGTAGCTTTCCATGTGGCCGTGCGGCGCGCCCACGAGACCATAGAGGTTAGGCCCTACGCCCGCTTTGCCGCCCTCGTTGAAGCTGTGGCACGCGACGCAGCCCAGGCTTTTGACGCCGGCCTCTCCGCGGCCGGGGTCTCGGCGGAGGCGAGCAGCACCGCAACCGGCGGCTCGGCCTTGGCAGGCGCCGCGGCGGCCGTCTGCTCGCTCGGCAGGTCGACCTTGATCGCGGTCTCCTTGAGCTATTTCGGATGCACCAGGGCGTCGCTGATCAACCCGGCGCCCATAAAGGCGGTGCCTGCCATCAGGAACGCGGCAACCGCCTTGTTGATCTCCATGCTGTCCATACGCGACCCCTGACCCTCGTCAAAATCCAGTCCTCGCGGAACCGGTCGCACAACGGGCCGCGCATCGCAACCCATGCGGCGCCATCTTCCGCGTGAGTTGAGAATGATGGGGAGGGATGGGGGGCCATCAAGGGCACGGTCGCGCGAACGGGGCACGGCCGCATAGGCCGGGCCCCGCTGCTGCAGGCATCACTCGCCAGGCTTGGCCTGGTCCCCGGGCTTGGCCTGGTCCATCGAGCCTGTGGGCGGAGTCCAGGACGCATTCAGGTAGCCCAGCCCCGCCCCTCCAGGATGCGACAGTTCCGGGAAGTCCTTCAGCATGCTCACGCCATAGAGCGGCTTGTAAACGCCCTGGTGGCATGTGGCGCAGGCGAGCTTCGGCGCATCGCCGGTCGGCCCCAGCCGGTTGGCCGGCCAGGCATTGCTGAGCTGCTTGAGGTATTCCCCATTGAGGTCGCGCGTCATGTTGATGCCGTGCCACGCCACCACCTTGGCAGGCGAGCTTTGCGACCAGTCGCTGAACGCCCGGCTGTTGTGGCAGTAGGTGCAGTTCACCCCGAGCGAGTTGCCGAAGTAGTTCATCAGCGCAAAGGTCCACTCCGCCTCCTTGATGGAGTGCCGGTTGGAGCCGGGCAGCGCCTCCTCCCCCTGCACGCGGATCGAGTGGTCGCCCTCCAGGAACGGCGTGAACGGGTCATACGGCAGCGAGGCGTAGCGCACCGACGCGGCCGCGATGTTCTTGCCCACCGCCGGCCCGGCGGAGATCATGCCGCCGCCCGGCGTCTTGGTGCCGGGATCGTTGAACCAGATGTTGTTCGGCACCGGGTTGCCCCGGTGGCAGGTGTAGCACGTCACCCCTGTCGCCTGCACATGGGGCTGCCAGTCGGCGTTGATGTGCTGCGTCATCTGGAACATGCGCCGCGAGACGATCTTGGTGTAAAGGTTGTCCTCGGCCATGTTGTTGGTGTTGTGGCAGTAGGCGCAACCCTGCTTCGGCGACACCCATTGGGTGATCGAGACCATCAGGCGGGTGAACTGGCCCACGCTGAGGTCGCCCAGCACCTGCACGTTCTTATAAACCACGCCCGCTTTCGGCCCGGTCGCAGGCGCCTGCGGCAGCGACGCCGGCACCTTGTTCTCCGCAAGGTAGCTGGCGAGCTGCTTCTCGTTGTAGTTCACCTGCATCGCGGTGCCGCGGAAGCCGCGCTGCACGATCTCCAGGTTCGGCGCCTGGAACTGCGAGATGATCACGACCCCGAGCAACGTGGCGCCCACCGCGCCGACGAGGCCCAGGCCAAGCTTGACGCCCGGCATCATTTGGCGGCTCCTTGAGGAAGGGCCGGGTCGGTCACCACGCCCCATACGGCCGGGTAGTGCGGCGCGATCCCGTGCTTCTCGCCCCACAAGTACCAGTTGTCCACCACCGTGCCGGTCAGCAGGATGCCGATGCCGCCGGTCAGCGGGCAGAGCACGGCGAACCACCAGGCCCAGCGATGGATGCTCTCGGCCGAGGCGGCAAAGCCCATGGTCCAGCGCCAGAACAGGGTCCCGCGCTCGAACGCGGTGCCGCGGTCGATGATCTGCTCCAGCTCGCGCTCCCCGCCGAAGCGGCTGATGGCGAGCACGGTCGCGCCGTGCATGGCGAACAGCAGGGTCGAGCCGTACAGGAACACGATGGAGAGCATGTGGAACGGGTTGTAGAACAAGTTGCCGTAGCGGAGCGAGAACGCCGCCGTCCAGTCGAGGTGCGGGAAGATGCCGAACGGCACCGCCTCGCTCCAGCTTCCCATCAGCAGCGGCCGGATGAAGCCGAGCACCAGGTAGAGCCAGATGGCCGCCGCGAATGCCCAGGCGACGTGCGTGCCCATGCCGAGCGCCCTCGCCCGCAGGTAAATCCGGGTCCACCACAGCAGGATGGATGCGGTCAGGAAGAACCCGGCCATCAGCCACCAGCCGCCCTGCGCCAGCGGCGGGAAGCGCAGGCCGTAGCTCGGCGCCGGCGGCTCCAGCGCCAGCCAGAACAGTTGGCGCACGAACTGCACCGGACTCCAATCCACCGACGCCCACATGTTGAGGCCGATGATCTCGAAGGCGATGAAGCCGCAGATAAGCGAGGCGACGCCGGTGATGCCCAGGTAAAGCGGCCCGACCTGCGCATCGCCCAGGACGCCGAACAGGTGGATGTAGAACGGCTTGCCGGACCGGGTCCAACTGGGGCCGGTGACGGGAACCCCGGCATAGACGGGTCCTCGGACCTGGACGCGGGTGAATAGGTTTTGGTACTCGGCCATGATTGCGTTCCTTTCCCCTTAATTATTTCCAGATCGGCAGGTTGAGCCACCAGCCCCACCACTCCGGCCAGCCGCGGGTCCAGAACGGTCCGCTGATGATGATGCAGACTGCGCTCCAGAACCCGGCCGACAAGGCGAGGAACAGGCCGAGGCGATGGATGCCCAGCGTGCCGATCGACCAGCCGATGGTGTCGCGGAAGAACGTGTTCTCGTGCTCGGCCGTCTTCACCGACTGCCCCTTGGGCGGGTTCGCCGCCGACAGCACCAGCGCCCCGTGCAGCGAGAGCGCAAGCGTTGTCGTGAAGAAGAACGTCACCGCCAGCATGTGAGCCGGATTGTAATGGAAATGCAAGTACTGGTAGCCGGTGTTGGACACCCAATCGAGGTGGCTCAGGATGCCGTATGGGAAGCCATGACCCCAGGCGCCCATCAGCACCGGCCGGATCACCACGAGCGAGACGTAGGCGAAGATCGCGACGCCGAAGGCGAACGGGACGTGGTAGCCCATGCCGAGCTTCTTCGCGATCTCGACCTGGCGCAGCGCCCAGGACACGAAGGCGCCGATGGCGCAGATCGTGATGACCTGCCAAAGCCCGCCCTCCTTGAGCGGCGCGAAGCCCAGGCCGTAGCTGAGGTCCGGGGGTGCTATGTTGATGCGCCAGATGTTCCAGTCGCCGCCGAGCGCCGCGCCGTACAGGATCAGCGCAGTGCCAAGCGCCGAGAAGAAGATCGTCGTGACGCCGAAGAAGCCGACGTAGAACGGGCCGAGCCAGAAGTCGAACAAGTCGCCGCCGACCAGGGTGCCGCCGCGGACGCGGTACTTTTCTTCAAAGGTGAGCATCGCCATGGTGAAAACCCTTTGGTCGAGCGGGTTGCGGGCAGTGGACGGCGTCCGGATGGTGGCCCGGCGCAGCCCACCGCCACGGCTGAGGTTACTTGGGAGCGGCCGACGGCAGCGGCGCCAACTGGCTGACGGTGCCGGTCCGGGTCGGGCCTTCGAGCCAGTTGAACCGGCTCGTGCTGAGCAGGATGAAGTGGATCAGCAGGGCCAGCACGAACAGGAACACGGACAGCGCGACCAGCACGCGACGCGGATCAAAAAGCAGCCATACACGCCACATCGGTGTTCTCCCCTATGCTAGGAATGTTTTCGCGTAGGCGACGCCGTCCAGCAGCGCCTGCCCGGCATAGCCGTTCGGCCCAGGCAGCCACGGGCGCCACTGCCAGACCAGGAAGTGCGCCACGATGGCGATCACCGTGAACACGATGAAGCTGGTCACGAAGATGCTGTGGAACTCGCGCGCCTCCGAGTCGGTCAGGCCCGAACTCGAGCTGGCCCGCATATTAACGTCAGACATGGTTGGAAAACCCTCCTTTTTCCGCTGTCACCGCACACCTCCCGTGCGGCAGGGCCTCACCGTGGCGGAAGCCACAGCCACGCTCCAAAAAGCATAGCGGCCGATTGGATGTCCTGTTCGGGTGGGCCGCGCACGGCCCAGTCCCGGTCAGCTCTTGGGCGCTCATGCTGCCTGGCCTGCGGCCATCGCAGCCAGCGACTGCGCGACCCGGGCGGCGGTCACCCGGCCCTCCCGCGCGCGCTTCGCATCCGTCTCCACCCGGTCCCGCGCCCGTTTGGCAGCAGAGATCCGCACCAGGAACGGCTCGGTCTCGACATACTGGTCCAGCAGCGCCACGGCGTTGTCGTCCCACGGATCGGCGTTCCACTCGCCGGCGCTGACCGGCGTCGGGTCAACGCGGTCCATGTCCGTGCTCAGCGGCAGGATGTGGAACAGCGCGTCGAACAGGGCGTTGCAGAACTCCTGAACCAGGTAGGTTGCCCCAGCGTAGCCCATGAACGGCGTCCCGGTGGCCCGGCGGATCACGGCCCCGGGGAACGAGGCCGGGATATACATGCAGCGCGCGCCCTGCTCGGCCGCATACATCCGCTCGTTGTACGAGCCATACAGGATGAACGGCGGCGTCTTGCGCATGGCGGCGCGGACCGCCGCGTTGTCGGGCTTCGTGCCGGCGGCGCGGCTGAAGCTGAAGGTGCAGGGGATGCCGAGCTCGCCTTCCATGAACCCCCGGATGCCGCGCGCGTAGGTGTCGGTCGCCACGACGGCAAAGCTCGCCGTCGCAAAAAAGTCCTGGGTGACGCTGCGCCACAAATCCCAGACCGGCTTGATCGTCGTGTGCTTCTCGCTCTCGATGAACGGCTCCGGGTCGATGCCCGTCAGTTCGCCGAGCTTGCGCAGGAAGTTGGTCGTGGCGAACAGGCCGATCGGCGCCTGCAAATAGGGGCGGTCCAGCTCCTCGCACAACTGACGGCCGAACTCGCGATACATGCAGATGTTGACGTCGGCGTTCGGCAGCTTGGTCACGTCCTCGATGTGCGAGCCCAGCGGGAACACCAGGTTGATCTCGCACCCCACGCCCTCGACCAGCCGACGGATCTCGGCGAGGTCGGACGGCATGTTGAAGGTGCCGTAGATCGGCCCGATGATGTTGACCCGCGGCTTGGTGCCGGGAGCGCGCTCCGCACGCGGCTTCGGCTTCGCGCGCTTGGCGCCAAACTCGGTCCACAGCCAGTAGATCGCGCGGTCCGCGGCCTGCCACTGGTCCTCATCGATGGTGCGCGGGATGAAGCGCAGCAGGTTGCTGCCCTCGGGCGTCACGCCGCCGCCGATCATCTCGGCGATGCTGCCGGTCACCACGACGGACGGCATGTCGATGTCCCCGGTCGCCGCCGCCCGGCGCAGCGCGCCCTCCGTCCCGTCCATCGACAAATTGTCCTCGGATAACCCAGTGACGACGACCGGCAGCTCGTGCGGCGGCAGGCCGTCGGTGTAGTGCAGCACCGCCGTGACCGGCAGGTTCTCGCAGCCGACGGGGCCGTCGATCACCACGCGCAGCCCGCGTATGGCGGTGAAGGCATAGACCGCGCCCCAGTAGCCGCCGGCGCGATCGTGGTCGAGCACCAGCATGGCTCAGGTCCCCACGGCTTCGTTGGCGCGGCTTTTAGCCTCGCGTGCCCGGCGGTAGCGCTCCCGCGAGCCTTTCGGCTCCGTGGGCACGCCGTTGAAGCCATAGCCGGCGGTCTCGCCGGCGCCGACCGACTGAAAGAAATCGACCATGCGGTTGAACCGGCCGCCGCTGCCGATCTGCGCCGCGACAATGCCGGCCAGCGCCCCTGCGCCGGCAGCGCCGAAAAGCGGCCGGGCGGAGACCATATTGGTGAAATACAGCGCGGGAATGCCGAGCTCCTTAGCCTTCTGCACCAGTGGCGTCGTGCCCACGGCGAGGTCCGGCCGTACGTCGATCATCGCCGCCAGGTCCTGCTCCAATGAGGCGCGGTACTGGACGTGGGCGCCGTGCGCCTCCAGCCACTCGCGGTCGGCGTCGCTCCACTCGGTGCGCGGGCAGGCAGTGCCGACATAGGGCACCTCGGCGCCAGCCTCGATCAGCAGCCGGGCGACCAGCAGCTCGGAGCCCTCATAGCCGGAGATGGTGATGCGGGCGTGGACCGGGTTAGCGTCGAGCGCCGCGCGGATCAGCGGCAGCGCGCGGGCCTTGGCGGCGTCTATCTTCTCAGACGGCGCGTTCGCAGCCGCGCCGATCGCGTCGAGCCAGGCGGCGGTGCCCTCCACGCCAACCGGCGCACTGCCCACCACCGGGCGGCCAGCGGCTTTGAACTCGCGAACCGTCGCCGTGTAAAACGGGTGCGCAGCCGCGGCGACCTGGCAGTCCAGCGCAGCATAGAGGTCGCGCCACTCGCGGGACGGCAGTTGCGGGGCGACGGCCATGCCCATGGGCGCCAGCAGCGCGCTGATGCCCGGCGGATCGCCCGGGAAGAACTCGCCGATCATTGTGACGGTCGGCAGGTCTTGCTGCGTGCGGGGCCGGGCGACGGGGCCCTGCTCGGCCTCGGTGCGGGCGTATCTCAGCATCGCGCCGGTCAGCACGTCCTTCGCCTCGGCGTGGGTCGGCACGCCGAAGCCCGGCACGTCGATGCCGATGATCCGCACGCCGTCGATCTGCTTCGGCAGCCGGTCCAGCGGCACGCCCGAGGCGGTCGGCACACACAGGTTGATGACGATCACCGCGTCGTAGTCCGCGGGCTTCGCCGTCTCATACACGGCGTCGCGGATGTCCTCGAAAAGCTGCCCTTTGACCAGCGTCTCGGAGTTGAACGGCACGTAGCCCACCGTGCGGCGTGCGCCGTAGAAGTGCGAGGTGAAGGTCAGGCCATACACGCAGCAGGCGGAGCCGCTGAGGATCGTCGCCGTGCGGCGCATGCGCAGGCCGACGCGCAGCGAGCCGAACGCCGGGCACATGGATTGCGGCTGGTCGTGCGGACCGCGCGGATAGTCCTGCATCAGCTTGTCCATCGCGGCGCTCTTCCCAGCGGCGCGCGCGGCCTCGATCATCGTGTCCCGGCCGCCGTGGCAACCGGACCCGGAAGCTTGTGCCAAGTCGGGGGGCGGAATAGCAGGATCGATGGCGCCGTCCATGCTCAGACCCCCTCGTACACGACTTCAAGCGAGGCTTTGTTGCTGACGGTAGCCGGGCACATGTCGGCCTCGGTCGCCGGCTGCAGCACCACGTTCCGGCCCACCGCGTCGCCCTTGAACAGGTTCAGCAGCGCGTCGTGGGTCAGTGGCGCGGGGCGGACCGGCGGCGCGCTGGCGACCTGCTCGGCCAGCAGCTCGAACACCGACGCCCACTCGCCGCCGGGCTTGCCAATGATCTCATAGTTGGCAGACTTGCGGCGGATGTCCTCGTTGGCCGGGATCGCCGACAGCACGGGGATGCCGACCGCGTCGGAGAACGCCTGCGCCTCGCCGGTGCCGTCGTCCTTGTTGATCACCATGCCGGCCACGCCGACATTGCCGCCCATCCGGCGGAAGTAGTCGACCGCCGAGCAGACGTTGTTCGCGACATACAGCGACTGCAGGTCGTTCGAGGCGACGACGATCACCTTCTGGCACATGTCGCGGGCGATCGGCAGGCCGAAGCCGCCGCACACCACGTCGCCCAGGAAGTCCAGCAGGACGTAGTCAAAACCCCACTCATGGAAGCCTAGCTTCTCCAGCAGCTCGAACCCATGGATGATGCCGCGCCCGCCGCAGCCGCGGCCGACCTCGGGGCCGCCTAGCTCCATCGCGAACACGCCGTCGCGGATGAAGCAAACGTCGCCGATGGACACCTTCTCGCCGGCGAGCTTCTTCTTCGACGAGGTCTCGATGATCGTCGGGCAGCTCCGCCCGCCGAACAGCAGCGAGGTCGTGTCGCTTTTCGGGTCGCAGCCGATCAGCAGCACGCGCTTGCCCTGCTGCGCCATCATGTAGCTGAGGTTGGCGAGGGTGAAGCTCTTGCCGATGCCGCCCTTGCCGTAGATCGCGATGACCTGCGTCTCTTTCTTCGCGGGCGTCGTGGCGACGGCGTCCGGCTCGATCGCGGCTTCGGCCCGGAGCGCCTCGGTCATGCTCATGTTCGGTGCGGCTTGCGCGGCGGGTGCGACGGCGTTCATGGGCAGGCTCTCCAATCGATGATCATCTTCAGGCACGCCGCGTCGTCGAAGGCGGTGCGGTAGGCCTGGGCCGCGTCGCCGGCCGCGTGGCGATGGGTGATCAGGCCGCCCAGCGACAGCTCGCCCGACCCGGCCAACGCCGCCACCGCCGCGAGGTCCGCGGGCGCCCACTGGGCGGCGATGCGGATGCGCGCCTCACGCATGAAGGCCGGCGGAAAGGCGAAGCTGAGCCGGTCGCTGTAGAAGCCGGCCAGCACCACCTCGCCGCCGGGCGCGAGCCGGCCGATCAGCGCGTCGAGCAGCGAGGCGTCGCCGCTCACGTCGTAGATGGCGCGGTAGTCGCGGCGGTCGTCCGTGGCGGGGTCGACGACATCATAGCCCTCGGCTCCCTCGGCGCGGGCCGGATTGGTCTCCCAAACCACGGGACGGCTGCCAGAGAGGACAGCCAGGCGCGCCAGCATGCGTCCGAGCACGCCATGGCCGATAATGAGGTCCGGTGCGGCGACGCCGGGCAACGCCAGCGCGTGGCGGGCGGTCGCGGCCAGGGCCAGCAGCACGCCATGCTCGCCGAGCCGCTCGTCGAACGCCGTGACCCGGGCGACCGGAACCACCACGCGGGAGGCCGCGCCGCCGAACAAGCCGCGCACGTCGCCGAAGCAGCGTGCGCCCGGCACGAAAACACGCTCCCCGATCCGGTTGCCGGACGCGGCAGCCGTGATGCGGCCCACGGACTCGTAGCCCGGCACTAAGGGGTAACCCATGCCGGGGAACGGCGGCATGCGCCCGGTATAGAGCAGCCGCTCGGTCCCGGTGCTGATGCCGCTCCATTCGATGTCGACCACGACGTCCTCGGGGCCGGCCGCATCCAGCGCCAAGCGGGTGAGCGCTAACGTCTCTGGTTCGGTGAGCACGACTGCCAATGCATCCATCTGCGCCCTCCCGGAGCTGTGCGGACCAGAGTAGCCGCGCTTGGGTGTCAATGTAACCTGACGAAAAAACATGTCAACTGTGATTTACAGAGATGCTGCATTCTGTGACGCCTTTGCGACGATGACGCTGACCAGCAGCGGCGTATGCGTCGGCGCGCGGCGGACGTCGGTGAAGCCGGCGTCGTGCAGCAGGGCAAATAGTTCGGCCTGGGTACGGGCGCGGCCACGGCCCATGGCCATGAGGTAGAAGCCGAAATAGGCGTCGCCGATCGGCTCGGCGCCAGGCGTTCCAGCCATCGGCTCGGCCAGCAGCAGGGTGCCGCCCGAGGGCAGCGCATGGTGGGCAGCGCGCAGGATCTCGAGCGCAGCCGGGTCGTTGTGGTCGTGGATGACGCGGATCAACGAGACGATGTCAGCGCCGGGCGGCAACGGGTCGGTCAGGAAATCGCCGCCCGTCGCCACGAACCGGTCGGCGACGCCGGCGGCAGCTAAACGGGTGCGCGCCTGCTCCGCGACCGGCGGCAAATCGAACAGCATGAGCTGCAAACCCGGTGCCTGCGCCGCCGCGGCTTGCAGAAAACTGCCGTCGCCGCCGCCCACGTCCAGCAAGCGCCGGTGCCGGCCGATGCGGTAGGCGGCCAGGACCTCGTCGGCGACCAGCGGCTGCGATGCGGCCATCAACGCCGTGTAGGCAGCGACCTGGCCGCCATCGAGCTTGGCCGCGTCCGCATTGCCGGAATACGCCCAGTAGCGCGACAGCCCCGTCG
>JAABUQ010012026.1_pt1 | contig 10875 bp, 11 predicted proteins | sample 5560001 | NCBI WGS metagenome assembly JAABUQ01 (sample SAMN10711888, study PRJNA513371) | rock metagenome | isolation source: Antarctica rocks | place: Antarctica: Victoria Land, Finger Mt nord | collected 2015-12-18
AGAACCTGGTTGTCCAGGCCCAGGCGCTGTGGGGCGCGCGCCACTACCGCGACTACCACTTTTTGTACACGCTCAGCGACCTGGTGCATGGCGAGGGTCTAGAGCACCACGAGTCGTCTCAGGACACCGTAGAAGCTGACCTCTTCTCGGATGAACCCAAGCGCGGCTCGGGTGACCTGCTGGCCCACGAGTACACCCATTCGTGGAACGGCAAGTACCGCCGCCCTTACGACCTGTTCACCACTGATTATCAGATGCCCATGCGCGACGACCTGCTGTGGGTTTACGAAGGCATGACCGAATACTACGGCCTCGCCCTCACCGCCCGCTCGGGCCTGTGGACACCCGAAGACTACCGCGACGAAGTGGCAGGCATTGCCGCCTACCTAGACCACGAATCAGGCCGCGCCTGGCGTCCCCTGTCCGATACCGCTGTTTCCTCGCAGAACCTAAGGGCCAATCGGGAATGGCGTCTCACCCGCCGCGCGCAGGACTACTACACCGAGATGGTCTTGATCTGGCTGGAAGCCGACACCATTATCCGCAGTCAAACCGAGGGCCGCAAATCCCTGGACGACTTCGCCCGCCTGTTCGGCGGCGGACAGTCCGGCCCGCCCCAGGTGGTCACCTACACCCTGGACGACATCGCCCGGACGCTCAGCGCCGTTGCTCCCTACGACTGGCGCAAGTTTCTGCAAGACCGCATCTACACCATCGCGCCGCGCGCGCCCTTGGGCGGCATCACCAATAGCGGCTGGACTTTGGTCTACACCGACACCCAAAGCCCCCTGGACAAAGCCGACGAAGCCCAGCGCGGCGGCATTTCCCTTCTCTACTCGCTGGGCATCTCGCTGACCAAGGCCGGCCAGATTGGCGACATCGTGGCCGGTTCCCCTGGCGCGCAGGTGGGGCTGGCCCCCGGCATGAAGATCATCGCCGTTAATGGACGCGGCTACACGTCCGCCGTCCTCAAAGCCGCCGTCCATGACAGCCCTACCGCCACTGACCCCATCACTTTGCTTGTGGAAAACGGCGAGTTCTTCAAGACCTACACCCTCAATTACCACGGCGGCGCGCAGTACCCCCACCTGGTGCGCAGCCCCGCCAAGCCCGACCTGCTCACCACCATCGTCTCGCCTCTGGGTTCTGCCCCCAAGCCCTGACACAAAGTCAGGGCTGCCCTGCGCCCGCGCGACGCCCCCCTTCCTAGTGCATGCTGTGGGCGCAGCAAGCGGGTTTCCAGCCTGTGTCAACGACGGAACAATTTCTTCCGTCGTTGGTATGCCTTTGCAAACCCATTGCAACGCTGATACAACGCGCAGGCAATAAGTATGCAATTCCCGCCATCCTGCTTGTCACCCGTCTGCGCAGTAGAACTGCATAGTAAGCAAGCGCTTTTGATTAACTGGTTGCAGAAATATGGATTGCTTGCCCAGCCTGTGCAGATGGCAAAGCTTTTAACAGCATCGCGGCAAGCGGTTTCAGGTCAGCCAGCCGGTTAGTGGGTGCATGCAATACAAAGACGGCAATCGTCAGTGTCGGCAGGTTCTGCTGAAACGACAAGTTGCGGTCTGCCGTGACAAATACATCAAACTCCTGCTCCGCCAGCGCCATCAGCCGCCCGTTTTTAATGCCTGCCCAGCCCATCTGCGGCACGGTTCGTACCTCGTGGCCCGGTAGTTCACGCGCAAAACGCCGGTCAATACACTCGTCCAGTAGAATAGTCATTGGGCGGCGGCCTGCGCAATCAAGCGTTCTTTGGCTTCTTGCAAAAACCCAACGACCTGCTCCTGCCGAACCGAGGGAAAGCCTTCCAGGAAGTCATGGATGGTGTCGCCCGCCTCAATATAATCTAGCAATGTCTGCACGGGAACCCGCGTCCCGGCAAACACGGCAGTGCCTCCCATCACATCAGGCGACCGGGAAAGGATTGGCGGCTTCGGCGTGTGAGTGCTCATGCTTCTATTATACGCGCCCTGCTTGCGTTTGCGCCAAAGTTGAGTTAGAATAGGAAGTAGACATGAGCGCTGCAGTTATCCCATATTAGGATGTCGTTCTCAGTCGCTAGGTGGCATAGTAATCAAGTGAGCACGAACCACTTTACTCTTGAAAGAAGCCAAAAACATGATTGAGTTAATGTTCGGTGTTGTATTGGTACAACTCTTCTTCTTAGCAAATGCCGGTGGCGGTATTAAACGAAGACCTAAGCGCGTTGCATGGGTGCTGCCAATGTTCATCGCTACTGTTCTGTTTGCCATTATGGCAGCGGCTGAGCATCGTTTGCCTAGTAGCCCATCGCTGATCATTGCCTGTGCAGCCTTCGCTGCCCTGTTCTTTGGGATGATTGCATATCTTGTTGTGCCACGCAGCCAGCGTTGAGAGCCGCCATGCAGCTTAACATGTGCTGCTGCCGTCACCACTCGCTGCCGCAAACCATCTGCACATACTTCGACATTCGTTGCTTGCGTCTGGAGAAGCAGTCGTAAACTGTCGCGGCGCAAGGTATTCCCATGCCAATATACCAAGCAACACCCCGGCCTAAGTCAACAGGCGGGGGCTTTTTTGCGGGTATAATGCCCCCATGTGCCGTATTCTTGTAGTAGATGACGAAGAGGAAGTCCGCGAAGCGGTGCAGCGGCGATTGCAGCGCGAGGGCTATTTTGTGGAGACAGCCTACAGCGCCGAGTCGGGCCTGACGCACATGCAGGAGGCCGACCGTGCCTTTGATATTGTGATTACCGACATGAGCATGGAAGACGGCGACTCGGGCATACGCATACTAGAGGGGGCTGTCGCGCGGGATGTGTTTACCGAAGTGATTGTGCTGACGGCCTATGGCAATGTGGCAAACGCCGTGGAGTGCATGAAGCGCGGGGCCTTTGACTACGTAGAGAAAAACATGCCTGGCGTGGACGTCTACGAACTGCTGTGCCTGAAGATACAGCAGGCCGTGGAGCGTCGCCGGTCGGCAGTGGATACCGTGCGGCGTTTGGAAGCATTCACCAAAAGCCGAGGAGGGGCGATAGTTTAAGCGATGGCACAGTACACACCCGAACCGCTGACGGCGGACATTCTGCAAAACTACGAAACGGCTTCGCGCCGCGAATGGCTCGCCACCAACGGCATCGGCGGGTACGCGTCGTCATCGCTGGCCGGGGCCAACACGCGCCGCTACCACGGGCTGCTGGTGCCCGCGTTTGCCCCGCCCTTAGGCCGCGCCGTGCTGCTGTCCAAATTAGAAGAAGAAGTGCGCGTAGAAGATGCGCTGTACCTGCTGTCCGCCAACAAGTACCCGAGCGTGGTGCAGCCGCAAGGCTTCCGGCACCTGGTGCATTATGAAAACCATCCCGTCCCCACTTGGACTTATACGTTCCATGAGGGCACAGTCACGCTGCAAAAGCGGGTGTGGATGCCGCACGGCAAGAACACCGTTTATATCCAGTACACGCTGATCAAAGCGCCGGAGGCAGTCAAGTTCGGCCTGGTTCCCCTGATGGCCTACAAAGACTACCATACCGAGCAGCACCGGTGGGACGGCTTCCACGGCACGATCACCAATGACGGGCCAGGGCGGCTTAAGTTTGTCGCGTATGACACTGCCGAGCCATTGTGGTTTACGCTGCCCCCCACTTTTGCGTGGAGCGGGCACAGCGGCTGGTTCCTGAACTTTGAGCACACGCGCGAACAGGAACGCGGCCTGGACTGCACCGAGGACTTGTACTGCCCCGGACATTGGGACGGCACGCTCGCGCCGGGCCAAACCATGACATTGGTCGCCACCGTGGAAACAGAAACGCCCGCGCAGGCTGACGACAGCCTGCACGCTGAATACGCACGACAACAGTCGCTGCTGACGGCGGCAGGGCTGGGCGGGGGCAGCGAGCCGTTTGCGCAAACGCTCACACTCGCCGCCGACCAGTTCTTGATTGAACACACAGAGCGCGTGGCGCGGGCGACTATCATGGCGGGCTATCCGTGGTTTACGGATTGGGGCCGAGACACCATGATCGCGCTGCCGGGCCTATGCCTGAGCACGGGGCGGCATGACCTGGCAAAGCAAATCCTCACTTCGTTCTCGGGGGCGACGCATAACGGCCTGCTGCCCAACCGCTTCACCGACGGGGGCGGCGGGGCCGAGTACAACACCGTGGATGCGAGCCTGTGGTTCTTCCATGCCGTGCATCAGTACGCGCTGGCTTCCGGCGACTGGGACTTTGCCGCGCAGCAGATGCTGCCCGTCTTGCAGGACATTCTCACTCACCATATCAACGGCACCGACTATGGGATTGGTGTAGACCCTTCCGATGGCCTGCTGCATGCGGGACAGCCCGGCGTACAACTCACCTGGATGGATGCCAAAGTGGGCGACTGGGTGGTGACCCCGCGCATCGGCAAGCCTGTGGAAATCAATGCTCTGTGGCACAATGCCCTGCGCGTCGCCGCCCTGCTCGCGCGCCGAGCGGGCAAAGACGATGCGGCTAGCGATTATGAGACCCGTGCCGCGCAGGCCAAAGCGTCGTTTGCCCCCGCCTTCTGGAACGAAGACGCGCAGTGCCTGTATGATGTGATTGGCGATGACGGGCAGCCCGACGCCAGCATCCGCCCTAACCAAATCTTTGCTCTCAGCCTGCCCTTCCCCCTGCTCAGCCCGGAGCAGGCCCGCGCCGTGGTGGACAAAGTAGGCGAACATCTCCTTACGCCCTACGGCCTGCGCACCCTCGCGCCCGGCTCGCCGGATTACCAGGGCCACTATGGACCGGGCGACCAGCGCCTGCGCGATGGCGCGTACCATCAGGGCACGGTTTGGCCCTGGCTGCTGGGCGCGTATGTGGACGCTCACCTTCAGGTCTATCAGGACAAAGGTGCGGCTCTTAACCTCATCTTGCCCTTTCTTTCTGCGGCTATGCACGATTACGGCGTGGGTAGCCTGTGCGAGATACGCGACGGCGATGCGCCCTACGCCCCTAACGGCTGCATTGCGCAGGCGTGGAGCGTCGGCGAGCTGCTGCGCGCCCTGCGCCTGTGTTCCTGACGTAAAAAGGCCCCGCTTCCAATAGGAAGCGGGGCGAAGCGCATTGGAGATACAACCGTAGAACTTGCCTCTACATTCTTGATTGTCGGCAGCCCCGCGCTTTTCTTTAGCTCTTTTCCCTCTTACTCTTATTTATTCTTTGTTTTCCAAAAGCTTGGTTCGTGCCTGGTGCTCTTTTGTTTGTGCTTGATGCGCCTGCGCCATTGCTTTGTACACGGGGTTGGCTTTTGCCTCGTCCCACCTGGCTTTGAAGATTGCGGCGCTTTCGGCTTTGATGGGGTCTTGGGTGCGTGGCAATTCATCTCGGCCCCACGCGCCGCTTTGTCCCTTTTTGTCATCTGGGACAGGCCCTTCGTACTTCTTGCCGCCTGCGTGGTTTGCGTAGCGGCGCGACCGCGTGTACCCCATTTGCAGGAACTTGCGCGCCATGTCGGCCCCGACAAAATCCCCGTGTGCGAGATAGTCTAAAAACATGCCGTAGATTTTGTCGGCGGAAGCCTGCGCGGCCTCGGGCGTCGCAAAGCGCCAGAAGGGCAGGATTTCCCCTTTGTACGGCTGCACTGAAAGCACGCCCTGTTCGCCTTTGCCGACCTGGTACAGCTCGGGATGCGCGCGAAAGTCTGTGTTCTGGAAGTCTTGTTCGTAGTTGAACGCCATGTTGGGATTGGGTGCGGAAACGGTTAAGCCCCGCGCAGGGCATGCAATGTGCGTGCTGTGCCTGCCCATGTCGGACGCGAATGGCCTTTGCGCCGCAGGCGCGCCACCAGAAAGCGCAGGGTGACACTGGCGGCAATGGCGGCCTTGAGCAGCGCCATTGTCCTGCGTTTGGGCGCATAGGTCTGCCGGTAGAAGCGGCACATGGAGCGGCACCAATCAGCAGTCGCTTTGTCCGGCGCGAGGGCCGCGCTCTGCTGTCCGTAGTGAATGATGCTGCGCGAAGGCACGTACCACACGCCATAGCCGTGCGCGGCAATCCGGCGGCACCAGTCGGTTTCTTCCAGATACATAAAGTAGGCAGGGTCGAGCACTCCCGCCGCACCCAGAGCCTCGCGCCGCACCATCAGGCACGCGCCGAGCAGATGCGCCACCTGCACCGGCTCCTGTGCCTGCGCAAGCTCCCGCTCTTCGCGCGCCAGTTTGCCTTTGACGAGGGGCAGCTTGTCCAGCCACAGCCCGCCGACGACAACTGACGGCAGGGTAGGGAACGTGCGCCACGCGGAACGCTGGGTGGTGCCGTCGGCGTTGAGCAGGCGGCAGCCCGCCATTCCCGCCTGCGGGTGCGCGTCCAGAAAGCCGATGAGAACGCTGATGGCTCCGCCCAATACTTTGCAGTCCGAGTTGAGCAGCAGCAGATGCCGCCCCGCTGCCTGCGCCAAAGCCTGGTTGTTCGCCCGCGCAAAGCCCACATTGTCGCTGTTGGCAATCAAATGCACATGGGCAAACTCGGCCCGCACCATCTGCGCCGAGCCGTCCTGGGAAGCGTTGTCCACGACCCAAACTTCCGCTTGGTGCTCCGCGTCCAGCCCCGCCCCCACGGATTTCAAACACTGCCGCAGCAAGTCTTTAGTGTTCCAGTTGACGATGACTACGGACACATCCGGCACGTTCACGCTTCGTTTCCCTTTGCACCCACTCAAGCAAAAGCGGAAGGAAGCAACTGCCCCCCTCCGCCCTCTCGCCGCCTAAAGCCAAAGCCCGCCTGTGTTGGTCGGGATGACAGGATTCGAACCTGCGACCCCTGGGCCCCCAGCTCAGTGCGCTAACCAAACTGCGCTACATCCCGCCATCGGCGGCCAAGCTTTCGTCAGCAGGTCAAGTATATCACATTCCCCAAAGCAGTGTCAAGGCTGTTTTGCCGCAGGTGTGAGGCGGTTCCTGTTCAGGCCTTGCATCAACTCGCGGAGTTCGGCTTCGGCTCGGCGGACTTCTTCGGGGTCGTCGGTGGCTTCTTCATTCCTCCAGGCTTGAAGCTGGGCAATTGCGGCGACATTTTCCTTGTCCAATCCTGGCATGGGTGCTGTGGAAACGGGTGGCAGATGTTCTTGTATCAGCTTTTTCGCATACTCTGCCGGGTCAAGCCCCGTTTAGTGCGCGGCTGTGGCAATCTGCGCTTCTTCCGTGGGTGTCAGGTTGAGGGTAATCATTACGGCCTCCTTAGAGTTAACTTGGTGCATTGTAGCATAGGCTTGGTTTTTCTGCCGTGGGGTGTGAGGCACACAAAAACAACCTTGCAAACAGGAACGCTTGACGCAAAGGTATACTGGGCTTGACTATTCACACCCCTTGATTGTAGAGTAGAACAACTATGGCAAGTCGTTTATGGAGCCTATTCGTGCTGTCGGCTGCATTGGCATCCGGTTGCGGGCAGGCACTCCCTCGCGCTGCCACCAAACCAACAGTGGCTGCAAATCTCTTGCTGGCGGCTGCCGCCTCTAGGCACCCAGTCAAGACCGCGCCGCGTCTACCGTCTGCCTCTCGCGTTTCGCCTGGCCTGCACATTCATCTTTCCCGTGGGGAGGTTTCGCTGGCCTTTTCTCCCGATGGACGCACGCTGGCAACTGGGGATGGTGACGGCTTCATTCACCTCTGGAACCCAGCGACGGGACATCTGCAAGCGTACTGGCGAGCGAGCGGGGGCGCACTCAGCGGCCTCGCGTTTTCTCCGAACGGGCGGCTGCTTGTAGACCAGGCATCGTACTTTGGAAAACACATTCCAGACCACCAGGATGAGGGCGTAGCACAAGTATGGGAAGTCTCAAGCCATCGCCTGCGCTTTGTGCGCCCGACAAATGGCCTGGCTAACGGCGTTGCCTTATCGCCTAATGGCCGCATTCTCGCCGTCGGTGCGCCCGTAGCATATCATCTTCCTTCTTACTATCGGGAAAATAGTTCGCATGGGTATATTCCTGTGCCGGGTCATGTCGGAATCGGAGGTGGCGTCCGGTTGTGGAACCTGGCAACGGGGCGGCTACTGGGAATGCTTCACTCCGAAGACAATCCTTATTTTGAAGAAGGGCAGTTTACACCTGCACAATTGGTTGACCTCCTGCATTTTTCCCCTGATGGCCGCACCCTCGTCGGCGCGGCTTTGTGGCCTGGTAGTTGTGGAGAATTGGTGATGTCGGAAGCTTGGAACGTCTCCGCAAGGCAGCTTAAGGATTTTCCAGACGCGACTTCAGGCAAGAAGAGTGCGCAGGAAGACGAAATCACAACCGATCTCCGGGAGGGATTAGAAATTGTGTCTTTCTCAGCCCCAGCCCATGAAGTCGCCGGTGAGTGTGAGGACGGAACTGTCCGAATTTGGAACGCCGACACGGGTAAGTACAAGCGAAAACTGCCTTTGATCCAAAACTATGCTTTCGGCCGGGACGTGCTCTGCTATTCCCCGGATGGACGCGCTCTTGCGGGTGCTTCCAAGAACCATGTTGAAGTTCGCGATGCTCGCACCGGTCATCTTCGGCACCGCTTCGTGACGCGCGGTAGGTGGACCGTCTCCCTTGCCTTTTCTTCGGATGGCCAAATGCTGGCAAGCGGCAGTAATAGTGGCTGGTTTGATTTATGGCATCTCGCTCCTGCCTCTGCGCACCCGATGTCAGCAAGAAAACTCTCCTCACGCTAACCCCTCCCCAAATGCAAACTTTGCTCATGACAACTTCCCCTTTTGCAGTGCCCATGCAGGTGCGCGATTATGAATGCGACATTCAAGGCGTGGTCAACAATGCCGTCTACCAGAACTATCTGGAACACGCCCGCCATGTCTTTTTGCTGACGTGCGGCCTGGACTTTGCCGCCCTGGTACGCGAAAACATCAACCTCGTTGTCACCCGCGCCGAGCTGGATTACGTGCTGCCTCTGCGTCCCGGCGACGAGTTCGCAGTGTGGGTGTCTTTAGAGCGCGTGTCCCGCCTCCGGTTCGGCTTTCGGCAAACCATTGTCCGCACATCGGACGGCAAAACCATGCTGCGCGCCTTTGTGGTCGGCACGTCTTTAGACGCCCGAGGCCGCCCGCACCTGCCGCCGCAAGTGGAGTCCTTGCTGGCAAATGCCCCCGCAGCCACGGCGCAGTGACGGCATTTATTCGGTGTCTTACCGGCATTGATCGCGCGTACCAAGCCATGAGTGACGACGGAACAATTTCTTCCGTCGTTGGTATGCGCTTGCAAAGCATTAGAAACGCGTGTGCAAAGAGTTGAAGAGTCCCTCCCCGTGCTCGTAAAACTCGCACTTCCCCTCCCTTCAAGGGCAGGGATGCCTGTGTCAATAAGTTGATCTAGGTAACAAGCCACCCTGGCCTGCTAAGCCTTGCAGAGAATACAGCCTATAGCCGAAGAGATCAACCTAGCGTAATAGGCACCCCTTCCCTTGAAGGGAGGGGAAGGCCGAAGTTTTACGAGCACGGGGGAGGGACTCCCAAAGCGCGGGCGAGGGACTCTGACGGCCCAAACCGCCCCCGGCTTGCATAAGATGCCCCGAATTGGATATAATAGCTCCGCAGGCCCGCCCCTATCCGGCACAAGCCGCAGTTTTCAGGAAGAGGTTCTACAACTTATGGCCGCATCCACCCCTACACAAACAAAAACGCCCGCTGTCAAACCTAAAGGCAAGGCTGGGTACGATGCCCATGCCCAATATCAGGCCACAACGGCGGAGCATGCCGACGGCGTCATCAAGTCGCTTCACCTGAGCGATGAGGAGCTGCTGCATACCTACGAGCAGATGCTGGAAGTGCGCCACTTTGAAGAGCAGTGCAACCGCAGCTTCCGGGCGGGCAAAGTCGGCGGCTACCTGCACCTGTATATTGGGCAGGAAGCCGTTTCGCAGGGGGTTCTGCACGCCTGCATTCCGGGCGACCAGGCGCTGAGCACCTACCGCGACCACGCGCACTGCCTTGTGTTAGGCAGCGACCCCCACAAGATCATGGCGGAGATTTACGGCAAAAGCACCGGGGTTTCGCGCGGCAAGGGCGGCTCCATGCACTTGTTTGACAAAAGCGTGGGCTTTGCAGGCGGCTACGGCATTGTCGGCGGCAATGTGCCGCTTGCCATCGGGCTGGGCTGGGCGCTCAAGCACAAGAATGACCTTAAAGACAAGCACAATATCTGTGTCTGCTTCTTGGGCGATGGCTCTATGAACGCGGGCGGGTTCCATGAAGCGATGAACATGGCCCAATTGTACGAGCTGCCCATCTTGTTTGTGCTGGAAAACAACAAGTATGCGATGGGCACTTCGGTGGAGCGCTCGCACGCCAACACCGACCTGGCATCGCGCGCCGATTCATATGCCATGGCAAACTCCAAAGTGGACGGCCAGGACTATTTCGCCGTGCGCGAAGCGGCCCAAAGTATCGTCAACAACATGCGCCTCGCCCCCGCCCCGTACTTCCTGGAAGCGGTGACATACCGCTACAGCGGACACGGCGCGGCAGACGGCGCGGCCACGCAGATTACCTATCGCCAGCCGGAAGAATTGGATGAATGGAAGCAGCGTGACCCGGTCAACATCCTAGGCGATGTGCTGCGCGCGCGCGGCGTTCTGGACGACGCCAAGCACGAAGCCTTGGACAGCGCCGCCATCGCGCACGCTAGAGAAGCCGCCGACTATGCCGACAACAGCCCGGTTTGCGTACTGGAAGAGCTGACGCAGGACGTGTACGCCGAATAATCCGACGCTGATAGGCCGCGCAGCCAAAACATTGCGCGGAAAGAAAGAAGCTGGAATGCCTGAAGTAATCATGCCCAAGATGGGCGACGCGATGGAAGAGGGGACTTTGCTGTCCTGGAAGAAGCAGGACGGAGAAAGCGTCAAAGTGGGGGACGTGATTGCGGAGATTGAGACGGACAAGA
>JAABUQ010012028.1_pt1 | contig 10875 bp, 10 predicted proteins | sample 5560001 | NCBI WGS metagenome assembly JAABUQ01 (sample SAMN10711888, study PRJNA513371) | rock metagenome | isolation source: Antarctica rocks | place: Antarctica: Victoria Land, Finger Mt nord | collected 2015-12-18
AAATTCTTACTTTCGATGCGGCACAGCAAGCGGAACCGATGGTAAAGGACATCATACATATTTATGGTGAGGCATTTGGGCAAGCTCCGTATTTCAAAGATGCTGCCGATGTGCGCTCATTTACCGTCGTTCTACAGCAACATATGCGGCGCGATGGCTTTCGGTGTGTGATTGTGCAGGAAGAAGACACTGAGCACGTCCTCGGTTTTGCTTACGGTTATACAGGTGAGGCAGGGCAATGGTGGCATGATCTCGTGGTACGAAAGATGACGCTCGAAGAGGCTGAGCATTGGATGACCGATGTCTTCGAGGTTGTCGAGCTAGCGGTACGCCCCTCAGCGCATGGGCATGGCTATGGCGCAATCGTTCATGACACCCTCTTGAAGAAACTTCCACATCGAACCGCCGTACTCTCAACCTATCAAGTCGAAACCACCGCATCAAAAATGTACGAGAAACGCGGTTGGGTGACACTCCTCCCAAATTTTCTCTTCCCTGGCTACAGTGAGCCATATAAAATTATGGGTAAGATACTTCGATAACAAGCTCTCACCTTACCTACCTATGCTTAAAGCATATTTTTTCTCTTGTATACAGCACTGAGAGCGTGTATGTTTACCTTATGAGGTACACTGCTTCGTTTTTTTAAAATAGAGAGAAAGGTGTTTTTGTATGAATGAGCAGATGGTTCAAGAGCTTTTTGATCAAGAAGCTATCAAAGAGATTCGCTCCTTGCTTGCTCAGGCGTTGGACTATAAGGATTGGACGTTGTTCGAGAGCCTCTTCATGGAAGAGATCGATACTGACTTCACGGCCTACGGTGTCGCACCACAGAGGGTACGGCGCGAAGATTTAAGACAGTCGTATCAGCACAACCTGAGCCGCGAAGGGTTACGCACACAGCATATTTCCTCAAATTTCCGCATTACCATCGATGCTGACACAGCACAGTGTACCTCGAATTTTCTGGCTCAACATTATATTCAAGGATTTGATAGTGGTGAAGAATTTTTCCTACGAGCAGAACACCACGATCTGCTTACACGAACAACGGCTGGTTGGAAGATTCGCGCTCTTACGTTTAAGATGTTTTATGTATCTGGCAACCCTGCCATCCTTGTCGGATAGATTCATTAGTGAACTACAAACGGTAATCCCACGCCAAAACCATCGGTCAGCACCTTCTCACGATACTTTTAGTAGTATATAGTTAAGAAATGCTCACAAAAACGCAGAAAGATAACCTTGTCTTCGTGACAAGGTTATGAGTGAGGTAAGGGTGGCTGATGGGGCTCGAACCCACAACAACTGGAACCACAATCCAGGGCTCTGCCATTGAGCTACAACCACCATGCGTATGTGCTTAATACGAACTAAGTATAACAAACGCCTTGCACATTGTCAATAGCGATATTTCGTCATTTTGTCAAGTGACACAAAGAACTCTTTATAGTTCAAAATACAAAGAGCAGATAAACAGAGCACACAAGTTTCATGCTTGAAGTACTCAAAACATCGCACAACGTTAAAAAATTATGTATCCTACCTAATAATAAAGCTTATATATACCGTCATGGAGGAAACATAGGCATGGAGTACGCAGTGCGATTATTGTGACACAGTTCAAAGGAACAACTACAGGTTTTGTGCTTGCCGGACGTTCCTTACGCGAGGTTGAAAAGCGCGAAGACAACATTTTGCAACTACTCAATATTGGTTGGATTGGTATGCTTCTTATGATGTTTCCTATAACAGCCTTTGTGTTTAGACGACCCCTACAGAATTGAGCAAGTACGTTTTACACTTGCCTTACGCCCACTTATCGACCCATCGCGCCCACGTCTCAGCATTCGAGGCCAATGCACGAAGCGTCGCGAGTGTTCTTGTGGTTTCGCGTACACCGAGCAAGCGTTCCTCTTCACTATTGACCGATTCGCCTAACGAACGATGCATGTTGAACAGCAACCAGCCAAGCCAATTGCCGATGACGCCATGTATAGCGATAATCCCAGGATCACGTATGGTACCACCAGCCGTGACATAGCCTTCAAGCAGTGCGTGAAAACTTTCTTCTCGTGGCGGCTGCACATTTTGTCCACTCCACGAGAGGGCGGCACCCACAACATCCATCGTGGGATTTGTCAGGCCAGCAGCCTCCCAATCTACCACAACAGGCGAGAGCGCATCACGCCAGAGCACGTTTTTTTGGTCAAGATCGCGGTGGCTCACAACGAAGGTACGACGAAGAACCTTGTTTGCCTCGGCATCCAATTTGCTCCACTCGATAAGTAGTGGCAATGCTTGACGAACCTGTGGTGTCCAGGGAATGTCTCGATCAGACGCTTGAAATGTAAGCATATCCCACTCATCTTCCGAAAATGACTCCCAGTCAGGAGATACTAGTTCTGGGAAGTGTTGGGGCAAGCTATGCATACGCGCCAGGAGTGTTCCGATAAGACGTGTGCGCTCAGGATCAACGGCTTTGGTTGAAAGTGTTTCGCCCTCTATCCAGTTATACACCATAAAGGTTGCCGCACCGATTTCTTGTACCGTTCCACCATCGCCCTCGCCTTTGAGGGCAACGGCTGCTGGCACACCACTCGTAGCCATCGCCTCTGCGATACGCTCTGTAAGCCTATACTCATCTCGTATCCCCGCTTTTCGCGTAATCACAGGGTTGAGTTGCTTTACGGCAAAGATACCCTGTGTGGTATGGAGACGCCAGAGGCGATGCAACATGCCACCGTGTACAGCTTGCGGTTCGTCTAGCGGCTCACCTAATCTAAAAAGTGTACAGAGACGTGCTGTTTGTGCTGTATCCAACGGCTCTCCTACTCTATTCTATGCAACATAGGTTGCTTTTTGTTGCGCATGAAACGGCGCGAGGGCATTATTCGCGTTGACAATCGTATCAAGTTTCTCAACCAAGCTAGCGAACTGTTCGCCAGGAATGGTCAAAATCATTTCGTTAGGTGTAAGTTCAACATAAGTGCGTGCGCCGACACATCCAAAGCTCATAGAAACTTCATTCTTTTGCAATGTGCGTGGAATTACACCGCACGTTGGACGCCCAAAGGCGGTCTGTCCACCTTGTAACCAATCCGCTTTTCCTAATGCTTCAGCAACAAGCATCGCCTGCTGTGCATTCAATCGGCACAGGATAACATCAGCCGCTATCGGAAACTCGTCAAGTCGCCCGTACACGATATTCTCATGTGGCTTTTGCACAGTGGGTAACGCGGCAACTTCAGCAGGTGAAAAATATTGTACACTCGCCATTGTCCCAACCAGTGCTTGCGCTCGCTGCTGATCGGCCTCTGGCATGGTGAAACCCATCGTCATCATTCCAATCGGGCATTCTTTATGCTCTGCGCCATTTGCGTAGAATACGCCTTGCTCGGCAAGACGCCAGAAGGTGCAGGCAGATGGAACATACGTTGTCTTATGCTCAATAGATGTTGGAACCTCTTGTACAAAGGCCATACCTACAGGAACATGCTCTAGTTGTAACAAATTTTTGAAGCGAGTTGTGAGTTCTGAATACACAGCATAATTCTTTCTACTTATCTGCGGTGGAGATACTCATTGTGTAATTGTCTCTCACATTCTGAATAACCCAAAAATACAAGTGGGCTGTAGACATCTTATCACATAGCTTGTAGCTGATGTATAACGCTATTCGACCTTGTGCTTCCTGGCGAGCACAGTGACCCAGTTACGCTGCTTCTCGCTTGGCGCGAAATTGTTCTTTTGCAGTCGCTTTGCCATATCAGTAATGAATGAGCGTTCCTGTGCGTTCACACGCGCACTATCCGCAGTGATACTCGCGAAGAGCGATTGAAGCTTTTGGACTCGTTGACGGAGTGCAGTCATCTCAGGTGATGCAGGAGCATTTCTAGCTTCCGGTGCTTGCGAGGCTTGCCAGCGAGCATATGCTGTGCGATCACTATTCCAGGCACCGAGTCCCGCGAGTTCGTCGGCTCGTTCATTATGCTCATGGCCCGCATGCCCACGTACCCACTCAAACTTAGGCGGCAGTTTGCGATAACTCAGCAACTTGCGGTATACCTCCCACATGTCAGGATTGGCTTTCATCTGGTATACGCCTTGCGCGACTTTGATGGTGTACTCGCTATCACTATAAATCAAAAGCGGCAGCGTTGGAGGAGCAAGGCTGAGCACCGCTAGCACCGCAGCAATCTCAGCCCTATTATTCGTGGTAGTGGGAGCTTTTGGAATATGCCCATAGCATTCAAGACAGGCAGCACCTTCACGTACTTTCCCATCAACATTATCAGTTGTAGCCCAAAGGAGCGCACTCCATCCAGCAGGACCACCCGGATTTTTGAGACAGGCACCATCAGTATAGGCCATCACGCCTTTTTGATCTAACGTTTTTAACGTTGCACGGATATCAACATCAAGAACGGCGTTCAAGACTGAACGCCATTCTAAAGACTCTTGCGTTTCACTCACCACTGACTACCTTTCAGCGCATAGAAAACTGAACATAATATATGCTTGCACTGCGAGTTTATCATAGTCACGCGCTTTTAGGTAGTGTGTTACATCACCATACGTGTCGCCTGAATCACACCGCGCTTGCTCTTCTTGCCCTCAACCACAAGCACCATCCCCTCTTGCACATTACGTACTTCATCAATCGCAACATACGCCCCTTCTCGATTGAGAATAATTGTATCTCCATTTACCACAATGGCAACAGGTTTAGTCTCACCAGTAGCTTGCTTGACCGTACCACCCGCGATAATATACGTATCTTTTTCCTCTGGATTTGGAGCTTTGCCAACGACAGTCACTTTACGCCCGTCCGTCAGTAGCGAACTGACTAACCCAGGAAGTTCCTTACGGGTATCTAGTTCGCGCTTCTTGTCGTCTTCTTGCTGCTCTGTTTGTACTGTGGCATGCGACTCTTCGGCCTCTGTTCGCTGTTGCGACTCCGTTTGTGGTATTTCTTCATCTTTTTTATGATGATGAGTCTTCACGTGGTGCTTTTTGTGACCTTCATGTTCATCGGGATGGTCGTTCGAGCGATTTTGCTGCGACGCATCGCGGCTATTTGATTCCTCGAACAAGGCATCATTATACGCATTAGGAATAGCAACAGCCAGTGCTTGCGGCAACGCATCAAAACGATAGGTAATCATTATGCGTTCTGAAGTTGTAGCATGTTGCAGTGCCTCATATTCTGACTTTGCCAGGTAGTCTTTGAGTCTTATGGCACTTCCATCTAGCTGCATTGGTACAGAAGCGGGAACAGTGATAGAAAGGTGTACGCCATGAAAGTATTCAGCACTGAGATTATCGGGCTTCCGACGCAGCAGGAGTGACGAAATTTGTTGCATTGTCGAGAGTGGATCACCCGCGGTAATCACACACACATCCAATACGCCATCGTCGATATATGCATCCGGTGTCATCTCCGCGATATCACCATAGCGTCTCGTGTTGCCGATAACAACCTGTGACGCGTCGCCCTTCCAGAGCGGTTCCTTGTCATGACTATCATTACCTGTGCGTATCTCAACAGGGAACGCGCGATGTGTTGAGAGTTCTTTCGCAGCCGATAATCCAACGGCAAGGGGACCTATGCGGTACTTGAGCGGTTTAGACACATTGCCCATGATGGCAGCATCTATACCCAAACCCGCCATGAGCAAGAAGTGGTGCTGCCCTTTATTACTTTCCTTAGAAAGCTTGAGTTTCTTTTTGGGCGTTTTTTGCTCGTCCGTGTATGACAGAGTTTGCTCTTGTGCATCTGTAAACGCGATGTGTTCTATCGAAACGTATCCAACGTCTACCTTGCGTGCTTCGCTATTCACAAGCGAAAGGGCGGCTTTCACAGGGTCGATAGGGATACCAACCTCACCCGCCCAAACATTCGCGGTACCGCCTGGAATAACTCCGACAATACTCTGTGGACCTTTACTGGTCAACACACCATTAACAACCTGATTCAGGGTACCATCACCGCCATATGCAATGACGAGGTTGCGTCCATCGTTCGCCGCCTCGTTTGCCAACTCCATTGTATGACCGCCATACTCTTTGATTGTAATAGTCGTCTTCCAACCAGCCGCTGATAACACAGCCAATACGTCAGTTATCTTTGCGATATTTTGCCCAGTCCTGGGATTAATGACCACTGCTGCATTTTTTGCACGCATAAAAATATTCTCCTTCGTGTAAGGATAGGTTACACGTCTTCTGCAGTCAACACGGAGGAGTATGTAGTTGAGTTTCAAAACATGACCAGGCTAGCGACTAAGAGCCGCAATAGTTTGTAAGATGCCCCCGATAGCCGCCCATATTGCAATAAGGAAAGGCCATGCCCCACCATGACGTTTTCGCGCAACAGCACTACTCACCGTATCATACCAATGTTTCGAGCGTTTGCCCGCCATACGCCATGCAATAAGGGGTGAGAAAATAAGCAGAATCACTTCGGTTACGATGGGCCAGTAGTTGCCACGTGTCGCACTATTCCACGTGCCAGGAATGAGTACAAGTCCCCCAACAAAGAGCAATGCGTTAGCAATTGCCTGTACAAGGCGCGTCCAACGCCAGCCACGCCGTACTCCTTCACCAAAGATAGCGAGTAGTGTTGCCACTGGCAAGGAAACAACTATCGAAAGTAGTGTTCCTCCTATCGTACCAAATTGATTAAACATGCTGGGGCGTCCAAGCAGCAGTGACACAACGGGCATTACTATAATTTGTGTAGCAAGTCCCCAATCGAACGCCACTGCCATACCGACGCCTTGTGGCCCTGGTTGAACATCGGCTACAACGTTGTCAGCCTTCGCTCTCATCTAATCAACAGTTTCTTTCATATAAGACGCTCCGTATCGGCTATAAGAAATATAAGAAGATATGATGTACCATTTACAAAGACTGACGTTTCGTGGGATAGTTCAGGATAAAGAAGGGACTGAACAACCTGTAGAGCTGTTCGGTCCCTTCTTTGTTTTTATGTCTACTATGAGAGGACAAGCACTACTTCGTGGATAGTGCGTCGTCTACTTTTCCTTGTACAATGGCTTTAACCGCCTCAACGATGTGATGGGCACTGATGCCAGCCTCTTCAAGCAATTGCGCAGGTGTACCAGAAGTAGGCATTGACTGCACGGCAAGCTTGGTAATTTGAGGTATTTGACCATCACGTTGCGCGAAGGCTGAAAGTACAGCATCACCAATACCGCCTTCGGGCCAGTGGTCCTCGACGGTGATAAACTTGTTGCCTGCCTCTTCCGCCGCCGCGAACAAGGTCTCCTCGTCGATAGGCTTGACCGAATAGGCATCAATGACACGGATAGTGATGTTGCTTTCCTTCAACTGGTCGTATGCGCTGAGTGCCTCGTGTAAGGTAATACCAGCACCGACAACCGTTAGCTGGTCATGATCCGACTGTCTGACCACTTTGCTGCCACCAACCGAGAATTTCTCATCGGGGCCATAGAGTGTAGGCAGCTTTTCGCGCGTAGTACGCATGTAGACGATGCCCCCATGCTCCGCCATTTCTGCCACGAGTTGTGCTGTCTGGTTGGGATCACTTGGATAGAGCACAGTGCTGCCAAAGATGGCTCGCATCATCGCCAGGTCTTCCAACGCCATCTGTGAGGGACCATCTTCACCAATTGAAACACCTGCATGTGAACCAACAAGTCGAATATTGGCACGTGAAATTGCGGCCATACGAATGAAGTCATAAGCGCGTGAGAAGAATGCGGCAAAGGTTGAAGCGAACGGAATCTTATGACGTACACTCATGCCAACGGCTGAAGCGACCAACTGCTGCTCCGCGATGTACTGCTCGAAGTATCGCTCTGGATATGCTTTGGCGAACTCGTCGGCATAGGTTGAGTTGCTCACTTCGCCGTCAAGTCCAACAACATCAGGGTTTGCATCACCAAGGGCCTTGAGTGCATCGCCATAGGCTTTACGTGTAGCAACGGCATCTTGTCCATACTGTGGGAACACAATAGCCTTCTTCGCAGCTTCTGGTGCAAGTTGCCCAGCGGCTGGCTTCTGCACAGGAAAGGTCATGCTACGAGCCTGTGCGTTCAATTCCTGCAACGCTTGCTCTTCCTTATCTTTTGGCACAGGTTTGCCATGCCAGCCCTCTTTATTTTCGAGGAAGGAGACGCCGCGTCCCTTCATCGTTTTCGCAACGATACATGTGGGAGAACCGTTGCCCTGCATTGCTTGTGCATAGGCTTTGTTGATCTCATCGTAGTTGTGTCCATCAACAATGATCGCGTTCCAGCCAAAGGCACGAGCACGAGCAGCATAGGCTTCCGTGTTCCAGCCGAGATCGGTCTCACCACGTTGTCCAAGGCGGTTCACATCAATGATTGCGATAAGATTATCAAGCTTGTAATGCGATGCCTTATCGAAACCCTCCCAGATGGAGCCTTCCGCCATTTCACTATCACCGCATAAAACCCAGATATGATAGGGAAGTTTGTCAAGGTATTTTCCAGCAAGTGCAACGCCTACAGCAATAGGCAAGCCCTGTCCAAGTGAGCCGGTTGCGACATCGACCCATGGCAAGAGGGGCGTGGGATGGCCTTCGAGACGGCTACCAAACTTACGTAGAGTCAGTAGTTCTTCGTCCTCAATCGCACCTGCCGCTTTATACATTGAATACAGGAGAGGAGCAGCGTGTCCCTTAGAAAAAATCAAGTGGTCATTATTCGGGTTTTTAGGGTCTGAAAAATCGCAACGGAGATAGCTATTCATAAGCACTGCCATCAGGTCTGCCGCCGACATAGATGAGGTCGGATGGCCTGAACCTGCCTCCGTAGTGGCGCGAATACTATCGACGCGCAACTGCTGGGCAAGATTTGTCCACTGTTGCACCTGTGTCTCTGTCTGTGTTGTCGTCATTGTAAGTTACTCCTATCTGGAAAGAGCTTTTTTATTTTCTCATGCGAGTTCTCTACCATTGTAAAACGTGGGGTTACAAAATGGCAAGCTGATAAGTGCATTGTGTGTTATCAGCACTCCAATATCCCAAAAGCTCTCTTACTGTTCTATGTGTACTACAAAGCACCACTTTATACTATCACGAATACAAAGACAAAAACGCTTCTTAATCTGCTTGTATGTAGAAGCATTACGTTTTCTCACGCTGTACTACGTGCGTTACGACAACGTTCGGAGCAATAGCGCACTTCATCCCAGTTACGTTCCCAGCGTTTGCGCCATTCAAAGGGTTTACCACATGTGGCGCATATCTTTGTAGGGAGTTCGCCTTTTTTTCTATGCACAGTAGGTTTCTTCGTATTTTTCACGCTAACTCCAAAACTGTTTTCTCTGACGTATGCATTCTGCTATGATATAAAAAATGATATTTGTACTTCTCTTTCCTGACGCCAAGCTAGCAATAAAAAGGTACAACGGAACTCATGAGACAGCGTTATACTCAGGTCATACGAGCTATAGTCATCACAACTTCGCTCCTTCTACTTGTAGCTCTTCTGATTGGACTTTTCTGGGATTGGATCACGGCATTAGCGTTTATTATCGGCGGTACGTTTTTCGCTCTCTGTTGTTTTCTTTCGTACTACCGCCGTATCTCTTTCTCCTTCAACAATATCCCAGATACAAACATGAGTAGTATGGTTGCATTCCTCACACACAGTATTCCCAAACCTGATATGCCACCGCGCCCCGGTTCAGAGCTAGACACCTTCAAGCCCTTCACTTTCAAACAAGACAAAGAGAGAGAGCTTGAAGATATGAGAGTTCGCGCCCTATTGCGACAAGTCTTTCCCGACGAGGAGGCGGTGTAAAGACATGCACCTCTCTTTCGATGTATCCATTCGAGGTCTATGGTGTATCGCTGGGACATGATTTGTAGCTATCGTATCACTTTCTATAAGCATTATGCGATAGTACGAGCTAGCTTGAGAATAAAGAGCTTGGTAAGAGGTACTCTTTACATGCTATACTAATGAAAAGCAGCAGCAGAAACGCTATGAGGTTGTGGCTAGTAGTAAGAGAGAAAATGGATCAACTGAGCCTTTTACGACTGATGCACCTGGCTGACAGTGCTTTACCTATTGGCTCAACTGCTCACTCCTTTGGGTTAGAAACGCTGGTCGCGGAAGGCACGATACATGTTGAGCAACTTGAACGTTTCTTGCAAGATTATTTAGAAGAGGCAGGGAGATTAGAGAGTACGTATTGCCGACTCGGACATAGACTCGCATCTTTCACCGATGGAAAGAGGCGCGAAACGCAGTGGCTCGCACTCAATGCTCAATTAAGTGCTTTTAAAACCGCTCGTGAAAGCCGGACAGCAAGTGCGACGTTGGGGCGTCGTTTTCTCACCTTAGTGCAGGCTATGGAAGAGAGCTTGTTCTTCCAAGAAGCCGCTCATAGTGCGAAAGCAACTCATTATAGTGGTAGGGAGAACCTGGACAGATAGATAAGATAAAATAGGAGAAGGGAGAGAAGCTGTTTCAAGGAGAAATTCAATGGCAGGAATACGCAAACAGTTTAGCAGTGAATTCAAAGTGCGGGTCGCGCTGGAAGCGATTAAAGGCCAGAAAACTGCCAATGAAATTGCCTCGGAGTATGGAGTGCATCCGACGCAAATTGCCCAATGGAAGAAGCAAGCTCTCGACGAATTGCCAAACGTCTTTGAACGCCCAACCTCCGAGCGCGTCAAGAGCGAGGAGGCGTTACTTGCCAGCTTATACCAACAGATCGGCCAGTTGAAGGTCGAAGTAGATTTTCTCAAAAAAAAATCAGGTCAGTTCCGTTGAGCACAAGAGACAGCTGATCGAGCCGGAGCATCCTCAGTTGTCGATTGCCAGGCAATGGGAATTGTTGAACATAGCTCGT